>Ga0326727_10007039_pt1 | contig 30192 bp, 16 predicted proteins | sample MB2enrmetagenome_FD_207643 | JGI IMG/M metagenome (GOLD analysis project Ga0326727, IMG submission 207643) | Lab enriched peat soil microbial communities from McLean, Ithaca, NY, United States - MB29MY | ecosystem: Environmental > Terrestrial > Soil > Wetlands > Peat | place: USA: New York... | reverse complement strand
GTGCTGCCATGCACTTGAGCCCCGTTCGCCAGCGTCACGCCTGAGGCGGCTTGCGTCCCCGTTACCGTCACCGCAGGCGCCCCCTCGTGATAGACAGGCTTGGCCCAGCGTCGAAAGTACATTCTAGCAGGCAGACTGCAATGGGGCTTGTGGGACCGATCAACCACAATTGCATCCGAAGCCCCGGCATTTCTCAAGATCGCGGCGGCCGTGAAAGCGGTCGAGTCCGATCCCAAGACGATCGGTCTTGAAACCACGCGGACACCGCAGTGATCCATCAAGTCCAGTAAGTTCTTCAGGAACAACAGGCCGCTCGGACGGGAGCCGAAGATCCAGCCCCGTTCAGCGGCCGTTTTCTCGCGTGCACCACACGCCAACACTACAGCATCCGCCGACACCTGGAACCTTCCGCGGTTGGGACTCACGACGGTTACTTTCTTATCCTGCGGCGAGATCTCGCTCACTTGGCTCTCGAGCCAGACTTCGATGTCGCTGCCCTGCAACTTCTGGGCAAGGCGCTCGGCCATCTGCTGTCCAAAGATCACCCTTCCCCGAGTCCACAGCACAAAGGTGGGGACTCCTCCGCGTTTGACCTTATAAAGTGAGGGCACGCCTCCGACCCTCTCACTGCGGTCAAGCAAGATGACCGGCTTGATTCCTCGCCGGGCCAAGCCGATCGCCACCCCCACGCCCGCGGGTCCAGCGCCAATCACCAAAACTTTGGCTTTCTCCATGGAATTCATAACGGCTGATACTCCAAAGGGCCCCGGCTACGAGGACAACAACTCGCTCCCGGGTCCCTTTTTGGTTACGCTTGGCAACGGGATGCCGCAGTGACTCGAAATAATCTGAGCTATGGGCACCAGGCATCCTAGCCCCTGACACCTTCCCATCTGCGTCCTTGTCCGCCGCTTGACGGCGTCCAGCGTGCGTGGCTTCAGCGGCGACTCCAAGGCGTCGATAATCTCCCCCCGCGACACATTCTCGCAGGTGCAAATCAGCCGGCCGTAGTCCGGCCTTCGCTTCACCAATTCGGTATTCTCGAATGGCCTTCGCCACCATCCCGGCAAGTCGTCCTCAGGCCGGCCGTCGAGGGCGTCGGCTCTTTCTTCCAGCTTCAATCCGCAATTGTCGGTTAAACCCTGAATCAGGTAATCAGCAAGTGCAGGTGAGGAGGTGAGTCCTGTGGATCGGATGCCGGTGACGGTGAGGATCCCCGGATGGCGATCATTGTAGCGAATCAGGTAACTCCCTTGAGAGCAATTGCAGCGCGCGCCCGCATAAGTGCCAATTACGGGCTGCCGCTTCAAATCAGGAAGAAGTCTTGCCGCTCCCTCGAGCACGGCTTTGAGGCCTTCTTTTGTGGTGCAAGTCGCATCGGGCGAGCCCAGCGGCAGGTCCTCCGCCGTGGGCCCTGCGATCAGGTTCCCGAAGATGCTGGGGATTACCAGCACGCCCTTGGTCTGCGGTGTCGGAACCGGCAAGAGAATCCCCCTAACGGATGGGCGACTGACCTTATCGAAGATCAGGAACTGGCCGCGGCGAGGGTTGATATCAAACGGCTGGCCGGCATAGGCGTCAGCGAGAGCGCGGCTCCCCAGCCCCGCCGTATTTACGAGGATGCGAGTGGTGACTCGCTTTCCTGATGAGGTTACGAGAGTCTTGACCTCGGCGCCAGGGTCCTCGACGGCCACGATGCCAGCGCCCAGTAGAACATCGGCCCCGTTCGCCAGCGCGATCTCGGCGAATGCGATCGGGGCAGTAAACGGGTCGGCAATCGCTTCGCGAGGCACTGCCAGACCGCCTCGGACGTAGGAAGGAACGTTGGGCTCAAGTTCCAGAACTTCGCTTCGCCCGAGCAGTTTCACATCGTCGACACCATTCGCCAGAGCTTTCTTCAGGATGTTCGGGAGTTGCGCTTTTTGCTCCTCATCAATGGCGAGGAGCACCGCGCCACAGGGGTCATAGGGGATCCTGAGTTTCTGCGCCAGGATCGGCCATTGCCGGCAAGCGTGCGTGACAAGTTTTGACTCCAGGCTGCCGGGCGTGGCGTCAAAACCCGTGTGAATGATGGCACTGTTGCCCTTGCTGGTACCTTCACCCACATCAAAGTTCTGGTCGATCAGTAGCGCTCGCAATCGAAAGCGGGAGAGTCGATAAGCCAGCGCACAGCCCACCGCACCGGCTCCCACGACGATCACGTCAAAAGGTTGTGGCCCCAGTTCATCGGAATCCAGGAACTTCAGTGACGATTCACAACCCACGCCGGGCCAGTCATACAAGACCTTGCCTCGTCGGGTTGATGTCTGATTCATGGGTTGTTTAACTCCGCCTATCGTCCGGCAAGGCATCAAAGAATGCTACCTACGGCTACTACGCGACTTGAATCCGCCCGAAACCCATCCGGCGTTACGCCAGGGCGTACGACCTTACCGCTGCCCCGGGGCGCTCTTTCTCCCGTGTTGCGCTCTCCCCACGCCGCATCGTCCCTATGTGCCGCAGCGGAGGGAGAGCGCATTCCGTCTGGAGTTGCTCGTTCACACTGCGCTACGCTTAGAAGTCAAGCCGCAATGCAAATTGGACATTACGAGCGCCCGTGCCCTCCGCGGTCTGAACGCCACTAATGGTGCCGAACGCACTCGAGTTTACCGTCATGTTGGGGATTGCATAATTCACATGGTTGAGAATGTTTGTGGACGTGCACTCGAAGCGCAGCTTCAGGGCTTCGGTAAGGCGGAAGTTCTTGGACAGCCCGAAATTCCAAACCGCCGTTCCCGGGCCTCCGAAAATACCAAAGCCCGCATTCCCGAAGCGGCCAATGGGCGTCGCCGGCCAACCGTAGAAGAGGCAACTCCCATCATAGAGTTTCTCCCCCGACTGATCCATCCCTGAGCAAGCGCTCGCGGGCAGCAGGTCTGGCCGCTGTTGTCCTTGCCGACCGGGCGCATCCGTTCCGGAAGGATCCAGTGAGCCGCCATATTGGGGAGTGATGTAGGGTCCGGTTTCCAAAACGATGATATTGGAAGTGCGCCAGCCACCCACGATGCCGTCGAGAACGCTGTTCATGGAGGAACCATACTTCATCCCGCGCCCCACGGGAATGTCGAACACCGCGGTCGTCAGCCAGCGATGGCGGCGCGTGAAGGCAACATTTCCGTAGTTTGCCGGCAGGTCAAAGTGGTTGATGACCCGGCCGCCGTATTCACTCTGGAAGTTGTTATTCAGAACGTCCCCCTCGCCATCCGAGAGGTTCTTGGCCCAGGTCCAGGTGGACTGAACGAACAAGCCGGCACTGAATCGGTGCGTGACGGAAGTTTCCATCGCATTGTAGATGGCCGAAGCACCGTTGGTCAGCGTCTCAATTTGCCCCCAATTCGGGTAGGGTTTCTCCGTTGGTGTCCAAGGTGTGGTCTGTGGTTGAATCTCGTTAAGATCGGGGCTCACGACAAGTCCCACCGAACGCATGCCATTGTAGGTCACCCGCAAGCCGGTCTGGCGTCCAAGATCGCGCTCAACCGTCAGGCTCCATTGTTCGTCGTACGGGTCGCGAAGATGAATGTCGGTGGCGGTGCCGAACTCTTCGCTGCCCGCGGCGCTTACTCCCGTGGATGGATTGTTGCTCTCGGTATTCGGAAACTGGATTGTGGCTGCACCAGCGGTGATCGAATTATTGAATGCCTGATAGTTGCTGCTGGAAATACTCGTCAAGGCATTGAAAATAGCTCCCTTCATCATCGCGTCGTACAATCCCGCACCGCCCCGTACCACCGTTTTGTCCGAGAGACGATAAGCGAGGCTCAGACGAGGGAGTATCTTCGTCTTGTCACCGAATCGCAGTGCTTGCGGTATACCCACTTTTGACGCGAGTTCCATGGGTGTGCAAGGGTATAGTCCGTAGGGGGTGGGAACCGGAGTCGAAAGACCACAGGCGTTGACCCCCTCCTCGAACGCCAGAGTCGTCAACTTCGCGCCTTCATCCGGTACGATGAATCCACCCGTCGCAGGATCGAACTGAGTAATCTGATAGGTCTCGTCGTGAAAGGGAGGATGGTATTCGTAGCGAACGCCGAAGTTGATCGTGAATTTGGGACTAACCCGGAAGCTGTCCTGCCCGAAGAAACCATAAGACTTCGCCCGGCCTATGTAGTCAGCTCCCGCGGCGACCACTTGCGTTTGATTTGGCAGTCCGAGCAGGAAATCGGCAATGTCAGACCCCGTAAACGCGCCGTTGAAGTAGAAATTGCCGAAGTTGTCCGCGCCATCGAAGTTCGAGTAGTCGCCGAGCCTGTAAGCTCGAACGTCGAATCCGAACTTCAAGGTGTGGCGGCCCCGAAGCCAGGTGAGGTTGTCGGCGACTTGGATCGTGCCCTCCTTGAGAGGCTCCTGCCTTCTGCCGCTAATACTCGTGATGCCGGAAGATCCACTGAAAGACAAGCCGGGAATGGCGGAACCCTTGGGGAAGGGCGTCGGGAGTTGTTGCAGACCGAGGGTTTGGGTCACCAGGGTTGCGCCATCCGGGAATTGCGGGTAGCTGGTGAGCTTTATCTGATGGCTGTAGGCAAAGCGGGCCTCGTTGAGCAGCCCGGAGGTGAATGCGTAGTTGTGGCTGAGGACGTAAGTTCGGGGTTGCGTCGACACCGCTTGGGGCCCGAGATTGAGCCCCATAGGGCTATCGGCTACCAAATTCTTCCAACTGATTCGGCCAAAAATAGACTGCTTCTTGGTAATGTTCCGGTCAATCCGGACGTCAAACAAGTTGGCGGTCACCGGAGCAGCGTAATTCGCGGTGAGGTTATTGGTTGTATTCAGCGCGCCGGCTTGTTGAGTATTGGCCACCGGGTAGAATGTATTCAGAATCGCCGCGGAGGTTGGGTTGACAGGAATCTGGTTGTTCACGAAGGCCGTCCCCGTAAGGGGATTGTACAGTTGAGTGCCGGGCAGCAGCGAGGAGAAGTCTCCGTTCCGCATGGCCGTGGTCGGCACGTTCTGGGTGAGGGCGGACGCCGAGTGCTGCCGGTTGCTCTCCCAATCGAAGAAGAAGAAGGTGCGATCCTTGCCGTTGTAATGAGGGAGTATGACCGGCCCGCCGATCGATCCGCCGAAATCATTATCCCGCACCTTCGGCTTGTGTGTCGCGAAGGCCGGGATGGCATCCAGAGCGTCGTTCTGCAGATATTCGAACAGGGAGCCGTGGAAGCGGTTACTCCCTCCCTTGGTAACAAATGCCACATCACTCATGGCGCCATATTCCGCACCCGCCACTTCGGTGGTCGCTTTGACTTCGAAGATGGCCTCCGTGGAAGGATACATTTCCGGCAATGCTCCAGCATTGCGGACAGTGTCCACGGAAAAGCCATCTACCGAGTATTCCGTCATTGAGGTATGGGCGCCTCCAATGGAAACATCGGTGCCACTGGAGGTCCCGCGAGAGTCCACTGCCACGCCGGGTATCGTGGTGATGATGGCAAAAGGACTCGTGTCGATGGCCCGCTGGTTGATGGGCAATTGGCTGACTTGCTGGCTGGTTTCGATGTCGCTCACAGTGCCGGTTTCCGTTGTAACGACCGGGGGTGCCCCCTTGACCTCTACCACTGTCTGTGCCGAGCCGACTTGTAGAACGGCATTTACACGAACCGTGGCCCGTGGGTCAAGCGGGATATTCTGTTGGACCAGTTCCTCAAACCCCGCTGCCTTCACGGAAACGCGGTAGGTGCCGGGCGGCAGATTGGGCAACTCATAGCTTCCGAACGAATCCGTGGACGTGCTCTTGCTAGTGTTGGTCGCTACATGGGTAGCGGTGACTGCTGCCTTTGGGATCATTGCGCCGGTGGGATCAGTTACGACTCCCACCAGCGTCCCAAAGGTTGATTGGCCGAGCGCTAGCCCCGAGCAAAAGAAAAGCGCGGCTGCCACTGCTAAAATCTTCCGAAACATAACTCCTCCTTTTGGCACCACCTATCTGAGTTTTCAACGACCGAAAGCCTAGCCTAAATTGACTCGTTGACCGGACGCACCGACTCAGTTCGGAGATTTCGCTGAGGTCTCCACCTACCACCGTGAATAGAAGCAGCTACTACCCTACGCGAGACTACTGAGCCCCACCGGCGAAGTCCTCAGCCCGCCGCGGGGGATAGTTCTTCGTTTGCGAGTTATCGATTTGGAAAAGATCTCCGAGTTCGTCGTTGGGGTATAAAGCCGGAGTTGGCCTCCTATGTAAAAGTGCTTCGAACCCTTGCACATTCACCTCCGGCGCAAAATCCAGCCGTGCGGGAGTCCTGATCTGCAACTGATCGTGTAAAAACTCGCAACGTTGCGATATTTTCAGTTAAGTCGCCCCTGCTTGTCAAGCTTTTTTTGAATCTCTTTTTTGGGTTTGCTTTTAGCTCCCGAACAGGGCAGCGGCAGGAAAGGGGCGTTTCGCGTAAGGCACCCACCCTCTGAAGTTTTTATCTGCCCTGCTGGGGCTGCTTCCGTTGATGAGGCCCAGAGGCGCCGGGCCGGTCCGGGAGGGGGCACTGGCTACTCCAAGGGCTTCGAAGCTGAACAAAGGAAAGCGGAACAAGAGATTGACATCGGGCCATAAGGGGAGTACAAGGAAGTTCTCGCAACGTTACACGAATATTACAAGAAGCTTTCATGGACGTAAAAGGCCACCCTTCGCGAGCTTGGCATGCGAAATTTCCGGTCACCTGCAGCACTGACCTTTAGGTCAGCGCTTGTCGACCCTTCGCTGCGCTGAGGGCACGCCCTAAGGGTCGGCGCCGCACCGACATGGGACGAATTCGAAAAGTAAACACATTTTTCTCACGCGGCACTCAATGGCCGATGAACTTGACACGAACGTTACAATGAGGTTCTATTGACGTAAATGGCCACTATTCGCCAGATTGCCGAAGAACTGGGCATTTCATTCTCGACGGTTTCGGCGGTCGTGAACAAGCGCCGTTACGTCAGCGCCGCCATGCGGGCCCGCGTGGAGAAGGCTCTGCAAGAAGCCAACTATCAACCCAACAGCGCCGCGCGCAGCCTGCGATTGCGCCAGTCGCGCCGGATCGGGTTAATCGTTCCCAACCTCGCTGACCCTTTTTTCACAAACCTGATGCGAGGAGCAGAAGACTACTTGTGCTCGGTCGGCTATCAGATGCTGGTGGCGGAATCCCGCGAGGACTGGAAACGCCAGCACGATTATCTCGTATCGTTTTCGGGAATGATTGCAGATGGGATTATCCTCGTGCCGTGTGCCGCCACCGACCTGCAGATCGCTTCGATTCCCGAGATTGTGCGAGGTGTGCCGTTGGTCTATGTCGACCGATGTCCTGTTCAGTGTCAGGTGCCCAGCGTCTTGGTCGACAACATGAAAGCCGCTCATGATGCGACGCAACATCTGATCGACCTTGGCCATCAACGGATCGCCATTATCACCGGTCCACTGAGCTTGCTCAATGCGGTCGAACGCTTGAATGGTTACAAGAGCGCCCTGCGCCTTCAGGGCATTCCCCTCGACCGCTCCCTCGTCCGTGACGGTGATTACAGCGAGGATTCAGGGTACTGGCACGGGTCGGAGATGTTGCGCCTGGCCAACCGGCCGACCGCCGTGGTAGCGTGTGGCCTGCTGATGACCCTGGGAGTGCTGACCGCCATCCGGGAAAGGGGCATAGTGTGCCCGAGTGAGATATCGCTGATCGGATTCGATGATTTCGCCTGGAGCAAGTTGTTTTCGCCGGCGCTTACCATGGTCCGGCAGCCAGCCTCAGAGCTAGGAGCCACGGCCGCCAAGGTTGTTCTCAGGCGAATGCGCGCACCTGGTGAGGACAAGGTCGAAACGGTCGTCTTGCCCACCCAGTTGATGGTAAGGGAATCCACCGCCCCTCCTGCACAGAGAGGTCTGACTCTAAAATGAGGTTATGACTATCAGACCGCTGCTAGTTCCTGCCTAAGCGTTGTCAGCGGGAGGTAGTCCGTGTCTCTCGACCAAGCTTCCCCCTCGCCATGAGTTTGGCTCAGAACTAACAGGCCGGTATTTTCGCGGGGCTGATCGTGTCCTCGATGTTGGGTGTACCCTGGCGTTCTCAATCCCCGGAGCCCTGGGCCTCATCGATAACCGAGACCGGTCCTTCTTTGTGAGAGGTCTTCTGATCGGCCTTATAACCGTCCCGTTCGGCAATATGGCAGGTGGCATCGCGGCACGGTTTGATGTACGCTTGCTCCTCGTCAATAGTATTTCCATCGCCTTTCCGAAATCTCGTGAGGAGAGATCTGCCGATGTCAAAGGCGTACTACCTGGGGGTAGATCAGGGGACGAACGGGACGACCGCCCTGATTCTTAATGAGAAGTGGCGAGTCTGCGGAAAAGGCTACGCACAACACCAGCAGCATTACCCGAAACCCGGCTGGGTTGAGCACGACCCCGAAGAAATATGGCAAAAAACCCAAGCGTCAATCGTCTCGGCCCTGGATGCGGCTGGATTGGAAGCTCGCGATATTCGTGCCTTGGGTCTGGCCAATCAAGGTGAAACCTGCCTGCTGTGGGATAGAAAAACGGGCGAACCGGTCTACAACGCCATCGTTTGGCAGGATCGCCGCACCGCGCAAGCCGCGGATCATCTGAAAACAGACCACGAAGAGCCTATTCGAGAGAAGACTGGTCTGCCTGTGGATGCGTACTTTTCCGGGCTCAAGATTCGCTGGATTCTTGACCATGTCCCGGATGCGCGGCGCCGGGCAGAGAAGGGCGAGTTAATGGCCGGAACGCTTGACACCTATCTTCTTTGGAAGTTAAGCGGTCGTGCCCTCAACGTCACCGATCCCTCCACCGCATCCCGCACGATGATGTTCAATCTTCACACGGGTGATTGGGACAGAGAGATCCTGGATTTGTTGAACGTTCCGCGTGCAATTCTTCCCGAAATTGTCGACAGCTCAGGCGTGCTAGGCGTCACCCGAAACCGGCGGTTCGGCGCAAGCATCCCCATTGGCAGCAGCCTGGTGGACCAGGCCGCCGCTTTATTTGGCCAGGCTTGCTTCCATCCCGGGGCTATCAAGACAACCTACGGCACGGGCTGCTTCATGCTCTTGAACACCGGAGAGGCGCCGGTGAGCTCGCTGAACGGTCTAATCACCACTGTGGTCTGGCGCTTCCATGGGGGAACAACCTTCGCGCTCGATGGTGGCGTCTACATCACCGGCGGCGCCATACAATGGTTGAAAGATAATCTGAAAATAATTCAAAAGACTTCCGATGCGGAGGTCCTGTCGTATACGGTCCCTGACAGCGGCGGGGTTTACTTTGTCCCGGCGTTCGTAGGGCTGGCCGCTCCGCACTGGGACCAGTACGCCAGGGGCATGATCATTGGTATTACCGGGGGGACCACGCGAGCTCATATCGCCAGGGCAACACTGGAAGCGATTGCTTATCAGGTGCGAGAGAATCTGGATGTGATGCGCATCGATTCAGGCACGGACATCAAGGAGATGCGCGCGGACGGCGTGGCGGTGGTCAACAAATTTCTGATGCAGCTTCAGGCGGACATGCTGGGGATCCCCGTGGATGTGCCGGTGATCAAGGAAACGACCGCCTTGGGCGCGGCCTATCTGGCGGCGCTAGGTATCGGGGACTTCGGAAGTCTGGAAGAAATAAGTGCGAAATGGAAGCTCCGAAAGAGATACGAACCGGGCATCTCGGAAGACGAAAGAGAATCACGGCTGGCAAATTGGAAGAAGGCTGTTCAACGCTGTCGAAAATGGGCCACGGCATAGCTGGGTACGCACCCCCAGGACCGAAAGACTCGATGAACCGACGAGGGAGATGATTGGTGCGGGAACGAGAGGTGGAAATGCTCTTGCGCGGGCGCAGATGCACCGCAGGCTGGGTGGTTAAAAAGGATAGCTGCCGGACGATGTCCAAGTGCCGCGTTTTGAGCGGCGGTATCGGCACGTCGGGGTGGTCAATTGGCTACAGTCAATGAACCGAGCTATGCTGAAGCCATCACAGTTCGGCCGCCGTTGCGCCAAGGGCATGGGCGAACGGAAGCACCTAATAACCAGCAGCTATCCACCCAAGCGCGCTCGTTCGCGTTTCTTGACCAGCCTATCTTTTTCAGACCCCCTCGGCGGAGGAGAACTTGGCTAGTATCGCCCGAATAGTCTGCATTGCTTGCCTGGGATCGGGCTTTCGATCCACGAGCGGGAAGCCTTAGGCGACCCACTTTCGCTCGATGGCCTCGTGCTCGAGGTCCAATTCGGTGGCGTTGTAGACCATCCGCTGATCCAACTTGAGGGCGTTGCGTAAGGTGCGGATCCAAATGGTGACCCGCGGGTGATAATATCCCTGCTCCAACTGACCTGCGAGTTTCTTTTTCCATCCGATGTCTGCTTACGACGGGCGTCTTCTCGTTCCGACCGCCCCTTGGTGCAGGGCGAACTTGAACAACATTTCCCGATGGTCTTCAAGTCGATACGTCTGATGTGCTTCCCGTCCTGCTGGACCCCGTGAGCAAAACCTCACGCTCGGCCTCCAGACCACTGATCACATCACGCGCCCGGATCCGCCAGCGGCCAGACGTGTCGTTCCATGCGAAGGGGACCGAAAACTGCGCTGCGCCCTTGACGACATCCGCGTTTCCGGAATAGTGCCGGACGGGTTTGCCGACGGGGTCAAAAACATCGACATGCACCACCGAGCGATCGACTTCTTCCCCATTTTCGTCAGTCAGCTTCATGTGAAATTGGGAATCCAGGTCCAGGCTCGCAATCCTGGAGGGCCTCTCGAGCAACAAGATTGGCTTCTCAGGGGAGGCTTCGAGCACATCATCCGCCAAACCGCCCCGGAACAAGTCGTAACGCACACGTGCTGTGGGTGGCAGTTTCAGAGTGGTACTGCCTTCCTTTGGAAGCAAGCCGACGAGCAGCGATTCCCCGAAGTCCCGGACCGTGCGCACGAAGTCACCTTGGATGCCGAGCGGAGGCGGTAGGCGCAAATCTACGGGACTGCTGGCCGACTTTAGCCCGTCGATCGTGCCAGTCCAAGTCGGCTTCGGGCGCCAGCGGCAGCGCTCGTCCATGCGGCCCATGTGCTCGTCGGCGTAAACAACTCCGCCCCGGCGTAGAAACCGCCGGATCTCGTCCGCTTCCTTGTCAGAAATAGCAATCGAATAAGGCATGATGAGCACGCGAAAGCGGTCCAGGGCGCCCGCCTCAATTTCAGGAGTAGCCAGAAAGCGGAACTGCACGCCTTGCTGGAGGAGCGCCGTTACCCAGGCATCGCGCCGACGTCCGAGCTCCGCGGCGTTGCGAGAAGATTCATACTCGTCAGGTTGATCCGGCAAGATCCGGCCATCGCTAATCCAGGCTCCACGAATGCTGGCCATCGAAAAATGGATCGCAACCCCATCTTCGTGCAGACGTGAGTTCATAAAGAGGCGTCCGATACCTGACTGCAAATACGCGTACACGGCGGCCAGGGCCTCCCCTTGTCGTGTTAGCGTCAGGTCCGGGTTGAGCAGCGTGTAATGCCAGAAAATCGAAGCGCCGGTGTGGCCTGCGAATAGCCGCTGCCACTGCTCGTAGTGCAGTTCCCCGTCGGTGCCGCCATAGCCAGTGAATCCTGTGATGGGCATCCCGGGATGGAACAAGGGATGCATGTAGTCCTGGCCGCCTCCGGAATAGGGCTGTAGATAGTCGAGCCTCTGGTCAATTTCATACCAATTGCAGCCGTTGTGCGCGGACGGTTCCTGCGTGCCGGAGATGGAAACGCGCGCTTCTGGATCCTCTTTCCGTATGAGGGCTTTGGCGCGGGTCCAGGCGTTGGCGTAATCCTGCTCCATGAACAAACGATGGTCGGACCAAGGCGCATAGTTGCCATGTTTCTGCGCCTGCGCGGTGGTCATGGGCAACACATGTTCCCAGGCGCGGAATTCCGTGCCCCAGGAAGCGTTCAACGTATCCAGAGTCCGGTATTCGCGCCGCAGCCACATTCGAAAGGCGGCCAGTGCCTCAGGCGCCCAATCCACGTCGAAGGCATCGCCAAAGGCGGTCAGCGATGACTCATCGGCCATGTAGTAGGCGAATGGCTTCAGGCGGGCAACAGGCTTAACGCGTGTGTTGACCCGCCGCTCGAGGCCCATTTCGAACTGCTCCGATTCGAGTGTGACGTCGCGCGTGAGGTAGCGTGTGTCGCCCGTTTGCGCGAAAGCGGCCTTGCGCTTCAAATACTCGCCGCGCTCACGCCAAGCGAGCCCAAAGCCCGGGAAATCCACGTCGACCATGAGCTTGAAATTGCGGTCGGGCTCGGCGACCGTGGTGACGCCGATGCGGCGAAACTGTTCGTCAAGAACCCCGACCCAGGGCTGGTAACTGTAGGGGCCAATCCAGGGTAAGATTACCTCATAGTCCGTCCATGCACGGCTACTCGCGGCGAAGCTCACGGCCTGGTGTTCCACCGCGGCACCCAGCGTTGCGCGAAGCTGTCCGGAGTGCGTGAGCGGGCGTCCGGCTCGCAACACTAATCTCCCCGACCCAGAATCACGTCCGATGACGCGGCCGAAGCCATCGATCAACTCGATCGTCACAGGCCGTGGCGCCTTCCAATTCACGTCGACGTCGTCGCCCTCCGAAATCATCTCGGGCGCGCAGCGCAGATGCTCGATCTTATCGGTCTGGGGCACCTCAATTGGCGTGATCTGCCAGTCCGAAGGCGCTTGGAGTTCCAGGAAATAGCGCCCCGGCGGAAGGTCCCACGCGGGAGGCCTCGGCCCGTCGCCGGACGTCATCAGTTGCCCGGATTCAGACTTGACGCGCCAGCGAGTCGTGGCAGCGTTCCAATCCGCCGGCTGCAAAGGCTCGCGCCCCGCAGCGTAGACCAGGCTGCGACAGAACATGGCATAGAAGTACTCCCAACTGAGGTCGACGGGATGGATGCGCGCCGCCATCGGCATCTCCCAGCTTAGCCCGTTGTTGCGATACGCGAACGCCACCACCCGCCCCTTGCCATACTCGCCCGTGGCAAGGATGGGATGGCCAGTCGCCGACGCTACCAGAACCGTAGCGCCGGGTTCGGTGTGGTAGATGTAGTTCTCGAGATAGTCGAATGGGAAGGTTTCAACCGGAATAGCTCGCGTGATGTAATGGTCACCGACACGGCGCCAGGGAGATCTCTCGCAGGCTTTCTCACCGGGGATGGCGGGCTCGGCATGCTCGTCTTCGGAGAAAGGCACGCCGGCCTCAGGCGTCAACGGCGAGACTGGCGCCCGGTCGGGCCGCACTAGCACCAGTCCACAGCCTTCCCGCACCCGGCGCTCGATCGCGGTGCGCGACGCGGGGGTGAGACGATTCCAGCCATGGTTGATAGGCAGCAGGATGGCGTCGAATTGCTTCTCCCCCGTGAGTTCTTCCTCCAAGTACGAGTAGATGAGGTGAAGGTCGCCCTTTTCTGCGCGCTGGCCATAGTCGGAGCCGAAGCACATGGTCCAGGTGTTCAGGTCCCAGGACGAATCGATCGTAACCGTAGTCAGATCGAGAGAGAGGCGCTGGGCCAGTTCGACCAGAGTTCGCCCCTCCCGCACCGTCGGAACGGCGAGCAAGCGGATCGGGCCGCCCGCCAGCGGGCGCGCCCAGGGGACGTGCGGCGTCTCGACAGAAAGCGTATAAGGCGCCTCGAGTCGCCTCTTGGGAAGCGGTGTCGGCTGGGCGTCTGCGAAGGAGTTGAGAGCCAATCTTCGCGGCGACAGATCGGGTTGGGTTGCCCTCCGTGTCTGGACCGCGCCGCGGCCCCCCGCCATCAGTGCTCCGGCCGACGCCGCCCCGCTCAGAAACTCACGTCGATTCAGTTTTTGCATGCCTCTATTCCCGGTGATCCTTGCTCAGGCGCTCAATCCAAATTTGCCGGTCCTCAGGCGTCGGCGGCTTTGTGGAACCAACAAGACAGGTGGGGGCCGACCCGGCTAGAAAAGATTGTTGGGGTGCAACCGCCGAATGCGCGCGGATGCACCCCAATGGCAGAATTACGATGGAAACCGCCTTCAGAACTCGATCCGTAAGCCCAGCAGGACTTGGCGAGGACCGCCGCCGAGCGTGTCCCGCTTTCCCCCCGCCTGACCCGTGATGGTCCCAAATTCCCCGCTGCTGCTGTCCGTATTGGGGTTGCCGAAGTTGACGCGGTTCAGAATGTTGTTGGAGGTCATACGCAATTGGATTTTCAGGCCCTCTTTGACGTAGAAATACTTGAAGAACCCGAAATCAAAATTGGCCAAGCCGGGTCCTTCCAAGACACCATTTCCACAATTGCCAAAGCGCCCATTGGGAGGAACCGCAAAAGCGCTCGAGTTAAACCAACCCGAAGGCGACTGGACTCCCGGGTACGGATCACCCACGCAATCGGCCCGTCCCCCATAGGTCCGAGTGTTTGAGGGGTCCAGAGTGTCGAAGGTCGGGGTTAAGAACTGTCCGGACTGAAAGAGAGCGACTGCGGACATCTGCCACCCGCCGACCAATTGGTTCAGCCCGTTGGAAACCCCCGAGGCAAAATGCTTGCCTTTTCCGAATGGCAGGTCGTAGATCGCGTAGCTCGCCCAGCGGTGCCGGGGCATGTAATCGACGTTGCCGTATTCCACGGCGCGGTCATAAGGGTTCTGGATCGAGCTGTCGATGCCCTCACCGTCCGGGGTGGTATCCGTCAGGTTGTGCGCCCAGGTCCAGCCGGAATGGAAACTCAGGCCATTGGTGAACTTACGTTCCACAGCGAAATCCATGGCATTCAAGTTCTGAATGGCGCCGTCCTGAAACAAGGTTACCGAATAGAAGTTGGGATATCGGAAGTAGTTCTCACCTGTCCCAGTCCCGGTTGTGCCACTTGGGAGTGGTTTGTTGTCATCGCCCGAGTAGGGAATCTGAGTCCCTTTTAATCCCCGGTAGGTGAGGCTGGTCACGATCGAATGGGGGAACTGATGTTCGAGGGTCAGGTTCCATTGCTGGTTCTCGGGAGTTCTGAGGTTGGGTGAAAGAGGAACGACGCTCTGCGTTCCGATACTGCCTCCGCCCGTAAAGGGGTCGGGAAACTGGAACACCGGCACGCCATTGGTGAGGGCGTTGGTAAACTGGTTGTTCGAAACGAAAGGCCCGCCGCCGAAGTTCGTCAGCCGGGTGTAGGCCAGGCGGACGTAGTACAAGCCCCACCCGCCTCGGACGACAGTGCGATTGTCTCCAAAGAGCCGGTAAGCGAATCCGATGCGGGGGCCGAGGTTATTCGTGTCGTTGTTCATGAGCGTGCGTGCGGGCATTCCAGCCGCGCTGGCGGTCTCAAACGGGATGGGCGACACGACACCTGCCGCGGCAAACAGAGGACTTACGTATTGCTGGGATTTTTGGCTGGCCAAAACGATTGCCCCGTCCTTCAGGTCGAAATTGTAAACCAGATCGTGTTTGTCAACCGGCGAAGGGAAATAATCCCAGCGCAAGCCGAGGTTTAAGGTGAGTTTCTGGGAAACTTGGTAATTATCCTGCACGTAGAGGCCCCACTCGTCGTATTGCGGTGTGCTGGGAATGGTCCGCGTGAACAGACTGGAGAAATGAGGAAGGCCGAGCAGGAAGTCGGCGTAGTCTAACCCGGTGGCAAAACCGTCAAAGCTCACACTCCCAAAATCACTACTACAGCACCCGGAGATGTTGATCTGGTTCATGCGGAGGAGAATCCCGGCTTTCAGATTATGCTTGCCTTTGATTAAGCTGAGGTTGTCGAGGAACTCCCAGGTTTGCGTCCTCCAAAAATAGTTGGGGAGGGTGCTCCAGCCCGAAAAATTGTTGAAGCTGACAAACGGGAACCCGCTCAAGCCTCCCCGCGTCGAATAGTCGATTCCCGTGATTCCCAGCCCTTGGGTAGTGGCTATGCCGTCGGCGTGCGAATCACCAATATTGGCCGCGTCGCGGGAGAAACCGACGCGAAACTCATTGATCATATTCGGACTGAACGAGTGGGTCCATCCAAGAAATAGGTTCTGAGTGGAGCGATTGTCAAAGAAGCGGAACTGGGGCACGCTGGCGGAATAATTCACCGGTCCTGGGGCAAGGTAAATACTGGAGCGGAAGGAAATCGAGTCTTTACTCGAGGCTTGGTGGTCCATCCGCACCACCCATTTTGTATCGTGACCGGCAACGGGGAAAATCCCGACCCAGTCATAGCCATTCGCAAATTGATCCAGGGCGTTGGGAGGTACAAATCCAAACCCCTGCAAGTTCGTCGACACCTGGGTGATCCGCCCCGACGGTATGACATTTCCCGGGAAAGGCAGTCCGGTGGTGGGGTCTGTGATCACATGGCAGTAGTTGGAATTTGCGGCACAGATGGAACCCGCAGAGGTGGAGCCCGAGGCGGGCAGGAGTTCCGAGAAGTTGCCTTGTTGCATCAACGGCGTCGGCTCCTGCGCAGTTCCGGTGTATTCGCCTGGATAGTCTTCATCTTCAAACGTGAAATGGAAAAAGGTCTTGTTGCGGCCGTCATAGAGGTGCGGGATGATCACAGGTCCGCCGACATCAGCTCCAAAGTTGTGCTCCACGGGCCCCTTGGGCTGCGGAGCAGGGATAAAGCCGCGAGCATTCAGAGCATTGTTGTTCTCGATGTCGAACAGGTCCCCGTGAAGACGGTTGGTGCCCGATCGGGTGGCAATCATCAAGGTTCCGACGGATGGGTATTCGGCAGAGTTGTTGCTGACCAAGGTCTTGAGTTCACCCACGGAATCGATGCTCTCCTGCGTCATGGGTCCGACCTGCGCGCCAAACACCGCCGAGTTGGATGAGACGCCATCGATCGTGAAGTTGGTATCGACGCCTCGAATACCTCCCAGCGAGTAGCTCGACCCGTCACCTTGGTAGTTGTTCGAGTTAAGCATGATCATGTCCACGGTGCTGCGGGCGACAACCGGCAAGATGTTGAGCTCATTGTTGGAGAGCACACCGCTGATTTCTCCGTTCTCGGTGTTCATGGTGGGAGCAAGAGCTTTGACCTCGACACTTTGAGCTACGTTGCCCACTTGCAGCACAGCGTCAAAGCGAGCTGTCTGATTGGCGGTCAGAACGATGTTACTGCTGCGCACCTCTTTGAAGCCTTCTTTGGTAACCGCAACCATATAGGTTCCGGGCTTCAGGTCAGGTAACGAGTAGTCTCCCGCAGCGTTGCTCTTCGTGGTTTGTTGAACCCCGGTGTCTACTTCCGTGAGCGTTACGTTGGAGTCAGGCACCACAGCGCCCGTAGAGTCCTTCACGGTGCCGTTAATAGAACCGAGAAAAGACTGGGCAAGCATGCTTGCCGACAGTGTCAAAATCGCAAAGCTCGCCAAGCAAAACTTTGCAAGATCACGCATAGTAAACTTCCCTTCTTTTCGAGATTTGCAAGACCTGGTGACGCTTTCAACGGTCAGAGTACATCTCCTCTTGAGTTGTGGACCCGACGCTGGCTATGCAAACGACCGCGGATGGCCGTCAATTGTGCAAAAACGCAGATTAACGTGAAAACTTAGACTTAACCCCGGCTTTCTGGGGTTTACGGCTTTTTTCGCTTCATTCTGGCAACGGTGCTCTCCTGAACCTTTCCCCTCCGGCTTTAAGCAGCCTCAGTTCAGGCTTGTCGTGACCCAAGCACGCGACCCGCCAGGGCGCCTATGAAACCACGAGGTGGAACCAATGTCAAGACTTTTGTTGGGGCGTGAATTAAGTTTCTTCCACTCTTCCCAAACTGTTTGCTACAATGCCTGCCGAAAGGCCGTGACATATGCCTGACTTGCCAGTTCAAAGCCTCGGGATGCGCGACGTTCGCATCGTGAATGAAGTTCGCCTGTTGAATGTCATCCGTCGCTATCAGCCCATCTCTCGAACTCAGATCTCGAGCCTGACCGGACTGAATGCCAGCACCGTGACCATGATCGTCAAGCGGCTGCTGGCTCACGATATGATTTCCGAGGCCTCCACAGGCACTTCTACCGGCGGCCGCCGCCCGACCTTTCTAACTATTAATCCCAACAAGATGCTCGTGCTGGGCGTCGACCTGGGCGTATGGCAGACCTCGTATACGGTTGCGGATTTCAGCGGCCGCCAGATCCTGTGGCGAACGCTTCCCACCCTGCCCGAGGCAAAAGAGTTGATCCGTCAGCCCCTCGCCATACCGGAGGACTTTGTCCAGCAGCTCTGCGAGGACATTCTGAAATCGCTAGCAGAGGCCAAGCTGACTAAAGAAAGAGGCCTCAGCGCCGTAGGAGTGAGCGTGCCCGAACTGGTCGACGTGCAGGAAGGGAGCATGGTTCTGGGAGCGAACGACCGCTTGGTGAAGGTTCGCATAAGGCAGCTCTTCGAAGAGCGCTTGGGCGTGCCTACTTTTGTCGACAACGACGCCAACTCGGCGGCGTTGGCTGAGATTTGGATGGGCTCCGGTAAGCTCCTGGGTTCCCGCAATATTGCTTACGTGCTAGTCGTGGAAGGCATCGGCACAGCCTTGATCATTGAGGGCCGACTTCACCGTGGCTCACGCATCGGCACGGGAAGTTTCGGCCATATGCCGATGGACCCCAATGGGCCTCCCTGCTTTTGCGGGGCGCGCGGATGTTGGGAAACTCTGGCTTCGGAGAAGGCTTTGCGTCGGCGCTTCGCTGAATTAGGGGGTGAAGATGGAACCCCCGGCAGCGAGGGTACGCAGGCTGCTGCCATCATTGCCGCGGCCCTCCGTGGCAACCCGACAGCGCTCGCTGCCCTCACCGCAAATGCCCACTCCCTCAGCCTGGGCATCCTGGGACTTGTGCATGGCCTCGCACCGCAAGCGATCATCGTGGGCGGCCAAGTCGTGCAAGCTTGGAACCTCATCCGGCCCATCATCAATGAAACCGTCCGTAGCCGCACGTACAACCCCTTCCTCGCGGAGGTTGACATTCTTCCTTCCTCCGTTCCTTTTCCTCCCAGCTTGCTGGGCGCAGTTGCCATCGCTATCTCTAATATGTTGGAGCGGCAAGTCACCGACCCTAGCACGCTTTCCCTGGCAACACTGACGTAAGAGACGCGCAACCCTTTGCAGTCGACCGCCATTCGCCCACCGACCGGTTCTTCGCCGACATGCTCCGGCAGCATGGGTTTGTGCGCCAACGGCCGTTCCTCGCAACGCCAGACCTTGCTCGTAGCAGAAGTGTGCGCAATACCCCTCGGCAGCGTTTACCCGATGATAGCGAGCCACCTGTGGACGCTTGTTGCCGTACTTCCATAGAGGTTGGCGAATAAGCATTTCCGCGTTGCTGCCGTAGACTCGCATTCCATCAGCAAGCCGGACTCCAACGATTTGCCGCAGTTGGCTTGAGTGCCGGCTTAGAAACCTGCCGCGGAAAGAATCTCACGACTGAACCGCAAGTCTCACGCAATGTGCTCCGAGCCATTTGTGCCGCAGTCTCTCAGCGTCTTGTGTTACCATCCCACGGCGTGGTTCCGATGCCACAGCGGTTCATCAGCGATGGACACGCCCGCATTTCCGGCAGGGGTTAAATCTCCAGCGTCTGTCCCAGGGGGACGCCGGACTTGATTGGGCAGGATTCCAAATAGAGAAGGAGGACCGAGATCATGATTCGCTCGACACTCTCACGCCGCAACCTTTTGAGGAACGCCGCCGCAGGTATGGCTGTTGCTGCCACGCACTCGCTGAGCGGAAGTCCGCTGGAGGGCGCCTCCGCAACGAACCGGAGGGGAGCCATAGCACGCGTCATCACGACGTGTCAGAATGGCGCGGGGCATGCCAACGTCGCCAAGAATCGAGACGCCATGCTGACCCTTCTCGACCGGGCGCTCAAGCAGAAACCGGACCTTGTGTGCTTCCCCGAGACGTTCACCGGAGCCGAGGTTCAGGACGAAACGGGGGCGCAGGTTGCCGAAACCGTGCCGGGCCCGACCACCGACGCGTTCGCGCGGCGGGCGAAAGCGAATCGCTGCTATGTCATCTGCCCGATCCGGACAGCACGGGACGGGAAGCTATGGAACTCCGCTGTGGTTCTGGATCGGTCGGGCCAGATCCTGGGCATGTACGACAAGCTGCATCCCGTGACCACATCTCCCGACTATACGGTTTTCGAGAACGGCATCTTCCCCGGCGGCGAGCCGCCCGTGTTCGATTTGGACTTTGGCCGGATCGGGATTCAGATCTGCTTTGACGCGGGATTTCCCGAGACGTGGGCAGCGCTGGCTCGCAAAGGCGCGAAAGCAGTCTTCTGGCCATCGGCGTACCACGGGGGGTTCCCGTTGCAGGCGTATGCCTATCTCCACCACTACTATGTCATCACGTCCGTGCACACGGACCAGTCTCGGATCATTGACCCCTGCGGCCGTGTGGTGGCGCAGACCGACTCCCAAATGAACTTCGTCCTACGCGATCTCAACCTGGATTTCGTTGTCGCTCACTATGACTTTAACTATGCCATCCCGGATCGTCTGCTGGATGCGTACCCCGGCCGCGTCCGCATCGCCTCCTACGTCGACGATGGGCACTTCCTGGTGGAACCCACCGACCCAACGCTGACGACTGCCCAATTGCAGGCGGAGTTTGGTTTCGAGTCGACGTTCCAGTATCACGATCGGCACCGCACTGCCTTTTCAGCCCTCCGTGCCGGCCAGACGCCGCCAGCGCAAACGGCGGCCCACGGCAAGAGGGAGCAATATGCGAAATAAACTCGTACGGGACCTCGCAAGTGTGAAGCCGTGTAACGAGGCCATTCGGAGGTCTCATCGCGGATAAGCCCTCACTTATCGGCTGCGGTCACTAATCGACGAGAACACCGCTACGGCGGGCACAAAGGGTACCTTCAATGCGCATTAAACCGGTTATTCTCTCGCTGATTTTCCTCATTTCGGCCGGAGTCATGGACGGTCAAGACCGAGGCGCGGCCACAGCGCCTTCCCCGGCCGATCCCGCCGCGGCCGCTGCCGTGCGTGCCGCCTTCATCCGCGAGAATTACACCAAGTTCGACTACCACATCCCGATGCGTGACGGAGTGAAATTGTTCACGTCAGCCTACGTGCCCAAGGATGTCTTCAGCGAAGGCAGCAAGTACCCGATCATGATGCAGCGGACCGGCTACAGCATTGGCCCATACGGCATTGATCACTACCCGAACAACCTGGGACCGTCGGAACTGTTCGCGCGCGAGAAATTCATCTTCGTCTATCAGGACATTCGCGGCCGATATATGAGCGAGGGCGATTACGTGACCATCCGCCCGCAAAAGCCGGTGAAGAATGGACCCCGGGACACCGACGAGAGCACTGACACCTACGACACCATCGACTGGCTGGCGAAACACGTCCCTGGTAATACGGGAAAAGTCGGCGTCTGGGGGATTTCGCAGCCCGGTTTCTACGCGACCGCTGCCATGGTCGACGCTCATCCGGCGCTGGTGGCCGTATCTCCGCAGGCTCCGGTGACCGACTACTACATGGGAGACGACGTTTACCACAACGGTGCATTCATGCTGGCGCACCGCTTCAGTTTCTATATGAGCTTCCGCGATCGCGAGGACGGTCCCCAGCCGCCGCAGCCTTTCCTGCCTTTCAACTACCATACGCCGGACGGCTACGACTTCTATCTAAGGCTGGGACCGCTCGCCAACGCCGACGAGAACTACTTCAAGCACCAGCAGCCGATGTGGGACATGAACATCAACCACACCACCTACGACGACGAGTGGCAGTCACGAGCCATCTGGAAGTACCTGAAGGGCGTCAAGCCCGCGGTGATGCTGGTGGGCGGCTGGTACGATACGGAGGACCCGCAAGGTTTCCTTCGGCAGTTCCACTTCATGGAGGAGAACACGCCGCCCGCTGACATGCTCGTGGCTGGGCCCTGGAACCACGGCGGGTTCGCGTTTGGCGACGGCGACCGGCTGGGCAACATCAATTTCGCCTCGAAAACCGCGGCCTACTACCGCGAACACATCGAGCTACCGTTTTTTCTCTATTACCTGAAGGGCAGGGGCGATGGCAAGCTCCCCAAGGCCTGGGTGTTTCAAACCGGCGTGAACGAATGGCGCAAGTTCAATGCCTGGCCACCCAAAGAGGCGAAGCCAACCGACCTGTTCCTCGACTCAGGCGGCCATCTGTCCTGGGATCGGCCGGCAAAGACCGGAGTCGAAGAGTATGTGTCCGACCCCAGCAAGCCGGTCCCTTACGTTGGCCGGATCGTGCAAGGCGTTATCAATAGTTATATGACGGAAGACCAGCGTTTTGCTGCCCAGCGTCCTGACGTTCTCGTGTTCCAGACCGAGCCGCTCGATCACGACGTTTCGGTGTTCGGACCCATACAGGTGGACTTGAAGGTCTCAACGTCAGGGACGGATTCGGACTTCGACGTGAAAGTGATCGACGTCTTCCCGGGCGATTATCCCGACTACAACAACCCAGGCCCATCCGGGCCAGGGCCATCGGGCCCTACCTCCGCGAGCTCGGCACCCATGGGCGGGTATGAAGAACTGATCCGGGGCGAGCCCTTCCGGGGCAAATTCCGCAAGAGCTTCGAGCAACCGGTGCCATTCGTGCCCAGCCAACCGGACCGCATCACGTTTCTGCTGCCCGACATCGGGCATACCTGGCGCCAGGGACATCGCATCATGATACAGGTGCAGAGTTCCTGGTTCCCGCTGACAGACCGGAATCCGCAGAAGTTCACGGAGATACCCAAGGCTTCCCCGGCCGACTTTCAAAAGGCAACGGAACGGGTCTATGTGGGTGGGGCGGACGGTTCGCGCGTCCAGTTGCGAATAGTCGAATAGGGTACCCATCTCAGAATTGACACGGTAGAGGTCTGGGGTTCGAGTCCACGAGGGCCTACTACGTAACCCACTATTTTAGTTCGACTTCCCAGCTAGGTCCGAATGCCCTGCTCGCCGCTTGCCAAGAGGTGTAATAGAAAACGTAGTAGGGTTTTTCTCGATCCACTTTTGACGCGTTCTGATTTGCCTTGAACCGGGAAATTCAACCCTGAGCCTCAGTCTTCTCCAAAACGCCCATGTTCGATATTTCAGCGAGGTCTGGAATTGGTTTTCCCGTATTCCCACCGGGCACCGGTTCTGTTAAGTTCACCCCCCCTTTCCGCCCATTTCCCCGCCCTTTAGCTGCCGCATTTTTCCGCCTGGATTGATGCCGCATCAAAACGGGCTATCCGTACCAAGCTGGATGCCATTGCTCTTGTACCCACTTTTTCTGTTCCAGATAATCGCCGAAACTTCTGGGCTTAGTTGGGGCAAATTGATCAGCGCCTCGACTCAAAGCATGTAGCAGTACAAGAATACGCAACCTGGCCCTGGCAGACGCATCATTCAAGGATTAGGAGGGCCGTTCTTGATCATCTCACCGACCTTCCTCAACGTCTCGACATCAATCTTCCGAATTCTGCCGTTGTAATCGGGGCCAACGTCGAGGGAGAAGATGTTGCCGTACTTCACCGCGCCCAGATAATCCTGGAACAACTTTTCTGCCGGGTAGCAGAGCTTGTCGTGGATCGCTAGCGAGTAAAACCACATCGCCCCGCCTTTGTGCGGTGGGAGGATCGGATAGGTGAACTCGGCAAGGAGGTAATTCTTGCTGGGCGCATTTTCCATGTACGGCCCAGCAGCAGCGGACTCGTTCAGGGGGCCGGGATGCCCCATCTCCCCCAGGCGAATGTCGGCGCCTTCTTGGTCGCCGTGGTTGAAGCCGATGAAGCAGGAGGGCTGGAGCGATTTACAGAAGGCGCTGGTCTCGGCGTGGCTCAAGCCGCCATCTCCTACGGCGTGATCGAACCAGATATACTCAACCGGGCCGTATTGGGTGAGCAGTTCCTTCAGTTGTGCCTTCTTCATTTCGGGGTTCTTGCCCTCGCCGTCTTTCCAGCTTTTCCCTTCCACGCCACCGCGCCATGCCCACTCACCTTCCGAAAAATACAGCGCGAGCTTGATACCATACTTGTCGCAGGATTGCCTCAACTCAGCAAGCACGTCACGGCCCAGCGCGGCCTTCGTAACCTTGCGGTCCGTGGTCTTCGTGTCCCAGAGACAGAACCCGTCGTGATGTTTCGTGAGAAATAGGATGTAGCCCATGCCAGCTTCCTTGGCAGTGCGTGCCCACTGATCGGTGTCCACGCTCTTGGCGCTAAACAGGGCGATGTCCTTCACGCCCGGTGTCCATTCCTGGCCGGCGAACGTACTGAATGACCAACAGATAAACATGCCCCACTTGAGGTTCTTGAGTTCCTCGGCGCGTTTGGTCATGTCCACTGCCCGAGCGGAGACCGAGAACTGGCCGCTACAGAGCAGCATCGTCCCCAGAACAAATACGGATATGTGCTTCATAGGTTGTCCTTTCAGGTATTTCTCAATCGCCGCATTCGAGTCCCCCGGCACAAGCAGGTCTTCCAATCGAATTATTCCGGCAGAAATATAGCCGAAATTTCCACTGCGGACTCCGACCCTACCGACAACATACGCTTGGCCGCCTCCAAATACAATCGCCCCGCCAGGGTTGCCGCCAGCTCGTCGGGCATGTTTATCTCTTCGAGCCTGAAGCTCTCGCTGGGGAGGACGATTTTGCGGGTCGAGGTCATTGCACGCCTCCATGGTCGTTCCACGTGCGCTGCGTGCAGGGCAGTGCGTGGATAGTGCCTCCAGCCGGGATAGGCCGTTCCCCGTCACGCTTCGGGATACCGCTGCTTCAGTTCGAGCAGCACCGGGCGGAGCAGCTCATAGTCGGCTGCGCAGGCGCAGAAAGCCGCCTCCGCTAGCGCCAGCACGAAGGACGGGACGCTCCCGCCCCTGGAGACCCAGCACAGCCAGCCGAAAAGGTCGGGGTCGTCAGGCGCAGCAGGGCCGGGCGGCGGCTCGGGATACCTCCGCTTCAGTTCGAGCAGCACTGGCCGCAGCAGCTCGTAGTCGGGGATGCACGCAGCGCTGGCTGCATCGGCCACCTTGCTGACGAACATCGGCGTGGTGCCCCACTCCGATGCCCAGCGGAGCCAGTCTCGCAGCTCAGGGTCGGTACCGGCGCAGTCCATCAATCACAATATACATCGCAGCGCAGCGGAAGGCGCCGGATGTATACTGATTCCGCCACGGGATTGCCTAGTGGAGCATGCTTGCAGGCTTCACAGGAGCGAGAAGGAGGCCGCATATGCCGAAGTTCCGGCCCGGCGACTACGTCAAGGCTGAGTTCAAGGACGAGGGAACGGGCGAGAGCGAATGGATGTGGGTGGTGGTGGACTCCTGCGACGACGATGCGGGCGTCCTCTTCGGGAGGCTGGACAACCAGCCGGTGGCGGGCACGGGCCTCCGCTTGGGCGACGAGCTTGCGGCGAGCTATGATAAGGTCGTCAAGCACAGGAAGGCGTCGGCGCTCGGGAAGCAGTAGGGTCGCCACCCCCGGCCACAGGCGGGGCATCGACTTACGGAGTCTTTAGTGGCAAATAGACAAGATGTCGTTCAGCAACAAAGATACCCGTACCCGTGCGGGTTACTTCACAACGGCGAGGTATGTTCGCCCCGCAAAGCGCCTTCCCGTCACCGAGTCTCGCCTTTCATCTTCAGACTCATCCAATGGTAAACCACTGACTGCATCGAATTGGACAAGTGGTTGTAGTCCGGCGGGGCGTAGAGTTCCAGACTACGCAACGGAACATTGCGCGCCACCTCGCCTCTCCAAATGCCGCTCCAATTGTAGTCGTAGGCGCTGGCGGACCGCTCTTCGGGGTTCAAGGCCTCATAGACCTGGCGAGCCACTTCGACGGAGCGTTTTACGTCATCGAAGGTCGCCTCCTGGTCGAATTGAGGCGCCACAACCATAAGAGGGCGAGGTGCGATTAGAGCCATGGCCTCATCAAAATCCCATGGCAGGCGCTTTTCATTCCCCTTGAAGAAGCCTAGGCGCGGGATCAAGCCATGGATGAAGGCGTCATTATCGAGGCCGCCGGTACCTTTCTCCGCGCGGAGAGGAGTGAAGCCGCAGAAGGAAATTGCACCAGCGATCCGATCGTCAAGGGCCGTCGCGAGGAGACCGACCGTCGCTCCGAGCGAGTAGCCCATGACGTAGATGCGGCGCGAATCGATCCGATCGTTACCCGATAGGAGATCCACCGCCGACCGGACGTCGTCCACCATCTTTCCCATCAGCGACCAATGAGGGTAGCGTTCGTAGAATCGCTCGACTTCGGGAATCCTGGTACCGAATCCGATCATGTCGTAGGTAAAGACGGCGAAGCCGTCCTGGGCTAGCGGCCGGACCTTGAAATCGGTACCCAGGTAACCCTGGTCCTGCAGAGGATAGGTGCCGGCTATGTACGCTGAATCTTCGGCACTTTCCGGAAGAATCGGGAGGTCGGAGTAACCTTTGGAATAAGAGTAAGGATGGAGCCAGATGACCACCGGGATCTTGTCATCGGGAGGAGTGCCACGGCGGTAGTAGAGCTCGCCCATCAGGTTGCGATCATCACTGAAGCCGAGGGTGGCCCGGTCTACCTCTGCGGTGGGCCGGGGGCGGTCCAGGATTTGATCGACGTATCCGAGCGAGCCGGAAGGGGCTGCGCCGGGAGGGCTGGAACCCAACCCGTTTCGTCCCGGGATCGTGACGTGAGGCGGGAACTCTCCAAGGCTCCAAAGAATTCTCTTGCGCAATTCTTCGCGCTGCTTGTTCCAGTCGATGTTCGCGCTCAACAGGCTGCCGGACGCTTTTTCGGGATAGGACTTGAAATCAACGCTCTCGCCACTGAGCGATTTCCATTTGTCGAACGAGTAGTTCCACAGGAGCCTGTCGGGTATTGGAAACTTCCGGCGGCCAAGCACGGTGTCGAACCAATCGAAATATTCTTCGATGTTGGAGCCGGGAGTGCGATGGGTGCCCGGCCGGAACCGCAATGCGATCCGGTCTTTGACACCGAGGAAGTCATAAACACGCCGGGCGGCGAGAAAACCGCGCTCTTCGCCCCAAGCGTTCACTTCTCCTTCGTTGATCCCGAGAGTAACCATGTAGGCACGAGGGGCGATGAGGGCCACCATCTCATGCATATCGATGGGGAGCTTGTTCTCACGCCCGACGAAGAAGCGCAATCTGGGGTGGAACCAGTGAGGATAGTTGCGAATGCTCATCTCCAGGGTTTCGGTGGCGTAGCGGTCCGCGCAGTAGCGCCAGGGGATGGCTCCACCCGACACCGGGCTGCTTCCGATGACGGCCGCCAGCCTTTCTTCAAAGGCCCCGGCCCACGTGGCCATCTTTCCGTTGCGCGAATGGTCAGTGAATACGATTTTGGTCTTGTCGACCTCGGGGAGCGTCGTCAGATAATCGATCGCTCTGGAGATGCCCCAGGCCCGCCGGGCCAAGCAGGTGAAGTCGTAATCGGGGTAGAGCTGTGCGTACATCTCGGTATCGTCGGATCCGTCGGCGGCAGCCACGATGGCACCCATGTAGCCGCGCCGGAGGCCCATCTCGACCCAAGAACGTTTTCCCGTGCAGGTCACGAAGACCGGAAAGGGGCCGGCGCCCGCGGGTATAAAAAGCTGCACGCGCAGTTTCGCCTTGCGTTCAGGGCCGAAGGTGAGGAGCACGTCACGGATGGTCAACTCGCCGTCCTTGGCTTCCCGGACGATGTTTGCTTCGACGTTGCCAGGCGGGGGAGGGAAACGGCCGGTGACGTAATACTCGAACTGTTTCTTGAGGAACAGTCGCTGGCGCTCCCATTGCTCCTTGGTGGAAATACGGACCTGCTTGCCGTTCTCTTCCAGGAGTAAGGGGTCGGGCAGATCCATCATTGTGGGCAGGGCATCGAAGTCCGGCGGTAGTTCCCCTGTGCGATTAAGCCATTCGTTCCAGGCCGGGTCCTGAGGAAGCATGGCCAGCAGTTGGGTAAGAAATGCCTTGCGTTTTTCGATTGTGTCCCCAGCGCCCTTGAGCGTTGCAGGAATAGAGAGAAGGGCGACGATGAGGAGGAACCGTCCGAGGGTCCTTGTGTCAGTCTTCATGGTTTCCGCTCCTATATTTCGTTGAGGCGCTCAGTGGCCTTGACCCACTGGAACGGGTGCATGTCGAGCCAGTCGGCGTAATGAGCGAAGTGGTCAAGGACCGGCAAGGCGGCATCGGCACAGGCCTCGATTATCTCAACTGCCATGCACGCAGCCATGTTCCCGCAGCCATTGTACATCCGTCCTTTGTGAGGTACCATGCGGACGGTTTTTGATCATGCCCGAGGTGTCCGTCATCGGACGCAGAGTATCCAGGCAGCCACCGGAAGGCGCTCGATGAAATGCATCTTGACGGCAGCGTCGATTGTGGATTGGCGTTGGCTGGTTCAACCGTGAAGGAAACTCTCAAAGCTGGCGTGCTTTATTTCCTCCTGGTGTTCGCTGCTGGATTCGTGCTCGGCACCGTCCGCACGCTTTGGGCAGTCCCGAGATTGGGCGTGAGGACGGCAGAGCTGGCCGAAGCGCCCATCATGTTTGGCATATCCATCCTTGCGGCCCGGTGGGTGGTTCGGCATGTCCAGTATTCGCCGCTACGGTCGAGGCGGCTGGCTATGGGATGCATTGCGCTCGGCCTCATGCTCGTGGCCGAGTTCACAGTTGGCCTGTGGATTCGTGGGATGACAATTCGCGGGTATTTTGCAGCCCGTGACACCATTTCGGGAGCCGTCTACTTTAAGACGCTCGGGGCTTTTGCGGTCATCCCGATATTCGCCGGACGGGGCCGTGCCTGAGCGCTGAGAGGCGGCCGCACCAGAGCGCATGTGATGGCATACAACGAGGGCAGAGAAACGAGAGTGGCGCACGCTGACCGAGGAATGCCCGCAACGTCCCACTGCATACCATCTTCCGTCGGCAGATTGGACAACACGTCAGATATGAGCCGTGATCCTCAATCGGGGTCTGTCTCGTAAATCGCGGTAGAGTGTCCAGCCCAGACTCAACGTGCCGCGAAGAAAAGTTCCGGAACAGGGCGCACGGAGACGAGGGAGGAATCACTTCGCCTTTTCTCTGTGGACTCCGCAGACTTTGTGGTACGTTAACTTCCGGGCTAAAAGAACCGCAAAATGTGAAATCGGAGATTGCCCCCACCCTGGAGCTAATAAGGCAGCTATGAAAATCACGAGATTCTTCGGCGCGCTTGTGTGTTTAACGTTCCTGATGCTTTGTGTACGCGGCGGGTGCGCGGACTGGCCGACTTTTGGCCACGATTCGCAGCGCTCCGGCTGGGCCGACCAGGAGGATTCCCTCAACCTCAAGAACGTTTCCGGCCTGAAACTGCTCTGGAAAACTCAGGTGAAGAACGAGGCGCGGTCTTTGGCGGCGCTCACGGCGCCGGTAGTCGTTGAAGGAATCACTACCCCGACCGGCATCCGCAGCCTGGTTTACGTGGCGGGAAGCTCCGACAATATCAACGCCATCGATGCCAAGACGGGTGAGTTGGTCTGGAGCCAGACCTTTGAAACTCACGTGCTGCCCAAGGACCAGGGTATGTGGCTGTGCCCGAACAACCTGAATGCCACGCCCACCATTGATAAGGCCCGTGGTTGGATCTATGCCGTCGCCGCGGACGGCAAGTTCTATGGCCTGGACCTGGGCACCGGCCAGACGCGCTTCGGTCCCGTCCAGTTCGTGCCGCCTTACGCCAAGGATTGGAGCCTGAACCTTTCGGATGACATCATCTACACATCGATTTCTCAGGGTTGCGGCGGCGCACTCTCGGGGATTTATTCCATCGACATTCGCCATCCCACTCAGCCGGCGATTCATGATTTACTGGTGGCCCAGCGCGGGGCCGGGATCTGGGGTCGGGGCGGGGTGGCTATCGGCAGCAACGGACGAATCTACGCCTCCACGGGAGACGGCAATTTCGATCCTTCAGCGGGTGAATACGGCAGCGCCATTTTCGCGGCCAGTCCCGGAGACCTTAAACTGATCGACTACTATTCACCAATAAACCACGCGCAAATCACGCAGTACGATCTGGACATTGCCGCATCCAGTCTCTTATGGCTGCCGTATCGCAGCCACCGGTTGGTGGCGGGGGGCGGCAAAGAGGGTGCCCTCTACCTGTTGGATGCCGATGACTTGGGCTCGCAGGATCATCAAACGCCCCTTTACCGCCAGAAGTTCGCCAATGACAAGCTGGAGTTTCAAATGATGGGCATCTGGGGCGAACTCTCAACCTGGCGGGACGAAGAGGGTCACACCTGGA
>Ga0326727_10007037_pt1 | contig 30196 bp, 24 predicted proteins | sample MB2enrmetagenome_FD_207643 | JGI IMG/M metagenome (GOLD analysis project Ga0326727, IMG submission 207643) | Lab enriched peat soil microbial communities from McLean, Ithaca, NY, United States - MB29MY | ecosystem: Environmental > Terrestrial > Soil > Wetlands > Peat | place: USA: New York... | reverse complement strand
CTGTGATGCTTGTCGGCGGACAAACGATAGATGAGTTGCAGGCGCCCCACCGATAGAGTGGCAGATGGGCGCGACCCGTCTCCGGTGAGTTCCACCGTACTCACGCTTCGGCCATTCAGAGAGACCAGGTCTGGTACAGACGATGTAAATGTCACCTGGCCGTTTATCAGTATGAACTTCCCAACTTGAGCCGGGGCTGAACGAACGGGTAGACGAATTTCATATACAGGATCGGAGCCGACCCGGTTCTCTCCTTCCTTCAGCTGATAAGAGCCAATGTAGGACAAGAGGCCGTGCTCCGATTTGATCCCAGCTTCCTTTTCAATTCGTCCCGCTTGGATCCGTTGAAGGTAAGAGCTGTTCGTCTCCTCGCCATACGCCGATGCCAGAAGCAATGTAATTGCGATAAAGGTCGATAGTCTTCTCATGTTCGCTCCTCCACAATCTTCGGTTCCATGCGGTTATTCGGATCAAAACTCTGTCGATAGCGCAATCGGGCGATTTCGTAGACTGGCAATGCGTATCTGTAAGCCTTTGTGATCAGTGGCTCCGGATCAGGCTGCACAGCGGATACCTGCGCAGCGCCCGTCGATGACGAACTCCACAATGCCACGGCACCCAGTGCAGCAGCCATACTCAAAAATGCTCGCCGCATTTCTTTTCCTGTTTCCTTGAACAATGTTTGTGTCTACCAGAGCCGCCGCTTTTCATCCACTAAGGAGAAACGCACAGAAGATCAGAGCAAATCACCCAGCGGAGGGAAGGTCAACAGAAGGCTCAGCCCCAGTAATACAAGGGCAACAACATTAATTGGTTTCAGTTGAATGGTCTTCTTCTGCCAGCGCCATTCAAGAATCGCCCATGCCGCTAGCCAAACAACGATGGCTGCCGTAGTTACACCTGAGAGTGCTCCAGTTGGCTTATAGATAGCCAACAGGTTTTTTACCGGTACGGATTTATCTGCTGCTACGGTCAGTACCGCAAGCGCGAACGACCCTATGCCGGTCGCAAGAATCGCAGCCGCGCCGGGCCCACTGGGAATAGACGAGGAATCCCGCTTTGCATTTGCGTTCTTAGCGCTCATTGCTTTTCTCCTTGAACCAACTGAATGGTTTGACCGCCTTCAACGGGCGCACTCTTGTCGAGCATGGCGCCGAAGAAGCCGGCTACCCCCGCAGCGAAAAGCGAAAGCACAATCAATCCGTAAAGCGCGATACGAAGTTGTGGATGGTACTTTAGATCGCGCCCGTACCTGATCACGACAACGGCAGCCGTGGTGATGACAATTGGCACCAGCCAGGCAACATGCTCTTTCCACTCCATGCCGATCAAGTGCCACTGACTGGTTGCGGGATTCGAAAGAAGAAGCGAGCGCGGATAGGCGCCGAGACTAGTGGTTCCTTTGGGAGGCGTGGCCCGGTACCACGGATAGATGATGTAGGTTCCGGTGAGAACGGTTAGCCATGCGAGCGCGGCCATAACGGCAAGATAGATGCCGAGCAAGCGATCTCTTCCAGGCGAAGCGGATGCCGCAACATAGGTAGAAAAACGCTGGTAGAGGAATGCGATGGCGCCCGAGCCGGCCAGCAGATAGAGCGCACCAAAGCCCATGCCGTGGATCAAAGTCCATAGACTGCGCGTAGTGATTTCCATGAATCACGACCTCCGTTGGGGATGTGCGAAAGAGTTGTGTGCAGGGTGTGGCTTGTGAGTCTCTGGTGGCGCTCGATCTTCCGAGCGCCGCCAGAGTGTGGTTCAGGATAAGTCAGAGAGCGATTGACAGGTTAGAACGTGACCTTCGCCGCGAACTGAATCTGGCGCGCAGTTCGTTGAAACGTCAAGTCGGAACCTGCCGCAGATATGCTTCCGATTGCGGCTGTGCCAGCGGTTGCGGCCGGATTATTCAGCTGCGGCGTGTTGGCCAGGTTGAAGGCTTCCGCGCGCAGTTGAAGGACCTTCGATTCGGTCAAGTGAGTATCTTTGAAGATCGAGAAGTCCACATACTTTGTGCCCGGACCTTGCAGGCTGTTGCGGCCAGAGTTTCCATACGTGAAAGAGTTAGTGGCAGGGACCGCGAAGGCTGCGGTGTTGAACCACGGATGGGCCGCGGTGAGGCCGCGCTGGCCTTTGGGCAGCGACCCGTTGCCGTAGCCGGGAAGCAGAATCGCACGGGTCGTCTGTGAATCGCCGAACGAGTCGGTTGTACCCACCGAAAAGGGCGTACCGTCGTAGAACTGTGCAATGGCATTCAACTGCCACCCACGCTCAAGCGGTCCCAGGAGCCCGCTGCCCTTGAAGGGCAACTCGTAATTCGCGCTGGCGACAAAGCGATTCGGGACGTTGTAGTCCGAATTCCCGTAGTCGTAACGGAGGTTATAGGGATTCGTGACGGTAGCCGTATCGGACGAACCTTCGTCCAGAGCGTGACTGAAGGTGTAGGAGGCGAGGAGGCCCAGTCCACGCGCACGACGCTCAGCCGTAACTTGCAAAGCGTTGTAGCTGGATACCTGCCTGGTTTCAACCTCAGTGATCTGGCCAAAGGTCGGGTAGGGACGCGCTACAGTAACACTGGTCGCTCCGTTCGCTCCCCACTGGTTCGAATTGATGTCCCGGAAAGCGACCAGGTGGGTGCCCTTGGTTCCGATATAGGCGAACTTGAGGACGGTGGAGAAGGGAATCTCCTGCTCGATAGCCGCATGCCACTGCTCAGTGTACGGAGTTTTGGCATTCGGATCCACGGCATAGGCGGCTTGGCCCGGCAGGATCTGACTGCCGGATGTGGCAACTGTGTGAACAAATCCGCTGCTCGCATAGTTGAACACCGAGCTGCTTGTGGCGCCGGCCACATAAGCGGCCGGATTATTAAAGGCCCAATAGTCGTACACCGGAACATTGGCCGACAATGTGGCGGAGACGTTGACATCAGGCGCCGCGTAGTAGATGCCATAGCCAGCGTGGAAGACCGTCTTGTTGGTGACCTTGTAGGCCAAGCCAATGCGCGGAGCGAAGTTCAGGTTGTTGCCGCTCAAACCGCTGCTCGGAATTCCGTGGGTTCCCACCTGCTCCAGGGACGTTGTCGAGATGGAAGGAACGAAGGCGTATTCCCTGGCGTGAACTTCAGTCCACGGCCAGCCCAGGAAGTTCTCATAGTGCACGCCCAGATTCAAGGTCAGCCGGTTGTTGACCTTGTAATTGTCCTGCGCGTAGAAGGATAGATCGCTTTCTCGCAGGCCCACACCAGTGGGGAAGGCGAAGCTGCCGCCCGTTGGTGCGCCGAAGAGCAGATCGCTCCATGCCAGCCCGGTGTAACGCGTGCCGTAACTTTCGGAGCCATGCTCCGCGTTGCTCTGGAACATGTTGTATTCGAGACGTATAAGCTCGAAGCCAAAGTCCAGCGAGTGCTTTCCGCGCACCAGGTTGAGATCGTCGTCCCATTGGTAATTATTGGTTCCGATGTTCGTGGGACTGTTGCCCGCATCGCCGATGGACGTGTAGCCGGAGAAGCTATAAACCGGAAGTCCAACGGAAAGGGAATTGTTCGGATTAATTACGCCTGGAATGTTGAGTTGCGACGAAGAAGCCAGCCCCGCATACTGACTCCCGGCGCCATCCCAGTTCTTGGCGTAGACAAAGAAGCGTGTCCAGCCGTAGCGCGCTGTATTGACGGTGGTCGGAGAGAAAATATGCGTCTCGCTGAGCACAGCCTGATGCGCAGGGTCCGACGCTGGCCCGCAGATGACGGCGCCCACCAGGGGCGTCGGCAGAATGCCGGGCTGAGAGAGAATGTCATGGCCCTGACTATAGCGAAGGAAGGCGCTGTCTTTCTCGGTAAACTTGTGGTCGATCTTCACGTCGAAGTCGTCTTCGTTGGTGATCAACAGCGGGCCGTAAAAGAAATTGCTGGTGGTTGCGCCTGCCGCTCCATAATTCGGCTTCGCATATTTCTCATAGAGATTCAGAAGGTTGATACCGGTCTGGTCCAGGCCTGGAGTGTTTGCCGGAATGATGGGGTTGCTCTTGGTATATGTAATGGTCTTGTTCAGCGGGTTCTTGATAACAAGGCTGGGGTTCTGGTTAAAGTAGTTTGTAAAGTCATAGCCCGCTGCGGTGATATTGACAACCGGAATGCTATCCAGAAAGTTCTGGCCCTGAGCGAAGCGCTTTCCGGCGTAGTCGGCAAAGAAGAAGGTCTTTGGGTTGGCCTGCTTCCAAAACACCGGTCCGCCGAAGGTGACGCCAAATTCGTTTTGCCGCAGGGGCGACTTCTCTCCTGTCGGTCCAGAGACTGGAGTATTGAAAAAGTTTCTGGCGTCCAGAGCGGTGTTGCGGAAAAACTCGAAGACGTCGCCGTGATAGTGATTCGTGCCGGACTTGATGACCACGCTGATGGTGCCGCCGTTGCCGCGGCCGTAGCGCGCGTCGGCGTCCTGGGTTTCTTCCGAAAACTCCTGAATGGCGTCGATGGGCGGGAAGATCGCCGTCATGCTGTTATGGTTTTCCTGGTCGCCAATGCCATCCACAAGGGTGCGGTTTTCCTGAGGGCGAGAACCGTTGATGGCGAAGTACGAGGGACCGCGCTGCTGCGTATAGGCGATGCTACCGGTGGATTGGGCTGTCGTTGAGATAGCGCCCGCGCCCAGGTTAAACAGCTCATTGAAGTTGCGGCCGTTGAGAGGCAGGTCCCTGACAGCTTGCTCGGTGCGAAGATTGCCGACAGTGGAACTTTCGGTCTCTAATACCGCGCCGGTATCCTGCACTTCGATTGTTTCCGCGGCGCCGCCTACGGTCAGCGCAACATCGGCAGCCAGGCGCTGCCCAACTTCGAGCCTTACGTGCTCGACAACTTTGCTGAAGCCTGGAACATCCACTGCGATGTCGTAGTTCCCGGGATTCAAAGGTGGCGAGACAAAGAGCCCCTGCGAGTCAGTGGTGGTGTTGGTCGTCAATCCGGTGCTGGTGTTGCGCACGGTTACATTGGCTTTGATCACCACTGCGCCGGCGTTGTCCTTCACAATGCCGGTAATGATTCCGGTTTCGACAATCTGTGCTGACAGCGTCGAAGCAAGAACAAGCAGCAACAATGCGCCCAGCATGTGGGAGAGGTTTCGCTTAAAAACGGCTCGTAACGAGAAATGTACAGCAGACATGATGCCTCCAAGGACGCGATCGTTCTCGATCGCAAATGAAAATGGCCTACGACATGGGTCGTGGGCCATAGCACTGCGCGGTGCGCACTGCAACTAGATGGGTATGACACGCTTGCCCACGACGAAAAGCGCATCCTGCTCGGGGATGAGAGAGATGCGACAACATTGCGCCGACTTCAGAGCAAACTTCTGCATGGTCTTCATGGATGATTTCCCTTCAAAGGAAGCGAGTATTACTTCAGTGCCTCGATCGATTACAAAATCAATCGGTAGCGATGGAAGATCAGTTTTGGTTTCGAGTTGTCACAAACATTGCATTTCGGTAGCGGACACCTGCGAGGAGACGGCTCTCGAGGCGCTATCTACCCACTACTTCAGCAATCGGTTGTGTGACGGAGAATGCGGAGGATCAACAACAACAACACGAGCGACAGGGAGTCAGCTCGGAAGCGGGAACGAGTGTTGCCGAAATGTGAATTTGTTCCTGCATTTGTTTGTATTGGGCCATAAACTCGGATGAGTGTCAAGCTCGGCTCCCAGTTTCCTGCCCAAAGAATCCGACGCTCATCTCTGATTGCTTGACAGAATTTCGATCGCCATGCATCATCGATTCAGTTCTCGCCGAAGAGACGGTTTTCAAGCTTGCGCGAGAATGCCGCCTCAAAAGGACTTCGCGTTCCATGCATCATGCCTCTCCATCCCGTGCTTGTTGTTGTCCTGTCGATCTACTGACAGTCGAGCAGCCTCGTGGGAAAGCGGCAATCATGCGGACGTAACCGATCCGCATCGCCTGACTCCTCTAGAATTCCCGGCCCACGAGCCTCTGCCTCGTGGGCTTTTTCATTGGGCATTCGTCCCCATTGCGATTCAGGAAAAGAGCAGCGTTCCGATGAAGCCGTTTCACATCATGGCCAAGCCAATTGGCCCTATCTGCAATCTCGACTGCACCTATTGCTACTACCTGGAGAAAGAAAATCTCTATGCGGGCAGCGGCCGAGAGTTCCGCATGGCCGACGATGTGCTCGAGACGTACATTCGGCAGTACATTCAATCGCAGCCTGTGCAGCAGGTGAGTTTCGCCTGGCAGGGCGGCGAACCAACGCTGCTTGGGATTCCATTCTTCGAGCGCGTTGTTGAGTTGCAGAAGAAGCATGCGGCGGGAAAGACCATCGACAATGCGTTTCAAACCAACGGCACTCTGCTCAACGATGAGTGGGGTGAGTTTCTGGCGCGGAACAAGTTTCTGATCGGGCTTTCCGTCGATGGTCCGGAAGAAATCCACGACACCTACCGCGTGGATAAAGGCGGCCAGCCAACATTTGCCCGCGTAATGCGCGGCCTCGGATTTCTCAAAAAGCATGGCGTCGAGTTCAACACGCTGACCGTCATCAATCGCTTGAACTCCTATCGCGCGCACGAGGTCTATCGGTTCCTCAAGGAGATCGGCAGCAAATATCTGCAGTTCATTCCGATCGTCGAGCAGGTCGCCACGAAGCCCGACCCCAACGGCCTGGTGCTGTTGAAGCCCTATTCGCGTCAGCAGTCTGCTGTCTCTGATTGGTCGGTCGAGCCGCTGCAATTCGGCAAATTCTTGCAGCAGGTGTTTGACGACTGGGTCATTCAGGATGTGGGCCGCGTTTTCGTTCAGATCTTTGATGTTGCGCTGGAGTCCTGGCACGGCGTGCCGCAATCTCTCTGCGTCTTCAAGCCGACTTGCGGAAGTGCGCTTGCTGTCGAACATAACGGCGATGTGTACTCCTGCGATCACTTCGTTTATCCAGATAACAAGCTCGGCAACATTATGCAGAAGGCCTTGGCAAGCCTGGTGGATACGCCGCAGCAAACGCGTTTCGGTAATGCGAAGGAAATGGGACTGCCCTCCGATTGCCGAACGTGCGATGTGCGTTTCGCCTGCAACGGCGAATGCCCCAAGCACCGCTTTACGCAAACGGCGTCGGGCGAGTATGGGCTCAATTACCTCTGCGCTGGATACAAGCACTTCTTCCATCACATCGACCCGTACATGCGCTTCATGGCAGAAGAGCTGAAGAAGAATGGAGCGCCGGCGCGCGTGATGGAGTGGGCGCGGTCCGGTGGACGGCGGCGCGCCAGCGCTGCTGCAACGGAGGGCCAGAATGCTCCTGCCCTCGTGTAGCAAGTGTTGTTGTTGACTCCCGAATAACTCATCCATGGGACTTGCCGCGATCGAGCGAATGCTCGTGGCTTGCATGTTCTCTGAAGCTACCCAGACAAAAGAAGAACGGAGATAGACATGAAGATCTCGCAACAAGTGGGATGGATGTTGAGTGGAGCAGTGGCCTTTAACTCGTGGCTGCCTGCCAGAGCCCAGGACGCAGAGGTAAAGCCAAGCTGGCCGACTGCGCCATTGCACGAAGCGCCGCCGCAGTCGTGGCCTGAGCCGCCAAAGGCTCCCGCCAATGCGCCCAACGTTGTCGTCATTCTCATTGACGACGTCGGCTTTGGCGCCAGCAGCGCGTTCGGCGGCCCCATCTACACCCCGAATTTCGAGCGGCTGGCTAACGCCGGCCTACGCTACAACAGCTTCCACATGAATGCGCTTTGCTCGCCCACGCGCGCGGCCCTCTTGACCGGGCGCAACAATCACCAGGTCGGCTTCGGTTCCATCGCCGAGTGGTCGGCGCCGTATCCGGGTTACAACACCACCATTCCGCAAAGCGCCGCCACCATCGCTGAGATCCTCAAGGACAACGGTTACTCAACCTCGGCCTACGGCAAGTGGCACAACACGCCCACGTGGCAGGTGAGCCCCGCCGGCCCGTTCGATCATTGGCCTCTCGGACTCGGCTTCGAGCACTTCTACGGCTTCATCCAGGCCGCCGACGATCAGTACTATCCGCGCATCTTTAACGACAACGCGCCGGCCGAGCCCGCGAAGACCCCCAAGGAGGGCTACCACTTCACCACCGATATTGCCGATCACGCCATCCAGTGGCTGCATCAACACGACGCGGTGGCTAACGATAAGCCCTTCTTCCTCTACTACGCCACCGGCGCCACGCATGAACCCCACCAGGTTCCCCAGCAGTGGGTCGAACACTACCGCGGGCGCTTTGACCGCGGCTGGGATGTGATTCGCAAGGAAGCCTTCGACCAGCAGAAAGCCGCGGGCCTGATTCCCGCCAACGCCGAATTCACGCCGCGGCCCGAAGGGCTGCCGGCCTGGGACTCGCTCAGCGACGATCAGAAAAAGCTTCTCGCTCATCAGGCCGAGGTCTACGCCGGCTATCTGGAACAGACCGATCACGAGGTTGGCCGCGTGCTGGATGCGATCAAGGCGGAGGGCAAGGCCGACAAGACGATCGTCTTCGCCATCATAGGAGATAACGGCGCCAGCGCCGAGGGCGGTATAGAAGGCCACGACGCCCGCGATGTGAACGGCAAGCCCAAGAGCATCGAAGATCGCAACGACATCGCGGACCTGCTGGGCAGCGAACTCTATATGAACCACTATGCTGCCGCCTGGGCCTGGGCGCTCAACTCGCCCTGGGTCGGTACCAAGCAGGACGCCTCGCACCTGGGCGGCGTTACCGATCCACTGATCGTCAACTGGCCCGGCCACATCAAGCCCGGCGTGCGCGGCCAGTTCTCGCATGTCAACGACATCGCCCCAACCATCTACGACATCGCCGGCATCAAGTTCCCCGACGAGGTGAACGGCGTCAAGCAGATTCCCCTCGAAGGGAAAAGCTTGACCTACACCTTCGATAACCCGAACGCTCCAACTCGCCATACCCTCCAGTACTTCACCACGAGCGGCAATCGCGGCATCTACAAGGATGGCTGGTGGGCCGGCAACCGCTATCACTCGACGTGGGAGGCTCCGCTGCCTTTCACCAACACGGACAAGGACCTCAACGTCCGCCCCTGGGAACTTTACAACCTGAACGACGATCCCAGCCAGGCACACAACCTTGCCGAAAAGAATCCTGAGAAACTCAAGGAACTCATCAAGGTATTCGACGAGGAAGCAACCCGCAATCACGCGTACCCGATTTTGCCTCCGCGTTCCTCGCCCCTCGATGCCGCGCAGCGCAACAAGACTTCGTTTGTGTTCCGCTCCGGCGACGAGAGGGTGCCTTTACGCTATGCGCCCGGCTTCTTCGGCCACGGTTACACCATCGATGCCGACGTGATTATTCCTCCCGACGGCGCCGAGGGCGTCATCCTTGCCGATGGCGGCGAACTTGGTGGCCTGAGTCTGTTTGTCAAGAACAATCACGTTTACTACGAAGTGAACGCCTCGAACGAACATAGCGATCAACTCGTCGCTACGCAGACCCTTCGCCCGGGCCTCCAGCACATCGAGCTCGTGGTCACGCCCGATCCAGCGTCCGTCACCGCCTCGCCGTCGTTCGGCCCCGGCGGCTACCTGGGCCGCGGTCCGGTCTCCGGCTCGGTCCGCCTTTCCATCAACGGTGCTCCGGCGGGCCAAAGCCAATTCTCCAGTGTTTACGGCTCCGGAGAGACCCTCGACGTGGGCAGCGACCTCGGTTCGCCTGTGAGCCTCGAATACAGATCGCCGTATCGCTTCACCGGAGAGATTGAAAAAGTGACTGTCGAACTGAAGTGAGCTGGCGTTGCCAGAACGTTTCCCGCTCCGGGCACCACGCGGCCCGGAGCGCGATTCAGGAGGCCGGCAAGCGACTTATCAACCGAGTTATCTAATGTATGACCGAAACCAAGAGGAGTTCCATGACGGAGAAACGCATACTGAAGACGCTGACATCGGCATTGATTCTTGCTGTGGGCGCCAGACTCTCACTGCATGCGCAGGAGGCACAACCTTATCAAGGGACCGTTGGCAGAACGCTCGCCGAGTCGAAAGAGTGGTGGCCCGAGCCGGTGAAAGCGCCTGCCGGCGCACCCAACGTTGTGTGGATCTTGATCGACGATGTGGGCTTCGGCGCTGCCGGCACATTCGGCGGCCTGATTCAGACTCCCACGTTCGACGCCTTGGCCAACAACGGTCTGCGCTATACGAACTTTCATACCTGCGCCATCTGCGCTCCCACTCGCTCGGCATTGCTCACTGGCCGCAACAGCGCGTCTGTGCATGAATCCGGCTTCTCGCATGTTGCCATGTCTGCCGGCTTTCCGGGCTGGGATGGCCGCGTGCCTGCCACCGCCGGCACCGTCGCCGAGATTCTGCGCGACAACGGCTACAACACATTTGCCGTGGGCAAATACGGCGTTACGCCGGACGAAGAAGCGACAGACGCCGGCCCGTTCGATCATTGGCCAACGGGTAAGGGCTTCGATCACTTCTTCGGATTTCTCGGTTCGGCAACCGACCAATACAAGCCCGACCTGGTTGAGGATCAGGCGCACGTAACTCCCGATGGCCGCCACCTGAGCGACCAGATCACCGACAAGGCGATCTTCTACATCGACCGTCAGAAGAAGGCCGCTCCGGATAAGCCGTTCTTTCTTTACTACGCTCCCGCAGCCACGCACGCGCCGCACATGGTCGACCGGTACTGGAGCGATCAATACAAGGGCAAGTTCGACAAGGGCTGGGATGTGTTTCGCGAGGAGGTCTTCGAGCGCCAGAAGAAACTCGGTGTGATTCCCGCCAACGCCGTGCTTCCCGACCGCAATCCGAACATCAAGGCATGGGATTCGTTGACGCCAGACGAGCAGAAGCTTTATGCGCGCTTCTTCGAAGTCTATGCGGGCTACTTGACGTACACGGACTTTGAAGTTGGCCGCCTGATCAATCATCTGAAGCAAATCGGACAGCTCGACAACACGCTGATCTTCATTTCCATCGGCGACAACGGCGCCAGCAAAGAAGGATCGCTCGAAGGCAGCATCGATCGTTCCATTGCGCGCAAGCCGGTCAGCGAGGAAGAGAACGTCGCCTATAACCTGGCCAAGATCGACAAGATCGGCACACCGGATGCCCGTTCGGGCAACTATCCGTTGGGATGGGCGCAGGCTGCCGACACGCCGTTCAAGTACTGGAAGTCCGATGCCAACAGCGAAGGCGGGACGCACAATCCGCTCATCGTGTACTGGCAGAAGGGCATCAAGGACGAGGACAAGGGCGGCATTCGCACGCAGTACAGCCACGTGATTGACTTGCTTCCCACCACTCTCGACCTGGTCGGCATCAAGGCTCCCGAAGAAATCCGCGGAATCAAGCAGCAGCCGATTGAGGGAATCTCGTTTGCCGATTCACTCAACAATGCCAATGCTCCGTGGCATCACACGGTGCAGTACTACTACATTTTTGGTTCGCGCTCGATTTACGACAACGGGTGGAAGGCGGAACTGCCGTTTCCCAACCAGGTCGAAACACAACACGTCGTCACCAATCCGCCGTTTGACGAAAATGCGTGGGAGCTCTACAACCTCAACGACGATCCCACCGAACGCATCGATCTTGCCAGGAGGTTTCCGGAGAAGTTGGCAGCGCTTAAAGCTGAATTCGAACAGCAGGCCCAATCGCACCATCTCTATCCCTACATCACCTTCGACGATGTCTACAACCAGCGCTTTCACCACACCTACCTGCCCAAGGGGTTTACACCACCGGGGCTGTTGGTCAACAACAACAGCAGCAACAGCAAATAGAGAATCCGCTCTCTCCATTTTCCAAATCATCGCTGCATGACTTGAACGAACAGGAGCAACATGAATCGGAAGCACGTACTGAAGACTTTGACATCCGCGTTAGTCCTTGCGGTGGGAGCAAGACTCTCACTGCATGCGCAGGAGGCACAGCCATTTCAGGGAGTCGTGGGCAGAACACTCGCTGACTCGAAAGAATGGTGGCCCGAGCCTGTGAAAGCGCCTGCCGGCGCACCCAATGTTGTATGGATACTGATCGACGATGTGGGCTTCGGCGCCGCCGGCGCATTCGGCGGCCTTATCCAGACGCCCACCTTCGACACACTGGCCAACAATGGCCTGCGTTATACCAACTTTCACACCTGCGCCATCTGCGCCCCCACGCGCGCGGCGCTGCTCACGGGCCGCAACAGCGCTTCCGTGCACGAGTCCGGATTCTCGCACACGGTCATGTCTGCCGGATTCCCCGGCTGGGATGGCCGCGTGCCTCCGACGGCCGGCACCGTCGCCGAGATTCTCCGCGACAACGGCTACAACACTTTCGCGGTCGGCAAGTACGGTGTAACTCCCGATGAAGAAGCGACCGACGCCGGCCCATTCGATCACTGGCCAACTGGCAAAGGCTTCGATCACTTCTTCGGCTTCCTCGGTTCGCAAACCGATCAATACAAGCCGGACCTGGTGGAAGATCAGGTTCACGTGCGTCCCGATGGCCGCCACCTCAACGATCAGATCACCGACAAGGCGATCGTGTATATCGATCGCCAGAAGAAGGCCGCGCCCAACAAGCCTTTCTTCCTCTACTACGCGCCGGGCGCCACGCATGCTCCGCACCAGGTGGACCAATACTGGAGCGACCAATACAAAGGCAAGTTCGACAAGGGCTGGGATGCCTACCGCGAAGAAGTCTTTGAGCGCCAGAAGAAATTGGGTGTCATCCCCGCCGATGCAAAGCTTCCCGATCGCAATCCGAACATCAAAGCGTGGGACGCGTTGACGCCGGACGAGCAAAAACTCTACGCGCGCTTTTTCGAAGTCTATGCGGGCTACTTGACCTACACGGACTTTGAAATCGGTCGCCTGGTCAATCACCTGAAAGAGATTGGTCAGCTCGACAACACGCTCATCTTCATCTCCATTGGCGACAATGGCGCGAGCAAAGAAGGTACGCTGAACGGAACCATCGATCAGGGTTTCTTGCCCGCGCCGAAATCGGAGAAAGAAACGATCGATTACAACCTGAAGAAGATCGGCGAGATCGGCACACCCGCTGCTCTCAATGGAAACTATCCGCTGGGCTGGGCGCAGGCCGCCAACACTCCGTTCAAATACTGGAAGCAGGATGCGAACAGCGAAGGTGGCACGCACAATCCGCTCATTGTCTATTGGCCGAAAGGCATCAAGGACAAGGGTGGCATTCGCACCCAGTACAGTCACGTCATCGATATTCTGCCGACCACGCTCGATCTTGTGGGCATCAAGGCTCCCGAGGAAATTCGCGGAATCAAGCAGCAGCCGGTCGAAGGTTTTTCCTTCGCCGACTCTATCGGCGATGCCAAGGCTCCCTGGCACCACACGGAGCAGTACTACTACATCTTCGGCTCCAGGTCGATTTACAAGGATGGATGGAAGGCCGAGTTGGCCTACCCAAGCAGCTTCACCACCGGAAACCTCGCGAGTCATCAGCCCTTTGATGAAAACGCCTGGGAACTCTACAACCTGAATGAGGACTACACCGAGCGAGTCGACCTGGCTCAGAAGTATCCTGAGAAGCTGGCGGCGCTCAAGGCGGAGTTCGAAGTGCAGGCCAAGGCGCACAATCTCTATCCCTACATCACGTGGGACGACGTGTTCAATGGACGCATCCACCGCAGCAAAGACGGCAAGTCGTTTCTCGACGCCGTCAGAGATATCGCCAAGCCCAGCGATCAATAGCCTTGGAGTCTTTCCCGATCCTGCGGATAATTGCAGGCCATCGGTGAGTGAAGGTTATCCACATGCATCAACCGCACCCTCCAGCGCCCAGATGCTGGAGGGCATGATTTGCCTTTGTTGCATTTCTTGAATCCAGGTCCCATTGCTCCTCAAAGAATGAAGCGGAGTGACCTCAAACACTGAATCGTGGGCCGTCGAACAGATACATTTCTTTCCGGGGCAGCAGCGGATCTGGCGGCGTTGGGGAGCGTGGCGCTGATCGGAAATCCACATTCGGCAGGTCGTCACACCGGATCGAGGCGATTCCCGCGAAAGGACACGATCATGTTTTACAAAATTCCGTACACGCTTGCTTCCGAGCTCGAAGAGCTCAAATCCTACATTGATCGCTATCAGCGCGGCGAAATCGATGCAGCCACCCTGAAGGTTCGGCGCGTGCCCTTTGGCTGCTATGAGCAGCGCGAAGACGGCACCTATATGGTCCGCATTCGGACCACCGGAGGTGCGCTTACGCCGTCGCAGCTGCGCAGGATTGCTGAGATCTCCTCGCGCTACGGGAGCGACGCAATTCATATCACGACTCGCCAGGAATTTCAGATTCACGATCTTGCGCTTGAAAACATTCTTTTTGTCATGCGGGAACTCCTTGAGGCAGGCCTTGCCTCCCGCGGAGGCGGTGGCAATACGGTACGCAACATTCTTGTGTCTCCAGACGCGGGTGTCGGTATCGATGAGGTCTTCGATCCAAGCCCTTATGCCTTTGCACTGACCAGCAGATTGATCGCTGAGCCGGATTCTTGGCTGCTTCCGCGCAAGTTCAAGATTGCTTTTTCCAACTCACTCGCCGATAGCGCGTACGCAGAGTTCAATGACCTTGGATTCGTGGCGCAGACACGCGAAAGTGAGAAGGGCTTTCGGGTTTTTGTTGCAGGCGGGTTGGGCGCAAAGCCAGAGGTTGGACATCTCTTGCACGACTTCATTCCGGCCGGCGATGTATATGTTGTGACGAGCGCAGTCAAGCGTCTATTTGACAAACACGGCAACCGCAAGAATCGCAATGCAGCACGCCTCCGGTTTCTTTGGAAGAGTCTTGGCCAGGAGCGATTCCTCGAACTCTACCAAGAGGAGTTGCAACAGATTCGCACGGAGAATCCAGATGCGCTACTTGTTGAGGACGTGCCGCAATCGAGCGACCGTCCTAATTTTGCTCCCGAGCAGGATGACTCCCCGGAGTTCCTTCAGTGGCGAGATCGCTATGTCGAGAAGCAGAGAGATTCCGAACTTGTTTCGATTCGAATTCCATTTTTTCTTGGTAATGTGAGCAACGCATCGGCCATTCGGCTCGCGGAGTTTCTTGAGCATTTCGGAAACCATGTGCTGCGCGCCACTTTTGGTCAGAACCTCCGACTTCGAAATATCCCCAGGGCCTATCTTGCAAACGTCTTTCACGTGGTTCGCGAAGTGGTCGAACTTTCTGGCGGTCCGCGTCTTGTCGGCGATTCGATCTCATGCACCGGTGCGGATACTTGCAAGCTTGGCATCTGCCTTTCCAAGGGAGCTTTGTCCGCAACCGCGGAGCGATTGAAGGCTTCCACGCTCGATCTCGATCGGATTGAAGATTTCCACCTCAACCTCTCCGGCTGCCCGAATACCTGCGGGCAGCACATGCTCGCCGATCTTGGCTTCTTCGGCAATGTTGGGCGCAGCGGGCAAGACATGTTCCCGGCTTATGCCATTGTTGCCGGGGCTGAAATCGGCGCAGGCAAGGCACGGCTGGCAAGGCAGATCGATCGTGTGAGCGCGCGCGATCTCCCGGAGTTCGTGCATGAGGTCCTGAAGCTGTGGATCGTGCGGAAGAATCACTACCCATCCTTTGCCGCCTACATCGATGGTGAGGGCACCCAGGAGATTCGAGAGATTGCCAGCCGCTTCCGGGAGATTCCGCCCTCCAGCGAAGACAAGAGCTACTACCAGGATTGGGGTGCGGATAAGCCCTTTTCGTTGGTCGGCAGGGGCGTTGGTGAGTGCTCGGCCGGGCTCTTTGACCTGATTGAAGTAGATCTCAAGGGCGCCAGGCAGTTACTGGAAGAGCTGCGCGCCGGCGATGTCGAGAGCGGGGAAGCGCTCTATTCCATCACGCTCCGTAGCGCTCGCGCTTTGCTGATCACGCGCGGTATTGAAGCGCCGACGGACGTTGCTGTGTTTCAGAATTTTGCCAAACACTTTATTCAAAGCGGGTTGATCGACAGGAGCTTTGAGACCGTGATCGCAAGGGCGCAAGAGAAGAAAACAGAAGCTCTCGACCAACTGCAGGAAGAAGTCATCGCGTTGCTCAATGCGGTGGAAGCTCTCTATCGAAGCATGGACAACTCGCTTAGGTTCCCCGCTGAAGCCAAGACACCTGCATGAGAGCAAACTGGGCGGGAACCAGGCACTTTACAAACGCCCTCCAGCACCTGAAAGCGCTGGAGGGCTTATTGGCATTTGAGCAGCCGGAAACCCCGGGTCTTTGCGCTGCCAAAGACCAAAAAATGGAGTGACCTGGGGCACAGAAGGTCGCTCCGCCGGAGAGCAAAATTTCTTCCTGTAGACAATATCCCATGATACGAGATACATTCCTGGGACAGTGAACGCTCAAGAGAATTGAGCGATCGCCGATGGGAAGGTCATGATGCTGCAGACCGGTCTCCCTCCCGATCGATGTTGTTGCCTGGAACGATGTAGCCTCCTGGGCCGATGTCGACTCAATGTGCGATGTTTCACCCTTCTGTTGGCTATCGCACTTCCCGGGGCCCTTGTTGCGCAAGATAAACAAACGAAGGAGGTAATACCGTTCCGACTGCGCGACGGTTACCTCATGATTGCCCAAGCCACGGTGAACGGCGCTGGTCCGTTCAGCTTCTTGGTGGATACGGGCACCACCCGCACCGTCATCGACCCGGACCTGGCAAATCAGTTAAAGGTTACCGCCGTCGGCGAAGTGAACGTGACCACGGTTTTGCATTATCGGCGGGACAAGCTGGTCCGGTTACAGGAGGTTCGGGTTGGCGAGGCTTCCGTCTCCGGTCTCGGTGCAATGGTGGACAACCTTACCAGACAAAAAATGCTTGCCCCCGGGATTCGCGGCGTTCTCGGCGAAGATTTTCTTTCCAGGTTCGACCTGCTCATCGACTACAAACAACGCCAGATCCAATTCAATGCGCCCCCTCCGGCAGGAGAGCGATGTCGATTTGAGGCAACTGGCCAATATCAAGGCGCTCCCACAACCAACCGCCTCCTGATCGGCGTGGAGTTCATGGAGGTGAGCGGGAACAAGGTGCAGCTTCAACTGGACACCGGCGCCAGAACACCGGAGTTGTTCCCGGTCAGTCATGATGCTCATCCGACGCAGCCCTGGGGCAGTTCCATGGCCACCAGCAGCGGCGCGAACGGCGTCGTTGTCCATTCCAACGTCATCCTGAAAATCGGCACCACGATGATTCCCGGCCAGGATGTGGTTCAGTCTCGTCGTGCAGTCTCATTCGATGCTGCGGGCCTGTTGCCCGCAGCAATCTTCCGCAGAATCTATATAAGCCACTCGGGTGGATTTGTGGTGCTGAATCCCCCCAAGTAAGAGCCCGTTTGGCAGGGAAGTGGGGAACGACTTACATCAACCCCTGTGCTTCAATCGGCTGACTGGGCATGGGCGAATTCCGGAAGCTCGTCTTCCTTTGGCGAGTCGACTCTCACCATGGGGCCATCCGCGGCTAACTCGCTACCTGGAACATCCGATTTAAAAATAGGCCAAAGCAACTGGGCGTACCAGGGATCGCCCTGGTAATGGGAAATTCCGTACGCCTTGGGGTACTGACGGGAGATGTGAGCCGTCCCAAAGATCACATCCCAGAGAAAGAACATGTTTCCGAAATTTCCCTTGTAATATCCAATGCCGTCGTCCGTTGACGAAGCATGATGCGCATGGTGCGTCGCCGGCGTTGAGATCGTCCGTTCCAGAACCCACGCAAGCGGATGAAGTGCCTTATAGCGATAGAACGGCCGGTCCCAGGGCAGACTGGAATGCGCGAGTGTGGTGATGAAGGACTTGATGGTCAACACCACCACTGCGGACGGTCCAAGGCCGAGGTATACGAGGACGCTGGTGAGATACGTCTGCGAGAAGAACAGCGTGTAGATGGCATTTTGCCGGCTAGCCATGGACATGCCCATGTAAGGCGCGGAGTGATGCGTGCGATGAAATCTCCATAGCCACGGGACCTCGTGATGTAGCCGGTGATACCAGTACTGCGTCAGGTCATCGGCAACGCAAAGGATCAGGATTCCCCAATAAAAAGGCACCCATTGAAAGAGATTGTGCTCGCGGGGCAAGAGGGTTGGCAGCACCGATATGCTGAACCAGGCGAAGAATGGGCCGAAGACGAGTTTGGGAAATGCAAAGCAGGCAATGTCGACGGTTCTTTCATGCCAGCTCCACTCTTCTCCATACATGCCGACGGTGAATTCCAGAATGCCGAGCGCGAATACGAACCAGAGAAAGCGATCTCCGTGGATAGAGGCAGCGGCGGTGTGCAAGATGCTCGCTACACCTTGCCCTGGAGCGGCTGGGTGCTCCCAGGGCCTGACGCCCTGGATTGCAAACGCCGCAAACATCAGCACTGCCGGCAATGCATAGAGCAGCACGCTCAGCAAGGAGTTGCGGATGATTCTCTGTTTGACGCTCGGGTCAATTTTCATGACAATACCTCAATTTTCTTTGATCGGGTCTGCAAGGCAAGCGGCCATGCCTACGGCCTTGCTCCCAGAATGGTTCGGGTGAGCCAAAGAGCGGACGCAATAATGATGAGAGGCACGACGGCCACTACCACGCCCACGCCAATTTTCTTCAGCAATAAAACGAAGTCTCGTTGATGCACTTTCAACTCCTAGTACATTTCTAAAACCGACGCAGCGGAGTCGCTTCAGGGTGAAGCATTTTCTGGATTTGTCGCCCGAAGCAGCCGTCGAGGTTTGTCTGTTCGAGGCGGATCAGGGGGAAGTCCGCGCGCCCGAATCGATGGGGCGCTTTCAACAAAGATGGATGGGGAGATTTAGACGGCAGGCAGGATCAACAACAAGACCAGCGGGGAAGCGGCTCGTAGACGCGCACAAACGAGATGTGAAAATACACCGGCATCTACTGGTATTGGGCCATGATTGAGCGTCGATGTCAAGCCGAATTGAACGGCCGCGGAGCTTGATTTGCAATCGATATTCTCACGGCCCGAGTGCGGTCTTTGCGGCGTAGATCGAAGGTCGCTGGGGCTGGTCTCGCTCACAAAACGGATCTAGTGCATTGCCGTTTGGATCACCTGCAAACTGCGCGATCGGTAGTTGGTAAGAAACAACGTGGCGCCGTTCTGGCCGATGCCGATATTGCGGGGAAATCCTCCGGCTGGCCATGTCTTCGGCGGAGCGACGCTTGATGACTTGGAGACATTCGAAACATCAAGGATGGCGAAGGTCCCATCCGAATCTGCAAATCGATTGGAGTTCGCGACGGCGAGCAGTTTGTCCTGGTGAAAGAGGTGAATGCCGACGGGCGCGGAGCCGCCGGAGGGGAAGACTCGCAACAGGGCGTGCTCAGGGGCCTTGTCGAGAGAGCGTGGCGCAAAGGCCAATATCTTGTCGTCTCCGCGTGCGGAAACAAACAGAACCGATGAGTCTGCTGCCTCGACCAGGCGAACAGGGGAGCACCCCGCTGCGACGCGCGAGAGCACCGCAGTGGGGTCTTGCTGGATTGCCCGCTGCGTGTCGATCACCGTAACGAATCCATTGTGCTGGGCGGGTGTTCCCTTCGTCTGCACGCAATCTGCCTTGGTGAGATTCGGATCTCCCGCACCTGCGATGGATGGCGGTTGATTTGCGGGTATGAGTTCTGTCGCAACATAAAGACGCGAACCATCGGGAGAGAGCATCAGGCTCGGCACCACATCGCCAACGGCTATCTGCGCGATGGACTGCGGATGATTGACGTTTCCCTGGGCATCTGCATTCACAGCAATAATCCCAACACTACCGCGTTGTCCTTGCAACTTGCCATATTCGTTTGCGGCAAAGACATACTTGCCATCGGCTGAAGCTACCACGTCAAACGTACCCGCCGCTTCGCCTTCCGAGGCAAAATACGGTTTCGCCGTTCCACTCACCAGATCTCGAACGCTTAGAAAGGCTACCCCCGCGTCTCCTGCGCCTACTGCGAGCGTTTTCTCATCTTTCAAAAGAACAAGGCCATTCGCTCCCGTAGTGCCAGTCTCAACAAATCCGGCGGACTTTAGACTCAGGTTGCGAGAGCGGAGCGGGCCGGTGCGGCGGAAAATCTGGATGCCTGAGATCGTGTCCGTGCGCGCTCCGGCGGCCTGATCTGATCCTGCGAAGTTTGAATGGGCAACGTTGGTGACGGAAACAAACACATAGCGGCCGTCACTCGTGGCCACCGCTGACGTTGGATTTCCAAGCGTAGGGTAGTCACTCGTGGTTACAGAGAGATTTTGCCCTTGCATGGCCATGGGAGGTAAGAGAATCAGGCCAAGCCACACGAGCACTCTCACGTTGAGCTTTGTTGCGCGCAGCAGGTTCATGATTGCCTCACAAGAAAGATGTTGGTCTGTTGCGGTCTGGCACTGTTGCGCGCTCGCAGAGCGCTGCGAATCTGCTTGACGTCAATGTTCAGTTCGACAAGTGTTCTTGCCAGTGTGTTGCGATGCATTCCGAGTTCCTGCGCGGTTCTGCCACGGTGAAAGGTGTGCACGATCAGTACCCCAATGATGTAGCGTCTACGGAATTCAGAAACTGCGTCCTCGTAGGACACACGGAAAGCGCGCATCTCCTGAACGACGCTGCGCAGGGACTGGTTCACCGAGGCTACGCTTCGGACTGCTCCATCGCTGGGCGAAGCAAGAGAATGGGATGGTGCCTGCCACGCATTACTGAAGGTTGCCATCGCGCTCCTTGTCTGTGCGGAGAATTTGGAAGAGTGAGTCTGCGGTTGCCTGGGCAGTGGAAGTGCTGCCAAGGTCTACCCAGATGTATTCCTTCGGATCCTTGTTGTGCATCGTTTGCAGAAGCCCCTGCGATTTGTGTTCGGCAATCATCCAACTCACGACGATTTGATAAGAGAGCGCATTTTGGAAACCGAAAGATGTGTTCCTGTCAAAGGCGAAGGAATATGCCGAGTTCCATCTCTGCGCTTTCGCCACAATCGGCGGCGGAACAAAATTCGAACCATCCGTATCGAAGCCAAGCTGGACGGGCCGAAGATTTTCCGGCAATGCCCGAATTGCCGCTGCCGCCAGAACCGTCGCAGCCTGATGATGTCCATGGGTCGTGGCGCGTGGAAGCACCGTGAGCACATACTTGTAGTGTTCCCGCTTCACCAAAGCCTCGATCTTCGAAGTGATGAACGCGGCATTCCAGTAGTGATCCGGACCGTCCTCTTCATCGGTCGTGAAGCGCTCGTCTTTCTGGCCGAGGAAGAAATGCTTCCGAATACCAAGCACCCTGCCGGCGTTGATCGCTTCTTTCTTGCGAATGGCGGGAAGTTCTTTCCGGCCAACCGCCTCTGCCGTCAGAGCCTTTTTGTAGTACGGCTCGGCCAGGGTGGAGTATCTGAAGCCTCCCTCACCATCGGTGATGATGAGCTCATCCACCGTTCCACCTGACTGCACGGCCATCCTGTAAACAGTTGCAGCGAAATAATACTCGTCGTCCGGATGCGCGACCACCAGCAAAGCTTTGCCCGGTGGCTGAGCGAAAGCACCCGCCACCAAGAGAATCAAGAATACAGGTGAGAACACAAATAGAAGCCTACGAAATAGCTTGCAATTCATCTGTCCATCCTGATCAACGGAGTCATCATCCGAAGGGATTCGGAGTTCTCACGGCTCTGCCCACGACGACTGCAGCAGGTTGCTCCCACGAAATCATCTGTGTCTAGATGTTTCGCACAGCTCCCACAGTTCTGTTCTCTTCAGCTCGAATTCGACCGTCGCCGCCGGCAAAGCCTCTCGCCATGCCTGTTTCATCGAGCTTCCAGCGGCACGAAGATCCAATATGTGTGAAACGCGTGCATCGCAAACAGGGCATTCCGCGCCGATTTCAGACCTGATAGGCGCGCGCAGGCAGATGCCGCAGTAGGTCAGTCCTGTCGACGCAGAAATCCAGCCGAACCTCAAGGTGGATTGATTCCTGCTGAGCACAATGGTGTAGAGGTGCGATTCGCTCATGAGTTCCTCGAAAGTCCAAACGGTCAGTGAATTCCGGCGGGCAAGCGCAAAAAGGCCCACGATTGTTCGTGGGCCTTTCACAACTCAGCGCCTTCACCTACTGGTCAGCGACAAAGCGCAACATGCCCACATGCAGACAAATGTCTACAGAACGGACAAATCGAGATGACGCTTTCGAGTCTCACACTGTTATCGTAATACGACTTCAACCTCCGCGCAACTGTCTGGGGTTGTCGCCTTGGTGACTCAAGTGGATGGAGGCCGGTAGAAGAGACTGCGTATAAGAGCCAAGTGTTGTGCACCGTTCGAAAAACCGGAATGCTTGACACGCGGAGACTAGCGCTCTACATTGACTTTATCCGGGTGGTTCGTTCGGCAGTAAGATCGATTCCGGACAGGGGCAAGTTTCAGAATGAATTCTCTTTCCACTCTCGCGCTGTATCTGTGTTGCTTCCGCACAGAGCGGGTGTGTGTCTAGGAGAATCGAACCAAGCTTCGAGAGTCGCCCAGAACCCACCCGCCGCCCATGGCCGGGTGGGTTTTGATTTTGCGGTCCAATCCACAACCTAACGATGGTACTTCCCCAGGAGGAATAGCCAAAAATGTCACTCCGAATCAACGATATCGCGCCAGATTTCACCGCCGAGACAACCCAGGGTCCCATCCACTTTCACGAGTGGATCGGCGATGGATGGGCAGTTCTCTTCTCTCATCCCAAGGACTTCACACCGGTCTGCACCACGGAACTCGGTGCGGTTGCCGGTCTCGAGAAGCAGTTTGCAGAGCGCGGCGCAAAAGTCATCGGCCTGAGCGTCGATCCAGTGTCAAACCACAGTAAGTGGACCGCGGACATTCAAGACGTCGGTGGCCACGCTGTGAACTATCCGCTAATCGGCGACACCGAGTTGAAGATCGCCAAACTCTACGACATGCTTCCTGCTGACGCTGGCGAAACCTCCGAGGGCCGCACGCCAGCGAACAACGCACCGGTGCGTACCGTGTTCGTGATCGGTCCCGACAAGCGGATCAAGCTCACTCTGGCTTATCCGATGACCACCGGCCGCAACTTCGACGAGATTATCCGTGTTATCGATTCGATTCAGCTCACCGCGAAGCACCGCGTGGCGACGCCCGCCAACTGGCGACAGGGCGACGACGTCATCATTACCGGGGCCGTCTCCAACGAAGAGGCAGACAAGATTTTCCCTGGATACAAGACGGTGAAGCCGTATCTTCGCACAACTTCGCAACCAACCTCGGCATAGTTGCGCGAGCCTGGTCCTGAGAATAACTTCCGCCATGCGGCTCACCGTGCGGCGGAATGGCAGGCGTTTTTGCGGAGTTCTGTCAGTACTTGGGTATTTTCGGATCGACCTCGTCGGACCAGGCCAAAATGCCGCCGGCGAGATTTTCTACCTTGGGGAAGCCATACTGCTTCAGGTACTCGGCGATCTTCTGACTGCGGCCACCCGCCTTGCAGTGGACAACAATCTCACGATTGCGGTCGAGCTCGCCGATGCGCTGTGCAATATCGTTTTGCGGAATTAGAACGCCGCCGATGTTGGCAATCTGATATTCGAATGGCTCCCGGACATCGAGAATAAACAGATCCTCACCGGCATCGATCCGCTTCTTAAGATCTTTCGGGCTCACTTGCGGAATTCCGTTCTTCACCAAGCTCCTTTTCTCGCTCTCCGGTTCGATACCGCAGAACTGCTGGTAGTCAATCAGCTTGGTCACCGTCGGATGATCGCCGCAAACCGGGCATTCGGGATTCTTGCGAAGTTTCAACTGGCGAAAGCGCATGTTGAGCGCATCCACCAGCAGCAGGCGTCCGATTAATGGCTCGCCAATTCCCAAAATCAATTTGATCGTCTCCGTAGCCTGGATCACGCCCACGAGCCCAGGCAAAATGCCCAGCACTCCGCCCTCGGCGCAGCTCGGCACGAGGCCGGGCGGCGGTGGCTCCGGATAGAGGCAGCGATAGCAGGGCCCATCCTTCGCGCCAAACACGCTGGCCTGTCCTTCAAATCGGAAGATCGATCCGTAGGCATTTGGCTTGCTCAGCAACACGCACGCATCGTTCACCAGGTAACGCGTGGGAAAGTTGTCAGTGCCGTCTGCAATCACGTCGAAGTCTTTCAAAACATCGAGGGCGTTCGCGCTCGACAGCAGCGTGTCGTATTTCACCACCTTGAGCGAAGGATTGAGAGCCTTCAGCTTTTCTTCGGCCGAATCAAGTTTCTTGCGGCCGATGTCGGCAGTCGAGTGGATGATCTGGCGTTGCAGATTGCTGGCGTCGACCACATCGAAGTCGACAAGACCGAGTGTGCCAATGCCTGCCGCCGCCAGGTACAAGGCGAGCGGCGAGCCAAGGCCACCTGTTCCGACGCAAAGCACGCGTGCGGCCTTCAACTTGCGTTGGCCTTCTTCACCGACCTCCGGCAAAATCAGGTGCCGCGAGTAGCGCGACAACTCGTCCGTGGTCAGTTCGGGCAATTCAACGGGTAATGTTGTAGAAGCCATAATCCCTCATCTCGATGTCTGTTCCAATTCGCATCGCAACGCTAATTCGCGCCCTACTAATTCCGCGCAAACGCCTAGCATCCACCGGCGATCGACGGAATGATTGAAAGCGTGTCGCCGCTCGAAACCGCTGTGGCTTCCTTTGCGGGCAGATAGCGCACATCCTCGTCGTTCAGGTAAATGTTCACAAAGGCGCGCACCTTGCCTTCGCTTGTGAACAAATGCTTGCGCAGGTCAGGGTGCGCCGCGGTCAGCTCATCGAGTGCGCTCGCGATTGTGCCGGCGCTGACTTCCACTGCATCTTTGCCCGCTGCGAAAGCGCGCAACGGAGTGGGGATGAAAATCGTCATTGTTTCAGTTCCTCTCTTAATCGTTCCTTGAATCTGTTGCAATGCATAAGCGGCCTACGATTTTGATGCCCCATGCACGTCGATCGTTTCAAGTTCGAATCTCTTGTTCTCTTCGGTGTCGCCCGCCAGATGGAATGAGTTGGTCTGAGCAGCCACTCCCTTGGCCACCGCCGTGATGACGTACGAGCAGCCCAGCCAGTGGGCCTCCGCAAGGTCAGTCTGCGACCATTGCGCAGGATGGTCGGGATGCGAGTGATAAAAACCGGCGATGTCCAAGCCCTTGCCCCGTGCCTCGCGCTCAATCTTCACCAGCTCTCCGGGAGAAATGTGATAGCGGTTATGCGCCGAATCTGTTCGCGTATTCCCGGCCTTCACCGATGTTTCGATGCTCCAGCCCTCGGGTGTCGTGCGTCCAAGCAGCGCGCCGCAGCACTCGTGCGGATAGGTCTCTTCGCCGTGTGCCCGAATCGCATCGTAAATCGCTTTCTCCATTCGCAGCACACTCATTTACTCCTCCCAGAACCGCTCACTTAAATACTTGTCTGCCGAATCCGGAAGCACCGTGACGATCACCGCGCGCCGTCCGCTCTTGGCCTCATCGCGCGCGATCTGAACGCTGGCAACCACAGCCGCGGCCGCGGAGATGCCCACCAGCAGGCCCTCTTCGCGCGCAAGTTGTTTCGCCATCTCGTATGCGGCTTCGGTTTCCACCGTCATTTGTCGATCGGCAAGATGCGGATTGTAGATGGCCGGCACAATGGACGTGGCCATATACTTCAGTCCTTCGAGGCCGTGAAACGGCGAGTCCGGTTGAAAGCTGATGGCCTGCACGGCGGGATTGAATTCTTTGAGCTTCCGAGTGGTGCCCATGAATGTGCCGCTGGTGCCAAGCCCAGCCACAAAATGCGTCACGCGGCCCTCGGTCTGCCGCCAAATCTCGGGCCCTGTGGTTTCGTAGTGAGCCATCCAGTTCGCATCGTTCGAATACTGATCCAAATAGCAGAAGCGCGCGGGGTCATTGCCGGCCAACTCGCGCGCACGTCGAATCGCTCCATCCGAACTTTCATCCGGTGAGGTCCACTCCACCTGTGCACCGTAAGCTTTCAGGATGCGCTTGCGCTCGGGTGACACATTCGAGGGCATCGCCAGCCGTACTGGAATTCCATGGGCCGCGCCCAGCATGGCAAGCGCAATCCCCGTGTTGCCACTCGTGGCATCGAGCAGAATCTTGTCCGGTCCGAGTTTTCCCTGCGCCAACGCCTCGCGAACCATTGCAGATGCGGCACGATCCTTTACACTACCGCCAGGATTGTGCCATTCCGCCTTGGCCAGTAATGTCACTCCCTCGAGACCGCGAGTGATCTTGTCCAGGCGAAGCAGCGGCGTATTCCCGATCTGCTCGGAAATCGTCAACCCGAGTTCAACATCCGCGCATTCTGCTCGCATCGATGACCGCCGCTCTTGGTTCATGGGGCTAAAGCTTCCTGTTCGGCAATGATGTGAAAGTGGAGGCGCTGGATTAACCCGCGCCATCACAATTCTTATGACTTGTCCCGTTGGGGGGAAGAGCCTGGGGTCAGAGAGAAGCGTGTGCATCTGCCATGGCGCTCAACCCCACAGGACAAACCCGAGAGGAGCGACAACAACAACACTGGCCCGCAAAACGCATGTTCGCAGTATAGAAGAGCGGAAATAGGCCGTCAATTTTGGTTTAGCTGGACCAAATGCAATGCCGCCAGGTTCTGACAAGGAATTGGATTCCGGCTGAATCGTGCGAGACTTGTTTCGACTTCCGGCGATTCGTCCCGCAATCCATGTTGACACTCAGCTCGCAAAGCTTTAGTCTGCGAGCAATGAACCGCCTCCTCCATCCCGCGAACTGTACCTGCTCCTGTCAGAGTGGTACTGTGCGGGTGCGTTGTCCGGGCTAGGTTCCTCATCGGAATTCATAGACTCGAGACCCACCTGCCAGACGGCACGGCGGGTTTTTCATTTTGCGCTTGTAGTTGCCGGATCGAGTTTGCCGGTGACACAACATAAGCGCCGGTGGCGAAGCGGCTAACGCGCAGGTCTGCAAAACCTGTATACGCGGGTTCAATTCCCGCCCGGCGCTCCACACTTTTAATTCGCTTGAAGCCTTGTACCAAGCCAGGACGGAGTTTGCGCTGGCACTCGCGCAAACTCCTGAACCATGTTGCCCCACACGCCGGAAAGAACTGCACGCTCTTCGCTGTTTTTGAGAGTCACCGGAAATTCATCTGCTATTCACGGAATAGTCAAATTCGAGGAGTCCCCTATGTCAGAAGTGAAAGATTCCATGTCAAAGCCTCGCTTGTCCACCGATGTCTATGCAGTTGGGCTTGCGCTGATTCTCGCCCTGCTCGTGCGCCTGAATTGGCTTCCCGCAATCAAATGGTGAGCCTGAGGGACGGCAAACGGTCGACGAACTCCGGAGCAAACGCCACATTGCACTGTTGCGTTCCTTGATGAGCCGTTTGGCCATCCGCGAGTACTCCGAGTGATTTTCCTTTAGAGCTTCGCTCCAAACTTCTTTGTGGAGAAACAAATGAGCACTTCCGCAGCCGCCCCTGCACTGCCCACATCCCTTCCCAAGCGCATTCTTGCCCTCATCCCCGGCTTGGTACTCCTTGCTGCGGTGGGATATGCCGGCAAGTTGATCGAACAAGCCATTCTCGCCTGGTCCAAGTCCCATCACACGCCGCTTCCCGACATCGAGTTTGTTCTCTGGGCCATCGTGATCGGATTGATCATCGCCAATACCACCGGCCTTCCGCGCATCTTTGAGCCGGGAGTTGCCACGTATGAATTCTGGCTTAAAACAGGGATAGTTTTGTTAGGCTCGCGATTCCTGCTTGGAGACGTGTTGCATCTCGGGGGCATATCTCTTCTGCTGGTCGCAATCGCCATTACTCTCTCGCTTACCTTCATGCACTTTCTTGGGCGCGCATTTAAGCTCAAGCCCAAACTCACAAGCTTGTTGGCCATCGGCTCATCCATTTGCGGCGTGTCCGCGATCATTGCAGCAAAGCCCTCAATCGACGCCGATGACGAAGACGCGTCCTATGCCATTGCGGCTATTCTTGCTCTCGGCGCCATCTCGCTTTTTACCTTCCCCCTCGTCGGCCATACGCTTCACTTGAGTGATAAGGCCTACGGCTTGTGGGCCGGGCTTGCCGTTGACAATACCGCTGAGGCTACAGCAGCCGGTGCTCTTTACTCCGACGCAGCAGGCAAAGTTGCCGTCCTCGCCAAGACAACGCGCAACGCACTCATCGGTTTCATCGTGCTCGGCTATGCAATTTACTGGTCCTCGCGAGGGCAGGCTCACACTGTTGGAAACAAGGCGGCGTTTCTCTGGCAGAAATTCCCAAAGTTTGTCCTGGGATTCCTGCTCATTTCATCGCTGGCCACTCTGGGCTTCTTTAGCAAGGGCCAGCTGACCTCGCTCGCCAACTTGTCTCGCTGGGCATTCCTGCTCACCTTTGCCGGAGTGGGTCTGCGCACCAGCATTCGCGAGCTAGGCAAGCAGGGCTGGCGCCCCTTCGCTGTCGGTGCCATTGGCGAGATCTTCATTGCTTTGCTTACGCTGGGTCTGGTCTATGGCACAGACACTTATCTCCACCTTTAGTCCGCTGACCGGGGTTTGCGTCCTTTCTGGCTGCTCAGTCTTGCCCAATTTGGCGCCGTATGGTACCTTGAACACGTGAGAAATCCGGCTACCATGACCGCCAAGACTTGTTGTTGTGCAGCGATCTGTTGCGCATGCGCGTCTTCTGGCGTGAGGAAGTGGCTGGGGTAGAGTAACTTACAAGCCGTCACCTCATTTTGACCCACCGCCAGAAATTGCACTGGCTGGTGGGTTTTCTATTTTCAGCTGAAATTGAGGCGAAGGCGGAAATAAAGCAATCGCCCTCAGGTTTCCAACAGGGAGAAAGAAATGGCTGTTCCTGAGATCCGGGTAGAAGAATTGAAGCAGCGGCTCGATGCCGGCGAAAATCTATTCCTGCTCGATGTGCGCGATGAATCCGAATACGACATCTCCAATATTGGCGGCAGGCTGATTCCACTTCCTGAGTTGGCCAGGCGCATCAGCGAACTGGACGCACATCAGAAGATCGTCACCATCTGCAAGATGGGGCCGCGGGGCGCCAAGGCCACGAAGCTTCTCCATGACGCCGGTTTTGAGCAGGTCTGGAACTTGACGGGCGGCATTCATGCCTGGTCCGATCGCGTGGATCATTCGGTCCTTAAGTATTAGGGCCTGAAGTGCATTATCTCCACTTCCTGAATCCTAGGGCTTGACCCCATTCCAGCCACGGTCGGTCTGTGCAGAGTACCATTCTCTCCGCTTGCGATTAGACCCCGCGATGTCTAAACTTTAGAAGTCCCTGAGCACCAAGGAGGAAGTCTGTGGCAGAAGAGCTTACGCAACTCTCATTGAACGAAAATGCGGCATATCAACTCGCAAATGTTACCAAGACCGCACCGCAGTTCGGTGCGATCACGCCGCGCTGGCTGGTCCGGTTCCTTGACTGGAAACCGCTTGAAGCAGGCACCTTCCGCCTCAATCGCGTCGACGAGAGCAAGCCGATCGATTCAACCTGCGGCCATGAGGATGAGTCGACCCTGGCGTCTACTTTTGTCCAATATCAGGAGAAGCCGCGCGAGTACCGCCTGAGCAGCATCAATGCGGTGTTGAACGTACACACCCGCGTGTCCGACTTGCTCAGCAGTCCTTTCGATCAGGTTCGCGAGCAGTTGCGGTTGCTGATTGAAAGCGTGAAGGAGAAGCAGGAGAGCGAACTGCTCAACAATGCGGACTATGGCCTGATCCATAATGTCGACGAGTCGCAGAAGCTCAAGACGCGCAAGGGCGCGCCGACTCCCGACGATCTGGATGAGTTGCTGACAAAGGTGTGGAAAGATCCCTCGATTTTCCTGGCGCATCCACGCACCATTGCCGCGTTTGGCCGCGAGTGCACGCGCCGCGGGGTGCCTCCTCCGACTGTGTCCTTGTTTGGAACGCCATTCCTCACCTGGCGTGGAGTTCCGCTGGTTCCCTCCGACAAGATCGCGATTCGCAACAAGGATCAGAAGTCGAAGATCTTGCTCGTGCGCGTAGGCGAAAAGAAGCAGGGTGTTATTGGACTGTTCCAGCCAGGACTGCCCGGCGAGCAAAGCCCGGGCTTGTCGGTGCGCTTCATGGGCATTGACCAGCGCGCGTTAGCCTCTTACCTGGTGTCGCTCTACTGCTCGGCCGCGGTGCTCGTGCCGGATGCAATTGCCCTGCTCGAGGACGTGGACGTGGGTCAATACCATGAGTACAAGTGAGCAGCCCCCGATC
>Ga0326727_10007032_pt1 | contig 30212 bp, 21 predicted proteins | sample MB2enrmetagenome_FD_207643 | JGI IMG/M metagenome (GOLD analysis project Ga0326727, IMG submission 207643) | Lab enriched peat soil microbial communities from McLean, Ithaca, NY, United States - MB29MY | ecosystem: Environmental > Terrestrial > Soil > Wetlands > Peat | place: USA: New York... | reverse complement strand
TGCTGGTGCATGGATCGACGTCGAGTTTGACCACCGCGTCAAACACCGCCAACGCCGCGCAGGCGACCAACCGGCTGATTTACGTCGGCGGCCAAACGCAGCCCGCGGGTGGCGGCGCGATTGAGCTGACCATTCCCACCATGTCCTGGGTCATGTACGGCATCCAGTGGCCGCAGCCCAGCCAGGCCAATTTCTGGACCAACGCCATCACCCTCCGCCAGGGCGGCAACGTCGCCCCGCAAATCACGATTTATCGCACCGACGGACCGGATGGCCCCACCAACTACTGTCCCCAGTTTCCCTTCAAGATGCGCGGCAGCGTCGATCCCTACACTGGGATGTATGCCATGGCCCCCGGCGAAGGCAACGTCTCCAATCTCACTTACGCCATTAACATCCCCGTCGTCACCAATGCGAACTTCGACATCCTCGTCAACAGCGACGCTTCCTGCTCCAATATTCTGGTCAAGCTGGACGGCGGCATTGATTTGAACAGCCAGATGGGGCTTGGCCCGACCAATTTCCAGCCCGGCATCGCCCCGACCAACTTCCTGGACTTGCGGGACAATCCGCCCGGCTATGCCGACGATGTTTTCCTCGGCTATGAACAGACTGCGTTCCAATTCCGCAATGGCCCGGAAAAATTCGCCGCCCGCCTCGTCCAAAGCAACACCATCGTCTCACTCGGCGGGGAAACGTATTATTACACCATCGGCGGCTCCAACACTGTGATCTCCGGTTCCGGCTTCGGGCAATCCATCACCAACCAGGCGGCCAACTGGATTTGGCACAATCCGACCTACAGCGTCACCTCGCTCAACGCCACCAATCCGCCCACCCAAATGTTTCCTTCCAACCCTGCCTCCGGCCAGCCGGTGCAGGTCTGGGTCCAGGTGGGCTACTCGGGTCAGATCAACACCTGCTTTGTTTATTACACCACGGATGGTTCCAACCCCGAAGGCGCGTTCGGCATCGGCGAAGGCACGACCCAGGTGGCGCAGGGAACCTGGATCAATTACGACAGCGCGCAAGGCAACGTTGACTGGTGGATGGGCACGATCCCCGGCCAGAACGCCGGCATCCAGGTGCGCTACAAAGTCGGCGTCTTCTACGGCGGCAGCGCCAACCCCGGCCAGAGCGTCCAGCCGATTTCCTACGCCGAGCCGTCCGGTTCGAAGCTGTTTGGCCTGACGCAAATGGCCATCACCAATTTCACTCCCTCCAACGCCGTGGTCTGGCTGCACAATGATCTCAACCCGGCCAACACCGTCACCGGCCTGCCATCCGGTTTTCACATCCTGCGCGCCCGCTCTTTCCTGCCGCGCACCGGCCAATCCAGCGTGTATAACACGTTTTTGCAGACCTTTTACTACGACGGCCCGCCGCCCGGGGGTGTGATTGTTTATCCCTCCGCCGGCACCACCATTACCAGCAGCAATTATACCGTGATTGTGCGCGCCGACAGCACGGTCACAGGCGTCAACTTCAACATTCAGGCCTCCGACCACGCCAACGACGATATCAACACCGGCCAGACCAACGGCATCGGCAACAACACCAACGGCGCGCCGATTTTCCTGCCCGCCACGCCGGTCAGCCCGCAAGCCTCCTTAAGCATGGAATATCCGAATTATCTGCAGGAGTACCACTTTGTTTTCAACAAGGTCCCGCCCAGCGGCACGGCGACGATTTACGCACAACTCAACTCATACGCCACGGCGATCTATACCAACCATTACACCATGCTCACCGCTGCCGTGAACACGCAGGGACCGCAGGAAATCGTGGAGTTCTTCGCCCCCACAAACGGCGGCGTTCTCACCATGACCAGCAATTCGACTTTCCTCATCCGATCCTGCTTCTCCTCCAATCTGGACACGAATATGCCCAGTCTTTTCAACTTGACCATCAACGGCCAGATGCAGCCGCAGTCCAACTACGTGATTCGCCTCAACGGGTATTCTCCCCCCGGTTACCCGCCCGCCTGCGGCGGCATGAATACGCTCATGTACTTCTGGTCGCCGAGTTCGCCCGGCACGGTGATGGGCGCGAATAATATCCAGCTCGTGTATTCCAACAGCTCTACAGGCATTGTTTTAAGTGGCGCCGTTTCTGTGCTGGTGGCGCCGCCGTTGGTGATTTCCAGTTCCCTGGGCAGCAACAACCAGACCCTTTCCTGGAGCAGCGCGCCCGGCGTGACCTACGAAGTTCTTGCCACCACCAATCTGACCCAGCCGTTTCTGCCCATCAGCACCAACCTCGGCGCGCCAGGCACCAATACACTCTTTGACGACACGAATCTTGCTCCGCAGAAATTCTATCAGGTCGAAGCCATCCCGCAGTGATGCCGGCCGCGAAGATGTGCCGCCTCCCATATTCCTTGCGGTCCGCCTCCATTTTCTGTGGTTGCCACAGGGTCAACTTCGTGCGACTTAGTTGGCAGAATTGAAATCGCGCCGCAAGACAAGCCCAGCACCGCCGACCGCCGCCCCGCCCCCGGCTCCGCGCCATAAGTGGCTCTTTCGCGTCGCCGCGTTCCTGGCCGTGCCGTTGCTTGCGCTGGCGGTGTTGGAGGCGGCGTTGCGGCTGGCGGGTTACGGTTACCCCACCGGCCTCTTCGAGGAATTCCGTTTCCAAGGCCGGGATTGCCTTGTCAATAACGAAAAGTTTACCCTGCGCTTCTTCCCGCCGGAATTGGCCCGCTGGGTCAACCCGCTCCTGATCGAAGCGGCGAAACCGCCCGGCGCCTGCCGCATTTTTATTTTCGGCGAATCGGCCGCCCAAGGCGATCCGGAGCCGTCCTTCGGCGCAGGCCGCTACCTCGAGGTGCTGCTGCGGGAACGCTATCCCGGCGTCAATTTCGAGGTTGTTAACGTGGGCATCACCGCCATCAGTTCCCACGTCATCCTGCCCATTGCCCGCCAATGCGCCCATTACCAAGGCGACCTCTGGATCGTGTATATGGGCAACAATGAAATGATCGGCCCCTTCGGCGCCGCCACCGTTTTCGGCGCCAAAGCCGCGCCCTGGCCCCTGGTGCGCCTTGAGCTGGCCCTCCAGACCACCCGCCTCGGCCAACTGCTGGTCAATCTCGGACGCCACCTTACCCGCCACGCCGGGGCTCCGCGCGGCTGGCGAGGCCTGGACATGTTTGTCGGCAATCAACTGGCGCCGGAGGACCCGCGCAAGGAGGTTGTCTATGAGAACTTTCGCCGGAACCTGCAGGACATCATGCGGGCGGGGCGCGCGTCTGGGGCGGCCATTCTCCTCAACACCGTGGCGGTGAACCTGAAGGATTGCCCCCCCTTTGCCTCGTCCAATTCCAGCCGTCTGACGGCCTCTGAGCGGGAGCAATTCGAGCGCTGGTGCGCGGAGGGGCGCGGGGCGCAGATGAGCAACGACTGGAAGGGGGCGGCGGCGGATTTCGGCCAGGCCCTGGCGTTGGACCCGCACATGGCCGAAGCCCAATTCCGTGAAGGCCAATGTTTGTTGCATCTGGGCGGGGCTGGCGCCGCCGCCGATCATTTTCAGAAGGCGTGCGATTGCGACGCCTTGGTGTTCCGGGCCGATTCGCGCATCAACGACCTGATTCGGGAGACGGCCCGGCAGATGGCGGGGCCGGACCTGGCGTTGTGCGACGCGGCGGCGGGTCTGCCGGGGGGCGGGGCCATCGCCGGGGAGGAAAGCTTTTACGAGCACGTGCATTTGAATTTCGAGGGCAATTACCGGCTGGGCCGGATGTGGGCGCAGCAGGCGGAAGGGCTGTTGCCGGACTGGGTGAGGGCCAAGGCGCAGGGCGGCTGGGCTTCGCAGGCGGTGTGTGAAGCGCGCCTGGGTTTGACGGATTGGAACCGGGGAAACGTGCTGCACGAAGTGCGTCGGCGCCTGGAACTGCCGCCGTTCAATAGCCAATTCAACAACGCGCAACGGGTCTCCGAGTTGACCGCCCGGCTGGATGAGATGTTGCGGCGCCGCGGCGCGGCCGCGGCAGCCGACGCCCGCGCCCTCTATCTGGACGCCATCGCCCGCGCGCCGCGCGATTTCAGACTGCATCAGAAGTACGGGGAGTTCCTCGAATTGACCGGCGACACCAAGCAGGCCGTGCTGGAATGGAGGCAGGCTGCGGACCTGATGCCGCACAATCTGCAGGCGATCGTGACCGAAGGCCAATTGTCCGAGGACGTGGGCGACCTCACTGGGGCGCGCCAATGGCTCCTGCAGGCGGTGAACCTGCGCCCAAGCTACGCCAAGGCCTGGTTTGAACTCGGCAAACTCGACGCCGTGGAAGGCAAACTCGAGGCAGCCGTGGCGAACTATGGCCGCTCCGCCGCCCTCCAGCCCTATGACCCGCAAACTTACCTTTGCATGGGCAAAGCGTTGTCGCTCCTGAAACGATCGGACGAGTCCTTGCGCAGCTTCCGGCACGCCCTGGAACTGGACGGGTCGGACTGGGAGGCGCATTATGCCCTGGGCGGGGAACTGGGCATGCATGGGCAGATTGCGGAGGCGAAAGAGGAATTCGAGCAAGTAGTCCGCCTGCAGCCGCAATTCGCCATGGGCCATCTCAACTTGGGCGTCGCCCTCCTCAAGCTCAACCACCCGGAAGCTGCGCGGCGGGAATTCGCCGAATCCTTGCGCCTGGACCCAACCAACAAATCCGCCCGGTCCTACCTCGAGGCGGTCGCCAAATGACGCGCGAATGGCCGAAGCTTGGCGGCAGGCAATTCCCACGGCAAAAACAAGCGGTGGCGCCACAGCACAAACATGCGGTAGCGGAGGAAGGGCCGCCGTGGTAGATTTTCCCGATACAGGACCCAACAAGTCAAAATACGAAAACACTATGAAACACAAAATAATGACCAACTCCCTCCAACGCGGCCTCTGGATGGGCGCGTTACTGTTAACCACTGCCGCAGCGTTCGCGCAACCAACGACCCTGAACTTCCAGGTCGATATGAGCGTGCAACTTGGAAACAGCAGTTTTAATCCGCCTGCCCCACAAGGGAGCGGCAGCGACGGGGTATGGGTAAACGGAAGCTTTAACGGGTGGGGCGGAGGGATTCAACTGTCCTGGCAAAGCGGCACCATCTGGGGCGCGACCGTTGCCGATGCCGACGACGCCACTCCTGGCCAAGTCGATTACAAATTCAGCGACAGCGAGAATTGGGAAACTACGCTGGGTGCCAATGGCAACGGGAATAATAACCGCGTTAGTTTTATGCCCTCGACCAGCGGCCAAACCTTGAACCTGCCTTACTGCTACTTCAGTGACGCCGGCCCGGTGGTGGCCTCGGCCATCACGTTCCAGGTGGATATGGCTGAGCAGCAGAACTTGGGGAACTTCACTAACGGCATCAGCACGGTTTATGTCGCCGGGTTTTTCGGCAGCGCTGCCAATGCCAACTGGGGCGAGTATCTGCAGTTGTTCCCGGACACGGCCCATTTTGTCACCAATAATGGGAACATCACCTCAATGCCCTACACGAACACTTTGACCACCTCGTGGGGCTGCCTGGGCGAGGTATCGGATTTCAAATACATCTACAACAATCAGGATGGCAACGGGGATCACTATGAAACCCCTTCTCCTGCTAATGGCGATTCCGGCAACGGCAGTGGAAACCGCTTTGTTGTCAACCAGCCTCAAACGCTGCCCCTGGTCAATTACAGCGACCAAGCCTTTGCCCCGGTCGTCCGTGACACGATCACATTTGTGGTCGATATGAGCCTGCAGGTTTCCCTTGGCGCCTTCACCAACGGCGTCAGCACAGCACCCGCGCTCAGGGGTGACCCAAGCATCAACAACTGGGGCGAGACCTATACCACTGAAGAGGCGGCGCCCAACACCAATTATTACAGCGTTAACGTTAATATTACGGGCGCGCCCGGCCAGGTGGTACAATTCAAATACTTCCTGGACGACTCCACCACCTGGGAGAGTCCTGCCTACGCCAGTCAATACAATGGCGATGGCAACCGCTATATCATCCTGCCTTCAACCAGCCAGGCGTTGAATAGCTTCGTGTACTGGGATGACGAGGGGTTGCCGGATGTCACACCCGTACCTTGCATGGTGACATTCACTGTCGATATGTCCCCGGCATTAACGAACCCCGCGGTTCAGGCCAAGTATGAAGCGTCCACCGGCGGGATCTTCACCCCTGGCACCGACTACGTCGCTATCAACGGGATTGATCTGGGCAACGATAACAGTTGGTGGACGTGGGAAGTCGAAGGAGGGGGTGGCTATCAAATGACCCAGATTGGCGACAGCCTCCTCTATACAATTACCCTGCCCGTCAACGCGGCCCAAGCCCTCGACCTCCAATACAAATATAGCATCGATGGCTACGACGACGAAGGCGGGTTCGCGGATAATCACAACCGTTACATCCGCAGCCTGATCAACACGGGCAGCGGCTACGTGATGCCGACGGATTTGTTCGCTCAGAATCTAAATTCGAGCACGACCGAACAGTCGTTTGGCAATCTGGCTGCCAAGCAGTCCGGGAACAACATCTCGCTCTCCTGGCTGGGACGCACCACGGTCGAACTGCAACAGACCAGCAACCTGAAACCGCCCGTGACGTGGACGTCGTTGCCCTTGACGGACGGCACCAACCTGATCGTCACGCCCGGCAACCAGTTGCAGGGGGTTCCGGCAGGTGGCGCGCTCGGCACCAATGTCAGCACAAGCTTCCCCGCTACAGGTGGATCCACGTTCTACCGGCTGATTAGCCCGCTATAAGTGGTTGGTTGCGCGCCCCGGCCAGCCCGGCGCTGGCCGGGGCCGCAATAAACTGTTGAAATATGAGACATCAAAAGGGGTTTACACTGATCGAGTTGCTGGTGGTCATTGCCATCATCGCCATTCTGGCTGCCCTGCTGCTCCCCACCCTGGCCCGCGCCAAGATGGATAGCTATAACATCAAATGCCTGAGCAACAAAAAGCAAATGCAATTGGCGTGGATGATGTATTGCCAGGATAATAACGAGAACTGTCCGGATAATCACGACTATAACGATCACGGGGTGTATTCGCCCCCCATTCCGCCGGGAACACCCAGTTGGTGTGAAGGGTGGCTGAGCTGGGCCTATAACTCCCCTCCTGACGAAAATACCAACAATGATCTCTTGATCAATCCGAAGTTTTCCCTGCTGGGCCAGTACGTCGCCAATCAACTGGCCGTTTTTCGCTGCCCCTGCGACACATACGCTTCCCCGCCCCAGCGCTCCCACGGCTACTCATCTCGTAATCGCAGCATCGCCATGGACGGAAACGTGGGCGGAGGAGAAAAATATGAATTTTCCGGTATGACGCCGGCTTGGGGTCCGCCTTTTACCAATGCCATCACCAAAACCGGCAACTTCACCTCCCCAGGCGCCTCCATGAGCTGGGTGTTCATGGATGAGCATCCGGACTGGATTGATGATGCCATCCTCTACATCAACCCGGCCGAAACCAACGGCGTGGGTGAATTCCTGGAAATACCAGGGACGCTTCACAACAACGCCTGTGGCATCAGTTTTGCCGATGGCCATGGAGAAATCCATAAATGGGTGGATTCTAAAATCAATGTGCCGGTCCTCTATTCGTATCAACACAACCAAGGCCCTGTTGGCATGACCTTCACGGCCAGTGCTCCCAGCAAGGACCTGGCTTGGATGGCACAGCGCACCCCTCACCAATAAGCGCGTTGAGGGCGGCGGCCAGATGGGTTCCACATCCGACGAAGGGACTTCCCGTCTCCTCGGTCGTCACCCGCGCAGGTACTTGACCACCGCGTCCGTCCGCGAATGGACGTGCAGTTTCTCGTACACCGTGCGCACGTAGCTGCGCACCGTGTCGATGCTGATCTTCATCCGGTCGGCGATTTCCTTGTAGGCGTAGCCCTTGGACAGTTGGTCCAGAAACTCCTTCTCCCCCGGCGCCAGGCGCGACAACGGCGAATCGTCCCCGGGCGGCCTGGCGAAATACTGCACCACCCGCCGCGCCAGTTGCGGTGTCATGGGCGAGCCGCCGCCGTGAACGTCGTGGATGGCCTCCAGCAGGCGCGCCGAGGCGGTCCTCTTCAGCAGGTAGCCGCTGGCCCCGGCCTTCAGCGAATTGAACAGCGAGTCGCTGTCCTCATAGACTGTCAACATCAGGATTTGCGTCTTGGGCAGAAGGCCTTTCAACTGCCGCACACATTCCACGCCCTTCATCCGCGGCAGGTTGATGTCCATCAGCACCACGTCGGGCGGGTGGTTGGGGATTTCCTTCAGCGCCGTCTCGGCGTCGGGATAGTCCCCCGTCAGGCGCAAGGCCGGGGCGCGGCGGATGAGCGTGGCCAGGCTGGCGCGGATGCCCTCGTCGTCATCCACTATGGCCACTTTGATCTGGGTCTTCTCCGGCATAACCGTTCAAGCCGCCGCCTTTCCATTGCTGTGAACCGCCGCCAAACGCAGGCTCAATTTCACCGCGGTTCCATGGCCGGGCCGGCTTTCGATGGTCACGTCCTCGCCGATGGCCTGCGCCCGGCGGCGCATGTTGTTCAAGCCGTTGCCCCGCTTCAATCCCAGGATGTCAAACCCCTTGCCGTCGTCCTCCACCACGATCTCCAGCGCATCGTCCGTCACCTCGGCGCGGATGCGCACCTCGCGGGCGCCGGCATGTTTGAGCGCGTTGGCCAGCGCTTCCTTCACCACCAGGAAGACGTTGTGCCGGACTTCCGGCGGCAGCGGGATCGCCGGTAAATCGTGCGGCAGGTCCAGCCGGCAATGGATGCCGCCGCCTTCGAATAATTCAGTGGCAAAGTGCGCAATGTACTCCACCAGGCTTTGCAAGGAATCGCTGCCGGGCCGAACCGCCCAGACGATCTCCTCCAGGGCCCGCACGGTTTGATCGGCGGATTGGGAGATTTTGACCGCGTGGCTTTCGACCTGGCTGGGGTTGTCCCGGTCCGCCTTGAGCAGGCCGCTCAAGAGAGAAATGCGCGCCAGGGACGAACCCAGATCATCATGCAGGTCGCGCGCAATCCGCTCCCGTTCGGTTGCCAGGGCGCGTTCCCGTTCCAGTTGCTCCAGGCGGCGGTTCAATTTGCGCTTTTCCATCACCCGCGCGGTCGCCGCGATGACGGCCAGCAAAACCAGCGAGGCCGGCACCTGAAACCACCACGTTTGCCATGGATACGGCTGCGCCGTGACGGACACGCTGGCGCCCCTGGCGCTCCATCCCCCTTCCCCGTTTCCGGCGATCACCTCGAACCGGTATCTGCCATAGGGCACGTAAGGATAAGACGCCGAGCGGCTTGTTCCCGCTTCCACCCAGTCCGAATCCAGCCCTTCCAGCCGGTAACGGAAGCGCACCCGTTCAGGAGCGTCGAAATTGAGGCCCGTGTAGCGAAACTCCAGGCGGTGCTTGCCGGGCCCAAGATGCAAGGTTTCCGCCGTGTCCGGCACCCCGTCCACCAGCGTCTCCTCCAGCACCACCGCCGGCGCCGGCATCTCCATCGTTTGGCGATGGGGATCAACCACCACAATCCCCTCCTGTGTCGGAAACCACAGCAGCCCGGATTTCGTTCTAAGGCCAATCGGGAAAAATCCGCTGATGCATTCCTCGGACAACATGCCCTCGTTGCGGCCAAAAACCTGCGGAGACATGGCCGGTATCTTCTGGGCGGCCACGTTCTCCAACTCCTGCTTGCTCACACACACGATGCCCCGGTCGCCCCCAAGCCAGAGCTTGCCCCGGTCATCGTCCAGGATTTGCGAAATCGTGTTCTCGGGAAGCCCTTCCCGCGTCGTAAACTTCGCCATCTTCCCTTCCTTCAACCGGCTCAACCCGCCCCCGCCCGTCCCGATCCACAGCGTCCCGTCCCCATCCATGTAAAGCGTCCGCACCCCATCGCTCAACAGCCCGCCCCGTTTCGTCCACTGCCCGTTCTCCTTGCCTTCGACGCTGAACAATCCATCGCCGGCCGTCCCCACCCACACCGAGCCATCCGCCCGCGGCACGATGGCTGTAATCGCATGGAGGTACTGGCTGTGCTTTTGCGCAAGCCATCGTCCATTGTTCCGCCACCATACTTCCCCTTGCCGTGTCCCAACCCACAGCCTGCCCTGCGCATCCTGCCCCAGCACGCTGATGTCCAGGTTGGCCAACGCCGGCGCGCCCCCTTCGCTCTCCACATTGCACGTGTCCTTGAATTGCAGCAACCCGCGCCCCCCGCCCATCCAGCAACTGCCGTCCTTGGCCGCCAGCAGCGCCCCAGCCTGCCCGTCTCCCGGTAACAAACCCGCGGCGGACAGCGGGTTGAAATAGCGGCCGTCCCACGCATAAAGGCCTTCGCTGGATTGGCTGGCCCAAATGACCCCGGGCATCACCTCCGCCAAGCCCAGCACCGCGCCGCCCCCCAATCCTTCGTTATAGCTGATGACCGACAGGTTCTTGGGACGCACCCGGTTCAAGCCCCCGTGCGTGCCCACCCAGAGTTTTCCTTCCCGATCCACCAGCAATGCTTCCACCAAATTGTCCGACAGACCGCTGCCCGCGTTCACAGCCACAAGCTTCCCATGCCTGAACTCAAACAGCCCCTCGCTCACCGACCCTGCCCAAACCGTCCCATCCGGGTCCTCCGCCAGGGCGCTGATGTAATGCCGGGCCAGACGACGCGGAAAACGGTAGTGCCGCCACTGTTCTCCGTCGCGGTACAGCACCGAGTCCTCTCCCGCTCCCACCCAAATGCGCTTTTCATGGTCCACCAGCAGGCAGTGCGGATTTTGCAGCAAATCGTCGAAAACGGGATCATTCATCTGCATCAGATGCCCGCCCCGCAGGCTGAACACCCCCGTGCCTCTGGCCCCGATCCACATCGCCCCCTTGCCCCGGCTGAACAGGGCGGTGATCGGCTTTCCCGCCAGCTCAGCCACCGTGCTGGGCGTCTCCAGATGTCCATTCTGCCACAGCGCCAATCCGCCCTCTGTGCCAACCCAAAGCTGCCCTTCGCTGTCCTCTGCCAGCGCGTTGACCGAATCCGACGGCAGCCCGTCTCCCCTTGTGAACGCCGTAAACCGTCCCCTCTGCCAGCGTCCCAAACCCCGGTCCACGCTCCCGATCCACAACGCCCCCTGTCCATCGCCCAGCAACGTCTGCACCGGCCCCGTTTGAAACCCCTCCGGCAAACCAAACGACACAAACCGGACCCCGTCGAACCGGCTCACGCCCGCGTCGCTTCCCACCCAAAGATAGCCGTCCTTGGTCTGCGCCAGCGCTCGCACGAAATTCTGCGGCAGCCCTTGCTCCCGCTGCCAGACCCGGAAGGTGAACGGCAGTTGCCCGCGCCCGATGGTCAGGCCGGCGTTGCCGGATTTGATGCCGCTCTCGTCCATCACGAAATCGCTGAACGCCGTGGCGATGGCCATCTCGCTGAACGTCCAGCCTTCCCCGCCCCCGCCGTGCCGCAGGCGGATTTGGTTGAACGACGCCTCTGCGTCCAATTTCGTCGTCAGGCTGCTTTTCTGCCCCGCCTCGGTCGCGCCCGGCCCAAGATCGGGGTCCAGCCAGACGGTCACCTGGTCCTTTCCCCCCGCCACGTATTGCACTTTGAAAACAATCGTCCGCTCGATCCCCCGGCGCGGCAATTCATACAACTGCGAGGGCACCGGCTTGGACGAATTCAAATCAATCCCGTAATCCGTGGCCGCATTGTTGGTCCTGCCGGCTTCGAAAACATTGAAATTGGTTTTGTCGGTGGCAAAGACATTGAAGGCGCCGTAGGCCCAGGCGTTGAGCGCGTTGCCCACTGCCAGCCGCTCCCCGTCTCCTTCGTAGAGCTCGAACGCCGCAAAATACGGCTCTGTGCCCGCATCGGACAATGGAGACACGTGGAACTTGAAGTAGAGCGTATCCGTCGCCGTGTCGTCCCGCCTCACCGCCCCTCCCAATATGTCCATCCCCGGCCCTGTCTCGTGCGCCAGCGTCGCTCCCAAGTCGCTCCAAATGATGTCCGCCCGGCAGGTGAGCGATATCAAAAACACCCATCCAGCCGTCATCCACCTCCGCCCAAAACGGCGTGAAAACGCGACCGGCATGATCATGGGCTCAATATGCTTCAATCGGCGGCGGCTGACAAGGCTTTAGCTCCTGTTCCGGCGCCGCCCATCCGACGAAAAAAGGACAAGGTGACAAGGCGCCAGCCATGAGGCCTCACTCTCCCCATCCCCTCGTTGCGGCGCAGGCTGTCCCTCTTCCGCAAAACCCGCAGATGACCTGGCACCAGCATGTTTATGTGGTTGTGCGAACTGCCCCTTTCCGGTAACATCTCGCAACAAAATGATAAGCACGGACAACAATCCAAACACCATTCATTGACTTTGAAACGGAACCTTTTTTCCGCAATTCTCATCGGCTTCCTGGCGGGCGTTGTCCTGACAGGATGCTCGGGATGCTCCGCTCCGGCCAAAAACGGCGGGGCCGCCCAGCCTGCTCCGGCCGCCGCCCGGGCCGACGACCCTCCCCCAAGCCCCGCGCGCGATTCCCTGGCTCAAATTCCCGCCCGCCCCTCCCCGGCCTGGCTGCGCGACGGCGTGATTTACGAGATTTTTCCCCGCGACTTTTCCCCGGCCGGAAACCTCCAGGGCGTCATTGCCGGCTTGGATGAACTGAAGGATTTGGGCGTCACCATCCTCTGGACCATGCCCATTCATCCCATTGGAGAAAAGCTCCGCAAAGGCAAATTCGGCAGCCCCTATTCCATCAAGGACTTTTACGCCGTGGACCCGCAATATGGAACCCTCGACGATTTCAAACAGTTCGTCGCCGAAGCCCACCAGCGCAACATGAAGGTCATCATGGACCTGGTGGCCGACCACACCTCATGGGACAGCCCCATGATGCGGCACCCGGAGTTCTACATGCAAAACGCCCAGGGCAAAATCATCTCGCCCGAGCCGGACTGGTCCGACGTGGCGGGCCTCAATTACAGCAACCCGGAACTGCGCCATTACATGATCACCATGATGAAATACTGGGTGCAGACCTGCGACGTCGATGGCTTCCGTTGCGACGTCGCCTGGAATGTCCCGGCGGATTTTTGGGAGGCGGCGCGCGCCCAGCTCCAAGCCGTCAAGCCCGACATCGTGTTGCTGGCCGAGGCCAGCAACCCCGGTTTCCTGGTCAAGGCCTTTGATATTGACTACTCCTTTCCCCTCCTCAGCACCCTCAACGATGTGCTCATCAATGGCGCCCCGGCCTCCAAACTCCGCGCTTCCTGGGAGGAGAGCCTGCGCCAGTTCCCCCGCAATTCCCTCCACATGCGCCTGACCGACGACCACGATGAACCGCGCGCCATCTCCCGTTTCGGCATGCGCGGCGCCCTGGCCGGCTCCGCCCTCATGTTCACCCTGGACGGCGTGCCCCTGCTCTACAACGGCATGGAAGTGGGCGACGCCACCGAATCGGGCGACCCGGCCCTGTTCGATAAATTAACGATTTGCTGGACGCCCAAGGACCGCCCCCCCTTGCGCAAGATTTATCATGACCTGATCCAATTGCGCAAAGACAACGGCGCTTTCCGCAACGGACGCGTCACCTGGCTGCGCAATTCCAATGAAAGCAGTCTCGTCACCTTCAAGCGTACGGACGAAAGCAATGAATTCCTGGTGGTGATTAACTTTTCCAACCGCCCCATCGCCAGCCAGGTGGACGTCACCAACGGCGAGAATTTCAAGCCGGTGCGCATCGCCGGAATGCCCCCGGTCGCCAATCAGGATTTCCCGTCGGTTCACTTGGGCGGATTTGACTGGCGCATCTATCAACGCAGCCTGCCCGTCGCGGAACATGCCGACGCGGGCACAAGGGCGGCCCGGATTGATTCGGTGCATTGAACCAGGGGCCCGCCGCTTTTGACTCCATGAACACTGTGCGAGACGAAACTCCCGCCCCGCCAAGAGCCGCCCCGCCCAAGCCGCCCCTGGGTTTCTGGCAAATCTGGAACATGAGCTTCGGCTTCCTCGGCATCCAGTTCGGCTGGGGTTTGCAGATGGCCAACATGAGCGCCATCTATACTTATCTCGGCGCCAACGCCGACAAGCTGGCCATCTTGTGGCTGGCCGCCCCCGTCACCGGCGTGATCATCCAACCCTTGATCGGCCAGTCCAGCGACCGCCTCTGGACGCGCTTGGGCCGGCGGCGCCCCTTCATCCTCGGCGGCGCCATCCTTGCCTCCCTGGCCCTTGTTTTGATGCCCAATTCCCCCTCAATTTGGATCGCCGCCGGACTGCTCTGGGTGCTCGACGGCACCATCAATGCCAGCATGCAACCTTTCCGCGCCTTGGTCGCCGACAATCTTCCCCAGGAACAAAACGCCCAGGGCTTCGCTGTCCAATCCCTGTTCATCGGCCTGGGCGGCACCGTCTCTTCGGCCTTGCCTTGGATGATGACCAATTGGTTTGGCGTCCCCTCCGAAGGCGCCGGCCAGGGGCATATCCCCGCCTCGGTCAAACTCTCCTTTTACATCGGCGCCGTGGCCTTCATGGGCGCGGTTCTTTGGACCGTCTTCAGCACCAGGGAATACCCCCCCTCTGATTCCGAGCTTGCCGCCCTCCGCGCGCGCAAGTTCGATTGGACTCTCGGCCTGCGCGACCTCGGCCCCCTCATCTTCCGCCTGCCGCGCCGCATGTGGGAGCTGGGCCTCGTCCAATTCTTCACCTGGATCGGCATGTTTACGCTCTGGGTCTATTTCCCCCCGGCCGTGGCGAAAAACGTCTTCCATGCCGCGCCCGGTTCGCTGGCCATGGAAGCCGCCGGCTCCTGGTCCGGCTTCTGCTTCGCCGCCTATAATGCCGTCTGCTTCATTTTCTCATTCGTGCTGCTCTCAGCCACCAAATACACCGGCCCCAAGGTCATGCACGTCCTCTGCCTGGCCACAGGCGCGCTGGGCCTTGCCTCCGTGCCCCTGGTTTCGGACAAATACCAACTGCTCTTCTGCATGACCGCCATCGGCGTCGCCTGGGCCAGCATTCTCTCCATGCCCTACGCCATGCTCGCCCCCTCGTTGCCCAAGGAGAAAATCGGCGTCATGATGGGAATATTCAATCTCTTCATCGTCCTGCCGCAGATCGTCGCTTCCACCCTCCTCGGTTTCATCCTCAAGCACTGTCTTCAGAATGAACCCTCGCGCGTTCTCTTCCTGGGCGGCGCCAGCTTCGTTCTCTCCGCCCTTCTGACACTGTGGGTGGTGACCTTCAAGCGCCCTGAAATTCGCGCCGAGGCCGGCGCTGCGGGCGCATGAAACGCCGGCATCCGCTGGAGGCCCGTCCATGAAGATTACCATGCGAGTGCGGTATCACACGCGGTTCGGACAATCGCTCTTTGTTTGTGGCGGGCACAAATCGCTGGGCGGCGGCCAGCAGGAGCGCGCCCTGCCTTTGCGCTATGTCAATGAGGAGTTTTGGGAGGCGGCGCTGGACTTGCCCGACGCGCCCCAACTCCAGGCGCCCTTGAGTTATTACTTCATTTTACGAAATCCGGATGCGTCCCTGATCGAAGACTTCGGTGGCGACCGGAAGCTTGATCTGGCCGGCATCACCTGCGGCCACGCCCTCATCATCGACTCTTGGAACGATCTGGGCGCCGTCGAAAACGTCTTTTTTACCGAACCCTTCAGGAAGGTCCTGTTGCGCCCGGACAATGAGCAAACCGGGGCCGGGTCGTCTGTCGGCGCCACTCATTTCTTCAGGGTCAAAGCGCCCTTGTTGCCCAAGGGACAGACTCTCTGCCTGCTCGGCAGCGCCGGCGCCCTGGGCGGCTGGAACCCGGCTGCGGCGGTCCGGCTGCGGCGCTGTGCGGACAGCGGATGTTTCAGCGCGGAGCTGGACCTTGCCAGCGGACCATTTCCAGTCACTTACAAGTACGGCGTCTATGACGTCGAAAAAAGCGCCTTTGTCAGATATGAAGACGGCCCCAACCGCCTGCTGGCGGAAGCCGCCCCCCCGGACACGCAGGTCTTTGTCAACGACGGGTTCGCCCGCATGCGGGACCCGCTGTGGCGGGGCGCGGGCGTCGCCGTCCCGGTCTTCGCCCTGCGCAGCGAAAAAAGTTTTGGCGTGGGCGAGTTTTTGGACCTGCCCCTGCTGGCGGATTGGGCGCGCCGCGCCGGACTCAAGTTGATTCAAATTCTGCCCGTCAACGACACCAGCGTGACCCATTCCTGGACCGACTCCTATCCTTACGCCGGCATCTCCGCCTTTGCCCTCCATCCGATTTACCTGAATTTGGACCGCCTCGCCGGGCCGGGCCCGGCCTCCTTGCCCGCCAACCTGGCCTCCCGGCGCGAACAACTCAACGCCTTGGCCACGGTCGATTATGAAGCCGTCATGCAGGCCAAGCTGGCCTTTGTCCGCGGGATCTTTCCGGCGCGGCGCGAGGAGACTTTCGCCGCAGAGGAATACCGGAAATTTTTCTCGCAAAACAAGGACTGGCTCGAACCTTACGCCGCCTTCTGCTTTTTGCGTGACAAGTTCGGGACGGCGGACTTCAACCAATGGCCCGCGCACCGCGTCTATAACGCGAACGAAATGCGCGCCCTGGCCGCCAAGGATCCCGCGGCAGGCGGCGAGATGGCGCTCCATTGCTTTCTCCAGTTCCATTTGCATCTCCAATTGCGCGAAGCGGCCGATTCCCTTCATGCCCGGGGCTTGATTCTCAAAGGCGATATTGCCATCGGCGTCCATCCCCACAGCGCCGATGTCTGGCAACGGCCGGCCCTGTTTCACACCGACATGCAGGCCGGCGCGCCGCCGGACGCTTTCGCCGCCAAGGGCCAGAATTGGGGCTTCCCCACCTACAACTGGCCGCGCATGAAGCACGATGGCTATGATTGGTGGAAACGGCGCTTCGCCCAGATGAGTTGTTATTTCGACGCCTTCCGCATCGATCACATCCTCGGATTCTTCCGCATCTGGAGCATCCCCCGCCACGCCGTCGAAGGCATCCTGGGTTGCTTTGTCCCCGCCCTGCCCGTGCAGGCCGGCGAACTTGCCGCCCGCGGCATCGCCTTCCAATGCGATCGATTCACCAGGCCCTTCATCAACAATCTCGTCCTCCAGGAAATCTTCGGCGACCGCGCCGACCGCGTGAAGCGCGACTTCCTCAAACCCGCCGCGGACGGGACTTATTCGCTCAAGCCGGAATTTGCCACGCAACGGGACGTGGAACGGCATTTTGCCTCGCTCGACAAGGACCAGCGCGACGCGCCGCTCAAAGAGGGACTGTTTGATTTGATCAGCAACGTGCTGCTCATCGAAGTTCCAGGCAGCGCGCGCGCCGCATTCCATTTCCGCCTGGGCATGGAGCAAACCATCTCCTTCCGCCAATTGGACCCGGCCACCCAGGCCCGGCTCAGGGACTTGTACGTGGACTACTTTTACCGGCGTCAGGACGCTTGCTGGATGCGGGAGGGCATGCAGAAATTGCCCGCCCTCAAGCGCGTCACCAACATGCTCATTTGCGGCGAGGACCTGGGCATGGTCCCGGCCTGCGTGCCGGAGGCCATGAAAATGCTGGGCCTGTTGAGTCTGGAAATCCAGCGCATGCCCAAGGCCATGCATCAGGAGTTTTCGCGGCCCGCGGAGGCCCCCTATCTCAGCGTGGTCACGCCCTCCACCCATGACATGAGCACCCTCCGCGGCTGGTGGCTGGAGGACAAGAAGCTCACGCAGAAATTCTTCAACCAGGAGTTGAAACAAGCCGGCGCGGCCCCCGACGAATGCGAGCCGTGGATCAATTTGGAAATCGTCCGCCAGCACCTGGATTCGCCGGCCATGTGGAGCATTTTCCAATTGCAGGACCTCTTGGGCATGGACGGCGCGCTGCGCTGCCCCGACGTCGCTGCCGAACGCATCAACATCCCGGCCATTCCCAACTATTACTGGCGCTACCGCATGCACCTGACGTTGGAGGAACTGGGCCGGACCGCGGCGTTCACCCGGCTGTTGGAGAATCTGGTGCGGCAGAGCGGGCGCTGACACGGACGCATCTCAGTTTCTTGCAGATTTCGGCTATCTCCCTCTCCTCCACACACTTGTGGAGGAGAGGGCAGGGGAGAGGAGGCCCTTTTTCGATTCCCCTCTCCCTTTCCCTCTCCAGCGTGCGCGCGGAGAGGGGACGAAAGTCCCGCTTTGTCGCTGTTCTCGCAAGAATCTGAGGTGCGGTGCGCTGACACGGACTTTCAGGAATCACCTTGCCGTCCGCTTTAGTTCTGCCATAGTGATGAAAGTTGCGGCCGACGTGGCGGAATTGGCAGACGCACCAGACTCAAAATCTGGTGGCCGAAAGGCCGTGTGGGTTCGACCCCCTCCGTCGGTACCATCAAGGAGCATAAAGTATTTGCTGGTTATCCTCCTGCCTGCCTCCCCATAATCCGCAGGATGAAAACACCGTCAATCTTTGCCTTGGCCGGCATGGCGGCGCTGCTGGGGACGCTCCTGCTGGCCGGTTGCGCCCATACCCAGGGCCGGCCCAATGGCGTGCGGATTTCTCGGGAGGAGGGCAAGCTGCGCGTTGAGATCAATGGAAAGCTCTTCACCAAATATTGCTACAAGGACGTGCCGCGGCCCTATTTCTATCCGCTGCTCGGCCCGGATGAATTGCCCATGACGCGACGCTGGCCCGTTGAGGACTCCACCGACGAGCAACACGACCACCTGCATCATCGCGGCCTTTGGTACGCCCATTCCAGCGTCAACGGCCTGGATTTTTGGACCGACGGAATCACCAATGGCGGCCGGATTGTCCATGACAAATTCCTGGCCATCCGCTCCGGCCGGGATTCGGGCCTCATCCGGTCCGCCGACAACTGGCTGGCGCCGGACGGAAGCATTGTCTGCACCGACCGCCGCACCGTGCGCATTTACAATCGGCCCGACAACCAGCGCCTGTTTGATTTTGAAGTCACTCTCCAGGCGCCGCCGGACAAGCCGGTCATGTTCGGCGACGACAAGGACGGCGCCATGGCGGTCCGGCTCCCGGAGTCGATGCGTTTGCGCCACGTGGACAAGCCGGGCGATGGCCATATTGTCCTGTCTTCAGGCGCGCGGGATGGAGAGACATGGGGCAAGCGGGCGGATTGGTGCGATTACTATGGGCCGGTGCAGGGGAAGATCGTTGGCGTCGCCATCTTCGATCATCCCGCCAATCTGCGCCATCCGACTTGGTGGCATGTGCGGGATTACGGACTTTTTGCGGCCAATCCGTTCGGCGTTCATCATTTTGAAAACAAGCCCAAAGGAACCGGCGATTTCACCCTCCCCGCCGGCCAGAGCGTCACTTTCCGCTATCGCTTCTACCTGCACGAGGGCGACGAGCAGCAGGCGCGCGTCGCCGGGGAATACCAGCAATACATCCGAACACAGACCCCGTAAGACTTGTCGAAGGATCAACACGCGCCTTGCGTCAATTTATGAGAACACTGAACAAGCTCACCCGCCGCAGCTTCCTCAAACAAGCCGCCCTGGCCGCCGGGGCCGTCAGCCTGTCCGCGCGCTCCTGGGGCCAGGTGCCCGGGGCCAACCAGGACATCCGTCTGGCGGTCATTGGCTTCAACGGTCGCGGCAAGGAGCACATCAAGGAATGGAGCCGGATGGCCGGCGTGCGCTTGACAGCCTTGTGCGACGTTGACCGCGCCATCCTCGACGCCGGCGTCAAGCAGTGCGCGGACCAGGGCGCGCCGGTCGCTGGCTACACCGATCTCCGCAAGCTGCTGGAAAGCGGGAATGTGGATGCCGTTTCCATTGCCACACCCAATCATTGGCACGCCCTGGCCGCCGTCTGGGCAATGCAGAGCGGCAAGGATGTCTATGTCGAAAAACCGGTTTCTTACGACATTTGGGAGGGGGAACAAATGGTGGCGGCGGCGTTGCGCTACGGGAAAATTGTCCAGGCCGGAACGCAGTCGCGCTCCAGCTACGGCATCCGGGAAGCGGTGGAGTGGGTCAACAATGGAAATTTGGGGAACATCGTGCTGGCCCGGGGCATTTGCTACAAACGGCGCCCGGGCATCGGCAGGACGGAAGGCCCGCAGCCCGTGCCGGCCACCGTGGATTACGATCTGTGGTGCGGCCCCGCGCCCATGAACCCGCCGCGCCGCGCCAAATTTCATTACGACTGGCACTGGTTTTGGGACTACGGCGCCGGTGACCTGGCCAACCAGGGCGTGCATGAAGTCGATGTGGCGCGCTGGTTCCTGGGAGAAAAAAAAGTTTCCTACCGGGCCTTCGCCATTGGCGGCCGCTTCGGTTACGACGACGACGGCCAAACGCCCAACACCTTGATGACCCTCCACGATTTCAAGCGCGCCCCGCTCCTCATGGAGGTGCGCGGTTTGCCCGAAAAAACCGGCTCCGCCCGGATGGACAACTACAAAGGGGCGGAAATCGGCATCGTGATTGAATGCGAGGGCGGTTGCGTGGTGGTGCCCAATTATACGGGCGCGAAGGCCTTCGATAAAAACGGCAAGGAAATCAAGAGCTTCCAGGGCGCGTCCAACCACTTCGAGAATTTCATCCAGGCGGTGCGCAGCCGCCGCGAGGACGACTTGCGCGCCAGGATTGAGGAAGGCCATCTCTCCTCCGCCCTCTGCCACATCTCCAACATCTCCTACCGCCTCGGTCGCGGGCAATCGCCCGCCCAAATGCGCGAACAAATCCAGGGCGACAAGGAAGCGCTGCCCGCCTTGGAACGCATGACGGAACATCTGGCCGCCAACCGGGTCGATCTCGAAAAGACCGGGGCCACCCTGGGGGCGGTTTTGAAAATCAACTCCGCCACCGCCAAGTTCGTCCAGAACAAGAGCGCCAACCATATGCTGCGGCGCCCGCCCCGCGCGGGCTATGTCATCAAGGTCGCCTAATCCGCCGCCCCTCAAATTCTCTTTTCGTCGGCGTCGATGAAATCGACAAAGGTCTGAATGTCGTCGCGGTGGGCGAGGCCGGCTTCTTCCTTGCGCATTTTCAGCCGCGCTTTCATGGCCTCGTCATTGCGCCCGCGGTTGAGGACGAAATCGCGGAACGCGGCCTTGTCGGCCTCCGATTTGCCGACGTTTTTGGCGACCCAATCGGCCACCTCGCCGTCGGTGAGGGAATTCTCGACCACGGGGAGGAATTGTTCCGCGGTCAGCCCGGCGGCCTTGAGCCAGGCGCCGTCGAAGCCTTTGGTGAAATTCTCCTGGTAATCGGCATGCAGCTTGCCCGCCTTGTGCAACCGGATTTTATCGACGAACCGCGGCAGATAAACCCAGCCGGCCATCATTTCGCGCGGACTGCGCGGATAAATAATCTTTTCCATCTCCGCATCATCTCGCAGCACGAACTTCCTGTCAACTGGCCGGGTGAGGCCGCCTCCGCCCGCTTTTGAGACGACTTCCGCGCAACCGCGGTTATAATGCGCGGCGTGGCTTTGGAAAAATATCCGCCGTGGTTTTGCTACGCCCTCATCGGGCTTCTTACAGGTCTGATCTGGGGGGCGACGATCCGGTTTGGCTTTGTCTGGGATGATTCCGCGCTGGTCGTCCAAAACACCAGCATCCGTTCCCTCAAAAATCTCCCGGCGATTTTCACCTCCGTCAAAGCGCAGTCGGCCGAAGTGGCGCCGAGCTTCCGCCCCATGCGCACGGCCTTTTACGCCCTGCTTTACGCCCTTGGGGGCAAGCCCGAGCCGCAACCGTGGATTTTTCACCTGGCCAATATCTTTTGGCACGGCCTTGCCGCCATGCTGCTGTTCTCGGTGGCGTGGCGCCTCTGCGAATCGGTGGCTGGCGCCGCGCCGCCCGCCGCCAGATTGACTGCGTTGCTGGTCGCGCTGGGCTTCGCCGCGCACCCGGTGCTTTCGGAGGTGGTTTGCTGGGTCAAATGTCTGGACGACCTGATGGCTGCCGTGTTCGTGCTGGCCGCCACGCGCTGCCTCCTCAAGTGGAACGGGGGAGGGCGGGGCGCAACTCAATATGCGGCCGCGCTGGCGTTCTTTCTTCTGGCGGCTTTCTCCAAGGAATCAGCGGTGCCGCTGGCCCTGATGGCGTTTGTCATCTTCGCCGGGTTGCTCAAGCTGCCGTGTCGGCGGAGCGCGGCGCTGACGGTCCCGTTCTTGTTGGTGGCGGCTTTCTATGCGGCCTGGCGCCATCTGGTCCTCGGCCAATCCGCGCAGTGCGCCCCCATCTCCGGCAGTTATGCGCAAACCTTGATCGATATGTGTCCGGTGGCGTTGGAATACTGGCGGCTGCTCTGGGGCCTCCCGCCGTTTTGCGCCGATTATGATTTTATGGTGGGCGCGCCGCCGCATCCGTTCTTTTCGGGGGCCGTGCTGGGCGGAGTGTTCCTGGTGCTGTTCTTCGCCGCGCTGGCCTTGTGGCTGTGGCGGCGTGCGCCATGGCGGCTCTCCGCCTTCGGTTTGCTCTGGCTGGGCCTGTTCCTGTTGCCGGTTTCCAATCTGGTGCCCATGATGCAATACATGGCGGAACGCTTTCTTTACCTGCCCATGATGGGCTTTCTCCTGGCGCTGGGGGGCCTGTTCCTGAACGGTTCGCGCCTGCGCCCGCGCCTTGCGCTGCTCGCGGCCGCGGCGCTGCCGGCCATTTGGACGGGCACGAGCCTGGATCAGATGGGCGCGTGGCGGGACGACCTCACCCTCTATATGCGCGCCGAATTCCAACACCCGGGCATCAAGCGCATCGAGCATAACGCCGTGGCGTCCGTCTTCGCCCTGCCGCAAATGACCCAATGGCGGACGGCCAGAACGCTGACCCCCGGGCAGGCGGAACAAATCCTCACCACCCTGCAACGCGCGCGGCGCATCTATCCCGAGAACGACAGGCTGACAACCCAACTCGGCTTGACCTGCGCCAAGATCGGGCGCTGGCCGGAGGCGGTGGCATGGCTGGAATTGGCGGCGCGGCAGAACCCGGGCTTCTCGGAGCGCTGGTTCAACCTGGCCAGCGTCTATGAACGGACCGGCCAGACCGCCAAGGCGCGGGCAGCCTGCGCCCAGGCCTTGCGGCTGGACCCCGGCTTCGAAATGGCGCGCCGCCTCCAGGCGGAAATCGAAAAGCAATCCGGCGCGCCCACACCGCCCGGCCCCAGGTGAGCGCCCGGCCCCCTTGACGCCGCCAGAGAGGCCGATTATATTGGTTTCCGACATCGGTTATCGTAACCCTGCATGAGCGAAATTGACCGGGAAATATTATTGACTTTCTGGAAGGTGCATATCCTGCATCACGCCGGCCAGGAGCCGATCCATGGACAATGGATCATCCGGGAACTGCGCCGTCACGGCTATGAGATCAGTCCCGGCACCCTTTATCCGCTCCTCCGGCGCCTGGTGTGCCGGGGCTGGCTCAATGTCGCGGCCGAGGGACGCGGCCGGAGGGCGCGCAAGGACTACCGGCTGACGCCAAAAGGAAAAAGGGTCCTTAAACTGATCCGGGCACAAATCCAGGAACTTTACGACGAGGTCGTCTTGGAAACGCACCCGCAAAAATCGGGGAGCAAATGACGCCGCCATGCTGACGGCAACCGCCAATTCGCCCGCTTTGGGAGTCGCCTTATGAAAGAGGTCGTTTTGTTGAGTCACGCCCTGTTGGGGGCGGGTTGCCTCATGGCGGCAGTGTGGGTGTTTGTGGAGGCGTTGAATGCGCACCCAGGCAGCCTGGCCAGAATCCGATGGGTGAGCCGGGCGGCGGCGCTTATGATGTGGCTCGCCTTTGTGCTGGGCGGCTACTGGTATGTTGCGGATTACAGCGCGGATAAGGCCATCATCCTCAAAGGCCCGTGGCCCTTGGCTCATCGCTACTTCATGGAAACAAAGGAGCATTTTGTCATCACGCTTTTGCTGCTCGCGACCTACCTCCCCATCGCGGCGTCGAACGACTTGGCGGCGAACAGGGAAGCGCGCCGGCTGGTGTTGTGCGTGGCCGCGCTGGTCGCGGCGCTGGCCTTGCTGGCCGAAGGGCACGGCGCGATTATTGCCATGGGCGTGAAGATGGCGCTCTTGGCCAAACCCGGTTGAGCATCACATGGAAAACACCGGCCTCTCAAAACACACCTTCTCGTTCGGGTTGTCCCTGGCCCTCTGCGCCGTGTTGAACGCCCTGCTCGTGGTGGCCAAGGAAACGAGCCGGAGCGTCTCGGATTGGATGCAGAAGCTGACCGGACATCATTGGATCACCCATGTCGCCATGATGCTCGTCCTGTTTGCGGTGCTCGGCTGGAGTCTCGCCGCATCGAAGAAAGGTGCAAAAATGCCTGCCAACCGCCTGACCGGCATCGTCTGTTCGGGCGTGGTTGCGGGCGTGCTCATTGTCCTGGCCTTCTATGTCATCGCCGATTAACAACACCCTCCTGCCTGCCAAACTACCTCGGGCGGCTTTTGCCCTGGCCGCCCTCCTCGCCCTGGGCATGATCCAAGCCGCCCTGGGCGGGCCGCCCTTCGTCACCGACGACCCGGAGCCGGTGGATTACCAACACTGGGAGTTTTATCTGGCTTCGATGCATTCAAAATACGGCGGCGATTGGTCCGGCACCGCCCCGCATTTCGAAGTCAACTACGGCGCTGTCCCGGACCTGCAGCTTCACCTGATCATGCCCCTGGCCTACGATTCGCCGCCCGACGGGGCCGCCCATTACGGAGCGGGCGACCTTGAGCTGGGCGCCAAATACCGGTTCATCCAGGAGACCAACTGGATGCCTCAAATAGGCGTTTTCCCTCTTCTGGAACTGCCGACCGGCAGCGAGCGGAACAATCTCGGCAACGGCCATCCCCAGGCCTTCCTTCCCTTGTGGATCCAGAAAAGCTGGGGTTCGTGGACGGCCTACGGCGGGGGCGGCTACGGCCTCAATTCCTTTTCCGGCCGCGACAACTGGGCCTTTGCCGGTGGCGTGTTGCAAAAGCAGGTCTGGACCAACGTGCTCATGGGCGCGGAGGTCTATCATCAAACGGTGTATGAAACCGATTTTCCCAATCGCGGCACCGCCTTCAACATCGGCATGGTCTTCGATTTCAGCGAGCAACAGCATTTGCTCTTCTCCGCCGGCCGCTGCATCGACGGCCCCATCAAGTTCCAATGCTACATCGCCTGGCAATTCACCTTTGACAACAGCTTCTTCAAGCCCCATCCCCATCTCGGGCCGGGCAGGTGATCGCTGGCGACCGCCACCACGCCCGTTTCGATTGGGCGCATCTCATTTCTTTTGCAGATTTCGGCTGTCTCCCTCTCTTCCACACACTTGTGGAGGAGAGGGCAGGGGAGAGGAGGCCCTTTTTCGATTCCCCTCTCCCTTTCGCTCCCCCCGCGTGCGCGTGGAGAGGGGGACGAAAGTCCCGCTTTGTCACTGTTCTCGCAAGAATTTCAGATGCGCCCCTTATCCTCTCCGCCGCCATGTCCAACTTGCGCGCCGGCGCGGGCGGAGTAGATTGACTGCTGCATGAAGATCTATTTGGCGATTCTGGCCTGGCTGATCATGGGTTCGATCCTGATCACCGGCGTGGTGCTGGCGGTCAAGGGGATCTTCTGGCTGTTGCTCATCGGCCTGCTTGGCTTCGTCCTGGCCGTGACCAAATACGGCATCCTCAGCCACTGACCCCCACGCCGGGCAAGCCCGCCTTTGTCAGCGCCGTCGGCGCGGCATATTTGTAGAGTCCCCATGCAAGCACCTTGGAGCCCCATCGGGGCGGTATCTGCCGGGATGGCGGTTGAACCCCACGCCGTCGCGCGCTGCCTGCGCCGCTTTTCCATCCCCAAACCCCATGCACGTGGCAGACCGACCCTCCCACCCAACGGCATAAATCCTTCTCATTTGGTAATTCTTGATGCCCCCTCCTTGGGTATTCCAATTGACTGTGTGGCTCGGCAAGCGTCATATTCTTGTCTAGCCTGGAGCCGTTGGAATGATACACTTTAAACTTTGTATTGAGCCATGAGATTTGAGAGTCCAGGTCGTCGTCGTAAGCCAGTCCTTCCCCATCGAAATGGCTCACCGTTTCATCGTTAGCCGTCGTATGTTTACTCGCGTCGGCAATTTGATTTTCGCATCGTTTATGCTTTTGTCATGCATATATAGCGAGGCGGGTTGTCGCATATGGGTAGGGGAACTCCCCCCGCAACCGCACGGCCCCATAACCGTTCGTGAGGTTGTCATGGATTTGATCGACATGGTGTGGTTCGCCAGCGCCATCACATTATTGTTGTTCCATCGCCGTCTTGCCCGGATGGGCAGCCTGGTGGGCGTTGGAACATCAATATATACCTTCGCCGCATGTTTGGGCACCCTCCTCTGGATTTACATCTTCCCAAATGAGCAAATGCTGGCTCTGAAACAGGATGGATTAGGTGGATACATTATCAGTTTTCTTTTCCTCTTTGTAACGTATTCGTCCGTGCTTGTATTCTCTGCGGCACTATTCATCGGATTGCTGCGACTGCGCAAACAGTCGGGCTCCACATGAGGATGAGGCTTGGGCGACCCGGCGAATTACAAAGAAGGGTTAAACCGCATTTTCGGGTAATGACGGCCTCGTCTCGGTAGGACTCGTTGCAGCTTGGTCAAACATTCAAAGCCTCCTTTTGCGCTTCTTTAACGCATCATTTGCGCCGCTCTCAAAAATGCCTTCTGTCAAGAATACATACTTGACAAGAACGCCCCCGACACGCGTTTTTGTCAATATTTACGGCCTTTTTGCGTTACAAATTTTCTGCACACCGTGGACTGTGCATATTCCGCCTCCTGTGCCATAATGCCTCCATGAAGACGTGTCTTCACTCGAACGCGCCAGGCTCCCGCCTGCTTGTCTGTAGTGCCGTTTCCCAGCACGGCGGCGGATGTCCCCGACCGGCGTATTGGCCTTGCTACACTTCAGCCTTCAGCCTTGACCTGCATTTTGCCAAACGAACCCAAACTCCGTACATGCAACCCCTTGTGCTCGTGCTACTTAACGAAAATCGCCCATTTCTGGGACCCGCCAGGCCAGTCAACCTGTCCCCCATAGCGCCATTCCCCGGCGCGACGGCGGACGGTCAAACCCGGGTCCTGCCATATCGCACCCCGTCGCAGCAGGTCAAAGGGAGTCAAAGTGATTCCAGTCAGTACTTGAGGATGCGCGAAAGGAAATCGCGCGTTTGCGGCGCGGCGGGAGCGTCGAAAAGCCGCGCGACGGGGCCGGCCTCCACCACGCGGCCCCCGGCCAGAAAGGCCGCCTGATCGGCGACCTGGCGGGCAAAGCCCATTTCATGTGTGACAAGTATAAAATCTCGGCCTTCCTCGCGCAGCTCCTTGATCATGTCCAGCACCTCGCCCGTCATCTCCGGGTCCAGGGCGGAGGTCGGCTCGTCCAAGAGCAACAGGCGCGGCTTGATGGAAACGGCCCGGGCGATGGCGACGCGCTGGCGCTGGCCGCCGGACAATTCGGCCGGACGTTTGCCGGCGTGGCCTTCCAGGCGAAAGCGCGCCAGCAGCCGGCGGGCCATTGCCTCCGCTTCAGGCGCGGAATGGCCGTGGACCTTCTCCAGCGGCAGGGTGATGTTTTGCAGCGCGGTCAAATGGGGAAAAAGATTGAAGGCCTGAAAGACCGTCCCGATGGTGCGGCGATGCCGCAGCAGGGACGCTTCCTCGAAAGCAACGCGCTCGCCATTGATCTCCACCGTCCCCGAATCCGGGTGTTCCAGCCCGGCGATGATCCTGAGCAGGGTCGATTTGCCGCCGCCGGACGGACCGATCAGCGCCAGCGTATGCACCTTCTCCAACTCAAGCGAGACCTCGTCCAGCGCCACGTGGAGGCCGAACCGCTTGCCGATGTGCCGGAGGCCGAGTTTCATCGTCAGGTTTGGAAGCTGTGCCGCCTTTCCAAATGGCGCGTCCAGAGGGAAATGGGCAGGGTTAAGACAAGATAACCCGCGGCCAGCGGCAGGTAGCTCTCCAACGTGCTGTAAGTCATGGCGCTGACGCTTTCGGCGTTCCAGGTTAATTCGCTGATTGAAATTATTGACAGCAGCGAGGAGTCCTTGACCAGGGAAACAAACTGGCCGGCCAGCGGCGGCAAAATCTGGCGCAGGGCCTGGGGGAAAATGACGTGCCGATAGGTCTGGGCGCGGGTCAGCCCGATGGCCCTGGCCGATTCGAGTTGCGACTGGCCCACGCTCTCAATGCCGGCGCGAATGATCTCCGCGATGTAGGCCCCGCTGAAGAACGCCAGCGTGAGCACGCCCACCACATAACGGTTCCCCACGCCAATCGCGTCCGCCACCACGTAAAAGAAAATCAGAATCTGCACCAGCAACGGCGTGCCGCGGACCAGCTCCACATAAATCCGGGCCAGAAAGCGCAGCGCCAGCAGCCGGCTGCGCAGGGCCAGGGCGGACATCAGCCCCAGCAGCGCGCTGAACAGCAGGGCGGCGATGGAAAGGCCGATGGTGGCGAGCCATCCCTGCCAGAACAGGGCGCGGTAGCGGTAAATGGCGTTCCAGCGCAGATGATAGGCCAGATGCCGGAACGACAAGTAGAAAACGAGCGAGACCGCCACCACCACCAGCGCGAAATTGAGCGCCCGGACCGTCCAGGAGGGCGGCGGGGACCCCGGCTCATCGGACACGGCAAAATAGCGCCTCCACCGCATGGCTCAGAAATAGAACGGATACCCCAGCTTCCTGAAAGCCTCCTTCTGGTCCTTCAGGTAACGGTCGCCCAGTTGCTCGAAACCGCCGTGTTCCCGGAAATCCTTTAAAAATCGATTCACACCCGCCAGCAACGCGGTGTCGCCCGGCCGCAGGCCGGCCGCCCAGGACTCCTCTTGAAACGGCTTCAACAGCGGCCGGGTGGTCTCCGGGTTGCGCCGCCAGTTCTCGTAAGTCGATATCTGGTCATAGATGAACGCGTCCGCCTTGCCTTGCACGACCTCCAGCACGCAGGCGTCCTCCTTGTCCACCACCAGGACTTGCGCCTTTTTGATGTGGGCCGAGGCGTAAATATGCCCGGTGGTTCCACGCTTGACCACCACCCTGCGCCCGGGCTGGTCGCCGTCCTCGATGGATTGGAGGGGCGAGGTCTTTCCCACCAGCAGACACAGGCCGGTTGTCAAGTAAGGATCGGAAAAGGCGATGGACTTGGCCCGTTCCGGCGTGGCGGTCAGCGAGGAAATAATCAGGTCAATCTTGCCGGTTTGCAGCGCCGGAATCAGGCCGTCGAATGGAATATTTGCGATTTGCACGTCCCGGCCGACATACCGGCCCAGGGCGCGGGCCAGATCGACGCTCACGCCGGCGGCCCGGCCCTGCGGATCAATCATCTCGAAGGGCGGATAGGCCAGCTCCATCCCGACCACGAGTTGGGGGTGCGACTTTGGGGAGCAGCCGGCCAGCGCCCAGCACAGGGCGGCCAGCGACCCAATCCTCATGGCCAATGAATGGCGGGTCAAGCGGGCATTCCTGGGCCATTCGCGCCTCCTCATGCGACATTCTCCCGGTCATTCATTTTCTGATCCAGCAAGTGGCGTCGGCGAAGCCCAATTGGTACTTGCGGGCGTGTTCGCGAATCACAAACGGCAGGTCCAGCCGGCGGTAAAGGTCAAAGCACGGCGCAAGAATGGCCCCCAAGGTGTCAAAGGTTTGGACGGGCCGGCCGTCGCGCAGAAAGCCCCCAAGCCAGTTTTCGCGCGGGGTGTAATCCGTCAGCCATGTGTAAGGGGACGCAATGACAAGCTGGCCGCCGGGCGCAAGCAATCCCGGCAGTTGCGCCAGGCATTTGGCCGGGTCGTCCAGACGATCAATCAAATTGGCCATCAACACCACGTCAAACCGGCCCAGGCCGGGCCGCAGGCGGACGGCGTCGCCGCGCTCGAAGCTCACCCGTTTGCGGTCGATGTCAGGCGGCACGACCGCGCGGTGCGGCCGGCTCAACTCGCCTTCCTCGATATGATCGAAACTGAGGGAGCCATTGTTCCGCAATTCGGTGGCGGCGCGGACGAAGCCGGCGGAAAAATCGATGCCGAGGACCTGCGCGCAATGGCGGGCCAACTCAAACGAACTGCGTCCTACCGCGCAGCCCAAATCCAGCGCCCGCCCCTGCGGCGGCAGGCGCGCGGGGTCGAGGCATTCGCTCACGCAACGGACGGGAAATTGCAGGGCGTCGGCCAGGGCGCCGGGGATGCGGTCCTGGCGCCCGCCATAATGAAAAAGCAAATATTCCGATAACGCGCG
>Ga0326727_10007030_pt1 | contig 30217 bp, 22 predicted proteins | sample MB2enrmetagenome_FD_207643 | JGI IMG/M metagenome (GOLD analysis project Ga0326727, IMG submission 207643) | Lab enriched peat soil microbial communities from McLean, Ithaca, NY, United States - MB29MY | ecosystem: Environmental > Terrestrial > Soil > Wetlands > Peat | place: USA: New York... | reverse complement strand
AATTTCGATGCCGCGCTGCAAACGCCCCAGGTAGTGGACAAGCGGTTGATTTACATGACGCCGGAGTGGAAGGACGTGTTCAAATACGCGACTACGCTGGCCGACCAGCTGGGCATGGAGGAGGCGATCGCCGGTTCGCCAGGGTGGAGCGAGTCGGGCGGACCGTGGGTGCCTGCCGCACAGGGCATGAAGAAATATGTGTGGAGCGAGACGGTGGTTGAAGGCGGCAAGCCCTTCACGGGCACACTGGCCCATCCACCAACGAACACCGGGGCATTTCAGAACCTGAGCATTCACGACGAGCTAAGCGCTCCTTCGGGGTCGCCAAAGACTCCGCAGTTTTATGCCGACTCGGTGGTGGTCGCTTACCGCAGGGCGGCCATCGATGCGCCGGTGGAAGCGCTGCACGCGAAGATTACAGCCAGCGGCGGATCCCCGGATTTCGCGATGCTCTCGGACGGCGACCTGGAGAAGACAACCAAGCTGCCGATTCCGGCCGAAGGCGCGAGTTCCTGGATCCAATACGAGTTCCCTGCCCCGCAGGCCATTCGAGCGATCACCTTTGTGACCAAGGAACCGGGAGGAATTGAGGCCATCTTTTCCGGAGTTGGCGCGCCGGAAAAGACTCTGGAAGCGAGCGACGACGGTCAAACCTTCCGGCTGGTTGCCAAGCTATTGGGCGGCAGCGCGCCGGAGCACACGATTTCCTTCCCGGCGGTGACGGCGAAGTATTTCCGCGTCACCTTCAAGCGCACGCCGCCCCCGCCGGTTCCCAGTTGGGCCGCCGGCATCGATTTCGCTTCGCTCGGCATGCGACGCCCGCCGCCAGCGACCGATTATGAGATTGCCGAACTGGTGCTGCATCCCGGAGCGCGGGTGAACCGGTTTGAAGAGAAGGCTGCTTTTACGCCCGAGGCCGACCTGTATGGATGGGCGACGCCTTCCTTGGGCGCGAATGAAGCTGTCGCCAAATCCGATGTGATCGACCTGACAGCAAAGATGCGTCCGGATGGAACGCTGGACTGGACACCGCCAGCGGGCGACTGGGTGGTGCTGCGGTTCGGGTATTCGCTGCTGGGGATCACCAACCATCCGGCAACCGCCGAGGCGACCGGCCTGGAAGTCGACAAGCTGGACCGCAGATTTGTGAAGAAGTATTTCGATACCTATCTCGACAGCTACAAAGAGACGGTGGGCGCGGACTGGATGGGCAAGCGCGGCATTCGCTATGTGATCAACGACAGTTGGGAGGCCGGTTCGCAGAATTGGACCGATCACATGGTCGAGCAGTTCAAGAAGCGGCGAGGCTACGATCCGACGCCGTGGATGCCGGTGCTGACTGGACAGGTGGTGGAGAGTGCCGAGGCCAGCGACAGGTTCCTGTGGGATTTTCGCAAGACCATTGCCGACCTGATCGCGGACGAGCACTACGGCCAGTTGGAAGCCACACTGCATGAGCGAGGCATGGGCCACTACGGAGAGTCGCATGAAAGCGGGCGCGCGTTTGTGGCCGACGGCATGGAGGTGAAGAAGTTCAACGAAGTGCCTATGAGCGCAATGTGGACGCAGACGCCAGGAGTGAACAAGGAGCAGTTCGGCTACAACGCGGACGATCGTGAGTCGGCGTCGGTCTCGCATATCTACGGGCAGAACCTAGCGGCGGCCGAATCGATGACCGCAGCAGCAGCGCCCTGGGGCTGGTCGCCCGCCACGCTGAAGCCGACCGCCGACCAGGAATTCCTGAACGGCATCAACCGCTTTGTGATTCACGAGTCGGCTCATCAACCGCTGGTGAACAAAGCGCCGGGCATGACGCTGGGACCCTTTGGCCAGTGGTTCAATCGCAACGAAACGTGGGCGGACGAAGCGGGTCCGTGGATCAGCTACCTGGCGCGCACCAGTTTCCTGCTGCAGCAGGGGCATTTTGGCGCGGACCTGCTTTACTTCTACGGCGAGGACTCCAACTTGACGGCGATTTTTGCCAGCAAAGCGCCCAATGTGCCGGCAGGCTACGGCTTCGACTACGTCAACGCGGACGCGCTCATTCATGAACTGCATGCGGCGGGCGGGCACATCACGACGCCGAGTGGCATGACTTACCGCGTGCTGGGGCTCGATCCATACAGCGAGCACATGTCGCTGCCGGTGCTGCGCGCGATTCACAAGCTGGTGGCGGAGGGCGCGGTGGTTGCCGGACCGAAGCCGAAGGACGATCCAAGCCTCGCCGACGATCAGGTGGAGTTCAAGAAGCTGAATGACGAGCTATTCGGCGATGGCACAGGAGTCCACCAGGTTGGCAAAGGCACGGTCTACGCCGGACAGGATCTCGGCGATGTCTTCGCGGCGTTGCACGTGGCGCCGGACTTCGACTACACAAAGCCGGAGAGCGACACACGGCTCTTGTTTCTCCATCGCAAGCTGGCCGACGGCGATCTTTACTTTGTGGACAACCGCAACGACCGCAATGAATCTGTCGATGCAACGTTCCGCGTAACCGGCAAGGCGCCGGAGTTGTGGCACGCCGATACGGGCAAGACTGAACCTGCGTCCTTCAAAATTGCGGATGGCCGCACGACGGTTCCGCTGAAGCTGGAACCCTGGGGCACGATTTTCGTGGTCTTCCGCAAGGCGACCACGTTAACGTCGCGCACGCTGCCCGCAGAGACGGAGACGGAGATTGCAACCGTGGAGGGTCCGTGGACGGTGAACTTCCAGGCGGGCCGCGGCGCGCCGGAATCGGTAACGCTGGATGCGCTGACGTCGTGGAGTGAGAACGCGGACGCGGGCGTGAAGTACTTCTCCGGCCATGGTACCTACAGCAAGACCATTGAGGCCAAGGCGGAGTGGTTCAAAAAGGGCGCGAGCGTGTGGATCGACCTGGGCGACGTAAAGAACCTGGCGGAGGTCACGGTAAACGGGAAGACTCTGGGGGTGGTGTGGCACACGCCGTATCGCGTGGACGCAACCGCGGCGCTGAAACCGGGCTCGAACGAAGTGCAGATCACGGTAACGAATGCCTGGGTGAACCGGCTGATCGGCGATCAGCAGCCGGGCGTGACGGCTCCAATCACTTTTGCCGACGTAAAGCCTTACAAGGCAAATTCGCCGCTCCTGCCCTCGGGGCTGCTGGGGCCGGTAAGGGTGGTCTCGGTGAGCGCGCAATAGAGAGCGTCGAATGCGCCTGCCTGCGATCAACAGCTTCTTGCGGGGGTTGAAAGCCCCCGCCCCGCTCCGCATTTTGTATTTCGCGCTCCGGAGATTCACTGTTCGCGAGGTCAACTTAGCTTATTTGGACGTGAAACCGGGAGCGTGACAGATTCCGGCCAAATCTCCACACAAGTCTCTATACTTCCGTGTAGGACAAGTGCTTATGGCTGAACCGGGCGAAATCACGGTGCTTCTGCGCGACTGGGGCGCGGGCAATCAGGCCGCCACGGAGCAGCTGTTCGAGCTGGTGTACCCGCACCTGCGGCAGATCGCCGGCGCGCTCTTCCGGGGCGAACGGCCAGAGAACCTGATGCAACCCACCAGCGTGGTCAACGAGCTTTTCCTGAAGCTGATCCGCCAGCGCAGCCTGCGCTTTGAAGACCGGGAACACTTCTACTCGCTTTCGGCGCGGCTGATGCGGCGGGTCTTGGTCGATCACGCCCGCTCCGAGGGGCGTCAAAAACGCGATGGCGGAATCCCGGTGACGCTGCATCCGGACCTGGCCTGGATGGAAGCACGGCCGGCCGAGATGATGGACCTGGACCGCGTACTGGATGAGCTGGACCAGGTGGACCCGCGCAAATGCCGGATGGTCGAGCTGCGCTTTTTTCTGGGATTCACGGCCGAGGAGACGGCGGAGCTGCTGGGAACGTCAAAGGCGACGGTCGACCGGGAGCTGCGGTTTGTGAGGGGATGGCTGTCGGACCGGCTGCGGGCAACTTGAGCGACGGTTTTGCCGGTCTGGCGTGGTTCAACCGGAGAAGAGCAACCACAGAAGGCCTTCGACTTTGCTCAGGGCAGGCTTTCGACTCCGGCCGCCGCGGCGGCCTGCCTTCAGGATGACAGATTTGTTTCGCAATGACCTTGAGAGATGGATGACACATTTTGCCTCTGATTCGCGCCAACGGAATAGAAGGCCATGACCCACGACTCGGAGAACTGGCAATTGCTTCAGGAATTGTTCCACCTGGCCGAGGCCACGCCCGAAGCGGACCGGGAGCGGGTGCTGGCGGAGAAGTGCGCCGACGAGCGGCTGCGGCGGCGGGCACTGGACATCCTGAAGGCTGCCGCGATGGAGGACGAAGAGCCTGCGCCCCGGAGCTCGCCTGAGCTGAGCGGGAAGATCGGCCCTTATGCGCTGATCCGGCACCTGGGAACCGGCGGCATTGGCTCTGTCTACCTGGTGGAACGCAGGGTAGGCGGGGCATTGCAGCGTTCGGCCCTGAAGATGCTGGCGCCGCACTCCGCGGGCCCGGCGTTTGTTGAGCGGTTCCGCCGCGAACAGCACATCCTGGCTTCGCTGGACCATCCCAACATTACGCGGATGTTAGACGCCGGGCTGAGCGAGGGCGGTCAGCCCTACCTGGTGATGGAATACGTGGACGGCGTGCACCTGGACACGTATTGCGACGAGCGCAAGCTGGGCATTGCCGAGCGCCTGCAACTGTTTCTGCGGGTGTGCGACGCTGTTGCTTACGCGCACCGCAACCTGGTGGTGCATCTCGATCTCAAGCCGTCCAATATTCTGGTCACGGCGGACGGCACGGTGAAGCTGCTGGACTTTGGCACGTCGAAGCTGATCCAACCGGACAGCCTGCTGACCACCACGGTCATGGCGACGCCGGCCTACGCGAGCCCGGAGCAGTTACGCAACGAGCCGGTCACCACTTCGTGCGATATTTACGCACTGGGCGCGATCCTGTTTGAACTGCTGGCGGGATGCCGGCCGGGCAACCGGGCATCGGTGGCCGCAATGATCGAGCGGGCTATCCGGGAGCAGGAGCCGGAGCGGCTGCCGGACGCGGTGACGGGGCCGGCCGCCGAACAGCGAGGAATGTCGGAGAACCGGCTTCGCCAGTTGCTGACCGGCGACCTGGCGACCATTGTGCAGAAGTGCCTGAACCCGCGGCCCAGGGATCGCTATCCCTCGCTGGATTCGCTGACCGGAGACATTCAGCGCTACATGAGCGGCATGCCGGTGCTGGCGCGGCCGCAGACGGCGTTTTACCGCATTGGCAAGTTTGTGCGCCGCAATCGCAGGTCGGTAACGGCCGCAGCACTGGTGGCCGTCGCCGTGGTGGCCTCGCTTGCCTATGGCGAGTGGCGGCAACGGCAGGCGCTGCGCGAAGGCCAGCGGGCGCTGCGCATGCAGACCTTCATGTACCGGCTCTTCAAGCTGGCCAACTCCAACTACACCGGCAAGCCCGCGGCCACCGTGCCCGAGTTTCTGGAGCTGGGCGTGAAGATGCTGCCCGACTACATCAAGGATCCCGCCGATCTGCGCGCGGCCCAGATGAGCCTGGCTGAGTCGATGTACGAGAACGGCGACCTGGACAGCGCCCAGAAGGTGTTCACGCAGACCATTGCCAGCGCCAAGGCGGCGCAGGACATTTCCGATGAAGCGGAGTCAGAGGCTTTTTCAGGGAATATCGCCTACCTGCAGGGGCAGATGGAGATGGGCGCATCGCTCACCGCGCACGCGCTGGAACTCTCGCGCAAGTCCGGCGTTCCTCCGGCCGTCCGCGCCTGGAGCGCTATCTTCTATGCCTGGAATCGCGACAACAACGGCTTTCGCACCGATGAGAATCTGCGCCTGCTGCAGTACGCGGTGAAGGAGTGCCAGGACAACAATCTTCCCCCGCGCGAAACCGCCGACGCGCTCTACGATCTAGGCCAGGATCTGGAACTGCGCGGGCAGCTGGATGAAGCGGAGCGGGTATTCAACCAGGCCCTCGACGTCTATTCCAAAGACCCTGCAGCCCTTTGCGAACAATCCGAGGTGTATGGCGACCTGGGCTACGTTCACGAAATGCACAACGAAGTCCCTGCCAGTGTGCCGCTGTATCAACGCGCCTACGACGGCTTCAAGCAATGCTCCGGGGCGGACAGCCGCGGAGCGCTGACACAACAGGAGTATCTCGCCAGCGCGCTCATGAAGCTGGGCAAAGCCAAAGACGCACTGCCCATGATGGAAGCGGCGATGCCCACGTGGCGAAAGATGCTGGGCAACAGCCCCGACCTGGCTGAGCCGCTCTACTTTCTGTCCAAGGCCTACGTCGAAACCGGGCACTTCCAGGAAGGCGAGAAGTTTGCCAGGGAACTTGTAGCCGTCCAGGAAGGAAAAGTCGCGCCGACCGACCGGAGGTTTGGCGCATCCCACATGATCTGGGCGCAAGCCCTGATGGGGCAGCAGCGCTATCGCGAAGCCCTGCCCCACGCGGAGATCGCCGCCAAGCTGCTGGCCAACGGGGCGGTTTCTCCGGGCGCGGCGCAGATGGGCGCCGACGCTCACCGATTGCTGCTTGACGTGCAAGCCAAGCTTCAGTAGCCGCGCTCTTTCATGACAAGGAGTTCCCCGCGGCGGGTGAGCACAGGCCGCCGAATAAGTTGTTTGAGGATCGGAGCGCCTTTACCCGGCTGAATCGAAGCGGCTTTTGTGAATCCAGGCACGGGCGATTACGATGGAAATCGCTCGACCCTGCAGCATCGGAACGCTTGGATTCGGGAGGAAATCGGCATGACTCTGCCCCGCACCAGAAGCGGCTGGATGGTGTGGCTCCTTTTCGCCGCATGGCTGGGAGGGACGCCACTGGCTCAGGCGCAACCAACGCCGAACGTCGCCGGCGATTTCGCTGGAATGCTGGGGTCTCTGCATCTGCAACTGCATTTGCAGGTTGGGGCTAACGGTGATTTAAGCGGCAGCCTGGACAGCCTGGATCAGGGGTCGATGGGAATCCCGTGCGCCGATTTTCACCTCGATGGGCAGGCATTCACTTTCACAGTTCCGGCAGTGCATGGCTCCTGGAAAGGCACAGTTTCCAGCGATGGAAGCACACTCTCGGGCACATGGGATCAGGGGAGTCCATTGATGTTGAACTTTGTGAGACAGCTGGTTGCGCTCACGGCCAAGGCCGTTCGGCCGCCGACCTACGATCCGGCCATGGCACCGGTCGCGGCCGCGGACCTGAAATCGGTGTTGGACCGCGACCTGGCGGAGGCGCTCAGGAGCGGTGAGCTGGCGCCCTCCACCGGCGCCGGCGTGGCGATCGCGGTGGTGGAGCGCGGGGTCCGGCAGATCTTCACCTATGGCGCCGCAAAGCCTGACTCGATCTTCGAGATCGGCTCGGTAACCAAGACCTTCACAGGCCTGGTGTTGGCGCAGATGATAGCGCAGGGCAAGGTGCAGATCGATGAGCCGGTGCGCGCGCTGCTCCCGCCGGGAACGGTGGCCAGGCCCGCCGGCCCCGAGATCACGCTGCTCGATCTGGCCACGCAGCACTCCGGACTGCCTCGGATGCCGGATAACTTCAGGCCAGTGGACAAGGACAACCCCTATGCCGACTACGGCAGGGCGGAGCTGTATGCATTCCTGAAGAAGAAGGGCGTGGCTCGCCCGCCGGACGCGGGGTTTCTCTACAGCAATCTCGGCTTTGGGCTGCTGGGCCAGGCGCTCGCGGAGCGCGCCGGCATCCCCTATCCGGCGCTGCTGAAGAAAGAGGTTACAGACCCTTTGGGCCTCAGCGACACCACCGTCGCGCTGACGCCCGCGCAAAAGAGCCGGTTCATTCCCGGACATGACGCCAAGCACCGCCCGGCGCACGCCTGGGACCTGGTTGCATTTGCCGGGGCGGGCGCCATCCGCTCGACGGCCGCCGACATGCTGACGTATGTCGAAGCCAATCTGCATCCGGAGAGCGTGAAAGCGGCGGGCGGTTCGCCGGCCGCGGCTACGCTGCCGGAGGCTCTCAACTTCTCGCACCAGTTGCGCGCCGACGCCCACCCTGGGATGAGGATCGCGCTGGCCTGGCTTTGCAAGAGCGATTCCGGCGATTATTGGCACAACGGCACCACCGGGGGCTTCAGTGCGTATGTGTTCTTCAACCCAGCGGGCGACTACGCAGCGGTGGTGCTGCTCAACACGTCCATCGGGGACAATGGCAGCTTTGCCGACCGGCTGGGCGTACACATCAGCCAGCGGCTGGCCGGGAAACCCGCTATTTCACTCGCCAATTGACGATTCGGGGCATGGTGTCCCAGGCCTCGGAAGCGAGACCTGGGCACGCGAAGGACAGCACTGAATCTATTTCTGGGGCGTGACGGCAGCGGCTGGAGCAGTGGGAGCGGCAGGAGCGGCCGACTGGTTCTTTGAGAAGGTGCGGATGTAATAAATCAGGTTCCAGACAGCGTCGTTGCTGGCGCGCTGCTCCGCCTCGGGAGGCATCTTGTCCTTGCCCTTGCGGATGCTGTCAAAGAGCTGCTTGTCCGACTTGTCAGCCAGCGACTTGGGATCAGTGAAATCCGCGAGCGTCAGTTTCATGTCGTTGGCCACATCGGTTTTGCCGTCGCCGGTTTCTCCATGGCAAAGCGCGCAATCGATCTTGTACAACTTCTTGGCTTTCTCCTGGTTTTCAGGAGTGATCTTGCCCGGGTTGGGCGCCTGGGCAGCGGGGGCTGGTGTTGCGGCGGGTTCCTGCGGCACGGGCCCCGCGTAGGACGCGGGTGCAAACGCAAACAAAATTGCTGCGGAAAGGAGCAGAAAAGGCTTCGGCATGGCAGTCTCCTCAGTAGCAGGTGTCTGAACGGGCATCTGGCGACTGAATATTTTTCTGGCGAGAATTATATGCCTAATGAAGCCGATTCGGGAATAAACCCTGTCATCCCTCGGCGCGCACCAGCATGCAGGTGATGTTGTCGTGTCCGCCGGCTTTCTTGGCGGCGTTGACGAGGCGGTCGCACAGTTCCTGGAGGGGCAGATCGAGATTGAGCATGGACTCAATCAGCTCGTCGGAGAGCTCGCGGGTGAGGCCGTCGGAGCAGAGCATATAGAGATCGCCGGGCTCGGCTTCAAGCTCGAACACATCCGGAGTTACGCTGCTCTGGGTGCCGAGCGCCCGGGTGATGACGTTGCGCAGCGGAGAGCGCAGCGCCTCGGAATGGGTCATGCGGCCCATCCGCACCTGCTCTTCCACCAGGGAGTGGTCGTTGGTGAGTTGTTCGAGGTGTTGATCGCGCAGCCGGTAACAGCGGCTGTCGCCAATGTTAAGCACCCAGATACGGCTCTCCTTGACCACCAGACCCACCAGTGTGGTGCCCATGCCGCTTAACCGGTAATTGCGCTGGGCGCGGGAGAAGATGGCCTCGTTGGCTGCTGAAACCGCCTCTTCGGCCACGTGCGGCAGGGGCTCGGCCTCGGCGGGGCTGGAGAGCAGGCGCATAACCTCATCCACCGCCAGGGAACTGGCGATTTCACCCGCCGCGGCGCCGCCCATGCCGTCGCAAACTACGTAGACTCCGTGCTCGACGGAGAAACCGAATGCATCTTCGTTTGAAGGACGTTTGCGGCCGCGGTCGGTAACCGCCGCAGCCGTGTAGTTGACGACAGCCGTAGCCAAGAAGAATCTCCCGCAGCCCAGTTTACACGGGCTACCCCGGTGGGGGCACACCCCGAACGGGTTAGCGCGCTGGCTGACCTGGGGGATCGGGAATGAGCGGAGCCGACGGCAGGTCAAATACCTGGATAGCGCCGGCATTTAAGATGGCCACTCGCCGGCCGGAGGGCGAGATGGCCACATTGCCTCCGCCATCGAGCACCGGCGTGGCGGGCGCGGCCAGCGCCACATTGCCGTTGGCCGCATCGAAGACCTCGACCAGCTGGCCTTTCACGTCCTCCGCGCTCAGGGGCGAAAAGGCGTTGACCGCGTGATCGACGGCAAGCGACTCCCGCGCCAGGCGGGAGCCTTCCGATCCCATCACCAGGATGGGCCAGACCGGCTCGGCGTAGTCGCGTTCCTCCCAGAGGCGGCGGCCATCGGTGGTCATGGCCACGAGTTTGTGAACGCCGGCTCGATCACAGGCGGTCACCAGCAACTCCCGCTGCCCGGCAAAGTCGAAAGCCGGCGAGCAGGACGACTCCACGTGGCCCAGAATCGTAGAGCCACCGCTGAAGAAGTTCAGATTAAGCACCCAATCGGCGCCCCGGCCACGCAGGCTCTCAACGTATCCATCGGTGTTGATGGGCAGATGGACCGGGGAGCGCACGCGGCTAACCAGCATCACCATGCCGGAGTCGCGGCGCAGGATACGAAGCACCATATCGGGCAGCGAAGTGGTCCTCCCGGGGGATGGCTCGCCGCTGGAGGCCACATCCGCCTTGGCGGTGTCGGGGCTGGGCACGTCGCCGGGCTTGGGCGCGGCCGCTGGCGCTTCACGGGAGTTGGTTACCAGGTACTGCTGGGCGGGATCCATCTCAAGCCAGAGGAGCGGCCCCGGAAACTGCAGATAGGGCTTCAGCTCGAGTCCGGCGTCGCCGAGGCGCAGCTCCTGCCGGTCGCGGAGCAGAAAATGGCCGTCTTTGAGCATCCACAGATAGCGGGACCGGTCATGTACGGTCCATAGGGCCTCGGCTTGAACGTTACCCTCGGGCAGGGCCAGCACCACCGCACGGATGTGCCGCTCCTCGCCCTCGTCGGCGACGGCGGGATTGTGCTCGCGGCGAATCAGTCCCGGCACGCGAAAGGTGAACAGCAGCCGGTTCTCATCGAGAAAGTCCAGCGAAACGAGGCTGAAGCGCTGACCGAGGTAGATGGGGCCGGGCGGGGAAAACCCCAGAGGCTCAACGGGGATGGAGAATACGGGTGGCAGAGTGGGCTTGTCGGGAAGGCGGTGTGGGCGCCAATGCTCCTGGGAGACACGGGAATCGTCAGCCGCGTGACTGTCGTGGCCCTGCGCCAGCAGACCTGGCAGGCCGCATAACGGCCATGCGATCAATGCCAGCCAGAGCGCTGTGCGCGTACTCAGGCACGCCGTGAGCAGCCATGTCGAAAGCAGCCATTTCGCCATCGAGTTGTATTCTCGCCGATCTGGCCGAAATTGAGCAGGCAGGCGGCCGCAGGAGCAGCTTTGATGGCCGGCTAACGCCGGATCAGCCAGACCACGCCGGCGGCGGCCAGGGCGGCAAGGATCATCCATGTCCGGGCCGCGGTGAGACGTCTCATCCAATCGCTATTCATCCCCGCACCTCGCCGTCAGTATAGTCTTTTGGAACCAGAGGCGAGCCTCGGCTCGTACTAGAAAGCAACGGTCGGGGCGAGCCAGCGGCACAGATGGCTTCACCCTGAACACCGCCAAAGATCCCCGCTTTTTTCATGTTTCTGCTCTAAACTTGGAGAACGAATGAACTTCGCCGAACAAGCAGGAGCGAAACCAGCCTCGCGGGCGATTCCGCGCTGGATGGCGATTCTCTGTGTCTTCGCTCTTCCTGCGGCGATCGGCATTCCGCAAACGGTGCAGAATGCCTCAGCCCCGTCCGCCAGCCCGGCAGCCGAATCTGCCGCCAGCGCTGTTCCCTCCAGGATCCAAGGCACCATGAACCTGGACGGTCCGTGGCGCTTTCAAGTCGGGGACGATCCGCGCTGGGCCGATCCCGGTTTCGACGATTCCTCATGGACCGTTGTCGCCCTGAGCAAGACCCTCACGGATCAGGGCGTCGATTCCTACACCGGCTATGGCTGGTACCGGTTACGGCTCTCGGCGCAGCAGCTTGCGCAGTTCAACGATCCGGCCGGCAACCCGCCGCTCGATCTTCTGATTTCCAGCTATACGGTCGGGCAACTCGCCGTCTACGTCGACGGGGTCGAATCCGGCCACACACGAGGCATGACCGAGCACCCGGCAATGTACCAATCGCCCCCGTTCGTGGTTGACCTTTCACGTCCGGATGCTGGCGGCACGCGAGTCCTGGCGATTCGAACCTGGGCAGGCCCCGACGTTCCCATTCGCAACGGTCTCCTGGGCAAGGTGGAGCTTGGCGCCCAGCAGGACGTCGCGGACAGACTGGCAGCGGCCATCGAGCGCCAATGGGATCAGCACATGATTGCCGGGATTGTGCTGAGCTTCCTGTTCCTCTGCGTGGCCGCGCTGGGAGCGACGCTTTACCTGGCGCAGCGCCACCATGCGGAGTACCTGTGGCTGGCGCTGATGTGCCTTTCGGTGTCGATCACCGGGACGATTGAAACCGCCTTCGGACTGGCGCTGCTGCCCTCCAACATTTTTGGTGTGCTCATTCTCTGGGCGGGCCGCGTTTTCATGGCCGTCACACTCGAGTTTATTCTGCGATTCACCGCCAGCCCGTCACGCAGGCTGGTTCGCATCGTCCAGATTTCCGTCCTGCTGGTTCCCTTCTTTTCGCTGCTGCACCTGGAGCTGGTCTACGAGTACCTATCGGTCTCGGCCCAACTGGTCTTCACCGTCGTGATCTCGGTTCTACTTTTCCGCGCCTGGCGCCGCGGCCGCATCGAGGCGGGCGTGATGCTGCTGCCTTTCTTCCTCGCGGCCACGGCCGATTCTCTCGACACGATTCTCGATTACGCCGCCAGCAAGCACTGGATCTCGGACCAATTCGCGTCGCATCGGTTTCATCTCGGCCCCATCGAATTCGGTGTCAGCATTCTCACCTACTCCATCTTCCTGGCCAGCCTGATCGCCGTGATTCTCTACCGCTTTGTCCATGTGAGCCAGGAGGAACAGCGGTCCGCCGCGGAGATTGAGGCCGCACGCAGCGTGCAGGCCATGCTGATTCCCACGCAGCTCCCGTCCAATCGCAACTTCATGCTGGAGAGCGCCTACCTGCCCGCCAAGGGCGTGGGCGGGGATTTCTTCCAGGTTCTCCCGCTCAAGGACGATTCCATTCTCGTCGTAGTCGGCGACGTCAGCGGCAAGGGGCTGCAGGCAGCCATGAACGCCAGCACGCTGGTGGGCGCGCTGCGCAACGAGCTCTCGCACGACCCGGCTACGGTGCTGAACCATCTCAACAATGTCCTGCTGGGCGCACTGTCGGGCCCCGGCGCGGTTCCCGCTCCCAGTTCGGTAGCCAGTTTCGCCACCTGCCTCTGCGCGCGCATCTACACCGACGGCACCATGACCATTGCCAACGCCGGCCACCTGAGCCCCTACCGAGAAGGCCGCGAGATGGAACTGGCCGCCGATCTGCCTCTGGGCGTGATCCCCAACAGCAATTACGAGCAGGCCACCTTCCAGCTCAAGGTAGGCGACCGGCTAATTTTCCTTTCCGATGGGGTGGTTGAGGCTACCAACGCGCAGGGCGAGCTGTTCGGCTTCGAGCGCACCCAGCAGGTCAGCAACGAGCCCGCCCGCTACATCGCCCAGACCGCCAAGCACTTCGGCCAGAACGACGACATCACCGTGGTCTCGCTGTATTTCGCGGCCAGCACGGCCCGGCGCGCCGGACGGGAAGTGGTCCACGCAGGCTGACGGCCCGGCGCGCGATCCGTGTGCGACATTGGAACTGGATGGCAAATGATTCAAAGGCAGGCAGGCGCCTGCGGTGGCTGGGCTATGGCGCGTGCGCGTTGGCCGGGAGCCTGTGGGGCACGGGCTTTTATTTCGGCCGGCTGGCGCTGAACGAGATGAGCGTGGAGCACATGGTGCTTTATCGCTTTGCATTTGCCTGCCTGGGCATGGTGCCGGTGCTGCTCACCAGCCGCCACCGGGTGCGGTTCACGGGCAGCGAAATCCGCACGCTGCTCATCTCCGCCAGCCTGGGCGTGCCAGTACAATTCTTGCTCCAGTTCCATGGGCTGGTCCTGACAACGGTCAGCCATGCCTCGCTGATGGTGGGTTCGCTGCCCGTGCTGCTGGCCGCGGCGGCGGCGCTGTTTGCCGGGGAACGCCTGGACCGCATCGGGTGGGTGGCGCTGAGCGGGTCAACGGTAGGCGCGGCGCTGATTGTCCTGGGTGGCACGCGCGGGCGCGTTGTGCATGGCGGGCCTTCGCTGGCCGGCGACCTGCTGGTGGTGGCTTCGCTTTGCACGTCCCTGGCATGGATTCTTCTGAACAAAAAGCTGATGGAGAGGCACAGCCCGCTGGTGGTCACGGCTTACTCCATCCTTTCGGGAGCCGCAATGCTGGCCGTGTGGGTGCTGGGGCCATGGCTGCTGAGCGCGTGGCTTCCAATCAAAGCGCAGGCGCCGCCTTTCGCGCAGGTGAGCGCGACCGCCTGGGCTGCTCTGGCGATCAGCGGCCTGTTCTGCACCGCAACCACCACGCTGCTATGGAACTGGGGCGTCCACCACGTGCCTGCCTCGCGGGCCGGCGTGTTCCTGAATATTGAGCCGGCGCTTGGGTCGTGGCTGGGTGTGCAGTTGCTTGGCGAACGGCTGGGACCCTTTGCCTGGCTGGGCGGTGGGTTGATTCTGGCCGCGGCCATCACTCTGACCACGCGCGGCCACGACACGGAGCCCGCGGTGATCCTGGAATAGGCGATTGCCTGGAATCGCGACCCGCGCATGCTCTATGCTCCTTTCATGGCGGATGGCACGGCATCCCTATCCCGCGCGGAGAGATTCGCGGCCTCACGCAGCAAAAGGCGTGACCTGATCGAGCTGGCCATCGCCTACGGGCTGATTCTGACGGTTATCTGGACGCCCCGGCCATGGCAGCGGGTGCTGTGGTGGGTCGCGGCCGCCTCGGTGGTGATCATCACCTGCATCTCGTTTGAAGGACTGCGGGCCATGGGCATGCGCACGGGGAACTTCTTCCGCTCGCTATGGGTGGTGGGCGTCGCGCTGCTGCTGGCTGCGGTGGCGGTATTCGTGGCCGCCTGCCTGCAGACGTTGCACCTGCCGCATAGTCCCATTCTGTTCATCCAAACCTACTGGGCCTATTCGATCTGGGCCTTTGTGCAGCAGTTTCTGTTGCAGTGTTTCTTTCTTTCGCGGCTGCGGCGGCTCACGCCCGGAGCCCTCTCCGCGGCGATAGCGGCTGCGGGTGTATTTGCCGCGGCGCATCTGCCCAATCCCATCCTCACGCCGATTACATTTCTCTGGGGCGTGGCCGCCTGCCTGCTGTTTCTACGCTATCGCAACCTCTATCCGCTGGCCATGGCGCACGCCATCCTGGGCATCTCGATCGCCGTTACCGTGCCCGGCCCGGTGGACCATAACATGCGCGTGGGTACAAGCTACCTGACCTATGAACACAGGCCGCATCGACTACCGCAGCCATAATCCCCAGATGGTATCGACCGCGGCGTGGGTGATGGCGGAGGCGCCTACGCGGCGATGCCGGCGCCAGGCGCGGCCATAAAAGATGCCCGCCAGGGCAGCCAGCAACACGTAGCGCCAGTTGAAGTGGACGGCACGCTTGTTGAAATGAGCCAGGCCGAAGAGGGCCGCCGTGAGCAGCAGCGCGGGCGTGCGGCCGATGCGCTTCTCGAGCAGATTCTGCAGCCATCCGCGAAAGAAGAGTTCCTCAGGAACGGCGATGAAGAAAAACGTGAACAGCCATGCGCCGGCGATAGGCCCGAGGCCCGGCCACGAGCGATGCAGGTGGAGAAAGCCAAGGCCCAGGCCGAGAGCCAGCGCCAGCGGCGTATAGAACACCAGCTCCCGCAATCCAATGCCGGCATCGCGGAACCGCAGGCGCAGATCGAATCCAACACCTTCCAGTTGGCGCAGAGCAAGAAAGGCGTAGATGCCGGCGTCGAGGAGGAGCACCTTGTTGAAGATGGAAAGATGCGCCGGCCACGCACTCTCAAACCAGCGCAGATCGACGGCCAGGCCCAGCGCAGCCAGCACCAGGTAATCCCGCCAGTTGCCGCGCTGGCCAGGATCGACGCGGCCTGCCCGCCAAAGCAGCGACGCCACCGCAACAGGCAAGAGCGCATAAAGCGCCAGCCAACCCCAGCGGAAGGTTCCACCTGCCTCCGCAACCAGCGCATAGGGCACGCAGAGAATCGTTGGGCACGCAAGCTGCGCCCACAACGGCAGCCTGTGCGCCCAGCCTGCGATGCGCGAGGCAAAGAATGCCGCCGCAAGAAATGGGATGAGCGCGAGAAGGGCGGCGAGCGCGTTGGCCGGAGTGACCATGAAGACCATTTTGCGCCATCTGAAACGAGAATCGAAGCTCGCCTCGATCCACAGTGCATTGCAAGAGCCCTGCCGCTGCGCCCCCCATGCCTGCGAAGCCGGAACTTCGGTCATAGGAGAGCTAGAACCAGCGGGTAACGTCCGGCGGTGCTCGACCGATATCTCCAATAGTGATCTGTGGAGGCTCATTTGACTCTTCTCACCTGGAACCACACAAGCACAGTGGGTGTCCGCGCCATGGACGACCAGCACGGCATCCTGATGGACACCATGAACGAGTTGCGCCTGGCGAATGTGCGCGGTGCCAGCCCGGATCAGGTTAGCGAACTGGTGGACCAACTGATTGCTTTCACGCGCATGCATTTCGCCAGCGAAGAGCAACTGATGGGGCAATGGGGATATCCGGGGCTGGCCGAGCACCAGGCGGAACATCGGCGGCTGCTGGCGCTGCTGTTGGAGTCGGCCCACTGGGTGCAGCACGGCGAGATTGTGCCTATGAGAACGCTGCTCGGCCGCCTCAGGGACGGATACCTCGACCATATCGAGGGCTTTGACCGGCAATACGGCCCCTGGCTGAATGAGCGGGGAGTCGTATGAGTGGACCGGCGCGCGGAACCTGGACATTTGCGGTCCGTTGGCGGGGGCAAAGGCCTCAACTTTCGGGCTGTGCGACCGATATTCCCAGTACCGGCGAGATCCGGCAGGAGAAGGCGGATGGCCCTATTAGTTTGGAACGACAGTTATTCCGTCGGTGTGCGGTCACTGGACCATCAGCACACCGGATTGTTTGAATCGCTGAATGAGTTGCACGCCGCAATGATGATTGGCAAGGCGAACAGCCTCACTGGTCCGCTGCTGCACAAGTTGGTGGACTACACCAAGAAACACTTCGCAGCCGAAGAAGCCATGCTGGCGGCGGCACACTATCCGATGCTGTCGCAGCACCGCGTCCTACACCGCGATTTGATCCGGAAGGTGAACGAATATGCCGCCCGCTTCGAGCGGGGTGAAATCTCGCTGAGCGTTGACCTGTTGAACTTTCTGCGCGACTGGCTCACAACCCATATCATGAAGGAGGACCATCAGTACGGCTCGTGGCTGAACGACCACGGAGTGCACTGAGCCCCTTCGGCCCGCGCCCACTCGGATACACTTCTACCTGAAGTTGAGGGGGAAGATCGATGGGATTCCGATTGAGGCAATCCTGCCCGGCGCGGCTGGCATACAGCGGAATGGTGCTCGTCATCGGCGTGGGCTTGCCGGGAGCGATGACGGGCTTTTCGCAGAGTGCGAGCGAAGGCGCAGTGGGAAAGCCGGAGGTTTCTCTGCGCGGGGAGTCCGGCGGCACGCTTGGCAACTCGCGCATTGCGGCCGAGTGGCATATTCGCGACGGACACCTAGCGGCCCTGCGTATCCGCGAGAGGCACGCTGAATCGGACAAAGAGCCGTCGCTCGAACTGGTCGAGCCATTTTCAATCCAATTGACGGATACAGGCGTGCTGCGGGCTTCGGGCCTGCAGGTACGCGGGCCGGCGCGCGTGGACCAGCTCACGCCGGATCCTGCTGCTTCCCGCTTTGCAGATCGATTGCCGGGAATCGCCGTTCATTACACTGTCGACGATCCCGCTGGACGATTCCAGGCGGACTGGGCGCTGATCCTGCGCGAAGGCTCCAGCTATATTCGGCAAGCCCTCACTTTCACCGCGGGTGACAAGCCGGTTCCGGTCAGCGGCGTTATCCTGATCGATGTGCGCGACGCTGGAATTGAGGCCGCCGGCACGGTGAAGGGCTCGCCGCTGATTGCGGGCAACTTCTTTCTGGGCTTCGAGTCGCCGCTCTCTGAGAGCAGCGTGGTGGGCGATCGCGGCGTAAGTGAGTTTGAGAGCGGCGTGCCCATCGGCGCCGGGCAGACGGCGCGCTACTCGGCGGTGATTGGCGTGGCGCCCGCGGGCCAAATGCGGCGCGCGTTTCTGACTTATCTGGAACGCGAGCGCGCGCACCCCTACCGTACCTTCCTGCATTACAACAGCTGGTTCGATATCGGATTCGGCAATCCTTACACGCAACAGGAAGCTCTGAACCGCATTCACGCCTTTGGCGAGGAGTTACACAAGAAGCGCGGAGTTACCCTGGATTCCTATCTATTCGACGACGGATGGGACGATCTGAACGATCTTTGGAAGATTCGGTCGGACTTCAAGGATGGCTTTGCCCCGCTGACCAAAGCGGCGGCGGAATACGGCGCTGCGCCGGGCATCTGGCTGTCGCCCTGGGGCGGCTATGCGCGGGCCAAACAGGAGCGGCTGGCCACGGCGAGACGAGACGGCTACGAGATTGTGGATGGCGGTCTGGCGCTTTCGGGACCGCGTTACTATGCGCTCTTTCACAATGCGGTCGTGGGCATGGTCTCGAAGTATGGCGTCAATCAGTTCAAGTTCGACGGCACCGGCAATGTCGACCAGGTGGTGAACGGCAGCGCTTTCAGTTCCGATTTCGATGCGGCCATTCACCTGATTGGCGATCTTCGCCAGCTGAAGCCCGATATCTACATCAACCTGACCACGGGGACCTGGCCCTCGCCGTTCTGGCTCGTCTATGCGGATTCAATCTGGCGCGGCGGCGACGACACGGACTTTGCCGGCGTGGGCTCGGATAGGGAACGCTGGATCACTTACCGGGACGGAAGCACGTACGACGGCATCGTCAAGTTGGGCCGCCTGTTTCCGCTTAACTCGCTGATGCTGCATGGCATTGTGTTTGCGCAGCAGGCTCCGGGACTTTCCACGGATCCGCAAGCCGACTTTGCCAACGAAGTGCGTTCTTACTTCGGATCGGGTACGCAGTTACAGGAGTTATACATCACTCCGTCCTTGCTGACGGAGGCCAACTGGGATGTGCTCGCCGAAACCGCGAAATGGTCACGGCGCAATGCATCGACCCTGGTAGATACGCACTGGGTGGGCGGCGATCCCAAGTGGCTCCAGGTCTATGGCTGGGCGGCGTGGTCGCCGGAGAAGGCCATCCTGACGCTGCGCAACCCTAACTCAGAAGCGCAGGAGATTACTCTCGATGTCGGCCAGGCATTCGAGCTGACAGCGGGAGCTGCGCGCCGCTACAGCGCCCGCAGTCCGTGGACAGCCGATGCCGCGCAGCCCCCCGTCGAGCTGGAAGCCGGCAAGCCGCACACCTTCCACTTGGCGGCATTTCAGGTGCTCACGCTGGAAGCTGTTCCTGAACAGTGACCCAGTTAAATGGGGCCCAAAAGGAAGTTGCACGAGGATAACATGACCACGAAGCTCGCACGATCGGTCGCCGCATTCATCTTCTGGATGACTCTGAGTTCCTATCTCTTCATTGGAACGCTGCATGCGCAGACACTCCCTGCGCCGGCAGCGCATGTTCTGCGCGTCAACGGGAATCGTTTTGAACTCGATGGGAAGCCCTTCCAGATCATCTCCGGAGCCATCCACTCCGCGCGTGTTCCGCGTGCCTACTGGCGAGACCGTCTGCGCAAAGCTCGGGCCATGGGTCTCAACACTGTGGAGACTTATGTCTTCTGGAACCTGTATGAGCCAGCGCCAGGCCAATTCGATTTTTCAGGGCAGAACGATATCGCCGAGTTCATCCGGGAGGCACAGCAGGAGGGCCTCTTTGTCATTCTGCGGCCGGGACCGTATGCCTGCGCGGAGTGGGATTTCGGCGGCCTGCCGTCGTGGCTGCTTCGCGAGCCGGGCATGGAGGTGCGTACCTCAAATCCCGCCTTCATTGCCGCCGCGACACGCTGGATGCATCGCCTCGGCAAGGAACTGGCTCCACTGCAGAGCGCCAACGGAGGACCCATCATCGCGGTGCAGGTTGAGAATGAGTACGGTTCTTTCGGATCTGACCATCGGTACATGGAACAGATTCATCACCTGCTGCTGGACTCTGGCTTCGACCGGGCTATGTTATATACCGCCGATGGGGCGGACGAGATCGAGCGAGGATCGCTTCCTGAGCTTCCCGCGGTGATCAACTTCGGCACCGGCGACGCAAAGGAGGAGTTTGCAAAATTGGCCAAGATCCGCCCCGGTGGTCCGCGCATGTGCGGCGAGTATTGGGATGGGTGGTTCGATCACTGGGGCGAAAAGCATCACACGGCTGACGCAGCCGCCGGCGCTGCCGAACTGAAGTGGATGCTGCAGCAGGGTTACTCGGTCAATTTGTACATGTTTCACGGCGGAACGAGTTTTGGCTGGATGAGCGGCGCCAACATCGACGATGGGAAGTACGACCCGGATGTAACCAGCTACGACTACGACGTGCCGGTGAGCGAAGGCGGGGAGCTTCCGCCCAAGTACTTCCTGTTTCGCGATGTGATTCGGGAAGTCACGGGAAAGACGCCGCCAGAGCCGCCCGCGGCTACTCCGGCGCGCGCGCTGGCTCCGGTTATGCTGACGCGCGCGGCATCGATCTGGGACGCCCTTCCTCAGCCGATTTCCTCAGAACAGATCCTCTCGATGGAAGACGTGGGACAGAGCTACGGCTATATCCTGTATCGCACCGATGTTATGCACGCGCAGAGCGGCGAGCTGCGGATCGACGAGTTACACAGCTATGCGCAGGTCTACCTGGATGGAGTTCTGGCGGGAACGCTGGATCGCCGCCTGAACCAATCTACGATGCCGCTGAATATTGCACTTGACCATGCGCGTCTCGATATTCTGGTGGAGAATTCGGGCCGCGTGAACTTCGGACCCCAGTTCCCTCATGAGCGCGCGGGCATTACCCGCCGCGTGCTTCTTGCGGACCGGCTGCTGACGGGCTGGAGAATCTATCCTCTGCCCATGCAGAATGTAGGCGCGATTCCCTACAAACGGGAGAAGTGTCAAGGCGCCTGCTTCTACCAGGCAAGTTTTGATGTCGACGAGCCGGCCGATACGTATGTCGATACACGCGCTCTCGGCAAGGGGATGGTGTGGATCAACGGCCAGCCGCTTGGCCGCTTCTGGAATATCGGGCCGCAGGGAACGCTTTACCTGCCCGCGCCGTGGTTGAAGCCAGGCCGCAACGAGATTGTGGTCTTCGATCTGGATGGACACGCAGGCGCAACGGTGCCCTTTCTTGCGCAGGCCATCCTGGACAAGGCCGGCAAGTAACTGAAGTGCGCGGGCACCGGAAGGCGTTTTCACCGGCAAGCGCAGCAAGTTAGCTCCCGCTACGCGAGAAAAGCGAGTTAGCCAGTTAGCGTGCGCGTCGGGCTGAGATCGTACTGGGCCTGCGCGGATTGGCCGGCACGCGCTCTAAACTTCAAACGAAAGCTGACTCGACGCGAAAAGCGGCGCAACCGGTTTCGGTTCGGAGGCCAATTCGTACACGAGCCGTTCCAGCACGAGGCGCTTGTCGGGCGGAGAGGAGCGGAGTTCGAGGTCGGCGCGCGCGACGAGGCGCAGGGCGCGGGTCAGTTCGCGGCGGCTCTTGTAGCGCCGGGCCTGGCGGATGAGATCGTCGGCGGCGAAGGGCGGCATGCGAAAGCCCTGCCACAGGGCCTGCCAGATGGCGCGCGAATCGCGCACGTTCTTCTCCAGAATGACCAGCATCTGGCGGAAGGTGCGGGCCAGCATGTAGAGGTGGCCGATGGCGGCGTCTTCGCCGGCATCGGAGCTGTTGAGCAGCCCGTGGAGCAGCGCCAGCGCGCGCACCCGGTCGCGGGCGCTGATGGCATCGGTGAGTTCATAGAGGGAGCGCTGCTTGGCAGCCAGCACCATGGTTTCTACATCGCCCAGAGTGATGCGTCCGCGGCCCATCGTATAGAGCAACAGCTTTTCGAGCTCCGACGAGATCAGCATCATGTCTGCGCCCAGGGCGTCTACCAGCTCGCGGGCCGCGTCGGGGTCCATGCGGGCACCGGCCTCCTGCGCGGTGCCAACGGCCCAGCGCATGGCGTCCTCCTCATTAACTCGGGCCAGCTCCACCATACCGCAGTGCTCGCCCAGGGTTTCGGTGAGGCGCTCGAAGCGGTTCTTGTCGTCCATCTCCATGCGCCGGGAGTCGGAGGGGATGCGCAGAAAATCGGCGACAAAGAGCAGGAGCGCCTGGGGGTTGGGCGAGCGAAAATAGCGGTCCAGAGAGGCAAACTCGTCTTTCTTGGCGCCGCGGGTGTAGAGCTGGCGCACGTTGCGCACAAAGATGACCTGGAACGGCGCCATCAGCGAGGGGGTTTGCGCTCGATCCAGCACCTCGAAGATCGAGGTGGAAGCAAGGTCGAGGTCGGAGAGGCAGAAATCCCGCAGATCGTTCGGAACAAAGGCTTTGAGGACGGCACTGCGGCAGCGGTCGAGCAGAAAGAGCTCGTCGCCGGCCAGCACGTAACCCGACCGCAGCGGACCCTTTCCGGCCGCGGCGGCCTCGATCTCGGCCACAAAGCGGCCCAGTGCGGCAAAGCCTGCGCCCCAGCGCGCGGCGCTCACCGGCGCGGCTTCCCGGGCATGAACGTGTCGATCATTAGGATTCAGAATACCTTTCCCGGCGAGGCGAAGCCAGTCCCATTCACGCGGCTGCCCAAAGACTTAAACATTCGGCGCTCGTAAATCGTCCTTCGTTTGCTGTAGACTCTTCACAAATCGGCAGGCCAAACCACCTGATTGCGTACGCCGGGTTGTTGGCCCTGCCCGCAAGCTTCCTTGCCTGGTGTATCCGCCGAGGGCGCGAAGGATGATCCGGCATCGCACCGGTAACCTGTGCTCCAGCAAAATTCTGCTGCAAAAAGGATAAGGAACCGATGAAATCTCACTTCCCCTATCCAAGCCGGCTCCCGGCTTGTGCTCCCATTCTGGCCATACTGGCATGCTTTGCCCCCATGGCCGCAAGCGCGGCGCAGCCGCAGATTCGCGGGCCCATCGACGAGGCTCGCCGCGTCACCCTGGTCGGCAATACGCGCCCTGAAGCCAACCCGAAGAACGATCTTGGGCAAGTCGAGGACTCTCTGCCTCTGGAGCACATGCAATTGCTGCTGTGCCGGCCGCCGGCCCTGCAGCAACAGCTTGACACCTACACCGAGAGCCTCGCGGACAAGAACTCGCCCAACTACCAACACTGGCTAACCGCGGAGGAGTTCGGCGCCCGCTTCGGCGTCGCGCAGGAGGACATCGAAACCGTGAGCGGCTGGCTCACTCTGCACGGGTTCCAGGTCAACGCGGTGTACCCGAACCGGGTGACGATCGACTTCAGCGGCACGGCAGGCGCGGTTCGCGAAACCTTCTCCACCGAGATTCACAACTACGACGTAAACGGCGTGAGGCATATCGCCAACGACCGGGACCCGCAGATTCCCGCAGCCCTGGCTCCGGTGGTGGCCGGCATCGTCTCCCTGCACGACTTTCGTCCACACCCGATGCACAAGCCGCGAGCCAGCTATACCTACACCGATAGCGACGATAATGTCTGGTACGCGGTCGCTCCGGCCGATCTGGCCACTATTTACAACCTGAACGCGGCATTCACGGCGGGTTACACCGGCAAGGGCCAGACCGTAGTGGTGATCGAAGACACCAACGTATACTCGACCGCCGACTGGAGCACGTTCCGCAAGGTGTTTGGGCTATCAAAGTACACTTCGGGCTCGTTCAAGCAGGTTCATCCGACTTCCGGCGCCAGCAACTGTAGAAACCCCGGCGTTACCAGCGACGATGGCGAGGCAATTCTGGATGCGGAGTACGCCTCTGCCGCGGCCCCCAACGCCACCATCGAGCTGGCCTCCTGCGCGAATACGAACGTCCTATTCGGCGGCCAGATTGCGTTGCAGAATCTGCTCAACGCCGGCACGGCGAAGAACCCACCTCCGGCAGTGGTCAGCATCAGCTACGGCGATTGCGAGTCGGACAACGGCGCTACCGCGAATCAATCCTTCTCTACGATGTTTCAGCAGGCGGTGAATGAGGGCGTCTCGGTGTTCGTTTCCGCGGGCGACGAGGGCGCAGCCAGCTGCGACGCGAACGGAACCGCGGCCACGCACGGTATCTCTATCAGCGGGTTCGCTTCTACCGCGTTCAACGTAGCCGTGGGTGGCACCGACTTTGCCGACAGCTACCTCAACGACAATTCAACTTACTGGAAGGCGACCAACAGCACAGTCTATGAATCGGCCAAGAGCTATATGCCGGAGATTCCCTGGAATGACTCCTGCGCCAGCGTGCTGCTGGCCAAGTATGTGAACAGTTCCCTGCCCTATGGGAAGAGCGGCTTCTGCAACACGTCGGCGGCCGATTCTGAAGGCTTCCTGTCCGTAACCGGCGGCTCGGGCGGGCCCAGCAGTTGCGCCAAGGGCACAGCATCCATCGAGGATGTAACCAGCGGGACATGCAAAGGCTGGCCGAAGCCCAGCTGGCAATCGGTATTTGGCGTTCCTGTCGACGGGGTGCGCGACATCCCCGATGTCTCGCTGTTCGCCGCCAACGGCGTCTGGGGCCACTACTTTCCCTATTGCTACTCCGACGTCAAGAATGGCGGAGCGCCTTGCACCGGAGCGCCCGACAACTGGGCCGGGGCCGGGGGCACCAGTTTCTCCTCGCCCATCATGGCTGGTATACAGGCGCTGGTAAACGAGAAGACGGGCAAGCGATGGGGCAATCCCAACCCGATTTACTACAAGATTGCCAAGGCCGAATACGGAACCAAGGGCAGCAGCACATGCAATTCGTCGCTGGGCAAATCCGTGGGATCGAGTTGCGTCTTCTACGACGTGACGCTGGGCGACATGGATATGAACTGCACTGGCAAACGCAACTGCTACCTCGACGGCGGCACCAACGGCGTCTTGTCGACCTCGAACACCAAGTATGTTCCGGCCTTTACGACTGCCAAAGGCTGGGACTTCGCCACCGGCATCGGCACGGTGAATGTCTACAACCTGGTAATGAGCACGGAGTGGTAGGTTAGCCTGACGCTCTTCAAGCAAAGAGGAACGGCGCTGAGAAAAGTCTCAGCGCCGTTTTTCTGCGATTACGGGCTACAACAGCTCGAAGATGCCCGCGGCGCCCATCCCGGCGCCGACGCACATTGTGACCATGCCGTAGCGGATCTGGCGGCGGCGCATCTCGCTGAGCAGGGTTGCGGTGAGCTTGGCGCCTGTGCAGCCCAGCGGGTGGCCGAGAGCGATGGCCCCGCCGTTGACGTTGAGCCGCTCCGGATCGATGCCGAGCGCGCGGATCACGGCCAGCGCCTGCGCAGCAAAGGCCTCGTTGAGCTCGATCAGGCCGATCTCGTCGAGCTTCAGACCGGCGCGGCCGAGGGCTTTCGGGATGGCGGTAATGGGGCCAATGCCCATCTCCTCGGGAAGGCAGCCGGTGACGGCATAGGCCGCCAGGCGGGCGATGGGAGGGATTCCGAGGTCCCGTGCCCGGCCCGCTTCCATCAAAATGGCCGCGGCCGCGCCGTCGGAGGTCTGCGAGGAGTTGCCCGCCGTCACCGTTCCCTGCGCGTGAAAAGCGGGCTTGAGTTTGGCGAGCGCTTCTAAGGAAGTGTCGGCGCGCGGACCCTCATCGGCGGAAAAGGCCGTTACTGTGACGACGGGCTTGCCGGCATTTGTGCCGGGCGAGGCGGTTGTCACGTTCACTGGAATCAGTTCCGACGTAAATCGCCCGGCAGCCTGCGCGGCCAGAGCTTTCTGATGGCTGGCGAGCGCGAAGGCGTCCTGATCTTCCCGGGAGACGCCGTATTTGCGGGCAATGCGCTCGGCGGTGAGGCCCATGGTCAAGAGCGATGCGGGGTAATGTTCGGCCAACCACGGATTGGGGCTGGGCTTGAGGCCGCCAAAAGGAAGCAGGCTCATGGACTCAGCGCCGCCAGCCACGACGATCTGGCCGCCGCCAGAGCGGATGCGCTGATCGGCAATGGCGATGGCCTCAAGGCCGGAGGCGCAGAGGCGGTTGACGGTTACGCCGGGAACCTCGACAGGCAGGCCCAGACGGAGCGCGGCCCAACGGGCGATGTCCCAGGCCTGTTCGCCCTCGGGCTGGGCGCAGCCGAGGATCACGTCGTCGATTTCGGCACGGTCAAGGACGGGAACTTTGTCCAAGGCGCCGCCTAACGCAAGCGCGGCGAGGTCGTCGGGGCGGGTGGTGGACAGGGCGCCTTTGGGGGCGCGGCCCACTGGCGTGCGAACGGCGGCGACGAGGACGGCTTCCGGCATGGGTGTCGCTCCTGGAGAAGCAGGGATCAGGGAACAGAGATCAGGGTTTGTATCTGCCCACCCAGGCTTTTTCTTCTCGGTTCGCCAAGTGCGGGCAAAGCATACTCCACAAGTCACTAGTCTGGCATGTCCACCAGCGTCCAGGCGTTCCTTAAATAAAAGTGGTAGACAGTGTGGTGGTCGACGATGGAATCGGCCAGGGCGTCGTGGTCCAGCAGGGGCGGGCGACGGTCCATGCCAATCTGGGCGTCGCGAATCCTCTGCGGCGAAGCGGGATCGATACCCCAGTTGAAGCCCAGGACGCCGGTGAGGTCGTGGACCTGGAGCCGTTGCGTCTCCGGCGACGACGCCAGCACCGAAGGCCGCTCCGGCGCGCTGGTAAAGAAGACCAGCAGCGAAACCGTTCCCTGCACGGAGCAGAGCACCGCCCAATCGGACGAACCGGGCCGCTCAAGGCTGGCATGGACCACGTTCTCGGGCTGCCGCGCTTCGTAGGTTTGCGGGATCAGACAGCCGCGCCGGATGAGCAGGTCCTGCACCGCGGCGGGCAGGCTGGGAAACGAGCTGACCGGCAGATGGCGGATTTTGTATGGCATGGAACGGCCGGCCACCACGGTCTGGCCGGTCTCGACGAGGTGGGAGAGAGCCGGCTCGAGTTGCTGGGCTGCAAGGGGCAGGCAGGCGCTGAGCAAGCCGCCCAGCATCCATCGACCCGTTCTCGTCAAAGCAGGAACCATGGCGATTTCGATTCTAGTTCCGCAGCGGCTTGCCGGTCTTGAGCGTGAAGGCGATGCGCTCCTGCGTTTTGGGTTCACCGCAGAGCGAGAGAAACGCCTCTCTCTCCAAGTCCAACAGATATTGCTCGCTGACAGGTGTGCCCGGCGTCACGCGGCCGCCGGAGAGAATATAGGCCGTCCAGCGGGCTACCTTCTGGTCGTGTTCAGAGGCGTAGCCGGCCTCGCCCATCAGGAAGACGCCGGTCTGAAGCGCGGCCAGCGCAGCCAGGCCAGGAGCCGGAATCTGCGTGCGGGGCTGGGGAGCGGTATAACCGGCTTCGGCCAGCGCGGCGGCCTGGGAGCGGGCGTCCAGCAGCAACCGCTCGCGGTTGAGGGTGATGCGGTCGGCAGGCGAAAGCAGCCCCAGCGACCGGGCCTCGGCGGCTGATGTGGAGACCTTGGCCAGCGCGATGGTTTCAAAGGTGCGCCGGAGCGCCGCGGCCATCTCCGCGGACTGGGCAAAGCGCGAGGGCGGATCCTTGGGATCGGGCGGCGCCAACGCGGCAGCGGCGTCGACGGCCCGCAGCAGCATCTCCTTGGTGCCGCCGCCGCCGGGAATCAGGCCCACGCCTGCCTCCACCAGGCCGATGTAGGTCTCCGCGTGGGGCTGGCGGCGCGCGGCGTGGAGGCAGATCTCCGCACCGCCGCCGAGGGTCATGCCAAAGGGCGCCACGACCACCGGACGCGGGCAGAACTTGATGGCCGCGGTCATCTGCTGGAAGCCGCGGATGGCAAACTCAAGCTCTTCCCACTCACCTTCCTGTGCGGCCAGCAGCAGTTGTAGCAGGTTGGCGCCCACGGAGAAGTTGTCGCGGTCGCCGGTGACGACGAAGCCGGCGAAATCGCGCACCGCATCCGAAGACGGATGGAGAACCGACGCCATCAGCGCCACTACATCGCCGCCGATGGCGTTCTTGAGCGAATGCAGTTCGATGCAGCCGATGCCCTCTCCGAGGTCGACCAGCGATGTGCCGGCGTTGCTGCGTACGACGCGATGCGAACGGCGGAAATCCGAAACGCGCGCGTGACCGGGCTGCTTGAGAATCGGCTCCCATGCGCTGGTGGCGGGGTTATAGCACTGGGGGCCGTCGGGGGAATACCAGGAGACGGGCGCAGCATCGGAAACGGAATGCAGCAAGTCTTCGACGACGCGGCTCACCGGTAGTTGAAGAGCGTGCATGCGGGCAACCGTGCTTTTGACGCCGGCCGCATCCCACATCTCAAAGGGACCGAGCTCCCAGTTGAAGCCAGCCCGCATGGCGCTGTCGATGGAGGGCGCGTCGTCGGCTACTTCGCCGATGCGGTCAGCGGCGAAATTCCACAACGAGGACAAAAACGGCCACAGAAACGCAGCAGCCTTGTCTTTCGCCGGATCGTTGGCCAGCAGCAGGCGCAGCCGCTCTGCCGGGGTGGCGGCGTTCTTTGCCATTTCGAGCGCAGGCAGCGCGGGCCTGGTGGAGGCGCGGTATTCGAAGCTGGCCACGTCGAGGACCATGCGCTGCTCTTTTCCATCCGCGCCGCGCGTCTTCTTGTAGAAGCCCTGGCCGGCCTTGTCACCCAGCCAGCCGCGCCGCACAATCTCTTCGAGAATCGGCGAGAATCCGCCCTGGGGTACGCCTTCGGGGAAATTGGCGGCCACATGGGCCAGAATGTCGATGCCCACCATGTCGGCCAGCCGGAAAGTGCCGGTGCGCGGCCAGCCGATGGCCTGGCCGGTCAGCGCGTCCACCTCTTCGATGGTCAGCCCCTGCTCCAGCATGAGCCGGGCCGCGGTGAATGAGACCGCGACACCGATGCGGTTGGCGATGAAGTTGGGCGTATCGTGGGCCAGGACGACCTGCTTGCCCAGCATGCGGTCGGCGAAGGCGGCAAAGGCAGCTACGACGGACGCGTCCGTCTCGGCAATAGGAATGACTTCAAGCAAACGCATGTAGCGGGGCGGGTTGAAGAAATGCGTCCCGAAAAAGCGTTTGCGGTGGCTGGCAAGCCCGGCGGCGATCAGCGCGATGGGCAGGCCGGAGGTGTTGGTGGTGAGCACGGCGTGAGGCGCCAGATGCGGCGTGACGCGGGCCAGGAGAGCCGTCTTGATGGCCAGGTTTTCGGCGACGGCTTCGATGACCCAGTCGGATTGAGCCAGTTTGGACAGGTCGTCGTCAAAGTTGCCGGGAGTGAGGAGCGCGGCCAGCGAAGGCTCATAGAACGCGGCGGGCTTGGCCTTCCCCAGCGCTTCAATTGCAGCCAAAGCGAGCCGACTGCGGCTGCCTTCCCCCGCGGGCACCATGTCCAGCAGCAGGACGGGGATGCCTGCGTTAGCCAGGTGGGCGGCGATGCGGGAGCCCATGGTGCCTGAGCCGAGCACGGCAGCGCGCCTGATCAGAAGCGGTGCGGCATTCGGGGAATTTGTGCTCATGCGAGTTCTCCAAGCTTCTGTCCGGTCAGCCTATCGAGCCTTGCGATTTGGTTTGGGTCGGAATGGCTCCCGGCCGCCAGAGCAGCAGCAGGAGGAGTCCGCTCCCAAACAGGAGATAGACCAGGTTTGGGGAACAACCAAGCGCACGCAGAACAAATCCAAACAAGGCCACGGATTCCGCCGTTGCAAACCTGACGATGTGTCCTGCTCTCCATGGGCCGAGAGGGGTTGAATTCAGCGCTGGCGGGAGAGACTGGCTACGGGCGCGCAGAAGTATCGGTTGCACGATGAATCCCAAGAGAGCAGAACCGGCCGCGCACAGGACAATGACCCACTGAATCGATGCATTCACGCTCTGTGCCGGGGATTGAAGCGTACGACTGACGAAAAAAAACAACGGCACGGACACGATCATGACAACCTGCATCACGCGAAGCTGGAGGACAACCGGATTCATGCGTGCGCTCCCTCAAGCGGGTTGGTTCTCGGGGCGATCCACCTGGCGGAAACCCTCGCAGCATACGGCGGAGCCCGGCCCGGGGTCAAGGATGGGAGGCACGAACCAAGAGGCTGACGGCGCTACAGCTTCTTGCGCAGGTGTTCAAACACAACATAGCCGATGAGCGCGGAAATCGACGCAATGATGAGATTTGCGCCTGTAAGGATGTCGTACAACGCGGCGGCGAGCGTCTTTCCGCGGCCGTTGGAGACGGTAAACTCGCCCATCAGCAGGTTGGCATAAAAGAGGAAAATGATGAACGCAATCTCGATC
>Ga0326727_10007028_pt1 | contig 30222 bp, 31 predicted proteins | sample MB2enrmetagenome_FD_207643 | JGI IMG/M metagenome (GOLD analysis project Ga0326727, IMG submission 207643) | Lab enriched peat soil microbial communities from McLean, Ithaca, NY, United States - MB29MY | ecosystem: Environmental > Terrestrial > Soil > Wetlands > Peat | place: USA: New York... | reverse complement strand
CGTTCACCGCGGCGGTGCTCGGCGGCATCGGCTCGCTGCCCGGCGCGGTGCTCGGCGGGCTGACGATCGGGCTGATCGAGGTGTTCTGGTCCGCCTACGTCTCCTCCGACTACAAGGACGTCGCCGCTTTCTCGATCCTCGCGATCACCCTCATCTTCATGCCGTCGGGCATTCTCGGGCGGCCTGAAATCGAGAAGGTGTGACGATGACTGCCATCACCCAACCGATAGCGCATGTCGCCGACAGCGCCGCCCTCAGCGTCCGCCTGAAAGAGGCTGCGGCGACGGCGGCGGTGACGGTCCTGCTATGCGTGCCGATCATCCTCTTCCACGCCAACGCCGACATCAACAACGTCCTGCACGCGATCCCGCGCCCCTGGGCGGTGGCGATCTTCGCCTTTCTGGCGTTCTTCGGCCGGCTGGCGGTGTCGAACGCCGCCGCTAAACGCGAGGCGCGGCCGGAGTCCGGGTTCGCTGCGGCGGTTCGTCAAGCGAGCGCGAAGTACCTGCCGGGCATCGGGCTCGCGGCGCTCTTCCTCTATCCCTTCGTCCTGATGACCCTGCTGGGCTCCGGCGGGTCGCTGAAGTGGGTCGACAGCTACGGCATCCAGATTCTGATCTACGTGATGCTGGGCTGGGGCCTCAACATCGTGGTCGGCCTCGCCGGCCTGCTCGACCTCGGCTATGTCGCGTTCTACGCCGTCGGCGCCTATTCCTACGCGCTGCTGGCGACGCATTTCGGCTGGTCGTTCTGGATCTGCCTGCCGCTCGCCGGCATGCTCGCCGCGCTGTGGGGCGTCATGCTCGGCTTTCCCGTGCTGCGCCTGCGCGGCGACTATCTCGCCATCGTCACCCTCGCCTTCGGCGAGATCATCCGTTCGGTGCTGGTCAACTGGGTGCCGTTCACCGGCGGCGGCGCCGGCATCGCCTCGATCCCCAAGATCACCTTCTTCGGCCTGCGCTTCGCCAGCGGGCCGGACGGCTTCGACGCCTTTTTCCACTTCGCCTATTCGCCGCTGCACGGCAGGATGTTCCTCTACTACCTCATCCTCTGCCTGGCGCTGATCACCAACCTGGTCTCGATGCGGCTGCGCCGCCTGCCGATCGGCCGAGCCTGGGAGGCGCTGCGCGAGGACGAGATCGCCTGCCGCTCGCTGGGGGTCAACACCACCAACACCAAGCTCACCGCCTTCGCGCTCGGCGCCTTCTTCGGCGGCCTGGCGGGCTCCTTCTTCGCCGTGCGGCAGGGCTTCATCAGCCCCGAGAGCTTCAACTTCATGGAGTCGGCGACCATCCTGGCGATCGTCGTGCTCGGCGGCATGGGCTCGCAGATCGGCGTCGCCCTGGCGGCGACGTTCCTGATCGGCGGCTTCGAGCTACTGCGAGAGCTCGACTTCCTGCGCGCGGTGATGTCGAACGGCGCCGGCATCGCGGCGCTGTGCGTCGGCGTCGCCACCTTCGGCGTCATCCGCTCGCGCCGGCTCGCCGCGCAAGCGACGCTCGCGCTGGTCTGCCTCGTCTTCGCCGCGCGCGCGTTCCACTGGGCGCCCGACGCGCTATTCGATGTTTTCGCCATGCCCGATTTCGATCCGGCGCAATACCGCGGCCTGCTGTTTGGCTTGGCGATGGTGGTGATGATGGTGGTGCGCCCGCGCGGCTTCGTGGCGACCCGCGCGCCGTCGATCTTCCTCAAGGAGCGGAAGGTCGTCTCTGGCGCGCTGGTCGGGGAGGGGCGCGGCTGATGCGCTGGCGAACCGATCCCCTTCTCGTCGTCGAACATCTGACGATGCGCTTCGGCGGCCTTGTCGCCATCAACAACCTTTCGTTCGACGTCGGGCGCGGCGACATCACCGCCCTGATCGGCCCCAATGGCGCCGGCAAGACGACGGTGTTCAACTGCGTCACCGGCTTCTACAAGCCGACCGAGGGCCGGCTGGCGCTGGCGCGCGGCGGCGGCGCGTCGGTCGCCGAGATCGAGGCGCTGACGCGCTCGGCGCGCCGCGGCGCGACCACCGAAAAGGGCGAACTCTACCTGCTCGAGCGCATGCCCGGCAACCAGATCGCCTGGCGCGCCAAGGTGGCGCGCACCTTCCAGAACATCCGTCTCTTCCAAGGCATGACGGTGCTCGAGAACCTGATGATCGCGCACCACAACACGCTGATGCTGGCGAGCGGCTTCACCTTCCTCGGCCTCGTCGGCGCACCGAGCTACCGCGCGGCCGAAAAGCGCGCGGTCGACCGCGCGAAGTACTGGCTCGACAAGATTGGCCTGGTCGACCGCGCCGACGATCCCGCGGGCGAGCTGCCGTACGGCGCCCAGCGCCGGCTCGAGATCGCCCGGGCGATGTGCACTGATCCGGCGCTGCTCTGTCTCGACGAACCCGCCGCCGGCCTCAACCCGCGCGAATCCGGCGAGCTCAACGCGCTGCTGCACCTGATCCGCGGCGAGCACCAGACCTCGATTCTGTTGATCGAGCACGACATGGCGGTGGTGATGCAGATTTCCGATCACATCGTGGTGCTCGACTACGGCGAGAAGATCGCCGACGGCACGCCCGACGAAGTGCGCAACGATCCCAACGTCATCGCCGCCTATCTCGGCGTGTCCGACGAGGCCGAGCTCGCCGACGCGGAAGCGGAGATCGGCGCATGAGCCAGACTGGCGCAGCCCCCGCGTCGCCGTCGCTCGCCCCCGCCCCCAGGCCGCTCCTGACGGTGCGCGGCGTCGAGACCTTCTACGGCAAGATCCAGGCGCTCAAGGGCATCGACCTCGACGTCAACGAAGGCGAGATCGTCACCCTGATCGGCGCCAACGGCGCCGGCAAGTCGACGACGATGATGACGATCTTCGGCAGCCCGCACGCCCGTCGCGGCGCGATCACCTACGCCGGACAGGACATCACCAATCTGCCGACCCATCTCATCGCGCGCATGTCGATCGCCCAGTCGCCCGAGGGGCGGCGCATCTTCCCGCGCATGACCGTGCGCGAGAACCTGCAGCTCGGCGCCGCGCTCGACCAGTTCGCCCATCTCGAGGAGGATCTCGACCGCGTCTTCACGCTGTTCCCGCGCCTGAAGGAGCGCGCCCAGCAGCGCGGCGGCACGCTCTCCGGCGGCGAGCAGCAGATGCTGGCGATCGCCCGGGCGATGATGAGCCGGCCGCGGCTGCTGCTGCTCGACGAGCCCTCGCTCGGCCTCGCGCCGCTGCTGGTCAAGCAGATCTTCGCGGCGATCAGCGAGCTCAACCGCGAACAGGGGATCTCGGTGTTCCTGGTCGAGCAGAACGCCTTCCACGCGCTCAAGCTCGCCCACCGCGGCTACGTGATGGTCAACGGCCTGATCACCATGCAGGGCACCGGCCAGGAGCTGCTGGCGCGCCCGGAAGTGCGCGCCGCCTATCTCGAAGGGGGCCATTGATGCACGGCGTTCTGTGGGCCGACACCGACTACGGTCTTCTCGCCTTCGTCATCCTCGACGGCCTCGGCGCGGCCGCGTCCTACGCCACCGGCCGCGCGTTGGCGATCGGCTGGACGCCGATGTGGCGCATCGTCCCGGCGATGGCGGCCCTCGCCGCGGCGGTGCAGTTCCTGCATTACGCGCTGTTCCAGGAGAACCTGCTGTCGCTCCACTACTATCTGGTCTCCTTCGCGCTGCTGCTCGCAGTCGCCGGGTTCGGCTACGCGTCGACCCGCTCGACCCAGATGGCGACCCAGTATTCGTGGGCGTTCGAGAAGGTCGGATTGAGATGGCGTCCCCGCTGAGCGCCGACCGCGCGCCCACGCTTCGGCCGGCGAAGCCAAGAACGCCGGCGCCTTTTGCGGCTTCGCCGGCGCGGCGCGCTCACCATCGCGCTCTCGTTCCCGTCGCAACGGGATGTCGTTCCGCTCGGGGCGCGCTCCGCGCCCCGTAACCCAAGGAGTGTGGTATGAATAAGTACTGGTTGACGGGTCTCGTGCTCGCCGCCGGCCTGGCTTTCGCCGGCTCGGCGAACGCGCAGGTGAAGCTTGCTGTCGCCGGGCCGATCACCGGACCGAACGCCTCGTTCGGCGCGCAATTGGTCAACGGCGTCCAACAGGCCGCCGAGGACTTCAACAAGACGGGCGGCATTCTCGGCCAGAAGATCGAGCTCGAGCAGGGCGACGACGTTTCCGATCCCAAGCAGGGCGTCTCGGTCGCCAACAAGTTGGTCGGCGACGGCGTCCACTTTGTCGTCGGCCACTTCAACTCCGGCGTGACCATCCCCGCTTCCGAAGTCTACGCCGACAACGACATCCTCTTCATCACCCCCTCCTCGACCAACCCGAAGGTCACCGAGCGCGGCCTGTGGGACGCCTTCCGCGTCTGCGGCCGCGACGACCAGCAGGGCAAGTTGTGGGCCGACCTCGCGCTCTCGCAGCTCAAAGACAAGAAGATCGCCATCCTTCACGACAAGACCCCCTACGGCCAGGGCCTCGCCGACGCCGCGCGCGGCTTCATGAACGCCGGCGGCAAGAAGGAGGTGCTCTATGAAGGCATCAACCCGGGCGACAAGGACTATTCGGCGGTCGTCTCCAAGCTCAAGGCGGCGGGCGCCGAGTACCTGATGTGGGGCGGCATGCACACCGAGGGCGGCCTGCTGGTGCGCCAGATGCGCGACCAGGGCATGACGACGATCTTGATCTCCGGCGACGGCATCACCGACAACGAGTTCGCCTCGATCGGCGGCCCCGGCGTGGTCGGCACGCTGATGACGTTTGGCCCCGATGCGCGCAGTCTTCCGCAGGGCAAGGACGTCGTCACGGAAATCCGCGCCAAGGGCTTCGAGCCGGAGGGTTACACCCTCTATTCCTACGCCGCGGTGCAGGTCTTCAAGCAGGCGGCGGAGAAGGTCGGCGCGCTCGACCCGCAGAAGATGGCCGAAGTCATGCACTCCGGCATGGCTTTCCACACCGTGCTGGGCGACATCTCCTACGACAAGAAGGGCGACCGCACCACCGCCGATTTCGTCTGGTACGTCTGGGTCAAGGACGCCGACGGCAAGATCACCTATCACCAGATGTGATCGTCGCCGAGGCCCGCGCTTCGGCGCGCCAAACCAAGAACGCCGGCGCCATTCGCAGTTTCGCCGGCGTCGCCCACTCAAGATCACGCTCTCATTCCCGCCTCCGCGGGATGTGCTCCGCCCGGGCGCGCTCCGCGCCCCGTAACCGAAGGAGTGTGGTATGAAAAAATACTGGTTGACGAGTCTTGCGCTCGCCGCCGGCCTGGCTTTCGCCGGCTCGGCGAACGCGCAAGTGAAGTTCGCCGTCGGCGCGCCGATCACCGGCCCGAACGCGTCGTTCGGCGCGCAGATCACCAACGGCGTCGCGCAGGCCGCCGAGGACTTCAACAAGAGCGGCGGCATCCTCGGTCAGAAGATCGAGATCGAGCAGGGCGACGACGTCTCCGACCCGAAGCAGGGCGTCTCGGTCGCCAACAAGTTCGTCGGCGACGGCGTCCATTTCGTCATCGGCCACTTCAACTCCGGCGTGACCATCCCGGCGTCGGAAGTCTACTCCGACAATGACATCCTCTTCATCACCCCCTCCTCAACCAATCCGAAGGTCACCGACCGCGGCCTGTGGGACGCATTCCGCACCTGCGGCCGCGACGACCAGCAAGGTAAGTTGTGGGCCGACCTCGCGCTCTCGCAGCTCAAAGACAAGAAGATCGCCATCCTTCACGACAAGACCCCCTACGGCCAGGGCCTCGCCGACGCCGCGCGCGGCTTCATGAACGCTGGCGGCAAGAAGGAGGTGCTCTACGAAGGCGTCAACGTCGGCGACAAGGACTATTCGGCGATCGTCTCCAAGCTCAAGGCGGCGGGCGCCGAATACCTGATGTGGGGCGGCCTGCACACCGAGGCCGGCCTGCTGGTGCGCCAGATGCGCGACCAGGGCATGACGACCATTATGATCTCTGGCGACGGCATCACCGACAACGAATTCGCCTCGATCGGCGGCCCCGGCGTCGTCGGCACGCTGATGTCGTTCGGCCCCGATGCGCGCAATCTTCCGGAGGGCAAGGACGTCGTCGCCGAGATCCGCGCCAAGGGCTTCGAGCCGGAAGGCTACACCCTCTACTCCTACGCCGGCATGCAGATCATGAAGCAGGCGGCGGAGAAGGTCGGCTCGTTCGACCCGCACAAGATGGCCGACTACATGCACACCGGCGCGGTGTTCCACACCGTGCTGGGCGACATCTCCTACGACAAGAAGGGCGACCGCACGACCATGGACTATGTGTGGTACGTCTGGGCCAAGGACGCCGACGGCAAGATCACCTATCATCAGATGTGATCGACGCCGCGGGCCCGTGCTTCGGGTTCGCCCCGCCCAATACGCATCGGAGCCCGCCGCGACCCGGCGGGCTCCTTTCGTTTCCCCTCCGCCGCGCGGAGAGCGCCCTCAACCGAGCCGCCCCAGCGCGGGAAAGGCGTCGATCAGCCAGCCGGCGGCGATCTGCAGGCCGCCGGTCAGGAACAGCGCGCCGGTGACGACCAGCAGCGCGCCGGTCGCCTTCTCCAGCCAGGCGAAATGACGGCGGAAGCCGCGCGAGAAGCGCAGGAACCGCTCCATCGCGATCGCCGCCACGACGAACGGCGCGCCGAGGCCCAGCGCGTAGGCGGCGAGCAGCAGCGCGCCCTGCCCGACCGTCTGCTCAGCGCCGGCGACGGCGAGGATCGTCGCCAGGATCGGCCCGATGCAGGGCGTCCAGCCGAAGGCGAAGGCGAGCCCCATCAGATAGGCGCTCCACAGGCCCGCCGGCTTGGCGACCTCGACGCGCTTCTCGCGCAGCATCGCGTCAACGCGAAGCAGGCCGAGGAAATGGCAGCCCATGACGATGACGCCGATCCCGGCGAGGATCGACAGCGCGTGACTCCATTGGCGCAACAGCGCGCCGAAGATCGAGGCGGTCGCGCCGAGCGCGACGAACACGGTGGAGAAGCCCGCCACGAACAGGAGCGAAGCGACGATCACGTCGCGCCGTGCGCGGCCCTCGCGCCCGTCGGCCAGCGCCTCGACCGACGCGCCGGCGAGATAGCAGAGATAAGGCGGCGCCAGCGGCAGCACGCAGGGGCTCAGAAACGAGAGAAGCCCGGCGCCGGCGGCGGCCGGCAGCGAAATGTCGGTCATGGCCCCCTCTTGCCCCGCGCGCCCGTCGGCGGGCAAATCACATCTGCGCCGGCGCGCGCGAAAGCTAGGCCGCGATCGTCGCCGCCACCCGCCGGCGCGTCTTGCCGGCGAGCGCCTCGGCGCCGACGGCGAACGCGTCGTCGAAGCGCGCCCCGCGCGTCATCCGCTTAAGCTTGGCGCGGTCGAGATCGCGCGCGAGCCGCTCCCGCGCCGCGAGCCTCTGCGGCGTCGGGCGTTGCCCGCTGTCGACGCCGATCAGACTGACGCCGCGCAGGATGAACGGCGCGACGGTCGCCAGCCGGTCCATGCCGCCGGAACAGAAGCCGGGATGAGCCGACTTCTCGAAAATCCCCGCGAGGTCGATCCCCGGCGCCGTCGGAAAGCGGCGCAAAATCGCCGACTGGCCCGACAGCGCCAAGTCGTCCTTGTAATTGACCGACGCGTGGGTGACGCGGACGGTCAAGTCGCCCTCCATCAGCTCCGCTTCCTCCATCTCGACGACGCGAACCTGCTGGCCGGCGGCGGTCTTGCCGGCGCAGATCGCGCGGAAACTCATCGGCGCTCAGCCTCCGTCGTTCTTCGGCGGCCGGTAGAGGATCAGCAGGTCGAGGTCGCGCGTCGGGGTGAAGTTCGCATGGCGGACCTCGAACAGGGTCGGCGCGATCCTCTTCACGCCCTCGGCGCAGATGCTGACCAGCGAATCCGGCGCGCCCTTGTCGACGGTGAGGCGGAAGTCGCCGATCGGTCCGGCCCAGTTGGCGCCGGTGGTCAGCACATAGGCGATGCGCTTTTCATAGAACGGCGTCCGCATCTCGCCCGTGGCGTCGACGTTCTGCGCCCGCTTCGCCCCGGCGATGAAGTCGGAGTCGACGCAATAGAGCTTCTGGTAGCGGGCGAGCTCGTCGGCCTCGATGCGCGGCGAGCCGAGCATGGTTCCCACCGTCTCGCCGACGCTCGGCCTATAGCGGTGCTCGACCGCGATCTCGCGCCCGGCGGGGAAGGTCTGGGTCCAGAAGAAGCTCGACTTCAGCGTCCAGCGCGGCGCGAGGTGATGCTCCCAGCCCTTGCCGGCGTCGTAATCGTCGGGAACGGCGATCCCCGCCTTGACCAGCGCGTCCTGGTCCGCCTTCTTCAGCCCGTCGAGCGCCTTCCAGGTCGCTTGCCGCTGCGGCGCCAGCGGCACGCCGAGCGCGGTCAGGCGTTGGCTAATGTCGACACCGCCCGAGAACGCCTTCTGTTGGTTTTGCGCGACCACCTCCCGCCCATCGACGAAGGTGTGGAAGTCGAGGAAATTCGGCGAATCCGGGTCGGGCACGGCGATGTTGACGTCCGGCCCGTCCCAGACGATGTCGGGCATCGGGAACGCCACCGTGACGGCGACGTCGGCGGCGGCGCGATTGAAGAAGCGGTAATGGACGTCGATCAGCTTGTCGGAGATCGCCAGATCCTCCGAGCGCATTTCGATGTCGGCGCTCTTGGCGAGGACCAGCCCGCCGGCGGTCAGCTCCGCCGTCGAGTCGTTGGCCAAGGCGCAGAGCGCCGCGGCGGGGGCGAACGCGGTCGAAAGCGCCGCGACGCGCAGGCGCCGCCCCGTCGCTGGCGAGACCAGACCCCGGACCATGCGCGCCTCCCGCTTGCCGACGCGGCGGCTCTTTTCCGCCGGCCGGAAACGGCGCGCCGCCCGCCACACATAGCCGACCTCGCCGGCGAACTCCACTTCCGGCGGCGACGGCGATCGGTCCCGCCCGCCCGCCGCGCCGCCGCGAACCGCCCTCTCGGGCGCGACGCGATTTCGCGACGCAACCGAAGCGCGAATCGCGGCCGCGGCCCGCGCCGCGACAGCCGGCGCGGCGTCGGACGACCGCGGCGGCGGCAGAGAAAACGCAGGTGTCACGGAACTGCAACACACGCCACAAAGATTTGATAAATTGAGATATTTGTCTATCAGCCTTGGTTTAGCGCCGACGACCGGCCGAATTCTCGCCAATTTGTCGCTAATGCAACCTTGACGCGCATCGTTGGCAAAGATACCCGTTATGCGTTAGCGCAAGGCGGCTAACGACGGGAGAACCGCCCGTTCCACAACCATCGCGAGGAACCAATGAAGAGAATCCTGTTTGCCGCAGTCGTGAGCTGCGCTTTCGCGGCGCCTGCGTTCGCCGCCCCCAACAGCGGCGGCCACAACATCAATGTCAACGTGTCGGTGCACAACACGGCGTTCGTCGCCCAAGGCGGCAACAGCTTCGGCACCGCCGCCAACAACGCCCAAGTCGCTCAGGGCGCGGTCGCCATCGTCACGTCGCCGTTGAACGCCCCCGTCATCAACACGGGCCGGTTTGGGGCCGCTCCGCTCGTCGTCGAATTTGGCGCGGAGTGAGCTCCGATCGCGTTTCGTAACGGAGGCTGAGGGGGAGCCTCACGGTCTTCGTGACGGGTGATGACGGTTCATCGCTGCGCCCGAGCGGCGTGTTCGCTTTCGCGCAGCGATGATTGGCCGCCGTGATCCTGGGGAGAGGGGAATGCGCCTTCTGGTTGTAATGTTGTGCGCGCTCTCGGCGGGCTTCCACCTCGCCAGCGTCTGCGCCGCCAATGCGGCGGACGTCGGCGCCGGAGGGGCTCACAACCCGCAAGCCGCCGCCGCGACCCGCCCGGCCTATTGCCTGGGCGGCGTCCTCAACCAAGCCGCCGCGACGAGCTACCTCACGCTCGGCGACTATCCCGCCTACGCGACGGCGCCGACGGACAACCGGCGAGTCGTCTGCGGCGACCGCATACCGCCGTACATCGTCTGGCTCGGCTACGGCAATCGAAACGGCCGTCGCGGTCGTTGACGCGACAACCCCAAAACCTCCCAGGAATTCACCCATGTCGCGCGGCTTGACGATCCTCTTCCTTCTCAGCGGTTTCTGCGGCGCGGCGGGCGCCCAGCCCTTGGACCTGCGGCAGAATCACACGGTCAACTACGCGATCGTCGAGCCGGGCGCAGGCGTCTCGTCTGACGTCGAGGTGCGGCAGACTGGCAAGGACAACACTACCATCGCGGTCGAAAACGGTGCGTATAACTCACTTGAAGTCGACCAGCGCGGCCGAGATGCAAACTATACGCACATTGAGCAATTTGGCTTGGCCAATAACGCTGTGGTAATACAGCAGTACGACTTCCGCAACAAAGACAATACGAACAGCGGATACATTGGAGAAACAACGCCTTACGGCTATCTGTCGGAGTTCAACAGCGGCGGCGTCAGCATCCTGGCGCTGACTGGAGCGGGGAACACGCTGGTCAGCTCTTTCGGCAGAAATCACTGAATCGTTCGATTCGCGAACACAAACGGCGGGGCGGCGCGATGAGACGGGGCGCAGCGATATACGTGGCGATGGCGGCCCTGGGGACGCTTGCGGCGCCGCAGGCTCGGTCGGCGGACCTTCCGGGGGCGGCGGCCGCCGCCGCCGAAAAGAAAGGCGCGACCGACTGCACAGTTTACGGCGCGAAGTTCTTCGCGCTGGGCGACACCGGCTTCTGCGCCAAGTTCGGTCTCGACCTGATGGGATTCGTGGCGAAGGACTTCGCCAAGCAAGACATCGCCATGGTCGGGCAACGGCTGCCGTCGGCGTCCTACGGCGCCGGCCCGCCGATCCTCTACTATTACAAGAAAGACTTCGGCGAGCAGACGCGCAATCCCTATCCGGGCCTCGACGCCCAGGCCAGTTTCATGGCGGCGAGACAGACCGACTTGGGTCCGCTCGTCGCATTCGTCAACCTGCGGCTCGCCGGGCAGGTCCAGAACTACGGCGACGAAACCCGCTACATCGCCAACAATTCCGTCGACGGCTCGATCTTCAAGGGGATGTTCGATCAGGCGTGGGTCCGGCTCGGCGGCCTCGAAGCAGGCATTCAGCCCTCGATGTTCGGCTTCGCCCGTTGGGGCTACACGGTCACTCCCGGCTATTCGTCGCTGGTCGACACGCCCGCCGTTTCCTACACCTACCGCATCGACGACATCCCGGCGAAGGGCGAGGCGGCGACCGTCAGCGTCGCGATCGAGGACCCGGACCGCCGCGACATGGCCGACGGCGCGCTTTCCGAATACGGCTCGGTCCGTTGGCCCGACTTCGTCGCCCAGGCCCGCTTCGGCGGGCCGTCGTTCCTCTTCCACATCGCCGGCGCGGCGCACGAAATCCGCGACCGGGCCGCCGCCGACTGCTGCGGCGCGTCGGTCGGCGAAGCATGGGGCGGAGCGGGAACCCTCGCCAGCGAGCTCCACGTCAAATGGAGCGACGTCTTCGGCGACGCCGCCGCCGGCATGTACGGGCGCCTGATGATCCAGGGCGCGGTCGCCCGCGGCGCCATCGGCTATCTCGGCGTCCCGTTCTTCGCCACCGACTACGTCGCCGACGCGGATGGCGCCATTCACATGTCGCAGGGCTACTCGGCGATCGTCTCCTACGAGCACCTGTGGACGCCGACTCTCAAGTCAAGCCTGACTTACTCGCTGTTCGAGACTTCGCAGACCTCGGGCGCGGCGCTGCTCTCGCCGGGCCTTCCGCCGCTGATCCCGGCCGTGCCGATGTGGTTCGACGTCAAGGTTCACGGCAGCGAGCTGCAAGCGGGAATCGAGGACATGGTGCAGCCCGACCTGATGATCGGGTTCGAGGCGAGCTACACCTGGACTAGCGCCCACGGCGCCTACGCCGGCGCCGCCGCCGCGCCGTTGGACGTCAGCTTCCCCGCCGTCGCGGCTTACGTGCGCCGGGTGTTCTGATCTTCCGCGGTTGAGGAGCGTCCCGCCTCAACCGGCTTCCTCCTCCGCCCCGGCGAGACTGCGGCGCCGACAGACGCGCGCGCGCGCGCGCAAGCGGCCGCGCGAACGACGCACGACAGCCGACGCGGCCTTGCGATAGGGCGCGACCAGCCGGTCGGCGAAAGCGTGGAAGACCAGCGCCTTGTCATAAACGTAGGCGAACCACGGCATCGTCAGCAGCTTGTCGCGCGTGAGATCGAAGATCGCCGCCACCAGCCCGAGGCCGAGGATCTTCATCGCGGCGTAACCGACGGCGCCGGCGACGACATGGCCCATCGCAACGAACACCACCGAGATGAAGCTGCCGACTTCCGCGACCACGAAAGGCAGACCGAAGGCAAGCAGCGACACCGGCGCGGGCAGCCGATCGAGGAGCCGCTTGACCGCCGCCTTGAACGCCTCCCACGGGATCAGCGCGGCGATGCGCCGCCCCAGGCCGACGACCCGATTCCAAACCCAGGTCTCGAACAGGAACGCCAACGCGAAGGCGAGCACCAGCGCGCGCGAACCCTTCCGCTGGCCCTGCAATTCTCTCGTCTCCGCCTGCTCCCGAAAACGTGAAGATGACCCCGATTCATGGCGACATCAAGCCGTCCGTCGCCGGCGCCCGGGCGGCGAATTCAGCTTAGCGCGAAGGGGTTAAGGGCGCCCTGCGGCGGTGCGGCGACGCCAAACGCGGCGCGGCGTCCGACCCGAGCGCGGCGAGCCTGGAAACGCCGCTGCGCCTGACCGCCGCGCGCTGCGGCGTCACGCTCGTCCCGCCCCTCGCCGTGGGGAACGGCGCCGACGGCGACGCCTTGGTCGCGACGACGCCGCCGAGCGCGGGAACGACGCGCCGAGTCGATTCTCGCCGCGACTCGGCGCGCCGACCGGCGCGCGAGCGGCTGGCGGAGACCACCGGCGGCGCGACCCCGTTCTTCATCCGCGCGCCCGGCGCCCGACCGAAGCGCGCGCGGCGGCGAAAGCGCTGATTCGCGAGCGCGTTGATCGGACAAGCGGCGGCGCGGCGCGCCGCTGCGGCGCCGCGCCGCGTTGCGAGCGCCGCATTCCGGCCATTAAGGCTTGGTTAACCTTGGGCGCAATTGGGACATTTGCGAGCGCGTCGGCAAGAGCTCGGTAAGGTTGATTCAACCTTCTCTTAACAAAGTGAACCTTAAGCCTTCGGCGAGGCCGGCCGCCGGCCCTGGGGCGGAATTTGGAGAGTTCAATGTTTGCTGCGACCTTTCGACGCGCTTCTCCTTTGGCGATGGCGTTGGCCGTCGGCCTCACGCTCGGCGCCTGCGCCCGCAACGGCGATGACCAAGACGCGCTAAACGGCGCCTACCCGGCGGCCGGCCCCGGCAGCATCCAGGAATTCAGCGCCACCGTCGGCGACCGCGTGTTCTTCGACACCGACTCGACCGAGCTGAGCGGGACCGCGCAGGCCACGCTCGACAAGCAAGCCGCCTGGCTCACCCACTATAACCGCTACACCTTCACCATCGAGGGGCACGCCGACGAGCGCGGCACGCGCGAGTACAACTTCGCGTTGGGCGCCCGGCGCGCCGACGCGGCCAAGAACTACTTGATCGCCAAGGGCGTCGCTGCGGCGCGGATGAAGACGATCAGCTACGGGAAGGAGCGTCCGGTCGCGGTCTGCAACGACATCTCCTGCTGGTCGCAGAACCGCCGCGCCGTCACCGTGCTCGCCGGCGCCCCCGGCAGCTGACGCAAGCCGGCCAAATCCTCGCCTCACTTTTGGCGGCCCGCTCCCTATGCTATCGGAGCCGAAACGCGATCCGGCGGAGGGCCGGCGCGCCCCGCCAAGAGTCTGACGCCGTGACGCCTTCTTCTTCCCTTATCCGCCTTAGCGCCTTTTTCCTCTGCCTCAGCCTGTTCGGCGCGACCGCGGCGCGCGCTTTCGACCTCAACCCGTTCGATCGCGGCCCGCCGCCAACGGCGCAAGGGACGGCGCCGCCCGGCGCCATTCCCGACGCCTCGCCGCTCGCCGACGCCTCCGACCCCGGCGCGATCGACGTGCGCGTCGATCGTTTGGAGAACGAGCTGCGCCAGGCCAACGGCCGCATCGAGGAGCTGGAGAATCAGCAGCGTCTTCTCCTGGAGGCGCTCAAGCGCCTCCAGCAGGACGTCGAGTATCGCCTCGGCGGCGCCGGCCCCGCTCCCGCGCCCGGCGCGCCCCTGCCGGCGGCGGCGGCGCCCCAGACCGCCGCGCCCTTGACCGCGGCGGCGCCGGCCGCAGCCGCCGCGCCGCTCGCCGCGGCGGACGCCAAGCCGCGCAAGACCGACGCCTTCGACCCGGCGGCCAATCCCGGCGCCCTCGGCGCGCCGCGCCCGCTCGGCACCACCCCGCCGAGCGCGCCGCTCGCCGCCAACGCGACGCCGACCGGCGCGCCGCTCAACCTCGGCGACAAGCCTGTCGTCGCGCCCGCCGCGACGGCGCCCGCCGCGGCGCCGCTGCCGGGCGGCCCGCTCGCCGCCGACGCCGGACCGACCGTCGTCGGCAGCGGCGTCGATTTCACCGACGGCCCGCGCCTGCAGTTCAACGCGGCGCTCGACGCCTATCGCGCCGGCCAATACGCCCAGGCCGAAGAGCAGTTGAAGGCGTTCCTCGCCGCCAACGGCGCGCATCGGCTCGCGCCCGACGCGGTCTTCTATCTCGGCGAGACCTACTTCCAGCGCTCCCGGCCGCGCGAGGCCGCCGAGCAGTACCTCAAGCTGTCGACCGACTACGGCAAGTCGCCGCGCGCGCCGGAGGGCATGCTGCGCCTCGGCCAGGCGCTGGCGGCGCTCGGCAACAGCGACCAGGCCTGCGCGACCTTCGCCGAGGTCGGCAAGCGCTACCCGACCGCCGCGCCGGCGGTGAAGAAGTCGGCGGAGCGCGAGATGCAGAAGGATCATTGTTGAGGCGCGCGAGCGGCCCGCCGGCGGCGCTGTCGGAGCGGGCGATCGACGCTCTCCTCGCCCCGCTCGCCGACGCCAAGGCGATCCTCGTCGCCGTGTCGGGCGGGCCGGATTCCACCGCGCTGTTGTTGATGGCCGCCGCGTGGGCGCGCCGTCGCGGCGGCCGGCCGCGTCTCGAAGCGGCGACCGTCGACCACGGCTTGCGCCCCGAAAGCGGCGAGGAGGCGCGCGCGGTCGCCAAGCTGTGCGCCGAGCTCGGCCTGCCGCATCGCCTTCTCGTCTGGCGCGGCGCGAAGCCGAAGACGCGCGTGCAGGAGCGCGCGCGCGAGGCGCGCTACCGCCTGCTGGCGCAGTGCGCGCGCGAGATCGGCGCGGAGACGATCGTCACCGCCCATCACCTCGACGACCAGGCCGAGACCACCCTGTTTCGCTTGCTGCGGGGCTCCGGAATCGGCGGCCTGCGCGCCATGGCGGCGCGCGCGCCGCGCGACGGCCTCGTCCTCGCGCGCCCCCTGCTCGGCTTGCCCAAGCGCGCGCTCATCGCCTATTGCGAGGCCGCCGGCGTCGCCTTCGTCCGCGATCCCAGCAACGACGACCCGCATTACGCGCGCGCGCGGCTGCGCGCGCTGATGGGCGCGCTCGCCGCCGAGGGCCTCGACGCGCCGGCGCTGGCGCGGCTCGCGCGACGCGCCGGACAGGTCGAGGAGGCGCTGACGCGCCAGGCCGAGGCCGCCGAGGCGCGGCTCGGCCTGGTCGCCAACGCCTGGTGCGACGCGCGCGCCTTGACGCAGGCGCCGATCGAGATCGCCGAGCGGCTGCTCGCCGCAGCGATCGCCAAGGTCGGCGGCAAGGAAGCGGGCCGCATCGGCCTGGAGAAGATCGAGACGCTGACGGAAAGCTTGCGCGACGCCGTCGCGGCGCGACGCGCCTTCAGCGCCAACCTCGCCGGCGCGCGCGTGCGCCTCGCCGCCAAGGGCCGCCTCAAGGTCGAGCCGGAGCCGCCGCGGCGAAAACCCGCGGGTCGATAAATCCGGCGCTCGCCGCCGGCGCGGGCGAACGACCGCCTCCGCCCCCCAATGGCGCGATCGGCGATAAATCAGGAGTTTCGGGCGCGCCCCTTTGCGGCGCGCGCGGCGATGCCGCATACTCGCCCGCAGCGATCCGACAGAAGGATTCGACGATGGAACGCTACGATCCGCTCCAAGCGCCGGCCTCGAAGGAATGGCTCGAGCTCGACGAGTCCGAGCGCATCGCCTTGATCGAGAGCTATCACCATCGCACGCGCGCCGTTCTTCCCGATCTCAGGGCGCACGCGACCTTTCAGGCGATCGTCGAAAATCAGGCGGCGCTCGGCGACGAGACGCCGGTGCGCCGGACGCTGGCGCGCCTGATGGAGGAAGGCGTCGACCGCCACGAGGCCATTCACGCCGTCGTGGCGACGCTCGCCGAACACGTGTTCGATCTCGTCCGCGCCCCCTCGCCGCCATCCGACCCCAACGCCTCCTACTTCGCCGCGCTGGAAAAGCTGACGGTCGAGAGCTGGCGGAAGAATTACGGCTGATCGCCGCCGACTGTTGGTCGCCGGGGGCGGAGGGGCCGCCGGGGCTCCGCCGCGAACCGATTGGGCCTGTCGACATTCGCCGATGGGCGTCGCCGTAGACCGATCGTCATGCGCGAAGGCGGGTTGGAGCGCCAAGCCGCAAAGCGAGGCGAGCGCCATGAGGGCGAACGACGATGGGCGGGCGCGCGCGGCGAAGGGGGCCGTCTCGTGCCGCGTTTCGCATTCTTTCAACGGTCTGCGACGAGGAAAATTTCCCTCCCGGCCTGCTCGGGCGCCGGCTTCGCCGCCGCCGGTTCGCGCGCGCTTACCGCGCTTGCGGCGATAGTGCATCTAATCGCATTGCGGCAAGTGGGGGATAACGACCCAGGCGAGGCTACGAACGATCGACGGGCGCGTCAATTAAATGCACTGTCACCGTAATCCGGCTTGGCGACAACCACCGCGCTCTTCGCATCGACCCCATGAAGCTGAAAAACATTCTTGGCGATGTCGAGCCCGACGACCGTGACAGACGACAGACTGTTGATAGACTTGCCCATGGACGGCTTCCTTCAGATCGATTCATGACAACGACCATCTTGGCGCGTCGATGCCGCTCGGGGCGCCGTCCACCCCATCACCGTAACGCGTAATGCCGCGTAATGCCGTTTATGCCGCGAAAGCCGCAATCTTCCTGTTGCGCGCCGGGGGGGGGGGGCGGAGCCCCTTGCGACTCGGTCGCCTATCGCTTGCCACCGCCCGAGGCCGCGAGTCAAAATGGGAATTGACCGGTGGGCTGCGCCACTATTCCGCAATTCCGCATCTAACGCGCCGTGAGGGGACTATGTGGAAAATCGCAATCAAAACTGCCGTAGTTGGGATTTTCTATTTTGGCGTTGCAATGAACGCCTCTCATGCGGATGATACAGACGCAACCATGGCGGCTGGGCGCGTATCTCTTTGCAAGAATGGGGAATACGTGGTTCTCAGCGCCGAAGTGCAGGCAGTCAGCGCCGAGCACGCTCCTTTCGGCCCTCAGAAGCTTGTCTCGTTATGCGCGGATCGGCCGACAGAACCGTTCTTGACATTGGCGTATCGATTTGGAGACGCTGGTGCGCCGGATATCACTATACTGGCGACGTCAACGGATAAGTTCGCTCTTGCTGACGAAGCTTATGGTCCGCACGACGGCGCGGACATTGTTTGGTTCAAGAGCGGGCCATTTAGCTATTATGTTTCGGAGAGCACAGGGCAAGGCCTTGGCGTTGAGATCTACGTCTTCAGGAATGGGAAGCGGATAGCAGAGTTCGGTACTGGATTCGATGATAACAAATTCTATCAGGGAATTGGCATCGATTTCGACCATGTGAAATCTCCAATATTCGTAAAACGAGAACCTGTGGACCAGATAGATTGACAGATGGTCAATGTTGTTAGGGTTTTATTCATACGAACATTGGAGTTGAAATTGGAACTACGGCTTACCGGTTTACCGTGATAGGCCCAGGAACTGTTATTTTCCGGCTTCCGCTCTCCGCCCTTTTGCGACCCTCCTGGACGGGCGCCAAGCGTAAGGTTGCGACCACTCTCTGGCACTACTGTGTCACAAGGCCGCAGGGGCGATAGGGCGCGACTCGGTTGCCTTGATCGGGGTTGTTTACGATCGAGGTCGGGGATGAACTCGGAAGCGAAGGACGCCGAGGCGTGGTTTTCGGGCAGTTACGGTGACAGTGCAGCATATGTTCGGCTCAGCCTACCGAGCCCTATCGCGCCGTCGCCGTCAAGCGCGTTCGGCGCTCCTTTGCTCCGCTCCGGCCGCTTCGCGGCGCCGGCGCCGGCGCCGACGCGATCGAGCGTTTCGCCACCATGGCTTCGACGCCGCAAACCGGCCGCGAACGGCCGGTTTCGGGCGTCGAAGCCACGGAAACCAAACGCCTCAACCGCGCGCAGCGGTCAAGCTTCGCCGAAGGCGACGCGCGGAACGCGCGCTCGGGCTTGACGGCGCGCACGGCTCGGGCGCGGAATTGCCGTGACAGCGCCCTTAACCGCATTGCGACAAGCGGCGCGTGACGACACAGGCAAGGCGAGGCATCGAGGCAAGGCTGCGAACCATGGGCGGGCGCGTCAGTTAACTGCACTGTCGCCGTAATCGCGGTTGGGGCGCCGTCCACCCCATCAGCGTGATGCGGCTTCATGCGAGGACGCGCCGAGAATTCCTACCGCTTTGCTCGGCTCATCGCCTCTGTACGACGGCGCAGCAGTTCCAGTGACAACAGCAGGATGATCGATACGACGATCATCACCGTCGCGACGGCGGTGATGACCGGGCTGAAATTCTCGCGGATGCCGGCGAACATCTCGCGCGGGAGCGTCCGCTGCTCGGGCGCCGCGATCAGCAGCACGACGACGACCTCGTCGAAACTGGCGGCGAACGCGAACAAGGCGCCCGACGCCACCCCGGGTCCGATCAGCGGCAGAACGACGCGAAAGAACGTCTCGAGCGGCCCGGCGCCTAGGCTCGCCGCGGCGCGCGTCAGGCTGCGATCGAAGCCCTGCAATGTCGCCGTCACGGTGACGACGACGAATGGCGCCCCGAGCGCGCTATGAGCGAGGACGAGGCCAAGATAGCTGCTGGCGAGGCCGATCGGGGCGAAAAAGAAGTAGAAGCCTACCGCGACGATTACGATCGGCACGATCATCGGCGACAGCAACACCGCCATGACGAAGCCCTTGCCGCGGAAATTCGCCATCGTCAGGCCGACCGCGGCGAGCGTGCCGAGCCCGGTCGCAACCGCCGTCGCCGCGCTGCCGACGATGAAGCTGTTCTTGAAGGCCCGCATCCATTCGGCGCTGGCGAAGAACTGCTGGTACCAGCGCAACGAAAACCCACTCAACGGATAGGTCAGGAATTCGCGCGAATTGAACGACAGCGGGACGATCGCCAGGATCGGCGCGACGAGGAAGACGAACACCGCGATCGCGGCGCTCCACAGCACGGCGATCCAAAAGCGCTCCTCGAGCGTTCGACGTCGGGGGCCGGCCATGTCTCACCGCGCCCTCAAGCCGGCCGACCCACCAGGCGATTGTAAACCGCGTAGAGCGCTAGGGTGGCGACGAGCAGCAGCGCCCCGAGCGCCGAGGCCATGCCCCAGTTGACGGTGTCGGCAGTGTAGTAAGCGATGAAGTGCGACAGCATCTGATCCGCGGCGCCGCCGATCAGCTCCGGAGTGATGTAATAGCCGAGCGCCAGGATGAAGACCAGCAACCCGCCCGCGGCCAGACCCGGAATCGTCTGCGGCGCGTAGACCCGTAGGAAGGCGACGGTCGGGCGGGCGCCCAGCGACATCGCTGCGCGCATGTAAACCCCCTTGACGCCCTTCATCACCGAATAGAGCGGCAGAATAGCGAAGGGCAGCAGCACGTGCGTCATCGCCACATAAACGCCGGTGCGATTGTAAATGAGCTGCAGGGGTCTATCGATCAGATGGAGCGCGATCAGCGCATTGTTGAGGAGCCCATGCTCTTGCAGCACTACGATCCAGGCCGCGGTGCGCACCAGGAGCGAGGTCCAGAACGGCAACAGCACCAGGATCATCAAGAGATTGGCGCGCGCCGGCGGCTGCGTTGCCAACAGGTACGCGACGGGAAAACCTAGAAGAAGACAAAGCGTCGTCACAACCGCGCTTACTTCGAATGTTCGGGCGAGCACGTCGAGATAGACTCGGCGATTGGCGGGCGTGGGCGTAATCGTTCCGTCGGCGTGCTTCTGTCGATCCATCGCGGCCAACAGGAAGAAGCTGGTCAACGGACCCGAGGCTTGGTCGATCGCGCTCCAGGTCTCGATGTCCCCCCAGCGCGGGTCGGCGGCGAGAAAAACATCCGTCCAGCTGTTCGCGGTCTCGGGCAGCTTGCGCAGCGTGCCGAAGACGAGCGTACGCCCGCCCTCGACCGCGTAGTTGAGCCGCCGCGCCGGCACCGCCTGCACGCCGGCCGCCTTGGACGCTTTCATGTCGGCGGCGAGCGCCGCGAAGACCGCCTCTGAAGGAATGTGCGCGCGATCGGTCCATCCTTGCAGCGCGGCCGCGGTCTGCGGCCAGACGTCGCTTAGTTCGACGTCGCGCACCGAACGCAGCATCATCGATCCGATCGGGGCGACGAAAACGATGAGAAGAAAGACGAACAGGGGCGCCACCATCCCGAAGGCGCGCCAGCGCCGAGCCCGTTCGGCCCGCGCCAGCTGAACCTTGAGGCCGACGGCGCCCGCGCTCACCTTACTTCTGAGCCGCCCACTGGTTGAAGCGCTCGGACAGCCGATCGAAGTTCTCGAGCCAGAAGGCGACGTTGATCGGCACCGCATTGGCGAGGTTCTCTGGCGCCGTGCCGAGCACCTTGAGCCGGTCCGGGTTGATCAGCGCGTTGGCCTGCTTGTTCGGCACCCCGTAGGCGATCGCGTCGGGAAGCTTGGCTTCGATCTCCGGGCGCCCGACGAAGTCGAGGAACTTGTACGCGTCATCGAGGTTCGGGCTGCCCTTTAGAATCACCCAGGAGTCCATCGTGTACAGCGCGCCGTTCCACACCATGCCGAAGTTGCGGTGATCGTTGAGGTTGGCGGCGTCGATGCGTCCATTGTAAGCCGAAGTCAGCGCGACCTCGCCCGAGGCCAGAAGTTGCGGCGGCTGGGCGCCCGCCTTCCAGAATATGATGTCGCTCTTGATCGTATCGAGCTTCTTGAAGGCGCGATCGACGCCCTCAGGCGTCGCGAGGACCTTGTAGACGTCCTTCGGAGCGACGCCGTCGCCCATCAGCGCGATTTCAAGCGTCGTCTTCGGACCGCCGCGCAACGCGCGCTTGCCAGGGTACTTCTTTAGGTCGAAGAAATCGACCCACCCCGTCGGGGCCTGTTTCAATTTGTCCTTGTCGTAACCGAGCACGAAGTCATAGAAGATCGCGCCGACGCCGCAATCGTTGAACGCATCGGGAATGTAGGCGTCCTTGCCGCCAATCTTGTCCCAGTCGAGCTTCTCGTAGAGCCCTTCTTCGCAGCCGACGGCGAGTTCGTCGCTCTCGACCTCCACCACGTCCCAATCGGATTTGCCCGATTGGACCTTGGCGCGCAGGGTGCCCACGCCGCCGTCCCACGGCTCGTCGACCAGCGGAATCTTGGTCTCGGCCGTGAACGGCGCGAAGAAAAGCTTCTTTTGCGCGTCCTGATAGGAGCCCCCCCACGAGACGACTGTGAGATCGCGCGCGACCGCGCCCCCGGTGAAGACGACGAGCGTGGCCGCCGCAAGCAGTATGGATTTCAATCTCATGCTTCATGCCCCCAGTCGAGTTTCGGCTCAGTTCAATGGATCGAGCGCGAGGCAGTCCTGCGCGCGGAAGGCGAGTTCGAGCGCCTCGCCGATGCCCGGCGCCGCGCGACCGCCGCGCTGGCGCATCTTCACCATGAAGTCGTCGTTGCCGGCGACCCTGACCCGGACGCGCATGTGATCGCCGTGGTAGATCGTTTCCAGCGCCGAGCCATGCAAGCGGTTGACGTTTTGCTCGCCCGACCATCCGATTTGAATCTTCTCCGGCCGGAATGAGACGGTCGTGCGCGATCCCACCGCGGCGATGTTGACCGCTCTCGCCCTTAGCGCGTCGCCGCTCGCCAGCCGCACGCGGCAGAACCCGCCGTTTTCCACGGCTTCGATGGTTCCGTGCAATTTGTTGTTCTCGCCGATGAACCCGGCGACGAAACTGTTGCATGGGGCGTCGTAGAGGCCGGCCGGCGTGTCGAGCTGCTGCACGACGCCGTCGTTGAAGACCGCGATGCGGTCCGACATCGTCAGCGCCTCACTCTGATCGTGCGTGACATAGACGATGGTCACGCCGAGCTGTTGATGGATATGTTTGATCTCGAGCTGCATGTGCTCCCGCAACTGCTTGTCGAGAGCGCCCAGGGGCTCGTCCATCAGCACGATCGTCGGTTCGAAGACGAGCGCCCGGGCGAGCGCGACGCGCTGCTGCTGACCGCCGGAGAGCTGCGCCGGACGGCGGTCGGCATAGCTGCCGAGCTTGACCATCTCCAGCGCCTTCAACACTCTCTTTCTCTGTTCCCTCTTGTTGACCCGGCGCACAGAAAGCGGAAAACGGACGTTTTCGAAAACCGTCATGTGGGGAAACAAGGCGTAGTTCTGGAAAACCATGCCGATGTCGCGCTGATGCGGCGGGGTCGAACCGAGCTCACGCCCGCCAAGCAGGATCTGACCCTCGGTCGCCGTCTCGAAGCCGGCAAGCATCATCAGCGAAGTCGTCTTGCCCGATCCGGAAGGCCCGAGCAGAGTCAGAAACTCGCCGCGCCTGATGTCGATGTTGAGATCGCGTACGACCAAATTCTCGCCGTCGTAGGTCTTCGAGACGTGGCAAAAGCTCACCAGCGCCGGGTCATCCGCAAACGAAATCATGCGCGTCACTCTTGCTCTTCCCCTCGGGCCTCCGCTTCTCATGCGGCGCTCGAAACTGGCTCGGCGACGCCGAGCGCGACGCGAGCCCGCGTCGAAGGCCAACGAGATCCGGCGGCGCTATCCGGGCGACCAACGATCCCATTCGGATCGTCGTCATTGCATGCTCCAGCCTCAATCTTTCCGGCGCGCCAAGCGACATCGAGATTGCAGGATACGTACCAACTTGCAATCGTGACACTTTCTAGGCCGTCTTCGTGCGTTGATTTGCAAACACGCCAGACGACAATTCGCGAAAATCGAGGAAAGACAACGCTCGCGGAGCGAAGCGAAGGAAAACTGCGTGGCGACCGGCGCCAAATGCGGAGCGCGGCGGCGTCGGCGCGGGACGTGAACTCTCTTGGCCGAATCGATGGCAATGCCGCCTGAATTTGCGGCGTCCGCCTGCTAACAGGGCGGCTTGGCTGCCGCCGCCGCGCAAAGGGCAAGCCTCGACGCGGCGCGTGGGCGCACGGCGCTGGCGCGCCGTCCCCTCACCCCCAACCCCTCTCCCGCGAGGGGAGAGGAAAGATTCGCCCCCTCACCACATATCCAGCGCCGCCTTCGCCTCGTCGGACATGCGGCTCTGATCCCACGGCGGGTCGAACACCATGTTGACCTTGACGCCGGAGACGCCCGGCACCGCGCCGACGGCGTTCTCCACCCAGCTCGGCATCTCGGCCGCCACCGGACAGGCCGGCGCGGTCAGCGTCATGTCGATCGTCACCAGGCGGTCGTCGTCGATGTCGACGTTGTAGATCAATCCCAGCTCGTAGATGTCGGCGGGAATCTCCGGGTCGGAGACGCTCTTCAGCGCCTGGACGATCTGCCCGGTCAGCGCGTTGAGCTCCTCCTCGGACATCGTCGAAGGCGGCTTCGCCAGCGGCGCGTTCGGCGAGGGCGCGGCGGTCAGGACGTCGGTCATTGGCGAGGCCTCCTCAGGCGAACAGCTTCTGCGCATGCGCCAGGGCTTCGGCCAGCGCATCGACTTCGGCGCGGGTGTTATAGAGCGCGAAGGAAGCGCGGCAAGTCGCGGTCACGCCGAAACGCTCCAAGAGCGGCATGGCGCAATGGGTGCCGGCGCGCACCGCGACGCCGGCGCGGTCGATCAGGGTGGCGACGTCGTGGGGATGCGCGCCGCTGAGCGAGAAGGAGACGATCGGCCCCTTGCCCGGCGCCGAGCCGAAGAAGCGCAGCGAGTTGATCGCGCCGAGCCGCTCGTGCGCGTAAGCGGTCAGGCTCGCCTCGTGGGCGCGGGCGCGGGCGCGTCCGATCGCCTCGACATAGTCGATCGCGGCGGCGAGGCCGATCGCCTGGACGATCGGCGGCGTGCCCGCCTCGAAGCGGTGCGGCGGCTCGCCGTAGGTGACGATGTCGCGCGTCACCTCGCCGATCATCTCGCCGCCGCCGTTGAAGGGCGGCAGCGACGCGAGCAGCTCGCGCTTGCCGTAGAGCACGCCGATCCCGGTCGGTCCGTAGAGCTTGTGCCCGGTGAAGACGTAGAAGTCGGCGTCGAGGTCGCGCACGTCGACGTCGAGGTGGACGACGCCCTGCGAGCCGTCGACCAGCACCGGAACGCCGTGGGCGTGGGCGATGCGGACGATGTCCTTGATCGGCGGCGCCGTGCCCAGCACGTTCGACATCTGGGTCATGGCGACGATCTTCGTCCGCCTGCTCAGCGCGCGCTCGAACGCCTCGAGCGAGAACGATCCGTCGTCGGCGACGTCGACCCACTTGAGGACGGCGCCCCGGCGCTCGCGCAGGAAATGCCAGGGCACGATGTTGGAGTGGTGCTCCATCACCGAGAGCACGATCTCGTCGCCTTCGCCGATATGGGCGAGGCCGAAGCTCGCCGCGACCAGGTTCATCGACTCGGTCGCTGAGCGGGTGAAGACGATCTCGTCGGTCGAGGCGGCGTTGAGGAAGCGCCGCACCGTCTCGCGCGCCGCCTCGTAGGCCTCGGTGGCGGCGTTGGCGAGATAATGCAGGCCGCGATGCACGTTGGCGTATTCGTGCTCGTAGATGCCGCGCATGCGCTCGAGCACCGGCCGCGGCTTCTGCGCCGAGGCGGCGTTGTCGAGATAGACCAGCGGCTTGCCGTAGGGCCGCTCGGCCAGAATGGGAAAGTCGGCGCGGATCGCCTCGACGTCGTAAGCGGCGCCGGCCGCGAGCGGATGGCGGATGTTCATCTCGGTTCTGCTCCTGCGCGCCGGGCGAGCCAGGCGCGCGTCAACGCGATCAAGGTCTCTTGCAGCTCGGGCGGGTTCGCGCGGCCGATCGCCTCCGCGGCGAACGCCTCCAACAGCATCGCTTCCGCCTCGCGCTTCGGCAGGCCCCTCGCCTGCAAGTAGAACGCCTGCTCGGGGTCGAGCGCGGCGACGGTCGCGCCGTGGCCGCAGGCGACGTCGTCGGCGAGGATCTCGAGCTCCGGCTTGTTGTTCATCGCCGCGCGCGGCGACAACAGGATCGCCTGCGACTTCATCGCGCCGTCGGTCTTCTGCGCGTGCGGCGCGACGATCACCTTGCCCTGATAGACGCCGACCGCTTCGTCGGCGACGATGTGGCGGTAGAACTCGCGGCTCTTCCCGCGCGGCGCGCCGTGGCGGACGATGAGCGTGGTGTCGGCGTGTCGCTCGCCGTCGAGCAGCGACAGCCCGGAAAGCGCGATCTCAGCGCCCGGTTCGACATGGCCGGCGAAGATCTGCCGGCGCGCGAGGCGGCCGCCGGCGATGAGCGCGAAGGCGTCGAACGCCGCCTCGGCGCCGAGCGCGACGATCTGGCTCTCGACATGCAGCTCGGCCTCGTCGTCGACGACGCCGACGAGCTCGCAGCGCGCGCCGGCGCCGACGCTGATCGACGCGACGGCGTTGCGCTGTCGGCCGTCGCGCGCGCCGAAGAAGGTCTCGACGAGCGACAGCCGCGCGCCCGCCCCCGCCGCGATCGTCAGCCGCGAATACTCGGCCGTCGGCGCGTCGCCGCCGGCGAAATGGGCGATCTCGATCGGGGCGGACACTTGCGCGCCTTGGTCGACGCGTAGGGAGAGCCCGCGGCGCGGCGCGAGCGCGTCGTTGAGCGAGACCAGCGGATCGGGACGAAAAGTTCCGTTCGAAAGGGCTTCGAGCAGACGCGACGCCGGCGCCCATTCGGCGAGCGCGCAGCGCAGCGCGCCGGCCGGCGCGGGATCGGACAGCGCCTCGACGAAATAGCCGTCGACCAGCACGAACCGCGCGCCGCCGAAGCGCGCGCGCTGGTCGAGCGCGGCGCGGGCCTCGGCGAGGCGGGCGGCGTCGGGCGGCGGCGCCGGCGGCGGCGCGCTCGCCATCGCCGCGCGCAAGTCGGTGAAATGCCAGGCTTCGTCGCGACGCGTCGGCAGCCCCGCCTTGGCGAAGGCGGCGAAGGCGGCGACGCGGTCGGCGTCGGGTTCGGCGAGCGCGGCGAACTGGCGCTCGAGCGTCGTCTCCGCCGTCGTCTTGGTCGCGACCCGGGGCGGGCTCACGCCATCGCCTCCGCGTAGTCGCGGTAGCCGTCGCGCTCGAGCTCCAGCGCCAGCTCCGGCCCGCCGGTTTTGACGATGCGGCCGCGCGCCATCACGTGCACCACGTCGGGCCGGATGTGCTCGAGCAGCCGCTGGTAGTGGGTGATGACCAGGAACGAGCGCGTCGCGTCGCGCAACGCGTTGACCCCGTCGGCGACGATGCGCAGCGCGTCGATGTCGAGGCCGGAATCGGTCTCGTCGAGCACGCCGAGGCGCGGCGCCAGCAGCGTCATCTGCAACACTTCGAGCCGCTTCTTCTCGCCGCCGGAGAAGCCGACGTTGAGCGGGCGCTTCAGCATTTCCGGGTCGATCTTCAGCGAGGCGGCGGCCGAGCGCACGCCGCGCATGAAATCGGGCGTCGTCAGCTCCGTTTCGCCGTGGGAGCGGCGGATCGCGTTCAGCGACGCCTTGAGGAAGGTCATCGTCGCCACGCCGGGAATCTCGATCGGATACTGGAAGGCGAGGAACACCCCCTTGGCGGCGCGCGCGTCGGGCGCAAGCCCGAGCAGGTTCTCGCCGTCGAGCAGGACCTCGCCCGAGGTCACCTCGTAGTCGGGCTTGCCGGCGATGACGTTGGCGAGCGTCGACTTGCCCGAGCCGTTAGGGCCCATGATCGCCGCCAGCTCGCCCGTCCGGACGACGAGGTCGAGGCCTTCGAGGATCGGCTTGCCCTTCACGGCGACGCTCAGGTTCTTGACTTCCAGCATCAGCGTTGTTCCGCTTTCATTCTTCGCCGTCGAAATAGCCGAGCGATTCCGCGTCGCGCCGGCCGATATAGACGAACTTCGCCCCCAGCAGGCCCTTGTCCGGCGGCGCCATCGAGGCGACGACGAACTTATTGGAGTCGGGATACTCCAGCACGTCGGGATCGAGCCGGGTCGAGAAGCCGAGGTACTTGAGCTCGTCCGCCCCGTTGTTGACGATCTGGTGCGCCGTCGAGGCGTCGCCGGCGGGAGCGCTGACGACGTCGCCGGCGCGAAGGGGATAGGTCGCTTCGCCGAGCCGGTAGGTTCCTTCGCCGGAGACGACGAAGAACATTTCCTCGTTGGCGTGGTGGGCGTGGCGGGGATAGGCCTTCTTGCCCGGCGGCACGATATGGAGCTGGCAGCCAAGCTTCCGCGCGCCGACCAGCGCGCCGACTCGGCCGAGCTTGGCGACGAAGCCGGAGCCGTCGCCGCCCTCGCGCAGGGGGACGTCGGCGATATTGACCACCGGCTTCGTCATCCGACGCTGCCCTCGAGGCTGATGGCGATCAGCTTCTGCGCCTCGACCGCGAACTCCATCGGCAGCTGCTGCAGCACCTCGCGCGCGAAGCCATTGACGATCAGCGCCGTCGCCTCCTCGGCCGACAGGCCGCGCTGCAGGCAATAGAAGAGCTGCTCCTCGGAGATCTTCGAGGTGGTCGCCTCGTGCTCGAGCACGGCGGAGGAATTCTTCGCCTCGATGTAGGGCACGGTGTGGGCGCCGCATTGGTCGCCGATCAGCAGCGAATCGCAGTTGGTGAAATTGCGCGCGCCGGTCGCCAGCCGGTGCGCCGACACCTGGCCGCGGTAAGTGTTCTGCGAGCGGCCGGCGGAGATGCCCTTGGAGATGATCCGGCTGGTGGTGTTCTTGCCGAGGTGGATCATCTTGGTGCCGCTGTCGACCTGCTGGCGGCCGCTGGAAATGGCGATCGAGTAGAACTCGCCGCGCGAGGATTCGCCGCGCAGGATGCACGACGGGTATTTCCAGGTGATCGCCGAGCCGGTCTCGACCTGCGTCCATGAGATCTTCGACCGCGCGCCGCGGCAGTCGCCGCGCTTGGTGACGAAGTTGTAGACGCCGCCGCGGCCCTCGGCGTCGCCGGGGTACCAGTTCTGCACCGTCGAATACTTGATCTCGGCGTCCTCGTGGGCGATGAGCTCGACCACCGCGGCGTGGAGCTGGTTCTCGTCGCGCCGCGGCGCGGTGCAGCCCTCGAGGTAGCTGACGTAGGCGCCCTTGTCGGCGATGATCAGCGTGCGCTCGAACTGGCCGGTGTTCCTCTCGTTCATGCGGAAGTAGGTCGACAGCTCCATCGGGCAGCGCACCCCCGGCGGCACGTAGACGAACGAGCCGTCGGAGAACACCGCCGAATTGAGGGTGGCGTAAAAATTGTCGGTCGACGGCACCACCGAGCCGAGATAGGCCTTCACCAGCTCGGGATGATTGCGCACCGCCTCCGAGAACGAGCAGAAGATCACGCCCGCCTTGGCGAGCTCGGCCTTGAAGGTGGTGGCGACGGAGACCGAATCGAACACCGCGTCGACGGCGACGTTCGGCCTCTCGACGCCGGCGAGCGCCTCCTGCTCGACCAGCGGGATGCCGAGCTTGGCGTAGGCGCGCAAGAGCTCCGGGTCGACCTCGGCGAGCGACTTCGGCCCGGCGGCCGACTTCGGCGCCGAGAAGTAATAGATCGCCTGGAAGTCGATGTCGGGATATTCGACCCGCGCCCAGCGCGGCGTCTCCATGGTCAGCCAGCGCCGGTAGGCCTCCAGCCGCCAATCGAGCAGCCATTGCGGCTCGCCCTTCTTGGCCGAGATGAACCTCACGGTGTCTTCGTTTAGGCCCTTCGGCGCCTTGTCCGACTCAATGTCCGTAACGAAGCCGTATTTATAGGCGTCGACGTCGATCGAACGAACTTGGTCGACGGTCTCCTGGACTGCCGCCATAAGACTTCTCCTCGCCTTGACGGTTTCAAGGACCGTCGGTGGGGGTCAACGATGCTCAGCCAACGAGCGGCTCGGCGCGTCACGGCTCCGGGCTGTGGCAGACCGCTTCTATATTGTGTCCGTCGGGGTCGATTGCAAACGCCCCGTAATAGTTCGGATGGTAGTGGGGGCGCAAGCCCGGCGCCCCGTTGCCGGTTGCGCCCGCGGCGAGCGCCGCGGCGTAAAAAGCGTCGACTTCTCCGCGGGTTCGCGCGGCGAAGGCGAGATGGAGAGGCGAAGCGGGCGCTTCTCCCTGGCTCAGCCACATTTGCGGCTTGCCGCCGCGCCCGAGGCCGACGCCGCCGCCGTGCTCCATCGCCACGCCGATTCCCAGCGGCGCCAAAGCCGCGAGGTAGAACTTGCGGCTCGCCGCCACGTCCCGCACGCGAAACCCGATATGGTCGAACATCGCCCTTCCCCCGATCGCCCCGGCGCCCCCGGCATTATCGGCCGAGCGACCGAGCGGCAAGCGCGATTCCCGCAACCTTGCGCGGCGCTCACAGGGCGAGCAGCAGCCCCGACATGGTCAGGAACGACAGCGCCGTCGCCAACAGCACCGCCGCGGCGCAGACCCGTTCCTGGCCGTATTGGCGGCCGAGCAGCGGGAAAATGCTGAGCGTCGGCGAGCTGGCGAAGATGAACATCGCCTTGCGCAGGTCGCCGTCGAGCGCCGGCGCCAGCAAGAGCTGCGCGACGAGCATGACCAGCGGAAACAGGATCTGCTTGCCGGCGACGATGCGGGCGGCGTCGCGCGTCACGCCGCCGACGTTCAGTCCGACCAGCATCCCGCCGACCACGAACAGCGCCGACGCGCCGGAGGCCATGGCGAGCATGTCGACCGTGCGGGCGAGCGGGGCCGGCAGCGCGACGCCAGCCAACGAGGTCGCGGCGCCCAAGGCGATGGCGACGATCATCGGGTTGCGCGCCAGGCGGACGACCAAGTGGCGCGCCACCGCGGAAAACTTCTTGCCGACGTGGCGACCGTTCTCCGCCAGCGCCAGCGACAAGGGGATGGCGAGGAAGTTCTCGACGATCATCGTCAGCGCCACGGCGACGGCCGCCGGCGGGCCGACGAACAAC
>Ga0326727_10007026_pt1 | contig 30230 bp, 18 predicted proteins | sample MB2enrmetagenome_FD_207643 | JGI IMG/M metagenome (GOLD analysis project Ga0326727, IMG submission 207643) | Lab enriched peat soil microbial communities from McLean, Ithaca, NY, United States - MB29MY | ecosystem: Environmental > Terrestrial > Soil > Wetlands > Peat | place: USA: New York... | reverse complement strand
CTCGTCCAGGCGGTCCACCGTTTCGCCCCAAACGTAAAAGGGGCTCTCAGTCCTCAGGACGTGTGCCCGGGGGTTCCCTTTGGGATGAACATACCCCTCCCCATTGCTAAACCATCCCTTCTGGGTGTGGATGTTGTAATGGACTTCCTCTGCTACCAGATGACTCTTGGGGTCATCAAACACCACGTGCCCGCGCGCCATCATGTCGCCCGACGTGTCGTCGAAGGAAGCTTCGTCCGCGGTCACGCGCATCTCTTCGTAAACGATTTGAACGTGGCCACGCAGATGGTAAGTGTCCTTATCCCTTTGCTGTGAGTCGGCGCGGATGGTAACTTCCTTCCCGGACCCCTTTGGTTGCAAAGAAACCGGAATCTGCTGCGCGTACAAAGAGCAAGTGAGTGCAAAAAAGAGCGTAAGAGCAGCGGGAAGCCGCAAGCCATCATTTCCGGGAAGGGGACGAAGGGGGTCCATGAGCGCGCAGAAAGGTCATTCTACTCGAAAGCACTTTGTTCTTCCGAGTGATTTTGCTAAGATGCCTGAGGATAAGGGAAACGCTGCCTGAAGGACTGATTATCCCCAGTGAAGTGCCCCAAATGTGGGTTCGTCAGCTACGCTGGACTTGAGAAATGTAAAAAGTGTGGCTACTCGTTCGTGAAAGCCGCACCCAAGGGGTCTTCTTCTTTGCTGACCTCTTTGTTCCCACACGGAGCGCCCTCGATTTCCAGCCCCCCACCGGAACCTTTGCCCGAACTTAGGGAGAATTCCCCCCGCGCTGAACCGGAGCTACCCACTCAACAAATACCGCCTCCTGAGGCGGAGCCCGTGCGGATACCTCCTTCCTTGCTGGCCTCTTTGTTCCCGGAGAAAGCGCCCGCGATTTCCCGTTCCCCGTCGGAACCCTTGCCCGCACCTAGGGAGAATCCACCCCGCGCTGAACCCGAGCGACCAACGCAACTGGCACAAGCACCTGAGACGGCGACCATACGGGTATCTTCCCCCAAAGAAGACCTGAATGTGTCTGACCGCTTGCCCGTGGACGAACACCCCCAAGATTGGAGAAAAGAGTTGTCGGAAAGACTTGAGAAGTATCGCGAGCGGCGGGCTCGTTTCCAGCCCGATGCAGAGTCCACGGGGAATCTCGAGCTGGACTTCGAGGACACCGGCAAACCCGAGGATCATCGTTCCCTTGACGACGCTCTGGGGAGTCCGGAGGACAGGGATACGGGCTTGGATTTGGAAATCGGCGAACCCGCCATGGCCCACGGCAAGGACGGCCCGTCAAGTGAAACGCTCATATTCGAAAAGTCGGACGACGAGACGATGCAGCTCGACGCTGCTCCCGTGGAGGCGGAGGAGATGTCCTGGGGCGAGCCCTTGGCAAAAAGCCCTCCCATGGAAATCCTGGTTGGCTCGCCCACCGAGACAGCGCCTCAGGAAGAGGAGGAGGCCGAGGGGATTCCCCTCGCGCCCTTAGGCCGCCGCTTCCTGGCGGGCTTGACGGATGCCCTGGTGCTGATTCTGGGGGCAGCCGTGTTTGGGGTAATCTTCTGGGAGTTTTGCGGGCGGTTGTCGCTGGTTCCGCTCAACATCGCGGTTCTAGGATTTGTCGCCGTCATTCTCATTTTTACCTACTTCGCGGTGTTTACGGCCATTGCTTCCGCCACGCCTGGACTATTGTGGATGGGATGCAAGATCCGCAATTTGCGTGGAGGCAATCCCACCGTGCGCGAATCCTTGTGGCGCGCCTTCGGAGTTCTGGTTTCACTCTCAGCGCTCCTGCTGGGTTTCGTCTGGGCCTGTGTGGATAGCGACAGCCTGACTTGGCATGATCGCATGTCGGGAACTGTCATTACGGAGGAGCGCAGCTCCGCGTATCTCGCTGGCTTGAAAGCGGAAACCTAGGGCATTTGCTTCATCGCACGCTTTCGTAGCAGCTTCGGGGACGGCTTTTCCATGGGCAAGAGAAGGTTCATCAATCAAAAGCTCGGCAAGAACGTTAGCCGCAAATTCGATTTGCTAAAATCAGAACTTGCCGGGCGCGGCAACCGCCAGTCGTTATCCCGGCCAGTGATTCGGCTCCCGAAGAAGGGAACCTCCCGGGCAAAGCCCTGACCAATGGTACACGTTTCGTTTCAGCCAGTTGCTCGGTCCCGGAAGCCAAAGGAATAATCCCCCGCGCCAGAACCTTCCTTTCACATTTGTGCATCAAAGAAAATGGCGTGCTATAATTGTAGGCATCAGGGCAGTATGAGCCCCCGGTGAAGGAGCCAACCCAGGATGACAAATCGTATTCGAGCCACACTAATTTCCATCTCCCTCGTACTCATGTCCTACGTTGTCGTAGGAGGACTGCTGGGGAAGAGTGAAACATCCACCGAGAAGACTTATCGCGACCTGGGTGTTTACAGTGAAGTCCTAAATCGCATCAAGCAGGAATACGTGACTGATCCGGATCTGAAAAAGGTCACGGACGGCGCAATCCGGGGCCTGCTCGAGTCGCTGGATCCTTACAGCACGTACCTCACTCCCGAGCAGTATCAGGATTACTTGCAACACCCTGACCCAGGACCGGCGGATGTGGGGATCTTCATCTCCAAGCGGATGGGATATGTCACGGTGGTTGCGGTTCTTCCCGGGAGCCCTGCGGAAAAAGCCGACGTCAAGCCGGGCGACCTGATTGATGAGGTTGATGGGGTGCCTACCCGCCAATTTTCCGTGGTGCAACTTGAGCGCACGATGGCGGGGCAACCGGATACGACCCTGAAGCTCACCCTGGTTCGTGAGGCGCGTGTCGACCCCCAGAGCGTTTCAATCACCCGGGCCGTTCTGAATTACCCACCGGTCTTCACCAAAATGATGGAGGACGGAACCGGGTATATGCGCGTGGCGACCTTCAACAAAGGGAAGGCTCGCGAGATTGCCGCCAAGATCAAGGAACTCCAAGCGCAAGGCGCTCACAAACTCATTCTGGACATGCGCAACTGCGCCGGAGGCGATGTGCAGGAGGCGGTTGATACCGTCAGCCTGTTCCTGGATAAAGGTCTGGTGACTTACCTTGCCGGGCAGCGCTTTCCACGCCAGGATGTGGAAGTTCATCCTACCGGTCCGGTGTGCACGTTGCCCTTGGCAGTGCTTATCAACCAGTCGACGGCCGGTCCGGCGGAGTTGGTGGCCTCCGCGATGCTGGGCAATAAACGCGGCGAAGTGGTGGGCGAACGGAGCTTTGGTGTGGGTGTCTATCAGAAGCCCATCCCCGTCGGCGATGGCTCGGCCCTGCTTCTTTCCGTGGCCAAGTATTACGGGTCGGATGGCAAGGCCATCAACGAAAACGGGGTAACTCCCAGCGTGGTCCAGCCTGCCACGGCGGAGGCTGACAATGCGGATGAAGAAAACCAGCCCGAAGGGCCTGAGCAATTCGGCGGCAAAGATGACCTGCAACTTCGCAAAGCCATCGAGATTCTGAGCCGATCCGCAACGTCGGCCAAGGCCGCTTGATTCGAAGCGCGAAAATCGAAACTGGAAACTCGAAACTGGAAAAGCGAAACTCGAATTTCGAAATCCGAGAATCCCATAGCAGCTCACGGGCTTTGATTTTCGATTTTCGAATTTCGAGTTTCCAGTTTCGATTTTCGAGTTTCCTGCCCTTCCTTCTGTTATTAATCCTTGCCGCCAGCGCCTGCAATTGGTTTCATCCCCAACCTCTGAGTGAACCAGACCGCCGCGAGCTGGCGGTACGATTCCAGAACGCGGTGGCGGACGCCGGGGGCACCCAGATTTGGATCAAACATCCTAACCGTTTGCATCGTGGTCAAAGCCCCGCCGAAATGCCCTTGCAAGTGCTCGCCACTCCAGCCGCTTACCATGCCGTGCTGTCTTGCGTCCAGCAAGAGTCCGACAAGGACAAACTGGACTTAGCGACCTCGGCGGCAAGCGCCGGAGGCGGACTGAATGCGGTCAACCTCCAGATCACGCGGCACCGGCAGCGCATCATCCAAATCCATCTGCGGGAAGTGCCTCGGCTGCTGCGCGCGGCCATCGTGATCGACGACATGGGCCGCGACCTGGAAGCTGAGCACAAGCTCGAAGCGCTCGATTATCCTCTCACTTTTTCCGTGTTGCCTTACTTGCCGTACACTCAAAAAACTGCTCAGGAAGCTCACCGTAGCGGGCATGAGGTCATGCTGCACCTGCCCATGGAACCGGAGCCCGGTGCGCATGCGTCCCCCGGGGAAGGGGCCATTCTCGTCGGCATGAACGCGGGGGAGGTGCGGAGGGTAGTCCTGAATGATCTGGCTTCCGTTCCCTATGTGGCGGGTGTGAACAACCACATGGGTTCGCGCGCCACCCGGGATGTAGCCCTGATGGCGGAGGTCATGAAGGTTCTGGCAGACCAGCGGCTTTATTTCATCGACAGCCGCACTACGGCCGCAAGTACAGCGCTGGAGGCGGCTCGACGCCAGCACTTGCCGGCGTTTTATCGGGCGGTGTTTTTGGATGATACGGAGACTGTCCCCTATACGCTGGAGCAGTTGCGAAAATTCCGCCACAAGGTGGAGCAAGATGGCGTGGCGCTGGCCATCGGGCACCCGCACGCTACAACGATTGCCGCGCTGGCGAAATTCCTGCCGGAGTTGGAACGGGCAGAAATTGAACTGGTCACGCCTTCCCAAATCGTTCGCCAACCCGAAATCGCCCGCCTGCACCCACCCGTCAGCACGAACTGACCCATCTGGTAAACCACACCTGGGGCTTCTACATTTCTGATGCGGCATTCTGGTAAGTTCGAGTGGTGATTGACCGGTTCCGATCGGCGAGCGACCGCCAACGGGGGATTTGGCCGACCATTCAAGCTTACTCCTGCCGCAGGACAGTGTTGGGATCGACTTGCGATGCCCGGCGAGCGGGAATATACGCTCCCAGGGCGGCCATGGCCAGAAGGGCGAGGGTGACCAGCGCGACCAGAGGCATGTTGAAGCCGCGGCCTTGCACCAGGTTGCCGAGTGGCCGAGACGCGGCAAGACTGAGGACCAAGCCGATAACGACTCCACTACCGGCCAAGATCATCCCCTGCTTCAGCACCATTCTAACCACGTTTGCGGGGGCCGCCCCAATCGCCATGCGGATCCCGATCTCGCGATACCGCAGGCTCACCGAGTACGTCATCAACCCGTAGAGTCCTACCAACGCCAGCGCCAAGCCCAGGAAACCCAACCCCCCGATGATTTGGCGAATGATATCCATGCGTTGTTTCACCGTCAGGTCATAGACCTCCTGGAGGGACCGGACGGCGAAAATCGGTTGGTTCGAATCCAGCCGCCGGACCAGGTCGCGCAACGGGCCGGCCTCGTTGGCGGGAGGCCCCTCGGTTTCAAGCATCAGGGTCATCGCGGCGGAAGGGTTCTGGGCCATGGGCAGGTAAATGTACTCGAGAGGCGGTTCGAGAGGGTTCAGGTACGTGCTCTGCTTCGCCACCCCGACGATCTCAGCGAAGGGACCCACCGCGCCATTCAATCGCAGGCGTTTCCCGATGGCGCCTTGATTGGGATAATATTTGCGGGCGAACTGTTCATTGACAATCACCACCGGCGGGGTGTCCGCCCGGTCGGTCAGCAGGAACTCGCGGCCCGCGACAATGGGCACGCCGATGGTCTGGAAGTAGCCCTCGCTGACGGTGTCCGAGAACAAGCTGACCGCCTCCGTCCCGGTGGGCAACTGGACACCCTCGGGGACGACCCGCGTCGCACCAAATCCGCCCAACTGTGACTGTGCCGGCGATTCCATCATCGGTAAGGCTTGCGAGAGAGCTGCGGACTTCACGCCGGCGAGGGTCCGAGCCTGATCGAGCAACTGCCGGTAGAATTCCTTGCTCTGCTCCATCGACTCGCGGGCCAGCGTGGGGTTAAAACCGGCGGTGAGGACGTGGTCGATGCGGAAACCCAGCGGCGCGGAAAGAAGAATCGACGCCCCGCGAAAAATCTGCGTGGCGAAGACCAGCAGGAAAAGCGAACCCGCCACCTGCGCAATCACCAGCGCATTCCTTCCTAGGAATCGCCGTTGCTTGCCTCCCGTGACCGCGGTGGACTTCAAGGCCGCAACCAAATCCGGCTTGGTGCTCTGGAGCGCCGGCGCGAGTCCAAACAGGATGGCACTGGCCACGGAAACCAGCAGTGCGAACAGCAGCACCTGTGAGTCGACCCGAAAGTCGAGCACGAGAGGAATGTCGCTGGGGATGCGGAATCGGGAGAAGAGAGCCGCGGCCGCTTGGGCGATCAGAAGTCCCAGTCCTCCGCCCAAAATCGCGATCACCAGGCTCTCCGTCAACAGGAGGCGGATCAGCCGGCCCCGTCCCGCTCCCACCGCCAGCCGCAGGGCGATCTCGCGCGATCGGGCGGAGGCGCGGCTCAGCATGAGGTTCATGATGTTGGCGCAAGCGATCAGCAACACCACCCCGGCCAGCACCATCATGAAAAGGAACGCCACGGCAGGCGTCGAATACTGCTCGATCTGGGTTTGCCAGTACGTCCCAACTTCTAACGAGCAGGTGCGATTTGTCTCGGGGTAGGCTTGAGCAAGTTGCTGGCTAATAACCCTGGCCTCGGCCGATGCTTGCCGAACGCTGACCCCCGGCTTCAGCCGTCCCTGAACCCTCATCACTCGGAGCCCGCGCATTTCGAGTTCGTTCTGCTGCGACCCGCCTGCCAGGGCGGGCTCCATCGCCAGCGGAACATACAGGTCGGCGCGCATCCAAACGATCGGCCCCCGGAAGGGTTCCGGCGCCACTCCCACCACCGTAAAGGGGAGGCCATTGAGGAAAATGCTCTTCCCGACAATGTCGGGGCTCGACGCAAATTCGATTTCCCAAAAATCATGGCCGAGCACGACGACCGCATCACGACCCGGCACTTTGTCCTCATCAGCGCGGAAGCCACGCCCGAGTTGCGGACGCACACCCAGCACGTCAAAGAAATTCCCGCTCACCAGCGCGCTGTATTTCATCTTGGGCAGCGTATTCCTGTCGTGGGCGATGCCGAGCGGGAAATATTGCGATGCAGTCAGCCCTGCGAAGGATTTGCTCTTCCTTTGCAGGTCAATAAAATCCGGGTAGGACAAACCGGCTTGCTGGAATAAGCCGGTGCTCTCCCCGCGCACCTGTGCCTGGACAACAACGATTTCGGAGGCGCGGGGAACGGGCAGGGGCCGCAGAAGCAAGAATTCTGCCAGGCTGAAAACGGCGGCGTTGGCCCCGATCCCCAAGGCCAGTGACAAAATGGCGATCAAGGCGAACCCGGGATTCTTCCGCAACGTGCGTAGGGCATAGCGCAGGTCAGAGAGCATGATTCCTGCTCCTCTTGCACTGCGGCAGAGCACGTAGAGTGCCATGCAAAATCGTCTCTACCTTATTGAAAATGCAATGCCTCCTTAAGAGGTGCATCGGAGTGGTTGTCCGTTTTCGGAAAAAGAGTGTGCGGAAACGCGATGCCGGAAAGGATTCGATAACTTATTGTCCGGCGCAGACGCCAGCCGGGTTGCGGAAACCATCTACCTCGGGGCGATGCTCATCGATTGCCCATGCCTCCGTCAAAGCGGTAGAAAGCCGCCGAGATAAGCGGTGCTTTTTATGACTTTACTTTGATGCTACCGCAGCATTGAGCTGGCTGCCCCGAATCCATTGCAGAATCGTCCGGAATTGCCAGCTTGATTCATTCCCGGGCCAGCGCTGGCCACCGTTGTGGGTGGCCAGATAATCGCCGACGTTGCCCGCGCTGTCGGTAGGCCGTGTGGGCTTGATCAAAATCAGGCTATGCGTCGGGTCATTGATGTCCACAACGCGCATGGCATATTTGTAATTTTCCTCGCTGTCCTGCGGAGAAAATACGCCCTCGGCGTTGGGCGGCTGGAGTTTGAAGATCACATGACTGGCATGGCAAAATACGCAAGCCTTCCCGTCCGCTCCGGGCGTGGCCAGAATGGGTTCAATCTTGATCACGAAGTAATTGAAGTCCAGGACGGAGCCGGGTTGCACATCCTTGAGGGCCTCACCGAGCTTTTTCCCTTCCAGGACACTTGTGGCGATAAGTTTCAGGCGCGGATTGTTGTCTTTCTGCAATTCGACCAGCGTGGCGCGGAAGTCCGGCCGTTGCTCAACATCCTTCACCTTGCGCAGGACATCGAGCGCAGCGGCGCGCGCGTTGGCGTCGGGGTCGCGCAAAGTGGCTAGTACTTGCTTGGATTAATTCGCGTATTTTTAAGTCGTTGAAATCAAAGCGCAACCTGTACCCAGTTACGTACGCTAATTAAATCAAGCAAGTACTAGGACCGTGTTGAGCACGATGGGGTTTTCCAGAAAGTCCGGCACATTTTGATATGCAACATTCTTCCCCAGAAAGTACTGCTGATCCTGCGATACGGCGCCACCCGCAACGCCAAGATGCCTGCGCATGAACTTGGGGTTTCCCACCTCTTCGATAAGGATGCCGCGGGCGGAGCTGGACAAGTTTGCAAAAGCGGTCTTTACCAGGGGAGCGGTTTCCGGGTTACTCAGAAAATGCTCCAAGGAAACGCGCAAGGCGGCGCGCTGGACCTCGGGACTAGGATCGTCTAGCCCCACCAGAACCTGTCCCCGCAGCGCCGGCTCCCGCATGAGACTTTGGAAAGATGATGCCGCATTGAGGACTCGCGCGTAATTGGGCGGGCGGGGTTGGCGCTGGAGCAAGGACCGCAGCGCCTCCAGGACCTCCGCTTCCTGTTCCCAGGGAGAGTTGTCAGGGAGTGCCGCGAGAAGCGGGAGCACCACGGCCTGACTGTCCGGGTTACCTTGCTTGAGGATTTCGACGACCTGCTTCACCAACTGGGGGTCAGGTACGGAAGGGGCGTCAAGGTTTAGGATTCCTCGTTGACCATCCTCATAAACGTACCGAACCGTCTGCCGCACCTCAGCGCTCGGATCCTCCGCGAGTTTGAGCGCGGCGAGGGTGAAGCGTTCGCCGCCGGCGCCGCTGAGCGTGCTTCCCGCTTTCAGCACTTCGATCTTCATGGAGTCGCCAGCGGCCTGGAGGCAGGCTAAGAGGGCAGCTTCCAGCTCAGGCCCGGAACTCTTGAAGAAGTGGATGAGGTCGCTGTCATTGCCAATGCGTGTTTGGAAAAAGCCGTTGCGAACGTCATATTTGAAGTTCACCGCCTCGCGGTAAGGCGGATACTCATAACCCGCAAGGTGCAGGTCAGGCACGCCACTGACGTACTTGGTGAGGACGGCAGGCAGACCGATGGAAACGGTGTCAGCCTTGAGCGGGGGCAAGGCGTAGTGGCGAATGTGAAAATCCCACAGAGCATTCAGGATACCTTCACGCCCCAAGGGAGTGCCCTCGCGCAGCACCTTGGCCAACACCTGGGCCTGGTCGCGCACTACTGCCTCATACCCGTCCCCGATGCGGTTCTTGTCCTCATCCTTCGCGGCGGCTCGCACCCAGGCTTCCAGATACCCAGTATTCTCATCAAGTAAATCGTAGATGCTCTCCTGGAGGCCGCGACGCACCATGGGATCCGTTTCGATGTTGAGGCGCGAGGCCAACGCTTCGAGAGTACTCCAGCGCACCGGTGGTTGGTCCACCTGCCAGTAGTACCAGCGCCATAAGCCGGAGGCTGCTTGAAAACGCACGAACGGAACAGAATCGTTCAAATCGCCTTCCAGGGCGGCGAGCAAATCCGCATCGCCAGTGAGTTCCTTGAAATGTTGGTTGAAAAGGCGGGTAGCGCCCCAACGAGTGCGCGCGTCGGGTGACTTGAGCGCGGCAATCAAGAGCTTGCGACCGGCGGGAGCGGCGTCTTGCCGTCGCGACAAGACCATACGGAGCGCGTAAGCGGCGCTGGTCTGCACCATCTTGCTGGGATCGCCCAGGGCTTGAATCAAAACCGGCATCGCCCCGGGGTCCGCCATGTGCCCGAGGGCGCGGGCCGCTGCTTCGCGGGCCAGCGGTTGATCGCTCTTCGCCAGCACTTGCCAGATCGCGCGCAGCGTAGACTCGGGCGCCAGGTCCCAGAATTGATCAAGTTGGGCAAGGAGCAACGGCAAGTTACGGGTGGCAAGTTTCGCGGGCGGCCGAGGATACCCCGCGTCCCAGTTCTTGCCCTGGGTTGCTCCCGGGTAAAGCGTGGACAGGGACATCACGGCAAACTGCGTCGCCCGGAAGGGCGTGTTAAAGCCTTGATAGACGGGGTCGCCTTCCCAACTGCCTTCCGGCCGCTGCGCCGCCAGCATGGCGTGTACCGCGCGCGCCATGCGCTCATCGGTCTCGGGGCGCCTTCCGGCCAGCGCCAGGGCATATACGGCATTATAGGAAATAAAATCCGCAGGCTTGGCTTGCTTGTCAAACGGATACGGCCACGCCCCCTCGGGAGTTTCATAGCTATAAAGCTGGTCAATCAGCTTGTCGATTTGCGCAGCGTACCGGGTGCGATCCACCGTCGCCAGGAGCTGAATCTTCCAATTCAAGTCGATCATATTCTCGGGCTCTCGCGCCAGGGCGAGGCGCAGCACGTTGTCGCGTTCCCCGAGCCACTGCGGGTCGTTCGTCTGGCGGTAAACCAGATCGAATGTCTCCCAGCTCTGCGTGGCGATCTCGAAGGGGCTCACGTCCGGTTCACAGCCGTCGGCCTCGTTGCCCGGCATAACGGTCACACCTTTGTAGTGAATCTTCAGGAATTCGGCGTAGGGAGTATCGAAGTGCGGCCGTGGCGCGTCGTGCGTCACATTCTGTTCGAGCGAGTGCATGATCAAGGGGATACGGCTCGCCACCGTGCGGGCCGTGTAAATGACGCGCACCCAGTTGGTATTGGGCTCGCCATACAGGGGCCGGGCGTTGTTGTAAAGGCGATCGGCGATAAACTCCAGCGCCGGGCGTTGCGTGGGTGCATAACCGTTGTGGATGGCCGTCAGATATCCGCGCATGGTGAATTGCGATGGATGACACGCGATGCACAGTTGAGTTTCCGAGTGCTGCATGACCGTCCGCAAGGCGACAGCGCCACGCCGCGGGGTGTTGGAGAGCCACGTATCACCCATATTGATGAGAAAGTCCATGCCGGCGCGCACGGCCTGGTGCGGGTCAGTGTAAGGCGGCACGGCATAGTCATAAGTGTGAAGTTGGAACGCCGGGTGGTTGGCGGCGATGCGCACGTAATACTCGTGGCCGGGTTGCAGCGTGCGCGTGCGGAACTTATAGAGCCCGGGATAATTCTGCGTTGCTTCAATCTGATAAACAAATTCCCCATCGTTAAAAGGCACAACATCTTGCTGCCCGTCCGCGTCCTTGCCCAGCCGGAAGATGTCCACATCCAGCGGCACGTCGCGGTCAGTGACATTCAGGACAAAATAGGCGAGTCGCGGTTGTGCCCCGTGATAGGTGAATTTGAACCACTGAAACCCCTTGAGCATGGCTTGATAGGCATCTTCACTGGGGGAGGGAGCGTAGGGCCTTTCATCGTCGCTGCCATAAATGGTTTGCCCAAACTCAAAGGGCTGGGCAGTTTGCCAGGTACTGTTGGGCGCCGAGGCGATCGCGCCGGGTTGCACACCGGCGCCGTGGGCCACCTGGGGAGCTGCTACCTGCGGAACGGGGCGCAACGTTGCCCCTACATCCGGCATGTGCACTGGCGCTGGCGCTGATAGCGTAATGTTGACTTGACCCGCGGCCCGAGGGCGGAGAGTAAGATAAAAATCGAGGTCAGCGGTGTGTAGCCATTTGGATTCAACTTTTCCGCGCGCGTCTTCCACCGTCACCAGCACGGCGTCACTGCCCTGAATTTGGCCGGGGTCTTTAACCCAAACGGTCAACGCGTAAAGCGCATCGGGGCGAACTCGACCCAGGTGGATCGCACGAGCATTTGGGGAATTGGGTTGATCGGCCCGCGCGGATCGGCCAACGTACAGCGGCAAGGCGATGATCATCGCCCCGCCCGCCAGCAGGAGAATCCACCATTGCGCGCTTGCCCACTTTCTGAATATCGCCATACCCCTAACCCCTCGGCTGGAGTTCTTTGAGGATTCGCGCCCCTCGCCCTGCACAGTTCGTGCGCAATACCGTCGCCCCTATTGACTGTTCCCCAGGAGCTTCTTCCAGCGCGCCCAAGCATCAATGCGGGCCTGGCGATTAGCATCGCTCGCGTCTGGAGCCTCCCCCGCGCGCATGAAACCGTGCCCGGCGCCCTCGTAGATGACCGGGTCGTAGGTTTTTCCCGCCGCCTTCATCTGCTCGCGAGTATCCGGAATCGTGGCATCGATGCGGGCGTCATTTCCCGCGTAGAAACCGTACACGGGCGCGGTGATGTTCGCCATGGCCTCTTTGGCCGGCGGCCCCCCGTAAAACACGAAGGCGGCGGCAAGGTCCGCCCGATGCGTTGCAAAGCGGAAGTTCTGGCCCCCGCCCCAGCAGAAACCTGCTACGAACAGCTTGCCGTTGGAGGCCGGAATCTTGTTGGCGTAGTCCGTGACTGCGTTGAGGTCCGCGGTGATCTGGTCAGGATTAAGATGGCTTACGGCCTCGACCGCAGGACTTCCCATGCCTCCCTGACCCTGTGGGAAGGCGCTGCTCCGGCCGCCATTCGGCCCCATGCCCGAAAGCAAGTCGGGAGCGACCGCGATGTAACCGGCTTCCGCCACTTGGTCAGCCAAATCCTGCACCCAATCCGTCATCCCGAAAATCTCATGAATGATGAGCACTACGGGTGTCTTGTCCTTTGCCTCGGGGTAGACAACAAAGGTCTCGACCGCGCGGCCATCGTGCTTAATGGTGACCCATTCACGATGTCGCGGGGACTTTTCCACCTGGGCGCGCGCCCAATCCTGGGCCAAAACGGGTGATGCGCACAGCAAAAGAAGGAACCACACCATTAGGGATCGCATGTCTCTCTCCTGGTTATTGTTGCCCTGGGGCTCTGCTTCGACCCGATTTGCAGCCTCGGGTGAAGATGATGAGATCATACACGCGATGCTTGCATGCTCGCAAGGTCTGTGACCGCGAGAAAGACCGTTGGTTCGTCGTGGGTGACACAGGCACTCTTGCCTGTGCCCAAGACTGATGCCTCTCATGTGGAGGGCACAGGCATGAGTGCCTGTGCCACCGCCAGCACTCAGTTTGGAGCAAGCGTACGGCGCCATCGCGTTCTACCTGGCGCACCAGCAAATGGTGGATGCGTACCTCCAGAAGGGGCGGGAGGACTTCGAGCGGATGCGCGAAGAGTCCCGCCGCAAACACCCGACCCTCTACGTAAAGCTGGAAGCGGCGCGCCGTTCCATGCCGAGTTCCCGCCAGTTTGATGTCGTAGCGGCGAGTTTACCTCGCCAAATGGTCCGTCGGCTGACGGATAAAGCCGCTGCTACGTCAAACTGTACCACTACCGAGAAGGCGGCAGGGTTGCAGGTGCGCCCCCACACTTCTATACTTCAAGCTCTTCGGGGGCATTGCATGTAGCACGATTTCACCTCCGGTGGAGCGCGGGCCGCTCCTGCGCCGGAAGGAGTTCATGGGATGAAATCATCGCGCCGTAATTTCCTTTTGACCGCCGTCACCGCGCCTTTGGCGGCGCGCCTCGACCCTCGGCGGAAGGGTGGGTTAGAGGCTTTGGGGGCCGTGCTGCCCGGCGGCCAAGTGCAATTTGAGAATCCGCAAATCATTCGCTACGACGCGAAGTGTTTCACCATCAACGGCAAGGATACGCTGGTGGTGAGCGGCGCATTTCATTACCCGCGCTGCCCCAAGGCGCTCTGGCGCGATCGCTTGCAGAAATTCAAGGTGGCCGGATTCAACACCGTCGAGACCTACGTCTTCTGGAATTATCACGAACCGCAAGAAGGCAAAGTGGACCTGTCGGAGTTTGAGGAATTCGTCAAACTCGTTCACGAGATGGGTTTCATGATGATCGTCCGTCCAGGCCCTTATGTCTGCGCGGAATGGGAACGAGGGGGATTTCCTTCCTGGGTGGCGGCCAAGCGGTTCCCGCTTCGCACCGCCAATGCGGAAAGCCTGCGAACCTCGCAGCACTGGTACTCGGAAGTTCTCCCCATCATCATGCAGAACCAAGTGACGTTGGGCGGCCCGATCATCATGGTGCAGGTGGAAAATGAGTACGACTTCAGCGTGCCCATGCCTGATGACGCCAAGCGCGAGTACATTCGCGCCCTGGCCAAGATGGTGTGGAGCGCCGGCATCAGCGTGCCCGTGATCACTTGTTGGACCAAGCAGGCGCGCGAGAATAGCGACCCGGACATGGCGCGGATCATGGACACATGCAATTTTTATCCGCGTTGGAAGATTCTGGCGGAACTCCCCCCGGCGCTGGAAAAGTTGCGCCTTGAAGAACCCGCCTCACCCTTGGCGATTACGGAACTCCAAGGCGGATGGTTCAGCGAATTCGGCGGTCTGCTTTCGGTGAGTCAGGATGGCGTGGACGCCGCGCAGATCAACATGCTCACCAAGACCGCCTTGGAATTAGGGGTGACGTCCTTCAGTTATTACATGGGCTTCGGCGGCACCAATTTCGATTGGGCCGCCAAGAAGCTGACCACCACTTATGACTATGCCGCGCCGATCCGCGAGCCCGGCGGCCTGTGGGACAAGTACTATGCCGTACGAGGCATTGGCCAGTCCCTCAGCGCATTCGGCAGCGTATTGACCCGCGCAGTGGCTCTGCCCGGCGTGCAATGCACCAATGCCAACGTTAGTGTGAGTGAACGCACCAACGGTCCCAGCGCGGTTTTGTTTGTCCGCGAAAACGCCAACGCCCCCCAGCGCTACAAGATGACCTTTACGGATTCCCACAGCCCGAGCAAGCGCTTCATCTTTGCTCCCCGCCAAGGCGAATTGGAACTGGCGCCGCGCGAGATGAAGATGCTGCCCGTACAGATTCCGATCAGTGGGGGGAGGCTGTGTTACTCGACGGGGGAAATGTTGGCCCACGGGGTCAATCTTGATCGGGACTTCCTGATCTTGTACGACCTGCCCGGGCGGACATTGGAGATGGGCCTGGCCACCGTGGACGAACCAAGGCTGGAAGGCGACACTTTCTATCGTTATTGGGATCCGGAATTCGAAACCTCGGTTCTGGCGGTACAGGTTGAGACCACAGAAAAAATGCTGCTGTACCGTGACCACCTTCAGATCTTCGTCGTGCCGCGCGACAAAGCTCTGCGCACCTTCCTCTGGGAGTTTCCACCCCAGATCGTCCCCGGCTCCGAGGCAAGGAAAACGGTGGTGGCTCCCATCCTGACCGACGCGTATGCCCTGGTGGGATCGGGCACCCTCAAGAGCCGCGCCTGGGTGGATTTGGAGTTCCTCCCCGGACAGCACGAGGTTGCCGTGATGCTCCCGCCGCTACCCGTAAAGTGCCGGCTGGATGGCAACCTGACGGACTTCCATTATGACCGGCCCTGGCACCTGGCGCGGGTACAAGTGACCACTCCGGCCTTGCCCTTCCAGCCCATCAATCTGAGCGAGGGCGACACATATGTGGAAAAATTTGATCCGGGAACCGGCGAGTGGCTCACCAGTCCTTTGCACGCGCTCGAAGATCTGGGGTCAGTGCCTTATGGTTACGTCAAGTACCGCGCTCCATTCACATTCAACGGCGAGCCTAAAATGTTCGTCTCCACGCGGGCCGACGACGCGAAGAAAGTTTTCGTCAACGGCAAGTTCGTGGCAGAGGCCTCCAATAACGAGAAGTTGATTGATTTCCCCCTGGCGAAATATGCTCAGCCTGGCGCCAACCTCGTGGAAATCTCCTATGAACTCTTCGGCGCCCCGAATTTTGGCGAGAATTTGGGCGAGTTGAAAGGACTCGAATCGGCGGGCATTGGCGCTGATTTCGCGTCGGCCAAGGGTCTGGAGAGTTGGCAAATCCAGCGCTATGCCGCGCTGATGCGAGGACGGGAAATTAACCCGGAAGCCGGCGTTTGGACCCCCGCGTCGTTCCTCGGCGGCGGGGGAAGCCCGACCCTGGTCCCAGCCTTCACGTGGTGCCGCGCGAAATTCACGCCGCCCACCCTCGAGGAGGCTTGGAAAATACCTTGGAAGCTTATCTTCGATGCCGACTGCGATGCTTTGATTTTTCTCAATGGAAAATTTGTAGGACGCTACATCACGATAGGCCCGCAAACAGATTTTTATCTTCCCGAGCCGTATTTTACTCCGGTCGGCGAAAACAACCTGACGTTCCTCCTGGCTTATACCGACCAAGCGCATCATTTGCGTAAATTGCAAGTGGCACCTTACGTGGAGTTCTCGGTCCGCCGGACGCGCATGGAGTTTGAGTGGTGACCGCCGAAATCGCGGTTCCCGGCCTTTGGTCGGGGAATAAAGAGGAAGGTGGGGCTAAAGCCCCGCCCTTCCAAACCTGGGATAAGCCAGGCGTAGATGACCCTTTGTGGATGATAACTTTCCAGTCTATGCCTGAAGGAGGCACTGAGCAATTTCTTTATTAGAGACCACTGGCGGTGTGATACAATGCGTGTCCCAAGTACACGGATTTGAATCGCGAGAAGTCGCACCAAAATTTAATGGAGGGAACTCACATGCGTATCCGTCAACTCAGCTTCTCCCTCTCCATGATTGTCGTGCTGCTGATTTGTGTGCAGCCTGTCATGGCACAGACTGGGAAGCTCGTTGTGCACGCTAATCCGCGCGAAGCATTCATCTATGCCGACGGTAAACCCGTCGCGGAAGCGCGAGGTCACCACGTTACTCTTTCTGCGGGAGATCACAAAATTGATTTGTACAACTACGGCTATAAGCCGGAAACGCGCAACGTCACGATCGTGGCGCATAAAACGACAGTGATCGAGGTCACGATGCAAGCGATCCCGGGAACCATTTCGGGGCCCTGGGGATGCATTACCCTCGAACGCGCCGATCGCGCTGCGGTGCTGCTGAACGGCAAAGACCCTGCGGTATTTTTTGTTGGGCACGGCGACGAATTCAACAACGAGTTTGTTTGGAAGCAGGAATTGGTCGTGCCCCCGGGCAAATATGACTTGACGGTGGAGTCCGCTAGTCATGACGCTTGGACCACCAGCGTGGATGTGCCAGCCAACAAGCGAGTCGTAATTGATGCTTACAAGGGGGTGCGCAAGACCGTCGATTGGCCGCGCGGGGACCAGTTGAAGTCGCTGCCACGGTTTAAAGCCGGCACGGCCAGCGCCGAGGTGGCGGTCCAGAAGGTCACCGGCCAGTTTTCTGCTTCTCCGGCGCAGGTCAATTGCGGCGATTCTGCACGCCTGACTTGGTCTTCCGATGGCGCCCCGCAAACCGAACTCAATGGCGCGGCGGTGGCCGCCTCCGGCGATCAGACGGTCCAGCCCAAGCAGACCACGAGTTATAAATTCACGGCCGCCGGGCCGGGTGGAGTATACAGTTCCGACGCCACCGTCAACGTCAACAACGCGATTCCCGCCTCGCTGAGTGTGTCGCCGGCCGAGATTCGTTACCACAAGATCGGCGATAAAGTTGACCAACAGGGAAGCGCCACAGTGACCTGGTCGGCCACGAACGCCGACTCCATCTCCGTGGATCCCCTCGGTTCAGTCAGCGCGAGCGGCAATCGCGACCTTCCGATCACTCCCATGAAGACTTCGGTGGGGCCGATTGACGAGACCGTCACTTACACCCTGCACGCCAGCAACGCTTGCGGCGGGTCTGAGACGCGCACCGCCACCTTGCACATTACGGGCTCGATTGACTTGCAACAGGCCGTCGTGAGCGAGGCCACACTCGAAACCAAACTTACCTTCAACAGCATTTACTTCCCCACTAACCTGCCAACCGTGAAGGCTCCCCTGGAGGGGTTGCCGCCCAGCCAGGAACAGCGCATGGCAGAAATTGTCACCAATTTCAAACAATACCTGACGATTCGGCCGGAGGCCAACTTGATTCTGCAAGCGCACGCTGACCTCCGTGGCTCGGTGGAGTTCAACAAGGCGCTGTCACAACGCCGCGCCGACTTGGTGAAGAACTATTTGGTCGAACACGGAATTCCTGCCGAGAGGATTCAAACCGAAGCCCTCGGAAAGGAAAAGAACCTCACCGACAAAGAGGTCGAAGACCTGAACACCCAGAACCCCAATGCCACGGCGGAGGATCGCGCGCGCGTGGAGCACAATCTTGTTGCTTTCCGCATGGCGAACAACCGCCGCGTGGACGTTAGCCTGAGCACCACGGGCCAGACCTCGCAGCGCTTCTTCCCTTACAACTCCGACGACCTGAACGTGTTGCTGGGAGAACAGAAGCCCGTTGCCAGGAAACCGATGGGCATGAAACCCGCCCCTGCGGCAAAGAAACCCGTTGCCAAGAAGGGCGCGCCCAAGAAGTAACTACCGCAAGGCATCGCCGGGGCCGCGCCCGCGGCCTCGGCGAGTTCCATCAAGCGCTCAGTGGCGAAGTGCATAGTGTATAAGCTTGTCCCTTCTCGAGGCGATCACACCCATGAGCCCTCCACCCCGAATTCGCTTCGCCGACCCCGAGCGCTCAGAGCATTCCCTGGGCTTGGGGGTGATCGGGTTAGGAACTGTCGGCACGGGCACCCTACAAGTTCTGGCCGAGCACCAGGCTGAAATCCAGCGGCGGCTCGGATGCGATCTCCAGCTCAAGGTTGTCTGTTCCCGCAGCGTGCACAAGCGGGATCTCTCCTGGTTGCGCCGCCCCGTCAGGATCACTTCCGACTGGAAACAGGTCATCCGCGATCCGGAAGTCAACATCGTCGTCGAGTTGGTGGGGGTTCTGTCCACCGCCCGCGCCATTGCCTTTGCAGCGCTGGAAGCGGGCAAGCATTTGGTGACGGCTAACAAGCAACTAGTGGCGGAATATGGCGTGGAGTTGGTGGAGCGCAGCCGCGCCCACCACGTGGGTTTGGGAATCGAAGCTTGCGTCGCAGGCGGAACGCCAGTGCTGCACGCAGTGCGTGAAGGGCTGGCCGGCGAGAACTTCACCGCGGTCTACGGCATCCTGAACGGCACCACCAACTACATCCTAACCGAGATGGAGCGGCGCGGTTGTTCGTTCGCCGAAGCCTTGGCCGAAGCCCAGGAAAAAGGGTACGCCGAGCCTGATCCCACCTTCGACGTCGAAGGTAACGATGCGAGCTACAAGATCGCCATTCTGGCCATGCTGTGTTTTGGCCAAGCGGTGCGGGTTCGGGACATCCCCGTGCAGGGTATTACGCGCATCGACGCCGTGGATTTTGCTTACGCGCATCGGCTGAACCACACGCTGCGTCTGATCGCCGGGGCACGGCGTCGCGCTGGCAATCGCCTGGAGGTATTCGTCCGGCCCATGATGATCCCCGCCTCCTCGCGCCTGGCCGGCGTGATAGGCGCTACCAACGGCGTACTGCTCGTGGGCAACAAAGGCGGTAATACCAGCATCACTGGCCGCGGCGCGGGGGGTGAACCTACGGGCGTCGCGGTGCTCTCCGACGTGGTACAGATTGCGCGCTCGATGGCCGCGGGCGGCACGCGCTCGACCCCCTTCGGATACGAGCACTGGCACCCGTCCCGAGTTGCCACGCCTGACGAGAACGTCGCCGCCACTTATCTGCGGCTCGTGGTGCATGACCGGCCTGGCATCCTGGGGCGCGTGTGCACCATCCTGGGCCGCCATCGCATCAACATCGACTCTGTTCTGCAAGAACCCGAGTGCCGGAAGCAGCACCTGCCCTTTGTCATGAGCCTCGAGCCCACCAAGGAAAAGCATGTGACCCGTGCCCTAAAGGAAATCGCCCACCTCCCTTTCCTGGCCGAGCCGCCGCTACTGCTGCCTTTTGCGGATTTGCCGTGATCGGATCAATCGGGTGATCTGGTGATCGGGAGATCTGGTGAACAGGTGATGCATCCAGAGATTCTGCTGACTGCTCACCCGATCTCCCGATTCCGCATCGCCTACCAAATCAACCACAAACCTAATTGGAGTTCCCGTGGCTCGCCCGGTCCGCCGGAAGCTAGTCCGGCGACTGGCTGGACTGTATTGAAGATCTGGCCGAAGCTGGGAGCATTCACAGTGTTTTGGGGGATATCGAAGTTAGGGCGGTTGAAGATATTGAACATCTCCGCGCGAAACTGGACCTTGGTGGATTCGCCCAAGCGGAAGTTGCGGAGAACGGAAAAATCGCAGCTTCCCAATCCCGGACCACGCAGGATGTTCCGCCCGGCATCGCCGAAAGTAAACGGACTGGGCGTGCTGAAGGCTGAAGGCAGCACCCACTGCTGCGGGGTTCGCTGGCCGGGGTAGAAATTCCGGCTTGCCACATTGGGACGATCCGTATCAATCGGCACCCCAGACTGCACCGTGTCGTTATTGATCTCATCTGCACCGCTGACGTTTCCGCTCACGACCGGAGTAAAAGGCGGGCCCGATTCGACGGTGAGCACGCTGCCCACCTCCCAGCCCTGAATCAGGTAGTTAAGGCGTTGGCTTTGGAGCTTCGCCGTGGTCGACCCGAAAGGCATGTTCCAAATGTAAGCCAGGGACAGCCGTTGGGGAAAGTTGAAATCCGACACTGCTTTTTCTGTCGCCACGTCGTAAGAGTTCTGTGGGAAGTTGGCATTGCGTGTATCGCTGAAGGGACCGGATGCGGTGTCGATCGACTTCGAGTACGTGTAAGAGGCCAGGATGGAGAGCCCCTTCGAGAATCGCCGCTCGACCTTGGCTTGCAAGGCGTGGTAGATGGAACTTCCCGCGGATTGCGTGTAGGCGAAATTGCCGAGATAGGGAATCGGCGACAGACAACTGCCCGCTTCGCACGCCGCCAGGGTGGAGGCTTGGACGGCCGGCGACGACTTGCTGACGTCCGTCATATTCAGAGGCTGATTGGGATCGGTCTCCTGCACCAAGTGCAACCCACGGGTCCCCACGTAGCCAATATCGATGAGCCAGGTTCTGCCAATCTGCCGCTGCACATCGGCGCTCCACTCCTGGATGAAAGCGTTTTGGAAGTTAAGCTGGAAGGGACTCATGGCAGGGTAAGTCGTGCCTCCAATGTTGGAGAGAGAGTTTTGAATGATTTGGCCGCTGCCGGGGAAATAGGTGCCCATCCCGATTAATGCCAAGGCCTCCCCGATGTTGCCCTCCTCGAGGTGGGCGAAGGGGGGATTGGCGGCCTTCTGGAAATAAACGTCGCCAAAGGTCTGGTCAAAGAAGATTCCGTAGCCCCCACGCAGAACCGTCTGGGAATTCTTGAAAGGCTGCCAAGCGAGGCCGATGCGCGGCTCAAAATTCTTTCGATCGGGATATTGCAGCGCGCGGTTTCGTGCTGTGCTACCCAAGTTGATGGTTGGCTGGCTACAAGGCGGAATACTCTGAGATGTACAAGGGGCCGGGTTGATTTGAAGCTGGCCGGTGTAAGGATTGGGGCTGGGGTTGAAGCTCCATAGGGTTGCGGCGTTTGTTCCTGCCACCATCAGTTCCCCATTGTTGAAGTCGAAGTTGGAAAAGTCGTTGTCCTTTTCCGTCACCAGGCTCTTATACTCATAGCGCAAACCGAGGTTGAGGGTCAGATGGGGTCGCACCCGCCAATCATCCTGAACGAAGAAATCGTATTCGCCGAACGCCCCGGAGATGTACTCCTGGAATCCGTTCAGCCAATATTCGGGAAGGCCCAGCAAAGCGTCTGCAACGCTGTTCCCGAACTGGCATTTGCCGGTTGCCGCACAAGGGAGTCCTAATAACCCGGCGAGCCCCAACTGATCCTGCAAGCTCAACTGACCCAAGCCGCCGGTCACGGATCCACTGAAGTCAAATGCTCCGCGGTAGTTGCTATCCACAGTGAAATTGCCTCGCCGGACCAGGCGCACGTCCACTCCATAGCTTAACGTGTGGGTTCCCAGAACATGCGTCAGCGTATCGCCAATCTGGAAGGTATTCACCGCGCCGGTCTCCGGCACAGCCGGGTCACCACCCATGCTGGCATACCCTGAAAAGGTCATGTCCGGGACGCCAGCCGAAACCCCGCCAATTTTGTTGACGCCCATGATCCCGAGGGTTGCGGCCAAGTTGTTGCCTAGGTCCTCATTGTCCTGCCGAAGCTGCCAACGGTTATACCCCAGCTTAAACTCGTTGACCAGCTTGGGACTGAAGATGTGTGTCCAATCGAGACCCGCCATCTGGTAGGAATCGTGGGAGAATCTGCCATATCCAGGAAGAGTCGTGGTGCTTTCCGGAAGCGTGCCCGACGGCCAGAACTCGTGATCAAAATTGAGACTGTACCGTACGAACAGTGAGTTCTTGGTGTCGAACTGATGGTCAACGCGCCCAGTCAGCGTATCAGTATTGACCTGCCGGTCGACCAGCGCCCTGTAATTGGCGCCGCCACAAGAGGCGCTCGTAATGTTCGGTTTGTAGTACTGGTACTGGTTTACCAAGCCCTGCCCCGCGGGGTCCGCCTGCGGCAAGACCTGGTTGATGGCCGTAAAGGGCTGCACCGACCCCTGCAATAGCGCCAGAGGGTTGAGCAGCACTGTCTGGCTGGAACAAGCGGGATTCAAGAGGTCGGCAAAGTTGCCTTGACGGTCCGAGACGGAAGGCACCAGGAAATTGTCGTAAAAATCGCGGTGCTCACGCGTGCCCTCGTAGGCAAAGAAGAAGAATGAATGGTCGTGCCCGTCATAGATGCCCGGAAGCGCGATCGGCCCGCCGAGCGTCGCGCCGAACTGGTTGCGGTGCATGGGGGCCACGGAAGGGTCAAAGAAATTGCGCGCGTCGAAGGCCGTGTTGCGCACGTACTCGTAAATGCTGCCGTGGACGTCATTCGTCCCGGATTTGGTCACCATGTTGACTTCGGCCCCGGCGTGGGCGCCGAATTTGGCCTCGTAGACTCCGGTCTCCATGCGGAACTCCTGCACGGAGTCCAGCGGGGGAGCGACGGTATATTGGGCGACGCCCACCGAAGTGTCATCCAAGCCATCCAGCCAATAGGAATTCATCGAGTCGCGCATTCCGTTGACGTTAATGGAACCACCGCCACCCCGCGTGCTGACCGGGCTGCCCGCGGTTCCGGGAGATACGCCGGGCACCAGTAACGCCAGTTCCAAGAAATTCCGCCCGTTCAGCGGAACGTCGTTAACCTTCTGCTCGTCGATGGTGGTTCCTACGGAAGAGGTTTGACTCTCCACCGTGCCCGGATAAGCTTCCACCAAGACAGTATCTACTGCGCCTCCCAAGGTCAGCGCGAGGTCCTCGCGTAGGTGCTGATTTACGAGGAGCGTCAGGGGGCCGCGCTCGAGTTTATTGAAGCCCTCCTTCTGGGCGCGAAGGACATACCGCCCCGGCGGGAGGAGAGGAATCTCATAACTGCCGTCGTTGGCGGTAGTGACGCTGCGCGAAAAACCCTTATCTTTTTCCGTAATCGTCACAAGGGCGCCCGGCACGACGGCCCCGCTGGGATCCATGACGGTCCCTGTAAAGCCACCCTGAAACGTCTGCCCCCAGGTTAGCAGGCAGCCGACACCGAGGAGAAGGATCAGACATTGTAAAGCCTGTCGAATTGAAGATGGCATGATTTGAATCGTCCTCTCTATGAAGTCCGGCACACATGACCAATCAAGCGAGGCGCAAATCTGCGGAAAGAACCAACTCCGTAGGATGGTGGTCCGGATCCCGCAGACCAAAAAATCGCTCCCACATTAGCATGAATTACTTAGAGCGCAAAGCTGTTCTTCGCCTCCCCTACGGGCGTTTGCCAAGGCGGGGGGCGGTTTCCAAATGGCATGGCCGTGCGCCCGCGGGGCGAAATTCGTTTACAATAGCCCCGCAGTGCGCGCGAGGGCGATCTGCTCCGTGCCTTGGTAATATTTATATTATAGATTCTCCCGGAGGTCGAGATGCAGCTAGAAAAGGGGACACTCGAGATTCTACCGGCGGCGCTCCGGGTATTGGAAGAGGGTTTTGCCTCACTCCCCGCCCTCGAGGGGCAGGCGCCGGGCCAAGAGCGGATGACCGAGGTGATGCAGCAAGTTGCCGTTCGCCTGCGGGACAATTACCCGTATTTCCATCCCTTTTATGCCGGCCAGATGCTCAAACCACCTCATCCCATTGCCCGCGCCGCGTATGCTTTGGCCACTTGGATCAATCCCAACAACCATGCGCTGGACGGCGGGCGCGCCAGCTCGGCCATGGAGAAGGAGGCAGTCGCGGAGATCGCCGCCATGTTCGGCTGGCAGACCCACCTGGGTCATCTCACCGGCGGCGGCACCATGGCGAACCTGGAGGCCCTATGGGTAGCGGGGCGACTTCATCCGGGAAAGAAGATCGCCGCCTCCGCGCAGGCCCATTACGCTCATCGCCGCCTCAGCAGCGTGCTGGGATTGCCGTTCGTGGAATTGCCCTGCGACCTTCGGGCACGGATCGACGCTCAGGCTCTGGCGGAAAGGCTGGCGGAGGGAGACATCGGTTGCGTCGTGGCCACTCTGGGAACCACCGGAACGGGCTCCGTTGACCCCTTGCCGGAGATTCTTCGTCTGCGCGCCCAACACGGCTTCCGCTTGCACGTGGATGCAGCCTACGGCGGCTACTTCACCCTCGCCCGAAATCTGCCGGAAGAAACCCGCGCGGCCTTTGACCAGATCGGCCAGGCCGACTCAATTGTCATTGATCCTCACAAGCACGGCTTGCAACCTTACGGGTGCGGGTGTGTGCTGTTTCGCGATCCGAGTGTGGGGGCGCTTTACAAACATGATTGCGCCTACACCTACTTCACTTCATCGGAGCTCCATCTGGGTGAAATCAGCTTGGAGTGCTCTCGCCCCGGGGCTTCCGCCGTGGCGCTGTGGGCCACCCAAAAATTGCTGCCCCTCGTCCGCGGGGGTGAGTTCGCCGCCGAGCTGGAGGCCTGCCGGGAAGCCGCGGTCAGCCTGGCGCAACGGCTCGCCGCCGATTCCCGATGGTTGGTGCCTTTCCCTCCCGAGTTGGATATTGTCGTCTGGGCGCCGCGCGCCGCCTCTGCCCGCCTCGCTTCGGAACGGACTCAGCGAATATTCTCGGCAGCCGCCAAGCGTGGTTTGCACCTCGCGGTGGCCCGAATGCCTGTGAGGTTTTTCCCCTCGCTCGAAAAGCCGCAAGGTCAAGCGGCGGGCCCTTCGCTACCAAACCGGCGCAAGGCTTTGCATGCAACTCTGAAAGAGAGGGCCCGCCGGAAGCGGTCCCGGTTGGCAAAGGAGTTGCCCAAACTCAATCGTCGAGAGGAGCGAGCGCTGGCGGACGAAACTCTCTCCGGTGAAGTGCTTTTCACGACGGCTTCTTCAGATCAGGAAACTGTCACCTGCCTGCGTTCGGTCTTAATGAAGCCCGAGCATCGCGAATGGCTGAACCGGATTCTGGCGATCTTGGACGCGGCGTTCCGGGATTCAGAGGAGGGATAGCACTATTGCGAAGTAACTGCTGCCAGCAAGGCTGTTGAGAAACCGAACCTTGTGGTAACTTGTCATTTCATGGCAACCCTGAACGTCGCCGTCAAACTGTAGAGGCTACATGTTCAAAACCATCGAATGGACTGAGCAAGGCGTGCGCATGATCGACCAGACGCGCTTGCCTGGGGAGGAGATATATCGCACTTACACGGACTATCGCGAGGTGGCGGAAGCGATTCGCTCCATGGTGATTCGTGGCGCGCCGGCGATTGGCGTGGCTGCGGCGATGGGCATCGCTGTGGGCGTCAAGAACTCGGCAGCTAAGAACGCCGCTGAATTGCGTGCGGAATTCGAAGTCATCGCTGCGACCCTTGCCAAGACCCGGCCCACGGCCGTCAATCTGTTCTGGGCGATCAACCGCATGCGCGACGTCTTCAAGAAATCTCTATCCTGCCACCACACGGATGCCCAGGTGCTCACCCTGGTGCGCGTAGGCTTGGAGGAAGAGGCCAAGCGCATCCTGGCGGAAGACATCGCCATCAATGAAGCCATGGGCCGGCACGGCGCGGACCTGATGCCGGAGGCGGGAACGGTCCTCACGCACTGCAATGCCGGGGCGCTGGCAACAGGCGGCTATGGTACAGCGCTGGGCGTGATTCGCGCCGCGGTGGGGGCGGGGAAAAAGCTACAGGTTTTTGCCGATGAGACGCGGCCCTTCCTGCAAGGCGCGCGCCTGACCGCCTGGGAACTGGCCAAGGACCAGATTCCGGTCACCATCATCACCGACAGCATGGCGGGGCACTTCATGAAGCAGGGAGAGATACGCGCGGTGATTGTGGGGGCGGACCGCATTGCCTCCAACGGCGATACGGCAAACAAGATTGGAACCTACACCCTCGCCGTGCTGGCGCACGAGAACGGCATTCCTTTTTACGTGGCCGCGCCGCTTTCGACTATCGACATGAGCCTGGCTTCGGGCGAGCAGATTCCCATCGAGGAGCGCTCCTCCGCCGAAGTCACCCACCTTGCGGGCGTGGCCATCGCGCCCGCGGAGGTTCCCGCGCGGCATCCGGCCTTCGACGTAACCCCACATCGCTACATTACCGCCATCATCACCGAGCGCGGCGTGGCGCGGGCGCCTTTCACAGAAAGCCTACGCGCGTTGTTCGCTGAGTGAATTTTCCGCCTCTTCCCTTTGAAAAGCAGCAGGGTAGCGCAGAGTTGTTCCGCCTTTTGGAACTACTCTGCGGCTTTTATCTTTTCACAACATCCTCACAATGCCATTACCAATTTACGAACCGCAGAGTAGGGCAAACCGCGCCCAACTCTGCGCTACCCTGCTGGAACAGAGCCACCCCGATCTGTTCGGGGAGTAAATCGAGCTCCAACTGGACGATCTAAGAAACAGAAATGGTTCCACAGAAATGGTTCCTGGAACCGTTTCGTGGAACCATTTCCCCGTGTTACCATTTCCCGCAGGGCTGCACTCGCCCTGCGCCAGCCTGCCGGCCCGACAAAACCAACCGCCGCAGCCGTGACATGCCCGGGGATTATACCGCCGCCAAGCCCATCTTGAAACGAAAAGCCGCAGAGTCTCTGAACAGCGAGACTCTGCGCTACCCGCTCGCAGCGTACCCGAGATCATATCGACCGGTGAGCCCAAGCGAAAAGCCACCAGAATTTTGGCCGCATTTCGTCGGCAGGAGCACGCGCAGAAATTGGCGCCTCGATGATTTTCCAAGGATCATTATCAAACGGCAAGAAGAATCGGCGCGGGTAATTTTTTGCGCTGCGGGGGAAGATTGGCGCGCAAGGTGGAATGCCTGGACGTGACCCAAAGCGGACCTGACAGCCCGGCGCAATCCGTCGGGCGAGTCGGGCGATTAAGCGGGAACGTACGTCAACCTAATCACGTCCTCGCCAATTAGATCGCTGGTCACAAGACGGAGCGGCGGGCGAGGGCCGGAGAAGAATGGCTTGCCGCGACCAAGTACGATGGGGTGGAGGTAAAGTCGATACTCATCAATAAGACCAAGGTCGGTTAGGCTTCCTGCCAAGTCTGGTCCGGCAACTTCAATCTCCCCAACGAGCTGAGCCTTCAGCCCACGTATCACCGTCTCGATGTCATCCTCGACAAGTGTGGCGTTGGGTCCGACCGACTTCAACGAGCGCGACACAACCCACTTCGGCTGGCTCCGCCACGCCGCCGCGAAGTCGTGTTCCTCCGCGACCCACTCCGGGCAGTCTTCGTCCCAATAACGCATTACCTCGTACATGCGGCGACCGTACACACTGCCCGTCAGGCCGCGTACTTGCTCTATGAAGTGACGAAAGAGCGCCGGGCTTGGCCTAAATTCCAGATGGTCGACGTAGCCATCCAAGGACTGGTTCATTCCATAGACGAGCTTTGCCATGGTACAAAACCTCCACCCCAGGTTCTTCAGAATAGCTTAAGCCGACGTTCCGCAGAACTGAGATTGTACACAATCTGCGCGCCGCATTGTCAGTGTAACCAATAACCCGAGGTCCGCTTTTGGCTGGGAACCGCCGGATGCCTTTTGAGGAAGCTGCCGTTCGCTGTTGCACAAAGGGCAAGAAACGGGATTCCCGCAAAGGTTAGGTTTCGGGACTGGCACACGGCAACCCTTAAGCACACCCGGGGGAAAGCAGAGCGGTCAGCGTCATCGCGAAAGCGACCCTGAAGCGCTTTTCTAAAAGCACACCGTGCATGATATCCTTTAGATGATGTCGGAATTATCCCTCAAGTTTCCAAAAGCCGATCTCCCTCAATGGGCGCGGTGCTATTCCTACGCCGACGACGAGGGGGTATTGAAAGCCGGAGAACGGGCGCGAACAGCCGGACACTTCACTAAAAAAGACTTCCTTGAGGTCTGCGAATGGAAAACACGCGGTAGGCCACGGCGATACTACACCCGCAATTCCGAAGACGATATTTCCCGCGTTACCGCTCTGGCGCTCTCTAGCACGGATGAGCCGACACGACTATGGACGCTGGTTGCCCCAAACCTCAAAGGCGTACAAATGCCGACGGCCTCGGTGCTGTTGCACCTCGCGGTCTGCGATCCCACCAGCGCCGCGATGGCCAACACTGCGTATCCGATCATCGACTTCAGAGCCCTGTGGTCTTTGAATTGTGAGAAGAGGCGCGACACGTTTCAGTTTTGGTGGCGTTACGTCGAGACGTGCCGCGCACTGGCGACGGAGGCCGGGCTCTCAATGCGTGATCTGGATAGGGCGCTGTGGGAATATTCAAATCAGAACCAGCGCAACAATAGCTGCTGCACTTAACCACTCAATCCCCAAAAGGGTAAGTTTTGCCGTGCGCTCACTGATCCGGTCCCGGCCCAGTTTTTCGCCGGATATTTATTTCAGAATTGGGTCTGAGGAAGCATCCGCGATGGCTCGCGCGGCCCTGACAAGGCCGCCCAAATATTCGTTATCGGCCCAAGTCTTTTCGGCAAGGTGCATCAGGGTGCCTGCCAAAGCACGCGAGCGCAAATCGAGGGGGCGAAGTCCCTTTGCGCTAGCGCTTGAGTGCGGCGATGGTATGCGGTATCATTGGCCACATGGCTAGATGCACAGCACCAGTACGTGGCCATCGCACAGCGAGCGGTCGAGAGGCCTGCCCTGCATGCGGTGGCGGCTACGGCGGCTACGGGTCGTACTCGTACCCGTCCTACTCCCCGTCCTACTCCCCGTCGGGGAGCAGCGGGGGCGGCCGGAGCAGCGTCGGCGGGTCCGGCAGCAGCGGAAGGCCGAGATGGTCGCGAGCCGGTTCGTCCGTGGCGTACACGCCTGCCGAGGTGCGGGCACTCACGCCGGTCCGCGACAGCGTCGAAAAGCGAGCGCCCCTGCCTGACCTTCGGGACGTCTTTCTCTGCCATGCGTGGGACGACCGGCAGGGGGCCGCCAAGGAACTGCACGATCTGCTCGTGTCGCGCGGTGTCTCGGTCTGGTTCAGCGAGAAGGACGTCGCCCTCGGCACGCCGTTGCTCCGCGAAATCGACAGGGGACTGGCGAAGTCGCGAGTCGGGATCGTGCTGGTGACCCCTGCGCTGCTGCGCCGCCTCCAAGGAGAGGGCATCGCCGACAAAGAGCTATCGGCACTCCTAGCGCGTGACCTGCTCGTCCCCATTGTGCACGACACGACGTACGAAGCTCTCCGCGAAGTCAGCCCCCTGCTCGGCTCGCGAAGCGGCCTGAGTACTGCAGAAAATCCGATGGCAGACGTCGCGGCCAAGCTCGCCGAGCTGGTCGCCCTCTAGCTCTATTGCCGGGGTGGCCGGCCCGCGCGACTAACGGCGAAGGGGAGAGGCGGTGTTCCCGTCTCATAAAGGGTAAGTTTTGGGACGAAATTGGAAGGCCCTGAAATCAAGGGTTCCGGAGTCCCAAATCCCTGTCCCCAAAATAGCCCGGAAATGTACCAATCGGCTTTGGCGTCGCCTCTGGTGCCGGTCCCAAATCTTGTCCCAAAAACCGCGCCTGATTTTTGCCCCTAACGTTTGGAGAGCTCACTTGGCTGGTTCGGCTTATCGAAAATTGCCCGCTGCCGCGTACTCGTGCCACCCTCCAATACCTTCCTCCTGGTCGCGTTGTTCATTAACGCCGGCATGCGATTCATTTCGAGTGTCCTACTTCCTTGAAATCTGTAGAGTCTGCTATAGAGTTTTTACCGCGTCACCGCCGATGACGCTCTCAAGCCCCGGCTCCCCTCAGGTTGATGATTTTGGCCCCCTTTTATCTCGGCAGGCTGGCGCAGAGTGAGCCCGGCTCTGCGATTCACCTCGGGCTTGACGTTGGGCCGACTCGCTTGATCCGCTCGAAATCGCAG
>Ga0326727_10007025_pt1 | contig 30233 bp, 26 predicted proteins | sample MB2enrmetagenome_FD_207643 | JGI IMG/M metagenome (GOLD analysis project Ga0326727, IMG submission 207643) | Lab enriched peat soil microbial communities from McLean, Ithaca, NY, United States - MB29MY | ecosystem: Environmental > Terrestrial > Soil > Wetlands > Peat | place: USA: New York... | reverse complement strand
AGGCTGCCGACGTTCAGCCTCTCTAAACCCGATCGGCCGGATTCCGGCAGAATCTAGCATTGCCAAAAGGGCTTGCGAGCGCTTCTGAGACCACTCAGAGGCGCTGCGGGCCTTTTTGTGCGCTTTTCGCCCCTTTTGTCGCGGGTCTGCCCTTGGCTAGAAAGAAGTTACAGGCGAACCTGCCAGCTTGTCCGCCGCGGCGAATCGCCAAGCAACGCCAACCCGCAAAGAGCCGAAAGAAACATTCCATCTCCGCGCATCCGCAACGCCGCTGGGTGACCGGCTTGCCGGCTCGCTGCCTCTCTTCCTCTCGACTTCGCACCCGCAACCTTCTATTCTCAGAAGTTGGCCGCCTTTTTTCATCCCGCGGCCACCACGGAACCCAACCCATGAGCACGAACACAATCGCCATTCATCTGCCCGACGGGTCCATTCGCGAAGTGCCTTCCGGCACCACGCCTCTCGACGTCGCCAACTCCATCTCACCGCGCCTCGCCGCGGCCAGCATCGCCGCGCGATTGACGCCAATCGCCACAGACTCCGCCCCCGACGGCCAGTCTGAAGGCAAGTCGGATGGCCAGGGGCACGACGGCCAGTCGGAAGCCGCCATGTACGCCGCCGAAGACGCCGCCGCGCCGCGCCTCGTCGATCTCTCCGCGCCGCTCACTGCGAATGTGAAGCTCGAACTCGTGAAAGAGAACGATCCCGACGCAGTCAAAATTCTGCGCCACTCGGCCGCGCACGTGCTCGCCACGGCCGTCCTCGAGCTCTTCCCTGAGACCAAGCTCGGCCACGGTCCCGCCACCGACTCCGGCTTCTTCTACGACTTCTACCGCGAAAAGCCCTTCACGCCCGAAGACCTCGCCGCCATCGAAACCAAAATGGCCGAAGTGGTCGCGCGCAATGAGCCGTTCGTCCGCGAATACGAGCCCCGCGAGAAAGCCCTCGCCGAATTTGAGAAAGACGGCGACTTCATGAAAACGCACTTCGTCACCAAGTTCACCGCGCCCGGCGCCGAAGTCAGCTTCTACCGCAACGGCAAGTTCATCGACTTCTGCCGCGGCCCGCACCTGCCCTCGACCGGCCGCGTCAAGGCCTTCAAGGTGACCACTCTCGCCGGCGCCTACTGGCTCGGCGACGAGAAGAATCCCCAGCTGCAGCGCGTCTACGGCACCGCGTTCTTCTCCAAAAAGGATCTCGACGGCCACTTCGCGCGCCTCGAGGAAGCCGCGCGGCGCGATCACCGCGTCCTCGGCAAGCAACTCGACCTCTTCAGCATTCAGGAGCTCGCCGGCGCCGGCCTCATCTTCTGGCACCCACGCGGCGCCATCATCCGCAAGATCATGGAAGACTGGATGCGCGAGGAGTGCCTGCGCCGCGGCTACCAGCTCGTTTACACGCCGCACGTGATGCGCCGTGAGCTCTGGAAGGTCAGCGGCCACGAGGGCTTCTACTCCGGCAACATGTTCACGCCCATGGAGCTCGACGACGCCGAGTACCGCCTCAAGCCGATGAACTGCCCGGGCCACATCCTCATCTACAAGAACACGCCCAAGAGCTATCGCGATCTGCCCGTGCGCTATGCAGAGTTAGGCACGGTCTATCGCTACGAGCGCTCGGGAACCATGCACGGCATGTTGCGTGTGCGCGGCTTTACCCAGGACGACGCCCACATTTTCTGCACCCCGCAGCAGATCGAGGGCGAAGTCGCCGCCTGCGTTGACTTCGCCGAAGCGGTGCTCCGCACCTTTGGCTTTTCGGAGTACAGAATCGAATTGTCGACCTGGGACCCGAACGACCGCGCCCACTACACGGGCGACGACGACAATTGGGACCTCGCCATCCGCTCGCTCGACAACGTGCTCAAGGCCAAAGGAATTCCGTATAAGACCATCCCCGGAGAAGCCGCCTTCTACGGCCCCAAGATCGACGTCAAGCTCGTCGACGTGCTCGGCCGTCTGTGGCAACTTTCTACGGTGCAGTTCGACTTCAACTTGCCCGCGCGCTTCGAACTCGAGTACGTCGGCGAAGACGGCGAGCGCCATCAGCCTGTGATGGTGCACCGTGCACTCTTCGGAGCGGTGGAGCGGTTCTTCGGCGTGCTCATCGAGCACTACGCCGGAGCCTTCCCGCTCTGGCTCGCGCCCGTGCAGATCGGCCTCGTGCCCATCAGCGAGCGCCACTTGGCCTACGCACAACAAGTAGAAGCCGCGCTCAAAGACGCCGGCTTCCGCGTGGAGACCGACGACCGCAACGAGAAAATGAACGCCAAGATCCGCGACTTTGCCAACCAGAAGACGCCCTACATCCTCGTCTTCGGCGACAAGGAAGAAGCCGCCGGCTCAGTCAGCGTCCGCACCCGTGGCAAAGGCGACCAGGGCTCCATGCCTCTGGCCGACTTTATCGCCAAAGCCACCGAGCTGGTCGCCATGCAGTCGATGGAGTTATAACAAGCATCTACGCTGAAAATTCGGGACGCGAAGTTGGCGAAGAACTAAAGTCCGTGTCGCGACAACTCAGCGTGTTGGCGACATGCACATTCGACGGGGAGACGGGAGCCTATGATTGTGCTGTTCACTCTTCACGAGGACAATTAGATTCAGCCGTTAGTCGAGTCACCCAGGTCTGGAGGCGTAGAAACTTTGTCTCGCTCCGCCCGCAAGATTAAGAAAAGGACGCCCAAGACGAGTGCTCGGCGTGATAGCCCGAAGACCAAGGCCGTGTCGCGCTTTCGGATCACGAGGCGGCAGGCGGCAATTGCACTGAGCGCACTGGCATTGGCGTATGCCTTCCTTGCCGGCTTCCATACGATTGACGAGACAGACATGGGATGGCACATGGCCACCGGGCGCTACGTCCTTCAGCATCATGTTATCCCCACCACGGACGTCTTGTCGTACACATCGCCGGGTGCGGAGTGGATCTATCCGCCGTTTGGCGGAGTGCTGTTCTGCCTCATCCACAGCGCCGCCGGATACGCCGGCCTGACCTGGTTTTGCGCCCTGGCCCTGACGGGGCTGGTGGCCTGCCTGTTGCGGAGGCCCTCGCGGCCGCAGAGCATCGCGGTTGCGGTGTTGGCGATCTTCGCCGTACCCGAGCTGGCTCTCCGCATATCGCCGCGCCCCGATCTGTTCAACCAACTGTTCTTTGCCATCTTCCTGGTCCTGCTCTGGCGCTTTCATCTTGGCGCCGATATCGACGAGGGATCGCCGTCCGCGCACATCCGGCTGTGGCTGCTGCCCGCGGTGATGCTGTTCTGGGCCAACTTTCATCCTGGCTTTATCATCGGGCTCGGCACAGTCTTCGCGTATCTCATGGCGGAGGGTCTCGAGCTCATATCCCGCGCGCGGCGGGCGGCGACGCTAAAGAGGTTACGTCTGGCATGGCCGCCGCTGGCGGCCACTATGGTTGCCACACTGCTGAATCCGTTCGGATACAAGATATACAAAGCATCAGTGGACCTGGCTTTTCTGTTGCCTACCAATCGTCCCACGAGAGGCCTTCTTATCACGGAGTTTGATGCTGTCCCAAAGTCTCTTCCAAGCCTTGCAGGAGCATTGGACTGGCGCAATCCGGACAGCAGTTTCTGGTGGATGGTCATAGTGGCGGTGGCCGTAGTGGCCTTGGCGCTCTGGCGGCGCCGTTTCAGTGCCGCCCTACTGACCGCCATGGCGCTCTATGAAGGTATGCAGCATATTCGCTACAAGGGATTGTTCGTCATCGTGGTCGTGGTGGTCGGCGCACCCATCCTCACCGAAGTGCTCACACGGCGAGAAGAGACCGGCGTCGTGCCTGGGACTGGAAGTTCACGGCCACTGCCTTTGCTGGCCGCCCTCGCCGTCATCGCGGTCGGCCTGCTGGTCTGCGTCCGCGGCATCGATCTTGTTTCCAGCCGCGCCTACATTCTCACGATGAACACTAACTTATTTGGCGCGGGCGAGTCCTCATGGTTCCCGGAGCGTGCCGCGGATTTCATCCTGCGCGAGCATCTTCCTGGCAACGTCTTTCAAACATGGGATCTGGGAGGCTTTTCGGCCTGGCACCTGGCTCCGGCTTATGCAGAATTCATTGACGCGCGTGACGTGAGTCCCGCTGTCTGGAACGAATACCAGGACGTCATCGGCTCTCCGCCGGACTCTCCGCAGTGGGAGTCAGAGTTCACACGCCGAAACGTCAACACCCTTCTTTTTCCGCTGAGCCGAATCCGCGGCTTGGGCATTCCAAGTCTAGCGGCCATGTGCAACGGGCGGCTCTTCCGCCCCGTGTATATGGACGAGGTCTCCATCGTGCTGCTGCGCGACAGCCCTGAGAACCGGCCCTGGCTCAATCGTCTGCAAATCGATTGTTCCAAGCAACAGTTCACACCTCCGGCGAACGCCTCGCGAGCTAAGCTCTCCGCGTTCTACGCCAATGCGGGCTGCATTGAGTTGTATCTGGGGCGCGTCGGCGAGGCCGAGCGGGACCTGAATCATAGCGCGGCCCTCGCTCCCGAGGACGTGCTCGTCCATCTTGCCCTCGCCAATCTCTATGCATATTCGCAACGGTTCGGAGACGCGGAAGAGCAGTACAAAACAGCAATCTCGTTGCGCAGTGACAACGCGAATATCTGGCTCCAACTGGCAGAGTTCTACGTCTCGCGCCGACGTTTTGCCGATGCCCGCCCATTGGCCTGGGAGGCAGCCCAACTTAGTGAGCATCCTGCCCGCGCCTACGTCGACCTGGGCGAGATCGACCTGGCGCTGCACGAGCCCGAACAAGCTCGAGTGGACTTCGACCGCGCTGATGAGACGGCCGTGGAGTTCCGCGGGCGGGAGGATCAGCACCGGGAATTCTATGCGCATATTGACGCCGGACGCGCCGTGGCGTACGCCGCCGCAAAGGACTGGACGAGGGCCATCGAATACCAGCAAGAGGCAACGCGAAGCACACCGGAGGACCCGAGCCAATGGCAGAAGCTGGCCGAAATCGCCGAGGAGGCCGGACAGGAGCAGCTTGCGGAGCAGGCACGCAAGCAGGCGCAAGCCCTGTCCAAGCACTGAGGCCTACGCGTTCATCGCCATCCCCTCCACGGCGCCATACGCGTCCAGCAGCGGCTCAGTCAGCGTCCGCACCCGAGGCAAAGGCGACCAGGGCTCCATGCCTCTGGCCGACTTCATCGCCAAAGCCACCGAGCTGGTCGATATGCAGTCGATGGAGTTGTAACGCCTCCGCGTTCGGCGGAAACTCTGCTATCGTTCCTGTGCCGGGTATTTTTGTTCATGGACATCACGAAAGCTCCGTCCTTGCGCTCTCATTTTGTTCTTTGTCCCTGCCCTGCCGCGGTCGCCGCGGTCTTCGCGGTATGTGTCGCCGTCCTCTGCTTCGCGCCGGCAAAGCCCAGCGACGCACAATCTGCCTCAATCTGGCCTCCTTCGTCCCAGCAAGCACCGCCGCAACCGGCGCCGTCCAGCGCTTCTCAAGCCCTGCCTGCGTCCGCAACCGCAAAGCCAGACGATCTCGCAAAGGAGGCCCTGGTCTTCGAAAAGCTCTCGACGCGTGTCCGCGAGGAGGCCGACGGCACCGGCACGCAGCAAGTCACGGCGCGTATCCGCATCCAGTCCGTCGCCGGCGTCAAAGCAATGGCCGTACTCACCTTCGCTTACACGGAGTCCAATCAGAAAATCGACGTTGCCTATGTACGCGTCATCAAGCCCGACGGCTCCGTCGTAGCGACTCCGCCCTACAACATCCAGGACATGCCGGCCGACGTCTCACGCGAAGCCCCGATGTACTCTGACATTCACCAGAAGCATGTAGCCGTGAAGGGACTGGGCGTTGGCGACACTCTGGAATACCAGGTGACTCTCACCACCTTTAGGCCCGAGGTTCCCGGCCAATTCTGGTTCGAATATTCATTCGAAAAGGAAATGATCGCTCTCGACGAACTGCTCGATATCGATCTGCCCGCGGAAGAGACCGTCACAGTTGTCAGCGCGGATGTTCAGCCCACCGTCACAACATCAGGCGGCCGCAAGCTCTATCACTGGGCCGGTTCCAACCTCGCCCGCCCCGATCCCGATGCGCCTCCAAGATCGGAGAAGAACTGGAGGCCGACCATCCAGGTCACGACCTTCACTACGTGGGAGCAGGTCGGCGAGTGGTATTCCTCACTGGAGAAGGATTCCCTCACCATCACTCCCGCAATCCAGGCCCGCGCCGATGCGCTCACAAAAGGGTTGACCCCCGAGCAGGACAAGCTCCGCGCCATCTTCGACGACGTTGCTCTGCATATTCACTACGTCGGCCTCGACTTCGGCATTGGCCGCTATCAGCCGCACCCCGCCGACGACGTTCTCTCCAACGAGTACGGCGACTGCAAAGACAAGCACACGCTGCTCGCCACACTGCTCAAGGCGGCCGGCATCGAAGCCTGGCCAGTCCTCATCTCGACCAAACACTATCTCGACCCCGCCACACCCTCGCCTGCCCAGTTCGACCATGTCATCACCGTTGTCCCGATCAATGGCAAGCTCCTTTGGATGGATTCCACCGAAGAGGTCGCGCCCATCGGCGTTCTGGCCGGAGTGCTGCGCGACAAGCAGGCTCTTGCCATTCCCGTCGGCAAGCCGGCCTATCTCGTGCGCACTCCCGCCGATCTGCCTTCGCCCCGAACGGTTCGCGCCGAAATTCAAGGCTCCTTATCCGGCCAGGGACTCTTCACCGGCAGGATCGCCGAAACCCTGGACGGAGATGCGGGCGCCGTCTTGCGCTCCGCATTCCGCAGGGTTTCGCAATCGCAATGGAAGGATCTTATCGAGAGGATCGCGCGATCGCAAACCTACGGCGGCGAAGTCTCGAATCCACAGGTCTCCGACGTGGAGAAGATCAACGAACCGTTCCATTTTTCGTTCGACTACAGGCGGGAACAGTATTACAAGTGGGACGACAGCAACTCCTCGCATTGGATTGGACCGCCGATGCCGCCCATGGGCGGCGAGCTGCCGCCCGGCATCAAAGAGAAGAAACCCGCCGACGATCCCGAACTCGGCGCCACCGGCGAGACCATCTACCGCTCCAGCATGCAACTGCCCTTGGGCTGGTCGATGGACTTACCCAAGAACGTTGACATCGTTCAGGACTGGGCGGAGTACCACGCGAAGTACACGTTTGCCGCCGGCGTCTTCACCGCGGAGCGCCGCGTCCTGATCAAGAAGACCACCGTCCCCCTCTCGCAATGGTATGAATACCTCGTCTTCCGGCGCGAACTGGACGAGGATTGGAGCAAACAGGCGCTGATCTGGCCGCCGAAAACTAACGGCCGTCATCCTTGATTTCGCCACGCGCCGTTGATCGGCTGAAGGCCCCTATGCTACGCACAGTACATCCCGACGACGCCCCCGCAATCGCTGCGATCTACAACCACTACATCCTCAATTCGCCGGCCACATTTGAAGAGGTTCCCGTCACTCCCGGCGAAATGCAGAAGAGAATCGCTGAGACGACCGAAACCTACCCCTGGTTCGTGTACGAAGAGGACGGCAAGTTGCTCGGGTACGCCTATGGCCGCAGATGGAAAGAGCGCGCGGCCTATCGCCATTCCGTCGAAGCGGGAGTGTATCTCGATCCCAGCGCGGTGGGGAAAGGAATCGGCTCCTCTTTATTCGGCGCCCTCCTCGCCGAACTGCGCGCCCGGCAGTTTCACTGCGTCATCGGAGGCATCGCGCTCCCGAACGAGGCCAGCGTCGCGCTGCTTCTGAAGTTTGGATTCCGCCAGGTGGCCCATTTCAAGGAGACCGGCCACAAATTCGGCCGCTGGATCGACGTCGGCTACTGGCAGCTCATGCTGTGAACGATCGGAGCCAATCCCGCAACCTTTGCCAGGTCCGCTGCTGCTCACCTCACCGGCCGAAGGCGTCTGCCCCACCGCAGGTGGCTACGCGTTAATCGCCATCCCCTCGACCGCCGCGTAGCCGTCCAGCATGGCTTCGCTCAGCGTGGGGTGCGCGTGGATGGTGAACATCAGCTCGTCCACGGTGCCTTCGAGCTCCATCACCGCAACCGCTTCGGCAATCAGCTCCGTGGCCTGCGGACCAATGATGTGCACGCCTAGAATCTCGCCGTATTTGGCATCGGCAATCACCTTCACAAAGCCGTCGTGGCTGCCCACGATCGTGGCCTTCGAGTTGCCGGCAAACGGGAACTTGCCCACCTTGATCTCGTAGCCTCTTTCTCTGGCCTGCGCCTCGGTCAAACCCGCGCTGCCGATCTGCGGCTCGGTATAGGTGCAGCCGGGAATGCGATCGCGCCGCACCGGACGGTACTTGCGCCCCGCGATCCTTGCCATCGCCACCATGCCGCTCATCGCACCCACGTGCGCCAGTTGCGGCAGCCCCGCCACAATGTCGCCAATGGCAAAGACGCCCGGCTCCGCCGTCTCCTGCGCCTCATTCACTTTCACAAATCCGCGCTCGAGCTCGACGCGCGTCTTTTCGAGACCGATCCCGCTCGTCAGCGGCCCGCGCCCCACGGCCACAAGCACCTTCTCAGCCTCTTTCGACTGCGCCTTGCCGTTCGCCTCGGTGTAGCTCACGCGAACGCCTGCCGCGATCTTCTCCACCTTCTCGACCTTCGCGCCGGTCTGCGCCTCGATGCCGCGCTTGCGAAAGACACGCGCCAGCTCCTTCGAAATCTCCTCGTCTTCGACGGGAACCAGCCACGGCAGAAACTCGAGAATCGTCACCTCGGTCCCGAAGCTGCGAAAGATCGATGCGAACTCCACGCCCACCGCGCCCGCGCCGATCACGATCAGCGACTTGGGCGGCGCGCTCAGGCTCAAAATTTCGATGTTGGTCAGGATCGTCTCGTCCGCCTTCAATCCGGGCAGCAGCTTGGCCTCCGATCCTGTCGCCAAAATTATTTTTTTGGCTTTGGTTTGGGTTTTTACGCCATTTGAATCGACTTCCACCGTGTGCACGGCGCCTTTCGCGCTTCCGAGCACTCGTCCAAAACCAGAAAAAAGGGAAACCCCATGCTTCTTCATCAGGAATTCGAGGCCCTTTACGTGCTTCGCGATGATGGCGTTTTTGCGCGCCAGCACCGCGGCCCAATCGAGCGACCGCGCCTCCACGCCCTTGATGCCAAATTCCCCGGCTTCCTTCAGGTAATCCCACAGCTCGGCGTTGAAGAGCAGCGCCTTGGTGGGAATGCAGCCCACGTGCAGGCACGTTCCGCCCAGCTTGGGGCTGGCGTCGATCAGGGCCACCTTCAGCCCGTACTCCGCGCCGCGAATCGCCGCCGTATATCCAGCCGGCCCGCCGCCAATCACCGCTACGTCGTAAGTCGTCTCTGAAATTGCCAAGGGAAGCTCCATTCCGGCGCTCGCCATGGCGAGCGCCGCATTCCACCGTTCAGTCTATCGGACGCACCAGCTACCTCCACTGCACGGGAAGGGACGAGCCTAGAAGGGTAGTGGGCTACTTTGAAATTGGCGCTGCCGCGCCTTCCAATCGTGGCATACTGGGTATATGCCAAAGCGCAATAGCACGGAACAGCCGACAGATGTGAATCAGATGGCGCACTTGCTTGTGGAAAGATCGACTCAAGAGAACGAAGTTGATGCTCAGTCCATTACTAAGCCGCCGGTTCCTAGAGCGGTCTCGCGGATCATGTCAAAGATGGGAATCAAAGGCGGCAGGATCGGAGGCAAGCGCCGCCTCATTAAAATGACCGCTGAACAGCGCCGCGAGGTCGCCTCCCATGCTGCAACCGCCCGGTGGAAAAAGGTCAAGGAAGCCAAGATGGGGTAACCATGTCAAGCAACAATTCTTGGGCAGTGCCGCGTTCATGGCATTGACTTTTTGCAAAATTTCCACTTTTCTCAAGAGAGAGGAAAAAGAAAGGGATTTACTCTTATGGTTCAACTTCCACCAAGGAAAGGTCCGCGCATGACCCGTGTGTGCAGACAGCCGAATATGAGCCAGGAAGAATCCGATCACCTCGAATTTGAAGCCGAAATGGATGCCTTTGCCCGAAAGGTCTACGGTGCCCTAGATGAAGCCCGCAGCAGGATGACTAAGGAAGAGCGTGAGCGGGCGGATCGTAACGCCGCCGCTATTTTGAGGAGCGCCAGCGACGCCGGAGAGCGTCAGCAGAAAGGCGCATGAATTCCTCAACTAGTTCCTTTTTGACTTCTTCTGGCAAAGCTGGCTGATATTCCGCCAGTAATTCTTCAAACCCAGAGAGATTACCGCTCACAATAAGGGCGTGATACTGCCCGAGGACTTCCTTCGTCAAACTCCGTGCGTCACGGCGGCTGTAAGTTGTCATTGTGCTCTTTCTGCGGGCAGTTTCTTTGCTGCTCTCATATCACCTGTCGGATTGGAGAGCGGTACCTTCCCTCTCCGCCTTTTTCCCATCCATGCTTCTTGGCAAGCCTTCCCATCGCCAGTGGCAGCGGCCTCAAGTCCACCCCAAGGGCCTTTGCAACCTCCGAGGTCGAAACCCAATTCCCTTTGTGATCCACCTGCACGTAGTTCTCAATCCTTTCCTGCAAGCCCTTTCCCGCTGAGCTTTTCTCGCGGTTTTCCGGCACCGCATTCGCGGCCTTCTTTGACTTCTTGCTTTTCTTCCCTTTGGGCTTCGCTTTGTTTTTCGCCTGTGAAAGGCGGACACGCAGATTCTCCGGGTAGAATTCAGCCAATGCCCACCCATCCTTGAACCTGAGCACTTCGCCATTTGACTTGAGGCGATTCAAGCATCCTGTAACGACTCCCTCGAAGTTAGGTGAGGTCGATTCCACCCCGCCGTCGCGGAGCGCCGTTGCGATCTGGCGAATGGTCTGCTTCTGCTTGACGGCGTGCAGGTAGAGTTTGATGGCCGCAGGCAAACTTTTGTTGAGCAGTGCCCCACGCGGCAATTCGACAGGTTGGGAATCGGCGGAACCCGTAGCCAGGAAAGGTGTGCCCGGAGCACCCTCGCCTTCGCCAGCAGGCAGAAACGCTCCAGAAGCGGCCATGACACTCTGGATCGCGTTATCGATCAGCGCCCTCTGATCTTGCAGGAGTCGAATGATCTTTTGGAAGTTGTTTAGGCTGTTCGATTCATCGGCCATACGCATTTTCCCCTTGTTTTATAGGGTGATTGGTGGTATACAAACAGATAGGGAGTGAGCCTATGGGGGCGGATTCCTCCGCCCCCCGCCCGCTTTGGGCGGCGCTCATCTACGCATACCATCACTTCCCTTCCGGCGGGGTCCGGGTCGAACTGTGAGAGGTTTCCCGGGCTCCGCGCCTACCATTTATTGAATCCTCGAACAACTCAAAAGTCAAGGGCAAACTGTGGATTCCAGTGCGCGCCATGCCGGGTCTGCTTTGGCGCGCCGCGCGCCTTCATGTTCGCAATTTCGCGTTTTTGGCCGAAACAACTCCTGTAGTGCGCTAATTTAAAGGTTGACATGCTAAGGCGGTTTAGTATACTGTTGTTCTATGAACAAGCTAGGTTCTACAGAGCGCGCGCAGGTTATCCGGTGCTTGATTGACGGTTGTTCCATTCGTGCGACCGTGCGAATCACGGGAGTGGCGAAGAAAACCGTCATGCGGCTGCTGTGTGAGGTTGGCGAAGTGTGCGCCGATTATCAGGATCAGGTGTTCGTGAATCTCAGGTCGCGGCGGCTTCAACTCGATGAGATGTGGACGTGGATTTATTGCAAGGCGAAGAACCGCACTGAAGAGATTGCCCGCAAGAATCCAGATGCGGGCGATATTTGGCTGTGGGTATGCGTTGACGCCGATTCAAAGCTCGTACCGACTTGGATGCTTGGACGGCGTGATATGGTGACGGCTACGGCCTTTGTAGAAGACATTGCCAAGCGCGTGCGAGGGCGCATTCAAATCACTACCGATGCCTTTAAGGTCTATCTAAACGTGATCGAAAATGTCTTCGGATTCTCTGTAAATTACGCGACTTTGCAGAAGGTGTTTGGTGCCTCAGATGAACCCGAGAAGCGTTATAGTCCCGCGAAGTGCATCGGATGCGACATGAAGACTGTGATTGGGAACCCAGACCCAAAGCACGTCTCTACTAGCTACGTAGAAAGGCAGAACTGGACCGTGCGCACGAATTTGCGCAGGTACACAAGGCTTTCTAACGGATTCAGCCGCAAGTTCGAGAACCACGCCGCAGCGGTTGCGCTAAACTACTTCGCATACAACTTCATCAAGATTCACCGTACATTGCGCACGTCGCCAGCGATGGCCGCTGGCGTGACGGATCGGCTTTGGGATGTAGAGGATTTGGTTGCTCTTTGGGAATCATATGAGCGGAGGGCGGAAAGAGCGGCGTAAATCAAAGTAGCCCACTACCCCTAGAAGAGTGGCTCCTCATTTTGGGTGTAGTATAGGCACGGGTTAAGGCCTCCGTCGAATGCGCAATCCAAATCATCCAATGTGGAGAGTCGCAGGCATCCTCCTCGGAGTTGTCTTCATTCTTCTTGGGATCTTCGGGAACACAGGCAAGCTGGAGCTCCTCTTCGTTGGAGGATGCGCGATCTTTACGTGCCTTTTCCGGTGGAATTCACAGTAAGTGTAGGACCGATCCCATGTGATGGCTGTTTATAGAAGCCCCGCCCAAGCGAGGTGTACCCATGCATGAGAAAGACAAAGAACTGTTAGCCGGATTCCACCATACAATCTCCGAGCAACTCAATTCCAGACTCTCTGAAAGCCCGAGGTTCTTCGGATTGCTGGTCGTCGTTGCTACGGGCTATGGATATGTACTGTCGCGAGACGATCTAAGCAAACTGTTTTTCCCTGCCACTTTGTTGGCGCTATTAGCAACTTTATGGGCAAGTTGGTATCTCGCAGCGCTTGGATACGCCTTCAGATTCCTTCAAAATTCCCAGCACTGCATAGAGCACGAATTAGAGTGGACGAGGTATACCCCCGGATCGCCAGGCGAGACTGGCAAACCGCCAAAACCCGTGAAGTCAATCGGCGACGTGTTTTGGCTACTGCCAGGCATCTACCACGCGCACGCCGCTGGCCTTTGCGCTTTTTTCGCGGTCATTTGTATCGCCGGATGCCGCACGGCCTGGTCCTGGTGGCCGCACTTCTGCATCATAATCGCTGGCATTAATGCTTTCACGTTTGGAATTGTCTTCATTTTTTTGGTAAACGTTCATTACGTCCGTAAATATAGGGACGCGCGCTGGCAAGACCCCGCAATGTTCGATCCGAAGCACGAAGCCTCAAAGCCCGACACCCCACCAACGCACCTTTAAGACAGCACCGGAACGATCAAAGAGGGATCTCTTCAATGAAAGCTCTTGCGATGGCGAGCGCCTCCGCCTCATCCCCGAACCGCTCGATCCAATGCACCTCCGGCTCGCGCCGGAACCACGTCATCTGCCGCTTGGCATAGTTGCGATGCCCCCGCTGCGCGGCGCGCACCGCCTCTTCCAGGCTCAGCGTTCCATCGAGCACAGCCCGCGCTTGCCGGTACCCAAGCGAGTCGAGCGCCTTCACCGGCCCGAAGCGCGCAAGCAGCCCGCGCGCCTCCTCCACAAGCCCCGCGGCAAACATCGCCGCGCAGCGCTCATTCAGCTTGTCGTAAAGCGCGGCTCGCGGGGGATTCAACCCGATGTGCAGCAACCGAAACCCCGTGAGCGGATTTTTTCCCTGGTTTTGGATGAGGGTTGAGAGAGGCGACCGGGCCGCCAGGCAAACTTCTATCGCGCGAATCAGCTTCGGCGTGTCGTTCGAGTGAATCCGCTCCGCCGTCGCCGCATCCAGCCGCTGGAGCAGCCGATGCAGCCATGCGCTCCCGCGCTTTTGCGCTTTGGATTTGAGCTTTGCTCGAAGCAGTTCCTGCCGCTCCGGACCGGCAAACAGTCCTTCAGTGAGCGCCCGCAGATAAAGCCCCGTTCCCCCGGTCACAATCGGCATGCGGTGCTTGCGCACGGCAATCTCTTGGAGCAGTTCTCGGGCAAGTCGACTGTACGCGCCCGCGGTGAACGGCTCATCCGGCTCGGCCACGTCGATCAGGTGATGCGGCACGCGCGTCCGCTCCTCGCGCGTGGGTTTCGCCGTGCCCAGCTCCATACCGCGATAAACGGCCACGGAGTCGCAGCTCACAATTTCGCCGTTGAATCGCTCTGCAAGGGCGAGCGAGAGCGCCGTCTTCCCGCTCCCCGTCGGCCCGAGAATCAGCACGGCAAGCGGCAACGATCCAGACTTCGGGTTGGTCGTTCCCGAAACGCTCTCCTCCAAAGGCTTCGCCGTCCGCGCAGGACCTACCATCGCCACCACCCGGCTGGAAAGATCCACTTCGGATTGGTGTGCACGAGCCACCACAGGCAGACCACGCCGGCCAGAATCACCAGCCCGAAGATCTGGTTGCGCCGGAAGGCGCGCACCTGCCGCTCCCGCCCCTCTCGCTCGGCGACCTGCTGTTGATACGGCTTGATGCGGGTCTCGACCATCGTGCTCGCCTCGCAGACTCCCGTGTGCGGCTTTCTTTCGCCCGCCCGGCATCAGTATAGGCGAACGCCATCTCTCTGACTTTGCCGCGCCCGGTTTGACTTCCCACCCCTTCATTGCCGACCATGGTTTTTGGCTTTGCATGAGTTTGGCGGGAAGGAAAGATCCAATGAAAGTCTTGATCCTTGGTTCGGGAGGCCGCGAACACGCGCTGGCCTGGGCAATTGCGCGCAGCCCGCGCGTTACTGAAGTGGTTTGCGCGCCGGGCAACGGCGGCATGGCCCAGACGGCCCGCTGCGTCCCAGTCGATCTCAAAGACCTCGACGCCATGATCCGGCTGGCCGAGCGAGAGCGGCCCGCTCTCACCGTCGTGGGCCCGGAGCTGCCACTCTCGCTGGGCATTGTGGACGCCCTCCGCGAGCGCGGCCTGCGCGTCTTTGGCCCCACGCGCGCCGCTGCCATGCTCGAATCCAGCAAGGGCTTTGCCAAGCAGTTCCTTGAGCGCCACCACATTCCCACGCCCAACTACGCCGTCTGCGGAACCCAAGCCGAAGTCGAAAAAGCCATCGGCATCTTTCACCCGCCCATCGTGGTCAAGGCCGACGGCCTGTTTGCGGGCAAGGGCGTCATCATCTGTCCCTCGCGCCATACCGCTCAAGAAGCCGCGCAGGGGCTGTTTTCCGGCGCTTTGCTGGGCGAAGCCGCGAGCCAGATCGTCGTCGAGGAATTCCTCGAAGGCGACGAGGTCAGCTTCCTTTGCCTGAGCGACGGCAAGCACGTGGCGCCGCTCGTCCCCGCGCAGGACCACAAGCGCATCGGCGAGGGCGACACCGGCCCCAACACCGGCGGCATGGGCGTCTACTCCACCGACGCGCTTCTCGATCCCGCGATGACGGAATGGATTCTGCGCCACATTGCCGAGCCCACGGTCGCAGGCATGGCCGCCGAAGGCACGCCGTTTACCGGCGTGCTCTATTGCGGCCTCATGATGACGGCGCGCGGGCCGCAGGTGCTCGAGTTCAATGCGCGCTTCGGCGACCCTGAGACTCAGGCCATTCTGGTTCGCCTCGACTCCGATCTCATGGACGCGCTCGAAGCCTGCGTGGATGGCCACCTGGCCGAGACGCCGCTCGGCTGGTCGCCGGGCGCATCGGCCTGCGTCGTGGCCAGCTCCGGCGGCTACCCCGGCAGCTACGCAACCGGCCTACCCATCAGCGGCCTCGCCGCCGCGGCTCATGTGCCCGGCGTCGAGGTCTTCCACGCAGGCACGGCGCTCGAGAACGGGCAGATGCTCACCGCCGGCGGCCGCGTTCTGGGCGTCACGGCCGCCGCGGATTCCCTGGCCGAAGCGCTGGCCCGCGCCTATCAAGCCATGGCAGAGATTGCTTTTGAGGGCATGTATTACCGGCGCGATATCGGACATCGAGCACTCGGCGCGAAAAAATAGCGCGTCTCACGCCTTGTTCAATAGCCAGCGTCATTACGCGCAACTGGCCACGCTGGTGCGCAGCGCCTGATTCCCCTCCAAGTTCAAGGGCGACTTGCTGTTCAGTCCTGCGGTACGATAGCGCTCAGTCCTGGGCTGCGCTGGGCTCTGGCACGGCGGGCGGATTCGCCTGTTGCTTCTGGAAGCATGAGCGGCACAGCACTGGCCTGCCCTGCGTCGGCTTAAAGGGAACGGTAGTCTCCGCGCCGCACTCCGAGCACGTGGTGCGGGTCTCGGGCCTCACCCGTTGCGAGCCCCGTGTGCGCTTCGCCTTGCACTGCTTGCAGTGTTTGGGGTCGTTTTTGAACTGCTTGTCGTGGAAGAATAGCTGCTCGCCTGCCGTAAATACGAACTCGGCGCCGCAGTCTACACATTTCAGAACACGATCGGTGAATTCCATGGCCGGCTTGCCTCGCAGGGAATTTCACCGAAATCGGTCACGGCTAGATCAGGAACTTGCCGGTCTCGGTTCCCTGTTCTCTTTCTTGTGGCGTAACGAGGGCCCGGACCGCGCTAAAAAATTGGCGGATATTAAAAACTGCCCGGCGCACCGGACAAAATAGAACCCGCACGCTCATCGCGTGCTGAGCGTTCATTCGCGATTCTCTGGTTTCTGCGGGGTTTCTGCATCATGCGGGGTGAACTTCGCCGTGGGGCGTGCCGCATAGCTGCGGAAGCTTCGTTCGACGGAAACTGGAGAAGCGTTACAGTTTGTTGCGCCGCCGCGCCGTGCCGTTCCTGTTTTCTTACTTCGTTGGGCGGCTTTCGTTGCTTCTTCTCGGAAGCCCCCGGAACGGTCTCATCGCGCGGCGGGTGAAGAGTTCAATCCTGCTCTTTGCGAGCCTTTTTACGATTCCGCTTGCGCGCCAGGGCGGCCTTGACGCGGCGCTTCTCACCGGGCTTCAGGTAGTAGGAGTGACGCTTGACTTCCTTGATGATGTCCTCCGTCTGTACCTTCCGCTTGAACCGGCGCAACGCGTTTTCCAGCGGTTCGCCTTCTTGAACGCGAACCTCAGCCAAGATTTACCACCCCCAAACCTGCCTTTGTGGCTCCTATGATGATAACCGACTTTGAGCCGGAGAGCCAAGATCAATCTTTTCCTTGAGTTCCACGTAATGCACTTGCCAACAGCCCCTTCTTGAGCCCCCTCCTTGAACCCACTCCTTGAGATTCGATGGGTCCCCGAACGCCCCGCATCCAATTAAACTTTCTAGAGAGGTCGCCGCAGGAGTGTTTATGATCCGAACCTACCAGGGCCATTCGCCGCAAATTCCCTTGAGTTGCTACGTCGACGTCTCGGCGCAAATCCTCGGCGACGTCGTCCTCGGCGAGCGCTCCTCCGTCTGGATGAACGCCGTTCTGCGCGGCGACGTCAATTCCATCCGCATCGGTTCCTGCTCCAACGTGCAGGATTGCAGCGTCCTCCACGGCCAGCGTAACCGCTACCCGGTCATCGTGGGCGACTGGGTGACCATCGGCCACAACGCCACCGTCCACGGGTGCGTGGTCGAAGATATGTGCCTCATCGGCATCGGGGCGCGCGTCCTCAACAACAGCCGCATCGGCGAGGGCTCGATCGTCGCCGCCGGCGCCGTCGTCCCCGAGGATACAGTGGTTCCTCCGCGCACGCTCTGGGCCGGTGTTCCCGCCAAACTCCGCCGCGAACTCACCGACAAAGACCGCGACATGATCCGCGAGTATGCACAGAACTATCTCGATTACGTTGCGATCTATCTGAGCGAGACAGCGTGATCGGATTTGCAATGCGCCGAGCGGCCGGCGGCCCCAGGGTTGTGATCGGCTTCTACCCGGCGCATTTCCAAGAAGATGAAAGTCACGCTGGATTCTTTGCCGGGCGTATCATGGGATGCGAAGCAAGAAAGGACGCGCCATGCGCAAGTGGGGCATAGTCATCAGCATGCTTTACGCCGTCATTGTGATTGGGCTTCTCATTCCGGCCGCCGTCCTCCTGGCCGGCGCCGATCCGCTCCGGACAGTCCTTTCGGTCGATCTGATCGCCGCGCTCAAAGAGTGGACAACATGGATTCCGGTTGCAGCCCTTCTTGCTGGGCAGGCCGTCCTGCTTTTTCTCTCCGTTGACACGACGCAAAAGAGGTTGAAGCCACGGACGCATATCGCGGTTTCGGTCGTCGTTTCGTCGCTGCTCTTCGGCCTCCTCAGCTCTGCCGTCATCCTCTGCGTCGACGCCGCCATCCGCGGAGACAAATTCGGAGACAAGTACCTGGATTATCTGGGAGGCACATTCGGTTTCTGGGCCATCCTCTGGGCTCTTTGGGCGGTTGTTTTTTATTTATACCTCCGAAACTCCGCCGGTTTCACTCGACGCGCCATCTCCTGGCTGCTCAAAGGCAGCGTCTTGGAGTTGCTCGTCGCCGTTCCCTGCCACGTAATCGTGCGCAGGCGTGACGGATGTTGCGCGCCGGTCGTAACCAGCTTCGGCATCGTCGCGGGAATCGCCGTGATGCTGCTCTGCTTCGGCCCCAGCGTGCTCTTTCTCTTCAAGAAACGGCTCGATGCTTATGCCCCGCGCAAATCGATAGAGTCCTAGCTTGCCCACTCCAGCCGCTCGTCATGCGATGTTTGGCTATCCATTGTGGAAGTAGAAGAGGTTCCCGTCCAGATCCTTTACGGTAAACTGCCGTAATCCCCAAGGCTTCTTTTCCAGAGGCTCCGCGATGTTGGCGCCTGACGAGTGCAGTTCCTGGTATTTCGCATCGATATCTTCAACGAACACCCAGTGAATGGCTGGTTCGAACGGCAGGTTCCTTTTCCGGAAGAATATCGCCGTACCATCGCGCGACACGGCTCCAACCTCTTTGTCTGGGTAAAGCCATCCAATCTCAAAGCCGAGTGTATCTCTGTAATGCTGTTGTGCGCGTTCCACATCTACGACCGGTAACTCCGGCACCGGCTGGCCAAACAAGGTCATTTTCTCTTTTGCGCCCACGGAGCTCTCCCTTGCTCTTCTTTATGCAACAAGACCGCGCGCGCGTCAAATTTGGATACTACTCACAGATCGGCTTGATCGCCGCATTCCGCATCGCCTTGTTACCCTAGAGTTTCGGAGGATTCCCCGCAATGTCTACACAAATCTCTGCCGCCGCCGCAACCCAGGACTTTCACGTGTGGGAGGCGTGCGGAGACGCGTCGGCCGAGGCGCTGACCGCGTGGGTAAGCGCGCGACTGGCGGCTCACGAATCCGCATTGGCCGCGCTGCTTGCCGTCGCAGGCGCGCGCACGCCGGAGAACTCGCTGCGGCACTACGACGCGGCCATCGAGCAGTTGAGCCTGGCTGGCTCGCAGGCGGGAATCCTGAACTCCGTGGCCGCGGAGAAGCCGGTGCGCGACCAGGCGCAGATGGAAGCGCAGCGCGTGGCCACGGCCGGCAGCGCGCTAAGCCTGAATCGCGCGGTCTATGACGCGCTCGCGGCGATCGACCTCGACGGCGCGAGCCCGGCGACAAAACATTATGTGGAGCGCACGTTGCTGGGCTATCGGCTCTCCGGCGTGGACAAGGATGAGGCTACGCGCCAACGCCTGCATGCGCTGCACGACAAGGCCACAGGGCTTTCGCTCGCCTTCAGCCGCAACATCCAGGAGGGCGGCAAGACAATTGAGGCCGCGCCCGAGGAGCTGGAGGGCTTGCCCGCCGATTACATCGCGCGGCACCCGGTCGAGAAAAGCGAAGACGACAAGGAGCGCGTAACGCTGACCACTGACCCACCCGACATGTTGCCGGTGATGACCTTTGCCACGAGCGCCGCGCTGCGCGAGAGGATGTTTCTGGCCTACAACACGCGCGCGTATCCCGAGAACCGGCAACTGCTGCTCGACCTGCTGGCTACGCGGCAGGAGATTTCGAGCGTCCTCGGCTTCCGCAGTTGGGCCGATCTGGCCACGGCCGACCAGATGATGGAGTCGGCGGCGAACGTGCGGAAGTTTTTGGCAAAGCTCGACGAAGCCAGCCGCGAAGGCGCGCGGCACGAACATGCCGAGGTGCTCGCATTTGCGCGTGAGCGGCAGCCGGAGCTTGCCAAGATCGACATCGTGAGCCGCGGCTATTGGTACGAGCAGTTCCGGCGCACGAAGTACGATTTCGACTCGCAATCGGTGCGGCCGTATTTTCCCTATGCGCAAGTTGAAGCGGGCGTGCTGGAGACGGCGGCCAAACTCTTCAAAGTCGAGTTCCGGCCGTCGCCGTCGCCGGCGTGGCATCCCGCGGTCTCCGTCTACGAGGTCTTCGAGGATGGGCGCCTGGCGGGACGGTTCTATCTCGACATGCATCCGCGCGAGGGCAAGAGCAAGTGGTTCTCTGCCGCTCCGGTGGTCGCGGGCGTGCGCGGCCGCGTGCTGCCTGAGGCGGCGCTGATCTGCAACTTCCCCGCGCCGGAGGAGAGCGATCCGGGGCTTCTGCAATACTCCGACGTGGTCACCTTCTTCCACGAGTTTGGCCACCTGATGCACGCCATTCTTGGCGGGCACACGGAGTGGGTGGGCCTTTCGGGATTTGCCACGGAGGGCGATTTCATCGAGGTGCCGTCGCAGATGCTCGAAGAGTTCTTCCGCGACGAAAAGCTGCTGCAGGCCTTCGCGAAGCACTACGAGACGGGCGATGTCCTTCCCTCGGAACTCATCCAAAGCCTGAAACGCGCTAGCGCGTTTGGCCGCGCGGACTGGGTGAGGACGCAGCTCTACTACACCACGCTTTCGCTCGATCTGCACGACCGGGATGCGGTGGGCATCGATCCCGACGCGATCACGCGCGAGCTTTATAAGAACTTTCAGCCATGGACCTGGCTCGACGGCAACAAAATGTACGCGAGCTTCGGGCATCTGACCGGCTACTCGTCAAACTACTACACGTACATGTTCGATAAGGTGATCGCTCTGGATTTCTTCGCGCAATTCGAGCCGGGGAATTTGTTAGGCGGCAATGCCGGCGAGCGTTACCGCAAAACGGTGCTCGAACAGGGCGGGTCGAAGCCAGCGCGCGAACTGGTCCGCGACTTCCTGGGGCGCGATGAGGAGTTCGCGGCGTTCTCGAAGTGGCTGAATGAAGAGTTTGAAGAACAGCGAGCCGGCGAATTGGCGAGTTAGCAAATCAGCGCGTGGGCAGGTCAGCGAGCCAGCAAGTCAGCCGCGTGCGTTATCTAGGACAATCGCATTTGGTATGGCAGCATTGGTTTCCCAGCCGTGCTGCAAATGCGATTGCCTTGTCTTTCCGGGCGTCCTTGATGCGTCGTTCAAGCCTCTGCGGTACACTGGTCGCAAGCTCGGCACATCCTTTTCCTGTGCGGCCCAGGAGCCCAAATGAGCCCTGACGCCCCTCTGCCTGAACGCGACGAGACGGTGCGCATCTTCGTCAGCTACGCGCGCGAAGACCGCCATTGGCTCGACGAAAAAGACCGCTTCCAGCTCATCCCCTTCCTCGCCGACTCGCTGCGCCGCCACCGCGTCAGCTTCTGGTTCGACCGCGAGCTGCGCGCCGGAGACGAATACAAGCGCGAGATCGACGCCGAGATCGACCAGTCCGAGATCGCTATTCTGCTCGTCAGCCAGGCCTTTCTGAACTCCGAGTTCATTGAGACCCGCGAGATGCCGCGCATCCACGCACGCGCCGCCCGCGGCGAGATGATCGTGATCCCGGTGCTGGTCGAGCGCTGCCGCTGGCAGGACTACGGCTTTCTCGCCGACCGCCAGATGGTGCCCAGCGAGCCCCTCATCAAGTACACCCGCGACCCTGCCGAGTGGTCCGAGGTGCGAGCTTCGATCCTCGACGACCTCAAGGCGCAAGTCGACAAGGTTCACGAGCAGCGCAAGGCAGAGGGGGCGAGAGCTGCGGCTGAGACCGCCGCGCGCGAGACGGAAGCCAGTTGGCTCGGCGAAGAAAAGGCGCGGCTAGAACGGGAAGAGGCCGCGAGGCGCCATCGCGAGGAGGCTCTCCGCAAACAGCAGCTGGCAGAGGCGGCTGCCCGTCTGGCCGCCGAGCAGAAAGCCGGAGCGGAGGCCGATCAAGCTGCGCACGAAGTGGTGGTAAGGATCGCAAGAGCCGAGGCCGAGCGTAAGGCGCTCGAAGCCGAAGCCGCGCGAAGGGCTGCGGAGGCCAGGCAAGCGGCAGAAGCCCCGAAAGAGGAAAACCGGGAGGCTGCCGCCGCTGCGCCTCATCGCGCAGAAGCATCTGCGGCGCCGTCGATCGAGCGCGGCGCTGTTGCCGCACCCGAGTCCGCTGCGCCGGAGCCTCTGGACTCTTGGACCGCCGCACGGGAAGAAGGACCGTCACGCCGCATTTTCCTGGTGGGCGCTTCAGCCGTGATCGCCCTGGTGGCCGCGGGCTGGTTTTTCGCCACCAGATCCCATCCGCCGATTAACCTGGCAGCCCCCTCGGGGCAGGCCACGCCAGAACAGAATCCGCCCGCGGCCCAAGGTCCTTCCGGACAGGCCACCTCCAGTCAGGGGCCGTCCGCGGCCCTGGGTCCTTCCGGACCGGCCCTCTTAGTCCAGACGCAGCCCTCGGCCACAGGTCCCCGCATCGCCACGGCAAGCGAAGACCACACGGTAAAGATCTGGGATGCGGAGACCGGCCAGGTGTTGATGACCCTGACCGGGCACCCCTCCGGCGTCAATTCCGTTGCCTTCAGCCCCGACGGCAGGCGCATCGCCACGGCAAGCTGGAAGATGGCGAAGATCTGGGATGCGGAGACCGGCCAGGTGCTGATGACGTTGAAGGGGCTCACCGACAATGTCCTGTCCGTCGCCTTCAGCCCCGACGGCAAGCGCATCGCCACAGGAAGCGACGACAAGACGGCGAAGATCTGGGATGTGCGGACCGGCCGGGTGCTGCTGACTTTGGCCGGGCACAAGGAGGCGGTCACCTCCGTCGACTTCAGCCCCGACGGCAAGCGCATCGCCACAGGAAGCTATGACGGCACGGCAAAGATTTGGGACGCGGAGACCGGCCGGGAGCTGATGACCCTGACCGGGCACTACAGCCAGTTCGACTCCGTCGCCTTCAGCCCCGACGGCAGGCGCATCGCCACGGCAGTCTTTGACCATTCGGCGGAGATCTGGGATGCGGAGAGCGGCCAGGTGTTGATGACCTTGAGCGGGCACACCGACGCGGTCGAGTCCGTTGCCTTCAGCCCCGACGGCAAGCGCATTGCCACGGCAAGCTGGGACCAGACGGCGAAGATCTGGGATGCGGAGACTGGTCAGGAGCTATTGACTTTGAAGGGGCACACCGACGCGGTCGAGTCCGTTGCCTTCAGCCCCGACGGCAAGCGCATCGCCACGGCAGCCGGCCGCACGGCCAAGATCTGGGATGCGGAGACAGGCCGGGAGCTGATGACCTTGAAGGGGCACACACATAGGGTCAATTCCGTCGCCTTCAGCCCCTCCACGCCGTCCGCGAGCCGCTGATTCCGCCAGCGACCGCCGTTTGTTGGTTGCCCGTCACGCCGCGATGAAATCACCGCAGCAGGAATGGAGCACCCCGGGGCCGGCGTTCGCCGCGGCGAACGGCGGCTTTGGCTCAGAATTGCAGAGGTCGGCAGACGGCCAGGAGCCTTCTTGCTCCCTCGCTCCCTACCGGGGTCCCCAGCGAGCGATTTTTGCTCGATGGGGTGGCTCGCTCCCCACTTTACGGCTGTTTCACCGCCTGGAACCCCGCCATAATCTGCGTCATCAGGTCGTTGACCGTGCCCGGCGAGCTGGGCAGGAAAATGGTGCTCGACTTGCCCATCACGCCGACTTCGCGCATGGTGTCGAAGTACTGCGTGAGAAGCACCATGGCCATGACGTCGCGTGCAGTCGAGCCTTCGACGGCGGATTTGAATTGCTCCACCGAGGACTGTAATCCCTTGATGATGGCCTGGCGCTGGCGGGCCACGCCGTCGCCCTGCAGGGCCTTCGACTCGGCTTCCGCCTCGGCCTGCTTCACCTTGAGAATCTTGTCGGCTTCGCCGCGGGCCTGGGCCGCGATCTGCTCGCGCTGCGCGGCGTTGATGTCGTTCATGGCCGCCTTCACCTTGGCATCGGGCACGATGTCGGTGACCAGGGCGCGGAGAATGTTGTAGCCGAAGGTGTCCATCACTTCGTCGAGATCCTTCTTGACCGCGACGGAGATCTGCTGCATCTGCTCGAAGGCCTCGTCGAGCGTGAGCGTGGGCACGTGGCCCAGGATTGAGTTGAAAACGTAGCTCTCGATCTGGCGCTGCGGGTCGCTCAGCTTGTAATAGGCGTCGAAGACCTTCTCTTCGACGACCTGGTACTGCACCGAGACGGGGATGGTGACGAAGACGTTGTCCTTAGTCTTGGTTTCGACGTTGACCGCGGCCTGGCGCACCTGCAGATCGATGAAGCGCACGGTTTCGCACCAGGGCACCAGAAACTGCAGGCCGGGGCGCGCGATGCGGTTGTACTTGCCGAAGCGCTCCACGATGCCCGCGGTGTAAGTGCGCACGGTGTACATGGTTTTGAGAATCGTGATGAGCACAAAAAGTGCCACGATGCCGGCGACGATGACAAAAAAGGTCAAAACTGCGGAGTTGTCCATGACTTGCTTCTATCCTCCTCGGCCGGGGCCGCGCGTTCAAGCGGACCTCGGGCGGCGATTTTCCATCGCAGGAATGATAACGCAGAGAGGTTGCATGCAATGCCCTAAACTGGTAAGCGATGGCGTGGAGCGGAAAGAACTCACGGCCGGCGGCGAAGCGGAAGGCCACATCGCGGCGCGAACTCGTCGATTCGCGGGACCCGCTCGCCTTTCGCAACCAGCGCGGGCCGTTCGACATCGTTGGCGATGTGCACGGGTGCCTGGACGAGCTGGTGGCGCTTCTCGATGCCATGGGCTACCGCGTGGAGCGGGCAGGCAAGGAGTTCCAGGTGACCCCGCCGCCGGGGCGGACGTTGGCCTTTGTGGGCGACCTGGTGGATCGCGGCCCGGCCGCGCCGGAGGTGTTGCGGCTGGTGATGGGCATGGCGCGCGCGGGCGCGGCGCTTTGCGTGGCCGGCAATCGCGATGCGGAGCTGGTGCGCGTATTGCGGGGCGGCGCGGTGCGGGTCACGCGCGGCATGACGCGGACGCTCGAACAACTGGCCAGGGAGACCGAGAGCTTTCGCGCCGCGGTGGCGAATTTTCTCCACGGCCTGCCAAGCCACCTGGTGCTCGACGAGGGCCGGCTGGTGATTGCCCATGCGGGGCTGAAGGAATCGTTGCAGGGCCGCTCCTCGGCCGTGGCGCGCGCCTTTGCGCTACACGGAGACGTGACGGGCGAAAAAGATGCGGCGGGACTGCCGGTGCGCAGGATCTGGGCGGCGAAGTATCGCGGCAAGGCGCTCGTGGCCCACGGGCACACCCCGGTGATCGAGCCCATGTGGCTCAACAACACCGTCAATCTCGATACGGGATGCGCCTACGGCGGCCACCTGTCGGCGCTGCGTTACCCCGAGTGCGTCACGGTCTCGGTTCCTGCCAAGGCGGTTTATTATCCGCCGCGCCGGCCGTTCCCGCCGAACCACGCGCTGCGGCGAGGGTGAGTCGAAACAAAGTGCTGTTCCGGAACTCGAAATCCGGACCTCGGGCGCTCTATTGGCCACCTGGGGGAGTAGAGTTCTTGCCTTTGGGGCCCGACGTGAAGTGACGCAGCACGAACTCCTGGGTGACGGTGCTCGCGGTGCGCTCAATCGTGCTGATCATGACATTCTCGCCAAAAATCGTCCAAGTGCGGTCGGCCTGCGGGTAGTAGAGGCTGGAGAAGCCGGCCGAGATGATGTCGCCGCCGACAGTCGAGAAGTTTGGTTCGTATCGGCCGTTGTCGCCCTTGCAGACGAACGGAGCTGCAAGCGCGTGCAGCAGGCGCGAGCGATTGCTGCCCGTGCCCTGGTAGAAGTAGCGCGGGTCCTGATGCAAGAGCGAGGGCAAAACCGCGCCTCCGAAGAAGATATCGGTGAATCCGTCGGCAGCGACCGCGCCAACGCGCTCCCCGTAGCCTTTCGCGCCCAGCCTGTAGTCCGGAATTCTGACTCCCTGATTGACGCCTGCCATGAAGAAGACACCCGCAATCGTGATGGGATCGTCCGAGACTTTGAACGCGAGCTGGAATTTCAACTTTGCCGTCAAGGGCGGCGCGGAGGAATCGTAGACGACGTAGAAGTTTGGCAGGACGCCGAAGATGCGCTGCTGCTCCGCCATCTTCACCTCTTCCGTAGCGAGTTCAACCGACGAAGAGTATACCGTCACCGACTGCTGCTCGCCCTCAAGCTCCATCTTGATGTCAGGCACGATTTCAACCTGACCGGGAGCTACCACGATCGCCGGCGATACCCAATTAGCAAATCCCTTTGCCTTGATGGTGAGGCGATAGCTGGTTCCCGGCTTTACGTCCGCGAATTCGAAGAAACCGTAATCGTTGGCGGTCGTTTCCTTCTTGCTGCCTCCGTCGGGGCCTTCAAGTACCACCGCGGCGCCGGGTATCAGCTCGTCTTGTACGTCCGTAACAGTGCCATTGATCGTGCCCGGCTGGGCCGTGATAGCCGGCGCACTTTGCGGGGACGTAGCGCCCGCGTTCCCTGGCGATGCGGAAACCGCCTGCGGGGCCGGGTCTGGCGCGGGAATGGCCGCCGTCGCCTCCGCGAGAACGGCTGGCCCAGAATGGCCGGCATCGGCCTGTTGAGCCGCCACGCAGGCGCAGGCACTGAGGCCGGCGATCAGCGTAATGCCGCAGATTGCCCATGAGAAAAGGCGTCGCGAAAACGGCTTCCGGGAGCGAAACATCAGAGTCATCGGAGGAATCTCTTGCACAGAATAATGGCTGTATTGCATAGCGGTTTCGACGATCTCGAGCGGCGCAACGTGAGCCCGGACTTCAGCAGATAAGCTACTCCTCATTCGGAGCCTCCTTTGGTGGCGGGCATGTGCTTAAGATGCTCTTCTCACCGGAATCGAATCGCGGCCCAATTGGCCGGTACGGCTGCTTCCGCACCTCATTGCTGATGCTTCTGGTTTTCCCCCTGCTGCTCTTGCTGCTTTCGAGCAGCGTCCTGCGCCCGCAACTGCGCATCCAGGCCATGGCTTGGATCTTTATGGAAGAACTTTCGCGAAAGATCTGGCCAGAACTCCTCGAGGGTTGAGCCAAAGGCGCCCTCCAAGGTGACCGTCAAGCCGGTTTCGACGGTCTGGCCCACGTTACTGTCGCTCCCGCCGGGATAGTAAAGATTGGAGATTTGGCCGGCGATCATGTTGCCCAGGACGTTGGAATAGTTGGGCTCCCACTTGCCGGTGTTGTCGTGCTTGCAGACAAACGCGGTGGCTATGGCATAGAAGAAACGGTGGCGGATGGAGCCGTGGCCGAGACGGAAGTAACGCGGGTCCTGGTGAAGGATGGAAGGCAAAATCGCGTTGCCGATCGTGTTGCCAATGACGTTATCTGCGTAAGCGGCGGCGGCGCGCTTTCCGAAGCCTTCGGGGCCCCAGCCGAAACCGGCGTTGGAGTCTTCGGCCTCGCCAAAGCCTGCGACAATCGCCGCAATCGAAAAGGTGTAGGGGTCGACGGCGGCACGGAATTGGATCCTGAATTTCTCCGCGGGGCTGAGAGAGACGGCATCGCTGTGGTAGGTGAGGTTAAACGTGGGCACGATTCCCGCCATCCGCTGGTGTTCCTGCTCCTTGACCTCTTCTTCGGCCTTCTGGTGTTTGGTTTCCTGCGCATTTGGCTGTTGCGCAGAGTCTTGCGAGCTGGAACTCGTCTGCGTCGCGCTGCCTGCAGCCGGGGCGGTTCCGGTGGCGGGTTGCTGCGCGTTCTGCGTTTGGCCGGATTGGGGTTCTGCGGCCAGAGCCAGGTCAATCTGTGGCGCCGGAGAATCAGGAAGCCCGGCTTGCGATCCCTGGGCAGAAGAGCGAGCCGGCGTTGCTGAACCAGTGCCCTGCGCAAAGAGGCAGGAAGTCATTCCAAGAAAGACCACCCCGGGAAAAAGCCAGACAGCAATTCGATACCACCGTGAACCCATTCAAACACCTGACTTGAGAGTCGGCAGCCGTTCCGCGCGGCCTGCCTTAGCGGGCAAGCCATCATGATAGATGCCATTGAAAACCTATCTCCCTGGAAGGCGCCTAATCGCAAGCTCCGCCGATGAGCTACCAATGAAAAATCGACAGTTTCTTTCTATTAGACGCATTTCGACCGCTGCCAGCCACAAGGATTGGGCTCCCCCGGCAAGAATCGCACACAAAAGTCGCAAAAATCCCGGTTTTTCTCCACTTTTCAAGGAGACTCTTCAAGGGTAACAGCCCTAGGCCGCAAAGTCGATGAATCCCCGCTCGGGATCGGTGGAGACCAGCTTGACCGTGGCCCTGTCGCCCACATCCAGGCCCTTGCCGCCGTGCACCAGCATGCCTTCCGCGTGCGGATCGAGCGTGCGCACGAAGGTTCCGTAGTGGTTCACGCCGGTAACGATGGCCGTGTAGCTCTGGCCGATGTGCGGATGCAGCACCACGGCGGCAATGCGCTTGCGCATGTCCCGCTCCACCTTGCGCGCCGCGTCTTCCCGCTCCGTGCATCGCTGCGCCACTGCGTTGAGCTGATCTTCGGAGTAGGGCGTCAGTTGCTTCGAAAGCCAAGCTTTGAGCAGCCGCTGCGTCACCACGTCGGGAAAGCGCCGGTTAGGCGCAGTGGAGTGCGTGTAGTCCTGAACCGCCAGGCCGAAGTGGCCGGGCGAGGGCTGGTTGGGCTTCACCAGAACATACTCGCCTGGGCCCATCAGCTTGATCACCGTCAGCGAGAGATCGGGAAAATGATCAGGATCCTTCTGCTTCTGCACGAGCAGAAAATCATTGAGCGCCTTCGAGTCGGGATCGGCGGGCAGCGTGGTTCCCTTGTCCTGGGCCAATTCCACGATGCGATCCCAGCGCTTGGGCGTGCGCACCACGCGCCGGATCGAGGCCAGGCCCGCTTGCTCGAAGGTGCGCGCGATCACTCCGTTGGCCGCGATCATGAATTCTTCAATCAGCATGGTGGCGCGGTTTTTCTGGATGGGCGCAATGCCCACGATCTGATCGGTAACCAGCACCGGCCGTGTCTCGATGGTTTCCAGATCGAGGGCTCCGTGCTGAAAGCGGCAACCCTCCATGCGCTGCGCCGCCGCGTCCTGCAATTTGAGCTGCGCGGCGAGATCGGCATTGGCGGCCACTTTGGGCGGAGCCGCGGCCTTGCCCTCAAGCCATGCGCCCACGCTCGGATAGGCCAGTTGCGCGCGATTGTGCACCAGGGCGCGGTAAGCTTTTCCATCGGACGCGGTTCCATCGGACGCAACTGAGAACTCGATGACGATGGCCGCACGGTCTTCATTCTCGTTGAGCGAAGTAATTCCTTCGGAAAGCGCCGTAGGCAGCATGGGGAAGACGGCGACGCCCGTGTAAACCGACGTGGTTTCGCTCTGCGCGTGGGTATCGATCAGCGATCCCCTGTGAACCCGCGCGTCCACGTCGGCCACGCCCACCAGAACCCGGATGCGGCCGTCCGCCAACTGCTCGGCCCACTCGATCTGGTCGAGATCCTTCGAGGTGTCGTTGTCGATCGACGACCAGAGCAGGTTGCGCAGGTCGGCAATGCCGTCGGCGGCAGGCGGCGTGGGTTGCGCTTCGATTGCCGCCAGCTCCGTGTCGGTTCCGGCAGGAAAATCCGGCTGAAATCCGTTCTCGATCATGGCCGCGTGCGCCGCGGCAATCAGATTGAAATGAAAAGGATGATTGGAGTGCATGGGCGATCGTGCTCCTAAAGCGCGTCCAAAGCCCTCTTGGTGCGCGACATGCCAGCCTAACACGGCGGGGCGGGCAAAGACGGCGGGAAAGCAAATCAGCGAGTCAGCAGGTCAGCGAGACAGGCCTTCGTGTCCAAGGGATGCAAGTTCTTCCACTAACCGAGGGTGCCCCGGGTCCAGCTTCTTCGCGAACGCGAAGAATGGGGACACGGGAACTACGGAGGCCTCTACTGAATGCCGAGGTCGGAAAGCACCTTCGGCTTAGCTTCTTCGACGGCCAGCAGGTTGTGGCAGGCCGAGCAATCCTGCGTAATGCTGGTGCTGTCCTTGGCCACGTGGTCGCCGTCGTGGCAGCGAAAGCAGCCGGGATACTCCTGGTGCCCGATGTGGTTGGGATGCGTTCCCCAGGTCACCTTCATGAACGGAAAGACATTCTGGCTGTAAAGCAGGTAGAGCTCCTCGCCGGCGTCCTTGACCAGCGCGGCCTTTTCTTGAAGCACCTCGGGATGCTGGCTGCGGT
>Ga0326727_10007024_pt1 | contig 30234 bp, 34 predicted proteins | sample MB2enrmetagenome_FD_207643 | JGI IMG/M metagenome (GOLD analysis project Ga0326727, IMG submission 207643) | Lab enriched peat soil microbial communities from McLean, Ithaca, NY, United States - MB29MY | ecosystem: Environmental > Terrestrial > Soil > Wetlands > Peat | place: USA: New York... | reverse complement strand
CCCTGTACCAGGACCTCGGGCCCGACCACTTCGACCGGCGCGCCAAAATTGCTCAAACAAACCGCCTCATCGCCAGACTCCAAAACCTCGGATACGTTGTCCAGATTACCCCCCCTCGCCGCCTAACGGCAGAATTGTTTCTTTCTAGGCACCAGCCAAAGTAATTGATGCCACATAGGCGCTATGATCAAGAAAAAGCCGGATTGACCAATCAAGTTGGTCAATCGCAGCATCAATCTTTGTAAGGGAAACCCTCACCCCAGCTGCTTCTTCACCGCCTCGTTCACCAGCGCCGGGTTACCCTTGCCTTGCATGGCCTTCATCACCTGGCCGACGAAGAAGCCGAACAGCTTGTCCTTGCCGGACTTGTACTCGGCCACCTTGTCCTGGTTATCGGCCAGCACCTTGGTCACGGCAGCGTCGATGGCGCCTGTGTCCGTCACCTGGCGCAGGCCTTTTTCCTCGACGATGGCGGCGGGCGCCTTGCCGGTTTCCACCATTTCCTCGAACACATCCTTGGCGATGCGGCCATTGATGGTCTTGTCGGTGATGAGGTCGAGCAGCGCGCCGAGATCCGCCGCCGAGACGGGCGGGTTCTCGATGCTCTTGCCGGTGCGGTTCATCGCGGCGAAGAAATCGCCGGACATCCAGTTGGCGGTGAGCTTGCCGTCGCGCCCCTTGGCGACCGTCTCGTAAAAATCGGCGGTTGCCTGGTCGGCCACCAGCACGCCCGCATCGTAGAACGGGATGGCGTAATCGCGGCAGAAGCGCTCGCGTTTTTCATCCGGCAGTTCGGGGAGGCCAGCCTTCAGCCTGTCCACAAATTCCTGCTCCAGGATCAGCGGCAGCAAATCCGGCTCGGGGAAGTAGCGGTAGTCATGCGCGTCCTCCTTGGAGCGCATGGACCGGGTTTCGCCCTTGGAGGGATCGTACAGGCGGGTTTCCTGCACCACTTCGCCGCCGGATTCCCACACCTCGATCTGGCGCATCGCCTCCGCCTCCACGGCGTGCATGACGAAGCGCACCGAGTTGACGTTCTTGATCTCGCAGCGCGTGCGGAATTCCTCGCCCGGCTTGCGGACGGACACGTTCACGTCCGCGCGCATGGAGCCTTCCTCCATGTTGCCGTCGCAGGTGCCGAGATAGCGCACGATCTGACGAATCTTGCGCAAATACGCACCGGCTTCCTCGGGCGAGCGGATATCCGGCTCGGAGACGATCTCCATCAGCGCCACGCCGGCACGGTTGAGGTCGATGACGGACTTGCTCGCATGCTGATCGTGCATCGACTTGCCTGCATCCTGCTCCAGATGCAGGCGGGTGATGCCGATATGCTTGATCGTGCCGTCCTGCAGCTCAATCTCGACATCGCCGGTGCCGACGATGGGATGCTCGAACTGGCTGATCTGGTAGCCGTTTGGCAGGTCCGCGTAGAAATAGTTCTTGCGGTCGAAGCGCGAGAACAGGTTGATCTTGGCCTTCAGCCCCAGCCCGGTGCGCACCGCCTGGGCCACGCATTCCTTGTTGATGACCGGCAGCATGCCGGGGAACCCGGCATCCACAAAGGACACATGCGCGTTGGGCGCGCCGCCATAGGTGGCGGAGGCGCCGGAGAAGAGTTTGGATTCGGAAATCACCTGGGCGTGGATCTCAAGCCCGACGACGACTTCCCAAATGCCGGTGCGGCCTTCCAGCGTATAAGCCATTATTTTGCTCGCAGTTCAGGCAGGGCCGAGAAGCCCGCCGCGTTCTCGATCGCGGCGGAGACCGCGAAAACCGTTTCTTCATCAAAATGCTTGCCGATGACCTGCAGGCCCAGCGGCAGCCCCTCGGCGTTCAACCCGGCGGGGATGCTCATGGCGGGAACACCGGCGAGCGACGCGGGCACGGTGAACACGTCGTTCAGGTACATGGTCACCGGGTCGTCCATCTTCTCGCCCAGGCCGAATGCGGCCGATGGCGCGGTGGGGGTGAGAATGGCGTCCACCTTGGCGAAGGCGTTGGTGAAGTCGCGCAGGATCAGGTTCCGCACCTTCTGCGCCTTCAGGTAATAGGCGTCGTAATAGCCGTGGCTGAGCACATAGGTGCCGATCATGATGCGGCGCTTCACCTCGGCGCCGAAACCGCCGGCGCGGGTGCGCTCATACATGTCGATCAGGTCCACGCCGTCCACACGCTTGCCGAACCGCACGCCGTCATAACGCGCGAGGTTGGACGAGGCTTCAGCGGGCGCCACGATATAGTACACGGGCAGGCCGTATTTGGTGTGGGGCAGGGAGATGTCTACGATCTCCGCGCCCTGTTCGCGCAGCCAGGTGATGCCCTTTTCCCACAGCGCCAGGATTTCCGGGTTGGTGCCTTCCAGACGGTATTCCGCCGGGATGCCGATCCTCAGCCCCTTCACGCCACGGGTGAGCGCCCGGGTGAAATCCGGCACCTCGCGCTGGGCGGATGTGGAATCCTTTTCATCGAACCCGGCCATGGCGTTGAGCAGGATGGCGGAGTCCTCGACATTGCGCGCCATCGGCCCCGCCTGGTCGAGCGAGGAGGCGAAGGCGACGATGCCCCAGCGCGAGCAGCGGCCATAGGTGGGCTTGATGCCCGCAAGGCCGGTGAAGGATGCGGGCTGGCGGATGGAGCCGCCTGTGTCGGTGCCCGTAGCGGCGAGTGCCAGGCGCGCGGCCACGGCGGCGGCGGAACCGCCCGAGGAGCCGCCGGGTACCAGCTTGGCGTCCGGGTCGCTCACGCGCTTCCAGGGGTTCTCCACCGGCCCGTAGCCGGAGGTGATGTTGGAGGAGCCCATGGCGAACTCGTCCAGATTCGCCTTGCCCAGCATCACCGCGCCAGCCGCCTTTAGCTTGGCGGAGACGGTGCTCTCATAAGGCGGCACGAAGGGTTCCAGGATTTTGCTGGCGGCCGTGGTGCGAACGCCCTCGGTGCAGAACAAATCCTTCATGGCGATGGGAATGCCGGTGAGGGCCGTGGCCTCTCCAGCGGCGATACGCGCATCGGCCGCTTTGGCCTGCTCCAGCGCCAGCTCCGGCGTGGTGGTGATGTAGGCGTTCAGGCGCGGGTTCAGCGCGGCCACGGCGCCGTTATAGGCCGTTGTCAGCTCGACGGCCGAAATCTCTTTCGCCTTCAGGGCCTTGCTGGCTCTGGCGATCGTCAGGTCAAAAATGCTCATTCCACCACTTTCGGCACGGCAAAGAAGTTACCCACGCGGTCCGGCGCGTTGGCGAGGACCTGCTCGGGGATCTCACCATCGGAGACGAAGTCTTCCCGCTGGCGCAGCGCCATCTGCGCTCCGCCGGAAAGTGGCTCCACGCCATCCACGTTCACCTCGCCCAGCTGCTCGACATAGCCGAGAATGGCGTTGAGCTCGGATTTCAGTGTCTCGACCTCGTTATCATCGACCCGTATCCGGGCCAGTCTCGCAATACGGCGTACCGTTGCGGCATCCAGCGACATTTTTGCCTCATATATCTATTGGCTTGAAATTCCGGGCGGACCATACAGGCCGTCATGCCCATCTACAACCTCGTGGATTTTTCCGCCCATCTCGCCCCCGGGGCGCGGCTGCTGGGGGTGGACCCCGGCTCCAAGCGCATCGGCATCGCACTCTCGGACGTGAGCCGGCAGATCGCCAGCCCCTACGCTACGCTGGCCCGAGGCAAGCTGAAGCAGAACGCCGCCGAGATTACGGCCATCGCGGCGCGGGAAGGGGTAGGGGGGCTGATCGTCGGCCTGCCGCTGGACGGCGAGCAGAAGCTCGGTCCCCGGGCCCAGGCGGCGCGGGACTGGGCGCACGGCCTGAGCGCCGCGACGGGGCTGCCGGTGGCCATGGTCGATGAAAGCTACACCACCGCCGAGGCGCATGAGCGGCTGATCGGGGCCGGGATAAGCCGGGCGCGGCGGGACGAGATCATCGACAAGCTCGCTGCCCAGGCGATCTTGCAAAAGGCGCTGGACGCACTCCAAACCGGCTGATCCAGTGCCGGCAGGGCGGAATATTTTTCAGCCTGAACAGTAAACATGCATCCAAAGGGGGCGGCCCTGCGTATACGTTGTGTCTCGCGTGTGATGGCGGGGCACAACGAAAACAAACTGGAGTGTCGCCATGCAAACAGAGCGTTTCCGCAGCCTTATGGCTGCAGCCATTGTCGCTGCCTTACCAGCTTCGGGCTTCGCTCAATCCATGATGTCTTCCTCGGCCAATCCGATGGTCGGCGGGTCGCAGATGTACCCGACCCGCAATGTCATTGAGAACGTCGTGAATTCGAAGGATCACACCACGCTCGTTGCCGCGGTGAAGGCCGCCGGGCTGGTGCAGACGCTGGAAGGTCCCGGTCCGTTCACCGTGTTCGCGCCAACCAATGAGGCTTTTGCGGCGCTGCCGGCGGGTACTGTGGACACGCTCCTGAAGCCTGAGAACAAGGCGGAGCTGACCAAAATTCTTACCTACCATGTGGTGGCGGGCAAATACTACACCGCGGACCTCAAGAGCCTGATTGAGCGCGATGGCGGCAAGGCCGAGCTGCCAACCGTCGCCGGGCCGGACCTCACCTTCACCATTGGTGGGGATGGAGCGGTGGAAGTGACTGACGCGAAGGGCGACGTGGCGGAAATCACCATTGCGGATGTTACCCAGTCAAACGGCGTGATCCAGGTCATCAACAAGGTGCTATTGCCGTAAAAGGCATGAGTGCGCCGGCGCCCTATGCGGAGTCGGCGCGCTCCACGCTGATCGCCCGCTGGCGTCAAAAGCTGCGCGAGCGCAGGGTCATGATCTTCTGATCGGGAATCCAGGCCACCTTCGTGGCGGCATCGCCGAAGAACACCCGCACCCGGTGCGGGCCGGATTTAGCCAGCAGCCGCACATGGGCCAGCCGGTAGCGTACCGACTCGTAATTGCGCAGGCGCACGAGCATGTCGGCATTCACCCGCAGCATCACCCCCGCCACATGCTGGCCCGGCGCACGGCGCAGCGTGGGGTAGCGGGCGCCGCGCAGGTAAACGCGGGTAAAGCCGTGCAGCACCGCCGGCTCGGGGTGCGTAGTCACGGGTTTGCCGGCGCAGCGGCCCAGGGCGGCTTTGTCGATCAGCGTGCCGTAGACGAAAATCTTCATCCGAAAACCTTACTCCAGTTTCGCCGGAGCGCCGCGTCCACCTCGTCCATGCTCACGTTCACGCCCAGCGCGCGCAGGCTCGTCACCCCGTGCTCGCGGACGCCGCAGGGCACGATTCCGGTGAAATGTCCCAGGTCGGGGTTCACGTTCAACGCCAGGCCGTGCCAGCTCACCCAGCGCGTGACCCGCACGCCGATGGCGCCGATTTTCTGCTCCTCGCCACTGGGTCGCACTACCCATATGCCAACGCGTCCGTCTCGTATTTCCCCTTTCACCCCGAATTCCTTCAACGTCTCGATCACCCAGCGCTCCAACCCGGCGACAAAGCAGCGCACATCCCGCGCCGGGATGGTGCCATGCGGGCGGGTGAGGTCGAGCATGACGTAAGCCACGCGCTGGCCGGGGCCGTGATACGTCCACTGCCCGCCGCGTCCAGCCGTGTAGGTGGGGAAGCGGCTGGCGTCCTGCAGATCCTCAAGCTTGGCCGAGGTACCGGCGGTGTAAAGGGCCGGGTGCTCCACCAGCCAGACCAGCTCTTCCGCCGTTCCTTCGCGGATCGCGGCCGCCCGTTCCTGCATGCGCTGGAGGGCTGCGTCATAATCAGTGTGCCCGGGAGTGGTTTCCCAGGTTGCAGGACTAAAATTCATCGTCTATAGGCTCCCGGCGCCGTGCTTTGGCATGGCAGTTTCCTACGTGCGGTCGTGGCGAAATGGTAGACGCGCAAGCTTGAGGTGCTTGTGGGGGAAACCCCTTGGAAGTTCGAGTCTTCTCGACCGCACCAGATTTCTCCTCTTCAGAATTTTCATAGCGGGACAGGTTGTCCCGCTTTGTCCGTTGGTTCATGAACTCCTTAAGAAAGAGGGAGTACCTGAGCATGGATGAAGACTTACGCAAGGCGGCGCTCGAATACCATCACGCCCCCCGCCCCGGAAAGCTCGCCATCGTCGCGACAAAGCGGATGGAGACCTCGCGAGATCTTTCGCTGGCCTATTCCCCCGGTGTGGCTGCTGCCTGCGATGCCATCGTCGCCGACCCGGATGCCTCGTTCGACCTGACCTCGCGCGCGAATCTCGTCGCCGTGATCACCAACGGCACGGCGGTGCTGGGCCTGGGCAATATCGGCGCGCTCGCCGGGAAGCCGGTGATGGAGGGCAAGGCCGTCCTGTTCAAGAAGTTCTCTGGCATCGATTCGTTCGACATCGAGGTTAACGAGCAGGACCCGGACAAGTTCATCGAGATCGTCGCCAGCCTGGAGCCGACCTTCGGCGGCATCAACCTTGAGGACATCAAGGCGCCGGAATGCTTTCGCATCGAGCAGACGCTGCGCGAGCGGATGAAAATCCCTGTGTTCCACGACGACCAGCATGGCACGGCGATCATCGTCGGCGCCGCAGTGCTGAACGCGATGATCGTGCAGGGCAAGAAGATCGATGAGGTGAAGATTGTCACCTCCGGCGCGGGGGCGGCGGCGCTTTCCTGCGTGAAGATCCTCAAGGCGCTGGGGGCGAAGCCTGAGAACATCACCATGACCGACAAGGAAGGCGTGGTGTATGCCGGGCGGCCGAACCTGGACCCGACGCTAACTGATGTCGCCCGCGTGACCGATGCCCGCACCCTGCCGGAAGTGCTGCCGGGGGCGGATATCTTCCTCGGCCTTTCCGCCCCGCGCGTGCTGAAGGAGGAGTGGCTGAGCCTGCTTGGGCCGAATCCGCTGATCCTGGCTCTGGCGAATCCGGAGCCGGAGATCATGCCGGACCTCGCCCGCCGCGCCCGGCCGGACGCGATCGTGGCGACGGGCCGGTCGGACTTCCCGAACCAGGTGAACAACGTCCTGTGCTTCCCCTTCATCTTCCGCGGTGCCCTGGATGTGCGCGCCACCGCCATCACGGAGAGCATGAAGCTCGCCGCGGTGAAGGCGCTTGCCGAGCTGGCCCGCGTCGAGGCCTCCGAGACCGTCGCTGCCGCCTATGGCGGGCATGCCCCCACCTTCGGCGCCGAGTACATCATCCCCAAGCCGTTTGACCCGCGGCTGATCGTGCATGTCGCCCCGGCCGTGGCGCAGGCGGCAATGGATGCGGGCGTCGCCCGCCGGCCTATCGATGATTTCGAGGCCTATAAGCATGAGCTGGAGCGCTTCGTGTTCCGCTCGGGCCAGCTTCTGCGCCCGGTCATCGAAATGGCGCGCAAGGCCTACCCGCGCATTGTCTATGCCGAGGGCGATGACGAGCGCACGCTGCGCGCTGTGCAGAGCGTGGTGGATGACCGGCTGGCACGGCCGGTGCTGCTCGGCCATGAGGATGCCATAGTGAACCGGATCAAGCTGCTCGGCCTGCGCCTGGAGCCGGGCAAGGATGTGGAGATCCTCGACCTAGACCGCGAGCCGGAGCTGTTCAGGCGGCTGGTCACCGCCTACTCGGCCAAGGTTGGCCGGCGCGGCACGCCGCCCGAAGCCGCGATTCGCCATGTTCGCAAGCGCCCCACCGTGGCGGCGGGCATGCTTCTGGCGGTAGGCGAGGTGGATGCGGCGATCAGCGGCGGCGCCGGTGACTGGTGGCGCCAGTTCCAGTACGCGCTGCCCATCATTCCGCGCCGCTCGGGCTCCGGGCGGGTTTACGCGATGACGGCCCTGATCCTGCAGACCGGCGTGCTGTTCTTCTGCGACACGCATGTGAACATGGACCCGAGCGCGGAAGAGGTTGCCGAGATGACGCTGATGGCGGCGGAGACGGTACGGCATTTCGGCATCACGCCGAAAGTGGCGCTGCTCTCGCACTCCAATTTCGGGGCCTCCAACTCGCCGAGCGCGAAGAAGATGCGCCAGGCCCTGGGGCTGATCCATGCCTGCGACCCTGACCTGGAGGTGGACGGCGAAATGCACGGCGATGCCGCGCTGGTGGAGCAGATCCGCCATCAGGCGCTGCCGGACTCCAAGCTGCACGGCATCGCCAACCTGCTGATCTTCCCGAACATCGACGCCGCCAACATCTCCTTTAACCTGGTCAAGGCGTCGGGCGAGGGCGTGACCGTCGGCCCCATCCTGCTCGGGCTGGCCAAGCCCATACACATCGCGGTGCCGAGCGTTACCGCGCGCGGGATCATTAACCTCTCCGCAGTGGCCGCCATGGAGGCGGCGCTGGCGGCGCAGAAATAACCCGCGCTGCAGGGGCTGGTGCCGGTTAGCCGGCATCGGCCCCTGCAGCGTCTGTGTCGCGTTGGCGAGGGCCTGCCCGGCCCGTGCCGAAATATCGTTTCGATGAGGCTTGTTCGCTGGTTGCGGCGCGCTATTTGAGAGTTGCACATTCTCCTACATCGGAGGTTCTCGTGATCCGGCAGCTCTCATCGGCTTTCATCCTGACCCTGGGCCTCGCAGCCCCCGCTTTGGCTCAAACCCCAAGTGCCGAGCAGATCGCCAACGGCAAATCGCTGTTCGATGACAATTGCAGCGCCTGCCACCTCGCCACTGGCGCCGGCCATGTGAAGTTCGGCACGGTGGTGTCGGCGGATTTGCGCGCGCCGAAGCTGGAAGACACCTTCCACGACAGCGACGCGCTGCTGCAGCGCGCCATCCTGCAGGGCGAGGACCAGAACGGTCAGCCGCTCGCGGCGCCGATGTCGGCTTGGTCCGGGCGGCTTACCACCGATCAGGTCGAAGATATCATCGCCTATCTGAAGACGCTGACGTCCTGATTTAGACGAGCACCGCCAGGATCGCCTTGGCCGCGGCGGCGGAGGGTGAGCCCCCGGGCGCGCGCAGAGAGGCAAGCGCCGCGGCATAACCCGCGCGTTGGGCGGCGGCTGCGTTTTCGTCGCGCAGCAAATGCAGGAGCGTGGCGGCGAGCCTGTCCGGCCGGCAATCCTCCTGCAGCAGTTCCGGAACCAAGGCGCGTTTGGCCAGGAGGTTGATCATCGCCACATGAGGCACCTTGATCAGGCGGCGGCCGATGAAGGCGGAAATCGGGTTCACCCGGTAGGTGACGGCCATCGGAACCCCGGCCATGGCCAGCTCAAGCGTCGAGGTGCCGGACTTGGTCAGCGCGGCCCGGGCGGCGGCGAACGCATCGTAGCGCTCGGCCACATCGTGCACGATGATGGGTTTTTGCCCCCAATCCACCGTATGCGCGGCGACCGCGTCCGCGATGCCGGGGGCGGCGGCGAGGACGGGCGCCAGTTTCGGGATTTCCGCCGATAGCAGCGCCAGCGCTTCGCGGAACACCGGCAGCAGGCGTTTGGTCTCGGTAACGCGCGAGCCGGGCATGAGCACGATGGGCACCGCATCTGGCGGCAGGCTGTGGCGGGCGAAAAAACGCGCGGCGTCCCCTTTGTCAGCGCCGGATTCCAGCACCGGATGCCCGGTGAACACCGGGTGCAGCCCGTGCGGGGCAAAAAACTCCGGCTCGAACGGCAGCAGGCAGAGCAGCTCGTCCCACAGCCCTGGGAAATGCTTTACCCGTTCCTGCCGCCAGGCCCAGACCTGCGGCGCCACGTAATGCACGCGCTTCGGCCCGCCCGGCCCGATGGCCTTGAGTACCCGCAGGGTGAAGCCGGGGCTGTCGATGGTCAGCACGATATCGGGCTTCTCTGCTCGGATGGCCTCGATCGTCTCCCGCAAACGGCGCTTCAGCCGCAGGATTTTCGGCAGGATTTCCGCCAGCCCCATCAGCGCCAGCTCCTGCATGGGGAACAGCGAGTTGAGCCCGGCCTCCGCCATGCCCGCGCCGCCGATGCCGCGAAACCGAATGTCCGGCTGCAGGGCGCGCAGCGCCGTCATCAGGCGCAAGCCCAGCACATCTCCGCTTGCCTCACCGGCAATAACAAAAATCTTCGTCACACGAGCTCCACGACCGGGCAGGGGGGCACGTTCTGCCAGTCGCGGTGGTTGAGCACATTCCCCGCCACCCGGACAGTGTCGATGGCGCTGAAATACACAGGCGCGAAGGTCAGGCCCGGCTCGTTCATTGGCCCGGCGGCGGCCACGCCGTCATCGGGGAAGCCCGTGTCGCAGGGGGTGAACAGCGCGCAATGGCCGAAATTCTCGTCGATGGAGCCGGACCAGGCGGCATTGCCCACCAGCGGCACCACGGCGGTGTAGCACTGGTTTTCCACGGCGCGGGCGCGTGCCGAAAGACGCACGCGGTTGAACCCGGCCATGGAGGCGGTGCAGGAAGGGATGAGAATAAGCTTCGCCCCCGCCGCCACCTGGGCGCGGACGTGCAGAGGAAACTCGGAATCATAGCAGATGGAAACGCCGATTCGGCCCAAGGCCGTGTCGAACACTTTCGGGCCCTCGCCCCCGGAGACGTTCCACAGCTCGGCCTCGAACCGCGTCATCGACTGCTTGTCCTGGAACTGCACGGCACCGGAGGGCGCGATAAACGGGGCGCGGTTACGGACCTTTCCATCGGCATCGCGCATGGGGATGGTGCCAGCCAGGATATGCAGCCTGTGCCGCTGCGCCAGGATCACGATCTGCCCCAGCAGTTGGCTGGCGGCGCTGACGACGTATTCCAGCTCGGCGGCGATGTCCGGTGATTTGATCTCCACCCCCGCCAGCACCATAGAGAAATACTCAGGCAGGACCAGCATCTCCGCCCCGGCGAGCGAAGCCTCGGCAGCCAGGCGCTCGATTCGGGTGATGAAGGCGGCAAGGCTGGGCGGCGGGGTGACCCCGAAGGCGGCAAGGGCGAGTTTCACAGATTTCTGCTCCAGAACATCAGCAGTTTTTCGGTCTCGCGGTCAGCGCCAACCTCCCGCCAGGACATGGTGCAGACCAGCTCCGGGTGTGGCGTATAGCCGCGCTTGCGCCAGAAATCATCCAGTGGCTGGTAATTTTTGGGGCGGGCAGGGTGGTCCGCCGGGCGCTGTACGGCGCAGAAGGCGGTGATGCCATAGCCATGCTTGCGGGCCTGGGCCTCGCGGGCTTCGAAGAATTTCACCCCGATGCCCCGGCCGCGATAGCTGGAATCCAGCACGCTCTCACCGAAATAGAAGATGCGCGGGATATCCATGGCCGCATCGCGGAACGGCTTTTGCACATTGGGCGTTTCCGCCGCCAGCGGCAGGCAGGTGGAGGCGCCGACGATCTTCCTGCTATCGCGGGCGATAATGACGGCGGCAGCCGGGGCTTCGGCATAGACGCGCAGATAGGTCTGCTCGTAGGCGGGATCGCCCTCATACAGATACGGGAACTCCCGGAACACGGTGATGCGCAGCCGCGCGAGGTCCGGCAGGAGCGGCAAAATCGCCGCTCCTGTGACGGTCTCTACCTTAATGGGCTGCAACAAGCGGCGCCGACCCGGCGATGAAATCCTTCAGCGCGGCCTGCTTGTCCAAGAGGCTCAGCCCGGCCATGTGCGCCACCACCGGGCAATAGGCCGCGACCAGCGTGTTCGTCAGGTCGGCATCGCTGATGGTGGCGTTGTTGGCGCGCACGGCGGCGATGAGCGTGCGGGTGCGGTTGGCCAGCGTGGCCGGGGTCGCGCCCTGGTATATGTCCAGCAGGCCGTTGCCCGGATCGGTGACGGTGTCCGGCCCGCCAGCGGGGGAGACATGCGGGCAGCCCAGCGCGTCGGACTGGGCGTCGGCCATGGCCGGCACAGTGGCGATACCGCGCAGGCGCATCACGTCGGCCGGGGTGGCGTTGGGCACGCCCTGGTTGCCCCAGGCGGTACGGACATAATTGGCGACATCCGCGATTTGCTGGTCCGACAGGCGGGCGGCGAAGCTCGGCATGGCGGGGCCCTTGCCCCACGGGTCGAGCCCGCTCAGCACCGGGCCAATGACGTTGTACGGCTGGTCCGCGGTGATGGAGTCGTTGCCCGCGAGATTGGGCACGTAGTGGGGCGGAAGGCCGCCGCCGGTCTTGCCATGGCAGCCTGCGCAGTTGGCGGAATACACGGCCGCACCCCGGCTCAGGGAGTCCGTGGCATCTGCCGCCGCGGCGGGCGGGGTGGTTTGCTGCGGCTTGGTCACGGTTTGCAGGTAGGTGGCGATGTCGACGATGTCGGAGATCGGCAGCAGGCTGGTGGAGTTGTCGGTCATGTCGCCCATGGCGCCGAAGGGCGAGCCCTTCACCATGTTGCCGTCATCATGCAGGTACGCGACCAGGTCGGCCTGCGTCCAGCCGCCCACGCCCTGGGTTTTGTCCGAGGAGATGTTCGGGGCGTAGAGATCGTCGATCGGCGCACCGGCATAGGCGCGGTCGGTTTCCATGGCGCTGAGGATGTTGCGCGGCGTATGGCATTCGCCGCAATGGCCCAGCGCCTCGGTAAGGTAGGCGCCGTTCGTCATGTGCTCATCCCAGCTCGGGTCCATTTGCATGGGGCCGGCGCGGAAGAACAGGATCCGCCAGCCGAGCAGAACCGGGCGCTGGTTGAAGGGGAAGGCCATGGAGGACGGCGTGGGGGCCACATTCACCGGCGCCAGCGAGAAGAGATAGGCCTTGATGGCCATCACATCGGCATAAGAGAGCTTGGTGTAGGAGGTGTACGGCATGGCCGGGTAAAGGAATTTGGGGAACACCAGATAGGAGCGCCCAGGCGCGACGCCGTAATGCAGGGCGTTGTAGAAATCCTGGTCCGACCAGTTGCCGATGCCGGTTTCCTTGTCCGGGGTAATGTTGGGGCTGGCGAGGCCGCCATAGGGGGTGTTCACCACCAGCCCGCCGGTAAAGGGCGCGTGGCCGAGGCCGGTATGGCAGGGCGCGCAGTCGGCTGCCGTGGTGAGGTATTTGCCGCGGGCGATCAGCGCCGCCGGGTCGGTGGGCGCAGTGAGGGAGGCGGCGGGGTAGTTGGCGCTGTCATCCGCTAGGGCGACGCGGCCGGCCACGGCGGCACCCAATGCAAGGACGAGGGCCGCTACGGCAAGGACGAGGCGTTGGGCGCGAAATTCCGGCAATGCGAACATCATCAACCCCCAGTGATTTTATATTCTAGCTAGGCTTCTTTTCTCCAAAATCCGCTGCGCCTTCAAGTGTGGTGACAAACCGTGACAGTTTCAGTGCCCGTAGAGCGCCTCGGGGTTCACCTCGGGCTTGGCGATCTCGACCCATTCGCCGTCCCGCGCCGCCAGGAAGAAGCAGTTGCGCCGCCCAGTGTGGCAGGCCACCCCTTTCTGGTCCACGAGCAGGAGTAGCGCGTCGCCATCGCAGTCGAGGCGCATTTCCATAAGCTTCTGCTGCTGGCCGGAGGTCTCTCCCTTGCGCCAGAGCTTCTGGCGCGAGCGCGAGTAGTAGCACACCTGCCCGGTGGCGAGCGTCTCCTCGATTGACTCGGCATTCATCCAGGCCATCATCAGCACCTCGCCGGTGTCGTGCTGCTGGGCGATGGCGGCGATCAGGCCATCGGCGTTGAATTTCACCGCGTCAAGGATCTTGCTCATCGGGCCAGCATGCCGTTGGTGAGGCAGGCTTCGTCGAACCGGCAGACGATCTCCTCATGCAGGTCGTGCGGGGTCGAATCCGCGTAATCCACGCGTGTGACAAGATCGGCGATGATGGCCAGCCGCGCCATCTTCTTGTCTCCCGCGCGGGCCACCATCCAGGGCGCGGCGGCGCTGTCGGTCTGGTGCAGCATCCGGTCCCGCGCCTCGGTGTAATCGTCGAAATGGTGCAGCGCCTTCTCGTCGATCGGCGAGATTTTCCACTGTTTCAGCGGGTCCTTACGCCGTGCTTCGAGCCGCTTCTTCTGCTCCTTCCGGTCAATATCGAGATAATATTTGAGGACGACGATGCCAGCCTCCGACAGCATCGCTTCGAACACCGGCACGTTGCGCAGGAACTCCTGGTACTCAGCCTCGGTGCAGAAGCTCATGACCTTTTCCACTCCCGCGCGGTTGTACCAGGAGCGGTTGAACAGCACGATCTCGCCCGCCGCTGGCAGATGTTCGACATAGCGCTGGAAATACCATTGCGTGGTTTCGACATCCGAGGGCTTGGGCAGGGCAACCACGCGGATGTCGCGCGGGGAGAGATGCTCGGTGATGCGCTTGATGGTGCCATCCTTCCCGGCGGTATCGCGCCCTTCGAGGATGATAAGCACTTTCATGCCCTTGGCGATGACATGGCGCTGCAGCTTCACCAGCTCGATCTGGAGGTGGCGGAGGGTTTTATCGTAGTCGAGGGTCTTGGACATTACCGAATTATAAGGCCGGTCACGCCGGGTTGTAAAATTCGCGCCAATCAGCCGGCGGCCGGATGCGGCTCCATGTCATCCGGCTCGTCGTCCCCTGTCCCTTTGGCCGCGTTGTTCATCTCAATCAGCCGCTGCTTCATGCGCTGCAACACGTCCTGCGCCGCCTCGATCTCTTTGGCCGAGAATTCCCGCAGCATCTCCTCGTTCAACCGTACGGTGAGCTCCTGCACGTCATTCAGCAGGGCGGTGCCGGCGGGGGTTATCTCCACCAGCTTGGCGCGCCTGTCGCCCGGGGCGGGGCGGCGGAGGATGTAGCCGTTTGCCTCCAGCCGGTCGAGCAATCCGCCGAGCGCGACCTTGCCGAGATCGAGCGCCTTGGCGAACTCCGTCTGCATGACCGGCTCGCCGCTATGCCAGTACAGATTCACCAGAACCCAGCATTGCGAACGGGTAAGCCCGAGCGGTTTCAGCGCGTGGTCGATCACGGCGCGCCGCAGGCGGGAGACATCGTGGACCAGGAAACCGAGGATGAACTGGTCCTGCTCAGGGGGGGGATTGTTTCGTTCGCTCATTGTCACGCCATAATGTATGCGAGCATAGTATGCTTGCATACTGCACACCTGGCATAAATTTTATGGTTGCCATAAATGGCAAGGGCAGAGGGTTAATCTTCCAGTAGCAGAGCGCGGATCTTCTCCAGTTCCGCGGCGCCAACGCCAAGCTCATCGTGCAGATACTGGCCGATGCTGCCATGTTTTTGCTCGATCGCGTCGAAGGCAATGCGTAGATACTCGGGGTGGGCATCCAGTAGCGGCATATACGCCTCGCGCGGCAGGGTGGAGAGCCCCGAATATCCCGGATCGCCGAGCATCATCTGCTCCAGACCGTCGATTGCCTGGTTGGTCAGCGTGTAGTCATGCTCGATTGTCTCGCGCGGTACGTCGAGCATGTAGAGAATTAACGCCGCGGCCAAGCCTGTGCGGTCCTTGCCAGCGGAGCAGTTGAACAGCAGCGGCACCCGCCCGGTACTCAACAGATGCAAAAGCTGACGGTAGCTCCTGGCCTGTTCGAAGGGCAGCTTGCGGTAGATGCTGTGCATCGCATCGCGCATCGCGCCCGGCTGGTGCCAGCTCTGGGCGATGAAGCTTTGCAGGCTGCCGATGCTGATGCCGAGTTCCGAAGCATGGTAGCCGACATTCTGCCCCGCGTGCCAATCCATCGGCACGCGCTCGCGCTCGTGCGGCGTACGAAAATCGCAGATCTCCATGATGCCGAGGCGGCGCAGGGCCTCGCGGCTGGCGCTGGTGAGATTGCCGATGGCGCCGGAGCGGTACAGCACGCCCCATTTCAGGCGCCGGCCTGAGCGCGTACGGTAGCCGCCCATGTCGCGCAGGTTGTGCCCGCCTTCGATGGGCAAGGCGCGCGGCGCGGCCAACGGATCATCCAGAACTTCGACTTTCGTCATGCGCACCTGCGGGAGGAATTTGAGGACGGCCGGACGGTAGCGCGAAAATGAGCGACGCCAAGCCCGGGGAAGTGGAGGAAAATTGGAGCGGGCGAAGGGATTCGAACCCTCGACCCCAACCTTGGCAAGGTTGTGCTCTACCCCTGAGCTACGCCCGCTCATGGCGTAATAAAACGCGCTGCGCCCGGCCAATGTTATATCGGCGGCAGGCGCGGAACTTGAAAAAATTGGAGCGGGCGAAGGGATTCGAACCCTCGACCCCAACCTTGGCAAGGTTGTGCTCTACCCCTGAGCTACGCCCGCTCACGGCGCGGTGGAGGCTCTTTAGCCATCAGCGGGACGGATTGCAAGCGCCGCCCCACAACTAAAATGCTTTGGGGTGTGAGAGTTGGGCCCAATCCCCTATATAGAGGAGGAAACGCATTTGGACGGAACAAGAATGAACAGCCTTCTCAACACCGCGCAGGATGCGCGCCCCGCCGCCCAGGCGATGATCATCGACGGTGACCAGGCCAATTTCATGGCCGATGTGGTCGATGCCTCCCGCGAGATACCGGTTCTGGTGGATTTCTGGGCGACTTGGTGCGGCCCATGCAAAACCCTCACCCCGCTGCTGGAGAAAGTGACGAAGGCGCAGGGCGGCCGGGTGAAGCTCGTGAAGATTGATGTGGACAAGAATCGGGAGCTGGTTGCGCAGCTCGCCCGCATGGGGCTGCCGATGCAATCCGTGCCCACGGTCGTCGCCTTCTGGCAGGGGCAGATTGCCGACACCTTCTCCGGCGCGCTTCCGGAAAGCGAGCTGAAGCGATTTGTCGAGTCGCTGCTGAAGCTGGCGGGCAGCGCCGCCCCGGCGGTGGACCTCATCGCCCAGGGCAAGGCGCTGTTGGAGCAGGGCGCCGCGGAGCAGGCGGCGCAGTATTTCGCTGCCGCGCTGCAGGAGGACCAGGAAAAGCCGGAAGCCTGGGGAGGGCTGGCCCGCGCACTGCTGGCGCTGGGCGATGAGCACCAGGCGACCGAGGTGCTCGCCCAGGTGCCGGCCAAGATCGCCGAACATGCCGAGATCGCCGGCGCCCGCTCCGCCCTGGTTCTGGCCCAGGAAGGCCGCAAGGCGCAGGGCGCCATGGCCGGGCTGGAGGCGCGGCTGGGCGCCGATCCGGACGACCACGAGGCCCGCTACGAGCTGGCCACGGCGCTGAACGCTTCTGGCGCCCGGGCTGAGGCGGCTGAGGCGCTGCTGGACATCGTGCGCCGCGACCGTGCCTGGAACGACGATGCGGCGCGGCTGCAACTGCTGAAATTTTTCGAGGCCTGGGGCATGGACGACCCCGCCACCATGGCCGCGCGCCGCAAGCTCTCGGCGCTGCTGTTCCGCTGACGCCCATGGGCGTGTTCAGGCCGCAGCTCGACCAGCTGCCGGATGAATTTCCGGTCTTCCCGCTCAGCGGCGCCATGCTGCTGCCGGGCGGGCGCCTGCCGCTCAACATCTTCGAGCCGCGCTACCTCGCCATGGTGGAGGATGCGCTGGGGGAGGGGCGGTATTTCGGCATGGTGCAGCCGGATAAGCGCCTCGGCCGCGGGGAGAACGGCCCCGGACTGCACCGAATCGGCTGCCTGGGCAGGCTCACCTCCTTCGATGAAACCGCCGACGGGCGCTACCTCATCACCATGACCGGGGTGATCCGCTTTACCGTGGTGGAGGAGATCGAGATGCGCCGGGGCTACCGGCGCGTGCGCGCTGGCTTGGCGGGATTTGCGGGCGATTTGCATGCGCCGGAGGAGGGCGATCTGCCATTCCCGCGCCAGAACCTGGATAAGGCGCTGCGCCGCTATTTCGCCAGCGCGGGGTTGGACGTGAACTGGGACGGGCTGGAAGCCATGCCCGATGCAATGCTGGTCACCTCACTCAGCATGGCCTGCCCCTTCACCAACGAGGAAAAACAGGCTTTGCTTGAAGCGAAGGACCAGGCAGAACGTGCCTGCGCCTTGCTGGCCCTGCTGGAGATCGGCGCCCGCGATGCTGGGTTCGATGGAGATTGGGAACCGAAAGCGAGTTGAAGATGCATGCCGAGAAAACCAACCCCCCGCTGGACCCGCGGCTGCTGGAGATTTTGGTCTGCCCGCTCACCCGCGGCCCGCTGACCTACGACCGCGAACATAACGAGCTGATCAGCCCCAAGGCCCGTCTGGCCTACCCGATCCGCAACGGTATTCCCATCATGCTGGCAGAGGAAGCGCGGCAGCTCGAACCGTGAGCGAACCGGCTCAGATCAAGATCCGCCATGCGGATAAGCGCCTTGATCTTGCCTACGAGGATGGCAGCACACTCAGCTTCCCGGCGGAATTTCTGCGCGTGCAGCCCCCGGCCGGACCGGGGCGGGCGGAGTTGGTTCCGGGCAAGCGGCTGGTGAGTATTCTTGCTGCCGAGCCCGCGGGCACCTGCGCCCTGCGGCTGAAATTCTCCGACGGCTACGAATCCGCCAGCTATTCCTGGGAGTATCTGCGCGAGTTGGGGCGCGAGCAGCATATACGCTGGCGGCGCTATTTGCACTCGCTTGAACAGGCGGGGCTGGGACGGGACTGATGGTCGAAACAGACGCCGAACCGGAAGTCTCGCCGGGGCGCATGCGGCTGATGGCGGTGATCATCGCCACCGCCCTGTTCATGCAGAACCTCGACTCCACGGTCATTTCCACCGCGCTGCCGGCCATGGCGCGCAGCTTCCACGCCGTGCCGATGCATATGAGCGTGGCGCTCACGTCTTATCTCATCAGCCTTTCTGTGTTCATCCCGGCCTCGGGCTGGGTTGCGGACCATTTTGGCGCGCGGCAGGTGTTCCGCGCCGCGATCATCATCTTCACCGTGGGCTCGGTGCTGTGCGGCGTGGCCTCGGGGGTGGGCTGGCTGGTGGCGGCGCGAATCGTTCAAGGGCTGGGCGGGGCGATGATGCTTCCCGTCGGGCGCTTGCTGCTGTTACGCTCCATCTCGCGCAAGCAGATGGTGGCGGCCGTGTCGTGGCTGACCATGCCAGCACTCGTCGGGCCTATTATGGGCCCGCCGGTCGGGGGCTTCATCGTCACCTATTTCTCCTGGCGTTGGGTGTTCGACATCAACGTGCCGATCGGCATTATTGGCGTCATCGCCGTGAGCCTGTTTATCCCGGATGTGCGCGAGGCCGATCGCGGCGGGCGCCTGGACCTGCGGGGGCTGCTGCTTTCCGGGTTCGCCATGGCCTTCCTGATGCTAGGGTTCGAGACAATTGGGCGGAACCTGCTCCCCGTGGGCTGGACTATCGCGGCCTTAACGGCCGGGGCGGGGGCGTGTTTGGCCTATGCGCTGCATGCGCGGCGCACCGAACATCCGGTGCTCGATTTCTCGCTGCTCGCCATTCCCACTTTCGCCAACTCCATGCTGGCTGGAAGCCTGTTTCGCATCGCCGTCGGGGCGCTGCCGTTTCTGCTGCCGCTCATGCTGCAACTCGCCTTCGGGTACACGCCGTTGCAGAGCGGTCTTGTCACCTTCGCTTCCGCCGCAGGGGCGCTGCTGATGAAGCCCGCCGCGCAGCCCCTGCTGGAGCGCTACGGCTTTCGCACAGTACTCATCTGGAACGGTGCGCTGGCCGCGGCGATGATGGGTGTCTGCGCCAGCTTCCAACGCGACTGGCCGTCGCTGCTGCTGGACGCGATCCTGTTCACCGGAGGTTTCTTCCGCTCGCTGCAGTTCACCGCCTTTAACACGATTGCGTACGGCGATATGCCGCGGGCGAGAATGTCGGCGGCGACGACGTTGTATGCCACCGTGCAGCAACTCACGCTTACGCTGGGTATCGTCATTGGGGCCTTCACGTTGGAGCTTTCGGCGCGGTTTCAGGGGCACGAGACGGCAATTAAATCCGATTACGCAACGGCCTTCATTATTGTCAGCGCCGTGGCTATGCTGGCGCCGCTGCTCTGTGCCCGCCTGCCCCGCGATGCGGGGGCGGCGCTGAGCGGCCACCATGCTGCGACGGAGACGAAACATGACCAGCCTACGGCAAGCCGGGGTAGTCACCACTAAGCGGAACGCCATCATCTTCATCGTGCTGATCGGTTTTGTCAGCCTGTTCGCGGATATGACGTACGAAGGTGGGCGCAGCATCGCCGGGCCGTTCCTCGGCTCGCTCGGGGCGTCAGCCGTCATTGTCAGCTCTGTCGCGGGGTTCGGCGAGTTCCTGGGCTACGGCGTGCGCTATTTCTCTGGCCGGGCAGCGGACCGCAGCGGGCGCTATTGGCCGCTGCTGCTGAGCGGCTATGTCATCAACCTGCTCTCCGTGCCGCTGCTGGCTTTGGCATGGAGCTGGCCGGTCGCGGCGGTGCTGCTGGTGACGGAACGGTTCGGCCGTGCCATCCGCGCGCCGATTCGCGGCGCGATGCTCTCCCATGCGGCCAGCCGCACCGGGGCGGGGTGGGGGTTCGGCCTGCACACGGCGCTGGACCAGACGGGCGGCCTCTCCGGCCCGCTGCTGGTAGCCTTGCTGCTGGCCGCGGGGGCGGGGTTCCACCGGAGCTTCGCCGTGCTGCTGCTGCCGGCACTGGTGGCGCTGCTGCTGCTCTGGCTGGCGCAACGGACCTACCCGGACCCGCGCAAGCTGGAACTGCGTGTCCCAGCGGCCGATCCCCGTGCATGGGCTGGGTTCGGCTCCAAATTCCGGCTGTTAACGGTAGCGGCCTCGCTGATGGCAGCGGGATTCGCAGATTTCGCGCTGATCGGCTTCCATTTCGCGCGGGCGCATACAGTGCCGCTCTCCTGGATTCCGGCCGTCTACGCCGCGGGCATGGCGGCTGAGGGCGTGGCGGCGCTGCTGCTCGGCTGGGTGTTCGACCGTATGGGTCCGCGCGCCATCACCGCCGGGATCATCCTGGCCACGCTTGCCGTACCGCTGGTGTTTTTCGGTGGGGCGGGTTGGGCCGTGGCCGGGGTGGTGCTGTGGGGTGTCGGCATGGCGACGCAGGACACGCTGTTCCAGGCCATGCTGGGCGAATTCATCACCCCGACGCGCCGGGCCACGGCTTACGGCTTGTTCGACGCGATACGCGGCACGGCCTGGCTGTTGGGCAGCATTACGCTTGGGCTGCTCTACGGCGCGGGGTTGCTCTGGCTCGTGGCGGCCTCGGTGCTGCTGCAAGCGGCCGCCATTCCGGTCTTCCTGCGCGCGGCGCTCACACCTCGAAGCTGAGTTCTTCCGGCCAGTTCGGCTTGTTCATGGCACGCGGCATGTGGATGCCGCATTCCGTCTTGGCCCTGCCCGCCCAGCGGCCGGACCGCTTGTCCTCGCCCGGCAACGGCTTGTGGGTGCATACGGCGCAGCCGATCGAGGTGTAGCCCTCGGCCTGCAACGGGTGGCGCGGCAGGTCATGCGTCTCGAAATACGTTTCCAGATCCTCGTCGGTCCAGAAGGCCAGCGGGTTCACGGTGATCCGCCCATCCGCGCCGGTTTCAACCAGCTGTAGATTGGCGCGTGTGCTGGACTGGCCACGCTTGCGCCCGGTGATCCACGCCTCGAAGCCCGTCAGCGCCTCATCCAGCGGGTTGGTCTTGCGGATGGCGCAGCACAGGTCAGGGTCTTTCTCCCATAGCCGTCCGTCCGGGTCGTAGGCGGCAAGCTGCGCGCCGCTGGGCCTGATGGAGCGGACATCGGTGAGGCCGAGACTGGCCACCAGCTCGTCGCGATAGGCCAGGGTCTCGGGGAACAGCTTGCCGGTATCGAGGAAGATGACGGGCAGCGACTTGTCGATCTGCGCCACCATGTGCAGCAGGATCGCGGATTCCGTGCCGAAGGAGGAGACCAGCGCGATCTTGCCAGCAAAGCGGTGCGAGATCGCGTCGCGCAGCACCGTTTCGGCGTTCGTGGTGGAAATAGTGTCGAGCATATTTGGCGATCCTGTGCCGGGTTTCATCGGCGCAATGTCATTAACGAAGGACAATGGTCAATTCACTTTTGGGCATGAGAGCCAACAACGCTCTTCGGTGAGCTGGTCGATGCGCCGCGCCGCTTCCGCCATCGGCACCTGTTCAGCCCGCCAGGACTGGCGCAGCGCCGCCACCTCTTTCACCCGCTCCGCCCAGGCGGCGGGGAAGCAGGCTTCCAGCCGGCGGCGGATGGCCCCGGCGAGCCCGGGCGCGGTGCCGCCGGTAGAGACGGTCAGCAGCAGATCGCCCCGGCGGATTTCCGCCACGGCGTGGAAATCGCAATATTCCGGCTCGTCCTCGACATTCACCAGCACGCGCAGGCGCCGCGCCGCTTCGGCCAGCGGGACGAACCGCTCCCGCGGCAGTCCGGCGATCCAGAGCACATGCAGCTGCGAAAGCTCGGTCTCATCGGGAAGGGCAGGGCGCAGGGCAGCACCTGCCTCCAGCGTCAGGGCGGCGTCAGCCCCCTCAGCATAGAAGCGCAACCCTTCCGCCCCCGCCTGGCGCAACGCGCGCAGACGGCGCAGCGCCGCCGGGCCGGAACCTGCCAGGCCAAGCCGCACGCAATCGGGGGATAGCGCCAGGGGAATCATGGCACTTTAGAAGATGATTTTTTACAGCCTTGCAATGGCGTTAAAAAAATAAAGATTTTCTCCTGCCACAACAGGAATGTGTAAAACAGTTTTTTTGATTTGCCTTGCTCCCGGCAAACGCAAACCATCAAATTCCTATTGAACTTGTCTGTATTTATGGGGCGTGGCTCAAATCTGTGTCTCGCTGATTGCCAGATCCATGGCGAAAACGGTGCCGCGCGGCCCGGTTTCCTCCAGCACCAGGTCCCCGCCATGGGCGCGGATAAGGTCGCGGGCGATGGCCAAACCCAGCCCGGTGCCCCCGTAGCGGCCAGAGCTGGTGAAGGGCTGGAACAGCCTGTCCTGCACGCGCAGGGGCAGGCCGGGGCCATCGTCGGCCACGCGCATGCGGGTCACGCCGCTGCGGCTTTCGGTGGTAACGCGGATGGTCTTGGCCCCGGCCTCGGCGGCGTTGCGCATCAGGTTCACCAGCACGCGGTAGATCTGCGCGCGGTCGAGCGGCAGCACTAGCGCCTCGGGTACCTCGTTCTTGATGTTTACGCCGCTATCCACGGGCCGGACGACCAGCGCCGCCTCCTCTATCAGTTCGTATAGGGGCACGGCAGAGCGCACCACGGGCGGCGGCCCTTCGCGGGCGAAATCCACCGTGCGGGTCACCAGCTGCGCGGCACGCTCCACCGCGGAAACCAGGGTGCGCGAGGCTCGCACGATCGTGGGGTCGTTGATGGTCTGCAAACGGTCCGAGACCAGCAGCGCCGAGCTGAGGATGTTGCGCAGGTCGTGGCTGATCTTGGCCACGGAGGTGCCCACGGCGGCGAGGCGCGCATTGCGCCATAGCGCGGCGCGCATCTCGTCCTGCATCGATTTGAGCTCCCGCGCCGCGCCGGAGATCTCGTCCTCCTGCCGGTTGCCCAGCCAGGCCAGGTCGCTGGCGCTTTCCTGCTCCGGATCCTCGCGGAAGTTGATGATGCTCGTGGTGATGATGCGCATCGGCCGCACAAGCAGCCTGTCCAGCACCGCGAAGATCAGCAGTCCGGTGACCAGAGCCATGATCACCGTGACGGTAAACGCGTGCTTGGCATAAGCACCCAGATCGGCGTCGAGCGGCGCCTCGTTCACCGTGACCGCCAGCACCGCGTTCTCCTCGAGTGGCGATGGAGCGATGATCTGCATTTCATGCCCGCCAAGCCCAAGGAGATGTATCACAGCCCGCCAGGTGCTGTACCATAAAGGCTCATCCGGCAGAACGACGCGGCGGTCGACAGGCGGAATGGGATGGCTGGAGCGCAGCGTGAGAGCCGGCTGGCCGGGCTCCTTCAGAATAATTTCATCGTCGTCGGAAAAGGCGAGCAGCGAATCCTGCGCTGCCGGCGAGAGCGGAGTGCCGGATTGCTCCAGCGCGTAGGTCGCCAGATGCGCATGTTCCACATGCTCCCACAGCCAGACCTGACGCTCGCGCCCCAGGCCCGGCAGCATCATGATCAGTTCCATGACCAGGATGATGGCGACGGTAAGCCACAGCACCCGGCCGGAGAGGGTGTCGCCGAAAAGCTCGAGCTTAGGCTGGCTGGGGCGGGTTACGAGGCTCATGCAGCGTGCAGAGCGGTCTCCGCGGCCTCGCGCCCGGCGATGAACAGGTGCTCGAGAAAGCCCTTCTCTGTGTTCATCTTTGAGGTCAGCGGATGCCTGGCCAGAGCGACATCGGCAGAAATATCGAGCAGCTTCGTGTGCCGGGGCAGCATGGAAAGCTCGGCATCCAGCGGCGCCTGGAAGGCGATCTCATGCAGGCGGTGCACGATGTCCGCGGTGGAATTGGGCACGCCCTTGCGCTGGCGCGGCTGGGCCCGCACCAATACCAGCTGGTCCGGCCGGGGGGCGAGCACCGGCGCCAGCGGCGGGTTGCAGGAATAGCCGCCATCCCAGTAATGCCGCCCGTTGATCTCAATGGCCGGGAACATCATCGGGAGACAGGCGGAGGCCAGCAAGTGCCGCACACCGATCTCGGCGTTGCTGAAGACCTTCGATTCGCCGGATTCTACGTCCGTGGCGCCGACAAAGAGCCGCGGCGCGGACGGGTCGCGGATGGCCTCTATGTCGAGCAGGCCCTCGATCAATGACGCCAGGGGATTCTGCCCCAGCAGATTCAGCTGGTCCGGGTTGAGCACGCGCAACACGTTGGTGAGGCCGGTCCAGGCCAGCTCATTGCCCAGTTCCAGGCTCTTGTCCCAGCCCCAGAGCCAATCCATGGGCGTAGCGAAGTTGCTGAAAACATTGGCCTCGCCGATGCGGGTCCAGAGCTGGCGCAGCGCCGCGCGGGCGCCGGCGGGTCCGTTCTGCACATAGCCTTGCACCGCCATGGCAGCGTTCATGGCGCCGGAGGACACGCCGGTGATGGCGGAGAATTCCAGCCCATCCTCTAACAGGCGGTCGAGCACGCCCCAGGTGAAGGCGCCATGCGCGCCGCCGCCCTGCAGGGCCAGCGCGATCCGGGGAGTGAAGAGGGAGGAAAATGTCATGGCTATAAACAGTCCTTGTTGCGCGTTCCGGCGCCATGCGCAACACCGCAGGTAGAGCGTCTGCATTGACGGCGATGGGTGAGGCCGCCTATACCGCGCCATCGCGCCTAGCCGGGGACGGTTCGGCGCTCGTCCTATTTTTGTCTTTCGCCGGAGTAGAATACCGTGAAACGGACCTATCAACCTTCCAAACTCGTCCGCAAGCGCCGGCATGGGTTCCGCGCCCGCATGGCGACCGTTGGCGGCCGCAAGGTGCTCGCCAACCGCCGCTCCAAGGGCCGCGCCAAGCTTTCCGCCTGATTCCCGGCCGCCGCGCCAGGAGGTTAACATGCCTCGGCTGACACCGCCGAAACGCTTCAAAAAGCGGGCTGATTTCCTTCGTCTCGCGGCGCGGGGCAAGAAAATCGCCAAAAGCGGATTCGTCATGCAGGCCTTGCGCGAAAGCGCTGAGCCTGAACTACGCGTGGGCTTTACCGCGACCAAGAAAATCGGCAACGCCGTCGCCCGCAACCGCGCCAAGCGCCGGCTGCGGGAGGCGGCGCGTCTTGATTTGGCTGGGCGCGAGATGCCGGGCGTGGAGCTAGTGCTGATCGCGCGGCGCGAGACCGGCTCCCTGCCGTTCTCCACCTTACGCCGGAACTTGGCGAGAGCCCTGGGCGAGGCGCTGGCATGAGCCCGGCAGCGTACATGCTCTCGGGCGCGATCCGGGTGTACGAGCTTACCTTGCGTCCCGTGATTGGCGCGAACTGCCGGTTCTTTCCCTCCTGCAGCGCCTATGCGCGCGAGGCGATCCGCGTTCATGGCGCGGGCAAAGGCGGCGCGCTTGCGGCGAAACGGATTCTGCGCTGCCATCCCTGGCATCCGGGCGGGTACGACCCGGTTCCCCCACCCTTGAAACACTCCTGAAAGCCCCCATGGATCAGAAGCGTCTGCTGCTCGCCGTCTCCGTGTCGCTCGTCATCATGCTGGCGTTCACGTTCATTCAGGACAAGTTCCTGCCGCATCCGGCGCCGGTTCCGGCCCAAACGCAGGCCCAGATGCAGGCGCCCGCTATGGCGGGGCAGTCCGCCGGCGCGCCTGGCACCGCGCAGCAAGCCCCGGCCCCCGGCCCGCGCCTGACAGTGGACGCGCCGCTGATGCAGGGCAGCATCGGCCTCATCGGCGCGGTGTTCGACGATGTGGTGCTGAAGCAATACCACACGACCGTAGCGCCCGATTCTCCGCTAGTGCAGATCATGGGCCGCCGCGGCGGCGACAAGCCGAGCTACGTGCAGTTCGGCTGGAGCGCGACCGCCGGGGTGAAGGTGCCGGATGACAGCACGGTATGGAGCGCCAGCGCCGCGACCCTGACGCCGCAGACCCCGGTGACGCTTTCCTGGGATAACGGCCAGGGCCTGACCTTCCAGCTCCAGCTCGCCGTGGACGACAAATATATGTTCACGGTGACGCAGAACGTGGTCAACCATGGCGCCGCCCCGGTGCAGCTCTATCCGTGGTCCCGCGTGGTGCGCGACTACAAGCCGAAGGAGCAGAGCAGCTGGGTGTTGTTCGACGGCCCGCTCGGCGTATTCAACGGCACGCTCAAGCAGGTATCCTACAACTCGCTGAAGTCCGACGGTTCCAAGGCGCCGGGCGGGGTGGCTTACACCGAGACCGCCCCGGGCGGCTGGATCGGCATTACCGACAAGTACTGGCTCTCCGCCGTGGCGCCGGACCAGTCCGCGAGCATGACCGGCTCCATGAGCTACGGCACCGTGAATGACGGCGACGGCAGCGCCTACGAGACCTCGTTCATCACCGCCGCGCCGCTTACTGCGGCACCGGGGGGCAATGCCGCCTTCACCAACCATGTCTTCACCGGCGCCAAGGTGGTGAAGATCCTGGACGCGTATCAGAGCGAGTATCAAATCCCGAATTTCTACAAGGCGGTTGATTTCGGGCATCTGTACTTCCTGACCAAGCCGATCTTCTTCGCGCTCGACTACCTGAACTCCCTGCTCGGCAATTTCGGCCTGGCGATCATCGTGTTCACCGTCGGCGTCAAGCTGCTGTTCTTCCCGCTGGCCAGCTACTCCTACCGTTCCATGGGCAAGATGCGGCTGGTACAGCCGAAGATCGCGGCGCTGCGCGAGCAGTACAAGGACGACGCGGCGAAGCTGCAGCAGGCCACGATGGAGCTGTACAAGGCCGAGAAGATCAACCCGGCCTCGGGCTGCTTGCCGATGCTGCTGCAGATCCCGGTGTTCTTCTCGCTGTACAAAGTTATCTACATCACCATCGAGATGCGCCAGGCGCCGTTCTACGGCTGGATCAAGGACCTCTCGGTGCCTGACCCGACGAACCTGTTCAACCTGTTCGGCGTGCTGCCCTTCGACCCGACGGCGATCTACGCGCCGCTGCATATCGGCGCGCTGCCGCTCATCATGGGCCTGACCATGTTCCTGCAGCAGAGGCTGAACCCCGCCCCGGCCGATCCGGCCCAGGCGCGGATGTTCCAGCTGATGCCGATCGTTTTCACCTTCATGCTGGCGGGGTCGCCGTCCGGGCTGGTCCTGTACTGGGCATGGAACAACCTTCTTTCCGTGGGGCAACAATGGCTGATCATGCGCCAGACGGCGGCGCAGCCGCGGGCGATTCCGGCGAAGAGCTGAACTTCCAGGCCGGGGAGTTCACCCCCGAGCAGATCGAGGCGGGGCGGAAGCTCTTCGCCTCGGGCTGCGAGTTCTTCTACTCCGCGCAGACGCTGCAAACCCTGCCCGAGCCGGCAGGGGTGGAGATCGCCTTCGCCGGGCGCTCCAATGTGGGCAAGTCATCGCTCCTGAACGCGCTCACCGGTCGCAAGGCGCTGGCGCGCGTGTCGCACCAGCCCGGACGCACGCGCCAGCTCAACTTCTTCCGCTGCGCCGCCGGGCCTGTGGTGCTGGTGGACATGCCGGGCTACGGCTATGCCGAGGCGCCGAAGGAGATCAAGCGCGACTGGCAGGGGCTGATGCTCGACTACCTGCGCGGCCGGCCAAATCTGCGCCGGGTACTGTTGCTGCTCGATTCCCGGGTGGAGTTGAAAGTCTCTGACCAGACGGTGATGGAACTGCTCGACCAGTCCGCCGTGGCCTACCAGATCGTGCTGACCAAGGCGGATGCGGTGAAGCCTGGCGCGCTCAAGCGCAAGCAGGAGGAGATTTTGGAGTTGGCAAAAAAACACCCCGCGGCGTTGAACAGCCTGTTCACCACGTCTAGTGAGACGGGGCAGGGGATTGAGGAGTTGCGAGCCTCCATCGCCGAATTTCTGTAATAGGGGAGCGAGACATGACCATTAATGCCACGACCACCGCCGCGCAAGAGGCGCATATCGTCGCGCGCGCGCTACCCTATCTGCGCCGCTATGCCGGTGCCACCATCGTGGTGAAGTATGGCGGGCATGCCATGGGTGGCGCGCTCGCTTGCGATTTCGGGCGCGACGTTTCTCTGCTGAAGCAGGTCGGCATCAACCCGGTGGTGGTGCATGGCGGCGGTCCGCAGATCAACGCCATGTTCGACCGCCTTGGCATTAAATCGAGTTTCGTCAACGGCCTGCGCATCACCGACGCGGAGATGGTCGAGGTCGTGGAGATGGTGCTCTCCGGCACCGTCAACAAGCAGGTGGCGGGGCTTATCAACCGCGCCGGGGCGCTTGCCGTCGGCATCTCCGGCAAGGATGGCGGACTGATCCGCGCCCGCAAGGTGACGCGCACGATCAAGGACCCGGATTCCAACATCGAGCGCGTGCTCGATCTCGGCTTCGTCGGCGAACCTTCCTTCGTCGACACCCGCGTGATCCACGCCCTCACGGGCGCCGGGCTGATCCCGGTGATCGCGCCGGTTGGCAGCGGCGAGGATGGCGAGACCTACAATATCAATGCCGACACTGCGGCCGGGGCGATCGCCGGCGCATTGAACGCGCAGCGCCTGCTGATGCTGACGGACGTGCCCGGTGTGCTGAACAAGGACAAGGAGCTGCTCTCCGACCTGACCATGGCGCAGGCGAAGGAACTGATCGCCGACGGCACCATCTCCGGCGGCATGATCCCGAAGGTGGAGACCTGCCTGGAAGCCGTGACGCAGGGCGTGAAGGGCGCCACGATCCTGGACGGCCGTGTGCCGCACGCGCTGCTGCTGGAGTTGTTCACCGAGGGTGGCATCGGCACGATGATCCACAAATAAGGGCCTTCCGCTTGTAATTGTGACGGTTCGGGGAAGATCTGCACCGCTCGGACGTTTCTGCTTTTCCGTCTAAATCTGCTGCTCTATCCGTGCGTCGGAAACAAATCCACGCAGGAGGCCAGCGTGAGCGAACGTGTCTACAACGTCCTGTTTCTTTGTCGTGCCAACAGTGCCCGCTCGATCATGGCGGAAGCGATCCTGCGCAAGCTCGGCCCGGCGCATTTCCGCGCCTATTCCGCCGGCAGTCAGCCGAGCGGCGAGGTTCATCCGCTGGCGCTGAAGGTGCTGGAGGCTTACGAATTCCCGATCGATGGGCTGCGTTCCAAGAGCTGGGATGAATTCTCCGCCCCAGGCGCGCTGGAGATGGATTTCGTCTTTACGGTCTGCGACGAGACAGCCGCCGAACCCTGCCCGGCATGGCCCGGCAAGCCTATGACCGCGCATTGGGGCATCGACGACCCGCTGGCACTGGAGGGCACGGATATCCAGAAGGAACGCGCCTTCGTTCTATCCTTCAAGTATTTGCGTACGAGGATCAGCATTTTTCTCAGCCTGCCGCTGGCCAGCATCGACACGCTGGCTTTGAGCGCGAAATTGCGCGAGATTGGCCGCAGTGAAGGCCAATCTGCGCAAGGTGCTCCAGAAAGTGACGCAAAACTCTGATTATAAAATTTATTTCAACCCATCCTGTGGCACGGCCCGGAACACACTGGCGTTGCTGCGGGAAGCAAGGATCGAGCCGCAAATCATTGAGTATTTGAAGAATCCTCCTTCGCGGGCGGAGCTGGCCGCGCTGGCCAAGCAGATGGGCGGTGCCCGCCCGCTGCTGCGCGAGAAGGAGAAGCTGGCGGACGAACTTGGCCTGAAGCAGGCCGATGACGAGGCGATTCTGGACGCGATTGCCGCCCACCCGATCCTGCTCAACCGCCCGGTGGTGGTGTCGCCTAAGGGGGTGAAGGTCTGCCGCCCGGCCGAGTTGGTAAATAGCATCATTTAGCTATCCGGGGCGGTTTTTTTGGTTAGGGGCATGTATGTCGTAATTTTCCGCGCTGAGGCTGAGGCGCCGGATGACGATTATGCCGCGATGGTGGCAATGCTGCGTGACATGGCGCTGCGTGATTTCGGCTGCCTGGAGTTTTGCGCCGTGACTGCGCGGCGACGATTACGATGGCCGGTTGAGCGACAACTATGATGGCCGGTATGCTCGCCCGTCAGGCCCGCTCGCAGGGAGGGGCGAAGCCCCGACCGTAGAGCGGGCCT
>Ga0326727_10007023_pt1 | contig 30235 bp, 24 predicted proteins | sample MB2enrmetagenome_FD_207643 | JGI IMG/M metagenome (GOLD analysis project Ga0326727, IMG submission 207643) | Lab enriched peat soil microbial communities from McLean, Ithaca, NY, United States - MB29MY | ecosystem: Environmental > Terrestrial > Soil > Wetlands > Peat | place: USA: New York... | reverse complement strand
ACTCCGATCGTGCCTCCGAAGATGACTGCCACCCCGAAGCCCACCCCCAAGATGCGCAACAATTGCGCTTTGGGTGCTGGTTTGAGTTCGGCGAGATCAGGGGCAGGAGAGTCCATTCTTCTTTGATGAGGAGATAGAAGAGCGCCTTCCGTTTCACATGCTCGATCCAGTTTAGCGCCAGGTCGGATGATATGCTAGAGGAGTTTGGGCCTTACCAATAGCACCAATCTGACATTGGTTGTGCGATGAGAAACCAGTTCGACGCTGGCCTCTTCGTCCGCACTGGACGAAGTTTCTCACCTTGTTCCCATCCTTTCGAATTACCTGATAACTTTTTTCGGAATGCCAATCGCTAAATCACCCGCTGAACTGATCCGGCGCCGGGGGCTCACCCTGGACAGGATGGTATGAGGGCTTCTCTTCCTCGGGCTTTGCCTCCTCGCTCTCGGCAAGTGCTTGGTCCATTACGTCGCCCCTTGCAAGCCCTTCCGCAGTCGACCAGCCTGCCGCCGTTGGCAGTGAGCAACCCCGCTCCTTGGTTAGTAACGAATGCCTGTACCGATTCAGATAGGTCGGGTTGTTCACGGCATTACCTCCTGCTCCCCCAGGAACGCGCCAGCCTGGTTCATGTGCCGGGATTCTCTCTTGGCGGGCCTGCGCAGTGGGGTAGCGTCCGCCGCAGCAGAGGCTTAGTCCTGATCGCGTACTCGGAAATCACTTTCAAGTGGTCGCAAAAGAATCTACTCGCTCCTTGCACTGCAAGTTGTGGCCGCGCAGATAGTTCCGGCGCTGTTTGGGATTCGGAATGAAAAGTCGGCTTCCCGTCCCGAACGCCCTTGGGGGACCGAGCGTGATTGCCGGCCGGGAGGGCTCCTCCCACAAGCAATCCGCGGATGGGTCCTCACTGGCGGCGAAGGGTTTACCGATTCCCAGTCACTTGGACATATTGCCCAACTGGAAAATGGGCGGAGGCTCAAACAGTTTCCGAAAGATCCTCAGCACTTATTGAGGCCCGATCACCGGCTTTCATCCATGAGGCGGACCAAGGCTCGCGTCACAGTACCCGCTACCTCTTCGCCTGCTGAGTTGACTTCGCCGTACCAGCGCTCTTTCTTATTCAAAAGCCAAGGCGGTTGGTTGTCCCACTCGGCCTTGGGAATGATGTAGCCGAGTTCGTCGTCGGCCAAGCCAAATATAAATTGATAGCGGCTGTGGAGGTGCGCGCGCAGAGTGGGCTCGAACGGCGCCTCGGGGAAATCAGCCCCGGGATAACGCGCCATGCCGCCATTGACGAGCTCAGGGTAAATCTCGCCGGGGACAGTCGTGATCTCCGCCACCAGATCGCCGTTGCTCAGGAGTTCGATGTAGTCGACTTCCGTCTGGAGATCGTGGCCGGTGTTGCATTGGAACTTGCCGAGGCCGGGCAATACCTTTTCGGCGGTCGCGGTATCGATCTTTCCGTCCGTGTAGAGCGGCTTCCGGCCCTTGTAAATCTTGAGCGCGCCGGCGGCGCGAAATCGGTCGTTATCCAAGGGCGCGAAGATCACTGCTTTGCGAATCACAATCGAGTCCACCGGCGCATTCTGCCCGTCCTTCAAAGCTCGCGTGGCGAGCTCGCCGATCGTGCCGCCAAAGAGCTCAGCTTTTCTCCATGTGCCATCCTTGGCTACCCGGCCCGTTTCGGGGTCCTGCAAGGCCACGTCGTCGCCGAGGGTGGAGAGCAGGCCGCCGATCGAGCCCTGAAAATATACGGCTGTGCCGCCGTCGTGGCTCTCGAGGTATTGGCAGAGCCAGTGAGGGAAATCTGCGGTGATTAGAGTATTGTGCCCGCCCAGCGTTTCCGGGTGGTCGCTCCAGTTCACGAGCGTGGCAATAGTGCGATTGTCCGCCAGCGCCTTCAACTGCATCGCGAAAAGATAAGGGTCTTTCACATAAGGAGGACGCGAGTCGCTTTGCAGCAAAGCCAGCAGCGGGTGGTCGTCGCGGGCCAGAGTCAGGCGCGCGTCCTGCATGGAATGAACGGCCTCGAGAGCCGTCGAGGCGATGCGGCCGTCCAGCCAGTCCATGTATTTGTCGTCCATGCCGCTCGCAAAGGGCGTCGGTCCCCAAAGCCCCATGGTGTCAGGCCCTTCGTGGTCATGCGACGAACCCACAATCACTTGCGCCACCTCGGGGGCCTGCGCTTTCACTTTCTCGCGCACCTTGAGCACGTCGTCGTAGAAGAGGCCGATCACGTCCGCCTCGCACAAGGCAAGCGTCTGGTGGTTAGCCCCGAGCGCCAGGCAGCGAACGTAGAGATCATCGTGAACTCCGGTGGCCACGCGATTATTGTCGAATCCGGCCATGTAGACCTTGGCGGCTTTCACATCCGGCGTGATCGTCGCCGTGGCAGCCCCGGCCTGGAGGGCTGCCCCGCGCAAAACACCGGTTCCCAAACTCGAGCATGCCAAGATGACCAATGCCAACCTGCGTAAGGATGAACGCATGACGGGCGCCTCCAAAAAATGAGTTTGAATTCCGCTCCAAGCGGCGGGAAGAAAACTAGCACGCCGGGAGGTGGGTTTCAAGGGACAAAGCAAGGCAGCTTGGTGCGTAGCGGTGTCATTTGAATCAACGGCCCTCTCCCTTGGGGAGAGGGTGGCCCGCTGCCGGCGCTTTCGCCAGCCGGAGCGGGACGGGTGAGGGGGCAGCTCCAAGGCGAGGAGGGGGTGGGTCGGCTTCCCGCACCAACCTTTTTCCCAGCGTCTATCCGCCTTGGGCTTGGCTTAGAAGGAACACCGCCAGCAACCCCCATCTCCCCACGGGAGAGGGCTAGCACTTCCACATCACCTTTTTCAAGCCACAAAAAAGTGCTTGACAAACCTACGCCCAATATAATAGGCTATTAGCGTGTTGGGCTCCTCTCTGCGTTCGAATTCTCTCACACCTTGGGAGGGTTCTTGCGAAGTCGGGCGGGGGCGCCACAAGAAAGTTGGGTTTTGGGGTTCTGCTGTATTCCTGCGTCCTTCCTTGCGGCGCGGGCACGCCAACGGGAACGGCAGCCGTCCCGCGGCGCGGGACACCGTCAGTAGCCGCAGGTGTAAACAAGCCCCAGTAGCGGGGTCTGCGCTACAGAACCGAAGGAACAAACCGGGAATGTCTATGAAAATAAAGGGACGAGACAAAAAGTCGTGGAGCTGCATAGCGCGGTCTCCGGTTTTGATTCAGGGGCTTCCTCTCAGGCCCGTGTACGAGCCGCAAACCGCAACTGCGGGGGTCTGCGCTACAGAACCGAAGGAACAAACCGGGAATGTCTATGAAAATAAAGGGGCGAGACAAAAAGTCGTGGAGCTGCATAGCGCGGTCCCCCGGTTTTGATTCAGGGGCTTCCTCTCGCGCCCATGCACGAGCCGCACACCGCAACTGCGGGGGCCTGCACTACAAAACCGGAGAAACAAACCGGGAATGTCTAACAAAATAAAGGAACAAGACAAAAAGTTGAAAGTGGAGGGACTGATGAAACGAGGTCACTTGTTGTCATTCTTCTTCCTGGGGTGTGTGGTGTGCCTTGGGGCGGACTCGCGTCCGCTGTTGCTCCAGAGCCCAACCGTGAGCAACACCCAGATTGCGTTTGCTTACGGGGGTGACATCTGGATTGTGGACCGCAACGGCGGCGAGGCTCGGCGGCTGGTGACCGGAACGGGACTGGAAAGCCGTCCCCTGTTCTCACCCGACGGCACGCTCGTGGCTTACACCGGCGACTACGACGGCAACGAGGACGTTTACGTGGCGGCAGCGGCGGGCGGCGAGCCGCGTCGCTTGACTTACCACCCCGGCTCGGACGTGGCGGTGGGATGGACTCCGGACGGCAAGCAGGTCCTGATCCGCTCCACGCGGAATAGTTACTCGCGCTTTGAAAAGCTCTTCACTGTCCCGCTGGAAGGCACGCTGCCCTCTGAGTTGCCGTTGCCCATGGGAGTGCAAGGCTCGTACTCGGCGGACGGCTCGAAGATCGCCTATGTTCCGAGCTGGAACCGCCGTTTAGGAGCGGGTCCGGCCTACATCGCCATCAAGCGATACCGCGGCGGGCACGCTGCGTCCATCTGGATTGCCGACCTGGCGGATTCGAGCATCGTCAAAGTGCCCCGCGAAAACTCGAACGACTTCAACCCCATGTGGATCGGCGACAAAATCTATTTCCTCTCCGACCGCAACGGTCCTGTCACCCTCTTTGCCTACGACACGCGGACCCGGGAAGTGAAAGAACTGTTGAAGAACGATGGCTTTGATTTCAAGTCGGCGTCAGCGGGGCCGGGCGCCATTGTCTACGAACGGCTCGGATCGCTGCACCTCTACGATCTGGCCTCGGGCAAAACAAAAAGAATTGAGGTGCGGGTGGCGGGCGATATGCCGCAAGTCACGCCGCATTTCGAGAAAGTTGAAAAGCAGATCCTCCACGCAGGCATTTCACCCTCGGGACAGCGCGCGGTGTTTGAAGCCCACGGTGAGATCCTCACCGTGCCCGCGGAAAAAGGCGACATCCGAAATCTTACCCACAGCCCCGCGGTGGCCGAGCGCGACCCGGCGTGGTCGCCGGACGGCAAATCCGTTGCCTACTTCTCGGATGAATCCGGCGAATACGCGCTTTACATCAGCAGCCAGGACGGCTTGGGTGCGGTGCGCAAGATCGACCTGGGCAAGCCACCCTCCTTCTACTACTCGCCCACCTGGTCGCCCGACAGCAAGAAAATCGTCTACCGCGACAAGCGGCTCAATCTCTGGTATGTGGACCTGGATCACCCTGCGCCGGTCAAGGTGGATACCGACCTGTTTGATTCTCCGCTGCACCAGTTTGATGCGGTGTGGTCGCCCGACAATCGGTGGCTGGCTTACACTCGCCAATTGCCCAATCACCTGCGCGCAGTTTTTGTCTACTCGATCGAGGAGCGCAAGCCGGCGCAGGTTACCGACGGCATGAGCGACGCGCTCTACCCCACCTTCGACAAGAACGGGAAATACCTCTACTTTACCGCCAGCACCAATATGGGCCTGGCCACCGGCTGGCTCGACATGACCAGCATCGACCGGCCCGTAACGCGCAGTGTCTATGTGGCCGTGTTGCGCAAGGATTTGCCCTCTCCGATTGCCCCCGAAAGCGATGACGAAAAGGCGGAAGAGAAGAAAGAGGATAAGTCCGGCCAGGCCGCCGAGCCGGGCAAGGACAAAGAGAAAGAAAAGAAGGAGCCCGTGAAGGTCAGCATTGATTTCGAGAACCTCAGCCAGCGCATCCTGGCGCTGCCCATTCCGGAGCGCAACTATCAGGGCCTGACAGCGGGCAAGGAGGGGATTCTGTACCTGGTCGAGGGACCGCTGCTGGAAAGCGGAGATGGTCCAGCGAAATTGATGGTGCAACGTTTTGACCTGAAAACACGCAAGACCGAAAAGGTGCTCGATGGCATCCAAGATTTCGTGCTCTCGGAGAACGGCGAAAAAATGCTCTATCGCCAGGGAGAAAACTGGTTCATCGGCGCCGCCGATAAGCCCCCCAAAGCGGGTGAAGGCCAGCTCAAAACTGCGGACATGGAGGTGTACGTTGACCCGCGCGCGGAGTGGAAGCAGATGTACCACGAAATCTGGCGGATCGAACGCGACTTCTTCTACGATCCGCACTTCCACGGATTGGATTTGAACGCGGCGGAGAATGCCTATGCGCCCTTCCTGGACGGAGTGTCGAGCCGCGCCGATCTTGACTACTTGTTTGATGAGATGTTAGGTAATATTAACGTTCTGCATATGTACGTCGGTGGCGGCGCCCAGCCCGAACTCAAGACGGTGAAGGTGGGCCTGCTGGGCGCCGATTACAAGCTCGAGAATGGCCGCTACCGCTTCGCCCGCATTTTCAGCGGCGAAAACTGGAATCCGCAACTGCATGCGCCACTCACCCAGCCGGGCGTGAATGTAAGAGAAGGGGAGTATCTCGTGGCCGTGAACGGACGCGATTTGACCAGCGCGGACGAGATCTACAGCTTTTTCCAGGAAACGGCCGGCAAACAGGTGGTGCTGAAAGTCGGTCCCAACCCCGACGGCAGCGCCGCCCGCGAGGTGACGGTGGTCCCGGTTGATAATGAGACGGCGCTTCGCAACCTCGACTGGATCGAAGCCAACCGCCGCAAGGTGGACAAGCTGAGCGGCGGCAAGCTCGCCTGCGTCTACCTGCCCAACACGGCGGGCGCCGGTTACACCAATTTCAACCGCTATTATTTTGCGCAAGTGGGCAAGGAAGGCGCGGTGCTGGATGAGCGTTTCAACGGCGGCGGCGACCTGGCGGATTACATCATCGACTACCTGCGTCGTCCCGTGATGAGCTTCGTCATGACGCGTGAAGGCGAGACCTACTCCGAACCGCAAGAGGCCATTTACGGGCCGAAGACAATGATCATCAATGAATTTGCGGGTTCCGGTGGAGACGCCATGCCTTGGTACTTCCGCAAGGCGGGCATCGGCCCCCTGGTCGGCACGCGCACCTGGGGCGGATTGGTCGGCATCGGCGGCTACCCGGTGTTGATGGATGGCGGCTTTGTTACCGCGCCGCGCTGGGCGATCTACGGGACTAAAGGCGAATGGGAAGTGGAAAACCACGGCATCGCCCCGGACGTTGTAGTGGAGCTTGATCCCAAGTTGGTGCGCCAAGGCCACGACCCGCAACTCGAGAAGGCGGTTGAGATAACGATGGAAGCGCTCAAGAAGAATCCGCCGCCGGAATATAAGAAGCCGGCCTACCCCAACTACCACCCGCATGTGCCAGCGGCGGCCGGGAGTGGGCAGTAGGCAGAAGGCGGAAGGCAGTGGGCAATAGGCAGGTGGGCAGATAGGCAGTCGGCAGATGTGAAGTGGAGGGCAATCCCTGAGCAGTCGAAGGCTGGAGTATTTGCAATCTCCTCTATTCTCACGCGCGGCTCTGCCGGGTACTGTCCGAGTTTGAATGTAGCGCCGCCATCTTGGCGGCTCTTTGCCGGCTGGAAGCCGGCGCTACACCCGAAATTAGGACAGCACCCTCTGCCGCTCTGTCTTGCGGAAAGGCTCTGCCTTTCCGGACCTTCGCTTGCCGATTGCTGGTTTTCGGGCGAGGCTGCGCCTCGCAGGTTCAGGCACAGCCTCAACCGGATAACAGGCTTTGCTCGCGTCCTCGGAAAGGCGAAGCCTTTCCGAAAGGCAGGGCGGCGGAGCCGCTGAGCCCGGGAGACCACGACCGCGACCCGCGAAGGAATCCATGCGACGTTGACCGTTGCGCAAACGCCGTGCTAGAAGCTCCCCCGAGAGGAGAGCCAGAGAATGCGGAAAACGGCCTACCGTTATTTATACTAGCAATAATACTACTGATAGTAATATTGCGGTGGTATGAAACCCATTAGCACTTAGAGCTAGCCGCATTCTCTGAGCGCCTGGGTTCCTGCTGACATAAGCACCCTGGCGGCGACCCTAGAACTATGCGCAAGCTTCCTACACTGCCGAAACCGCTGCTGGCAATATTGGCGACGCTCTTTGGAGCCCTTCTGGGTCGGTTTCGGGGTGAACTCTCTATTTTTCAATCCCCAGTTGTGCCAACATGAAGGCGTAATCGAACGCAATCTCTTTCAGATAATCATAGCGGCCGGAGGATCCACCGTGTCCTGCCGCCATATTCGTCTTAAGCAGCAGAACGTTATTGTCTGTCTTGAGAGTACGCAGTTTGGCAACATATTTTACGGGCTCCCAGTACATCACCTGGCTGTCGTTGAAGGAAGTCTTTACCAGCATGGCCGGGTACGGGCCTTTTTTCAGGTTGTCATAGGGTGAGTACTGGAGCATGTAGTCGTAGGCGGGCTTCTCGTTCGGGTTGCCCCACTCCTCGTATTCGGGCACGGTAAGCGGCAGGGAAGCGTCGAGCATGGTATTCATCACGTCCACAAAAGGCACGTGCGCCACCACGATCTTGAACAAGTCGGGCCGGAGGTTGGTAACGGCGCCCATCAGCAGGCCGCCCGCGGAGCCGCCCTCGATGACAATCTTGTTACGCGCCCCGTATTTATTGGCTGCCAGGTATTCGGCGCAATCGATGAAGTCGGTGAAGGTATTCATCTTGTTCATCATGCGCCCGGCGTCGTGCCAGGACTTGCCCAGATCACCGCCGCCGCGAATATGCGCAAAGGCCATCACGAAGCCGCGGTCGAGCAAGCTCAGGCGATTGGAGTTGAAAGTCACCGGCAGCGGCATGCCATAAGAGCCGTAACCGTAGACGTACAGAGGATTCGAACCATCCTCCTTCTTCAGGTCTTTGCGATAGACCACCGAGATCGGAACCTCGGCGCCGTCTCGCGCAGTCGCCCAGACTCGTTCGGACTTGTACTGTGAACGATCGTATCCGCCCGGGACTTCATTCTGCTTGAGCAGCGTCGAAGTGTGCTTCTCCACATCGTAGTCAAAGACCGAGGGGGGTGTGAGCAGCGACTGGTAAGCGTAGCGGAAGAGCTTGGTCTTGAATTCGCGATTGGTCTGCGGAGAAGCGGTGTAGACCGGTTCAGGGAAAGAAATGCGTTGCTTGGCGCCGCCGGCCAGATCCACGATGGTGAGTTGCGGCAATCCCCGCTCGCGCTCGAATAGAACATAAAAATCCTGGAACGCCTCGAAAGCGGAGAGCATCACCTGGTCGCGCACAGGGACGACTTCCTTCCAGTTGTTCTTGCCAGGATCGTCGAGGGGCGCCGAGACCAGCCTGAAGTTGCGGCCCTTATCGTTGGTGCGGATGTAGAAACTGTCCCCGAGGTGGTCAGCGTAGTATTCCACATCCTGCTCTCGCGGCGCCATCACCTTCCACTCGCCGATTGGATTTGACGCCTCGAGATAACGGACCTCGGAAGTGGTGTGGCTGGCAGAGGTCAAGAAAATGTATTGGCGGCTGCGCGACCGTTCGGCGCGGATGTTGAAGCGTTCGTCCTTCTCTTCATAAACCAGCTCATCTTTTCCAGCCTCGTCGCCCAGCCTGTGCCGATAAAGGCGGTACTGCCGCTTGGCAGGATCTTCTACGGTGTAGAAGAGCGATTGGTTGTCGCCTGCCCACACCAGAGATCCCGTTTTCTCCGCGCTGTCAGGCAGATCTTTGCCGGCGCCGAGATCGCGCACATGCATGCGGTACTGTCGGAAGCCGGTGTTATCCGTTGAATAGGCCAGCAGCTTGCCGTCGTCACTTACCTCGAAAGTCCCGAGTGACATGAACTTCTCGCCCTGGGCAAGTTCGTTCACATCCAGCGTAATCTGCTCGGGCGCGCTGAGGGTGTCCCGTTTTCTTGCCAGGATCGGGTACTGCTTTCCCGCCTCCCAACGCGAATAATAGAAGTAGTCACCTTCTTTGTAAGGGACATTCACATCGGTCTCCTTGATGTGGCTCAGCATCTCGTCATAAAGCTTCTTTTGCAGGACTTCCGTGGGCTTCATGATGGAGTCGGTATAGGCATTTTCGGCCTCGAGATACCTTGCCACTTCAGGATTCGACTTCTCTCGCAGCCAGCGGTAATCGTCAACCAAATTGCCTCCGTTGATGTGGTTCTCGGTATGCATTCTCTTGGCTACCGGCGGAGTAACCGTGCTAGCCGGATTCGACGGCGTTCTTTGTGCCGCAAGAACAATTATCGCAGCTACGATCAGAATCGGAGAATGGGGTTTTTTCATCGATGCTATGCCTCAATGCGGATTCGAAGGTCCAATTCTCAGCAACGCCTTCGTGCCCTCCGTGGCGACAGAACCCTCACAGTGGAGCGAGTTACTTGGCTTGCTCGCCAAGTCTACCCGCGCTCCAGCGGATGGCGTTGTGGACAAGGGTGCGGTATCCGGGGTAGAGTTGCGCCGTCTCGCCGTGGCCGAGTTCAATGTACACGACGCGTGATTTTGGATAAGGGCTAATCCACGCTACCGGTCCATCGCTGGTGGGGTTGTCGGTCCGGAGCAGCACTTTAACCTGGGGCGAGATCCACATGCCTTTGTAAGTCTCATCCCACAAGTGGAGCGTTCCCAGGCCTGCCGTGATAGGGTGCTTTGCAACCACTCTTACGCACTGTTCTTCACCATGCTTGTAAGTCGAGGCCGGCATGCTGCCTTCCGGCTTGAGCAGGTATTTGCCGCCCACCACCTCCTTGGACCACCACTCCCACGTCTGGTAATCCGCAATGGCATGATGGAGAACCACAATCCCCTTGCCGCTCTCGACAAAGTCGCGCAGGTGAGTCTTCTCAGTGTCGGTTATTTCATTGGAGAGGTCGTAAAGAACCAGCACGTCATACTTGCTCCGTATGTCATCCCGGAAGGCCACATGGTTGGAAACAGCGTGGTCCCAGTGCAGATCGTTCGCTCCCTCGAAGACAGTGTAGAAAGTCGTCGGGTACTCGTGCCCGCCGGTAACGACGAGCAGTTGCAACGGCTTCGGTTCCGTCTTCGCGGCGCCGGCATGGGCAGGCAGTGTGACGGCGCCGGTCGCAGCCCATTCGGTTCCGCGCAGAAACGTGTTAACGAATCCGGTTTCCTGCATGGCGGCAACATCGTGGCCCAGCGCCATATACATCGATCGCCCGTTGCCGTAACTCACCGTCCAGATCATCGGCTCGTCCTTGCCCGTGCCGCCGTTCGAGGGATCATCGAACGCCGTGGCCAGAACGTGAGCGAGGGGTGACATCTGATGGCTGTGGTAAAGCTCGTCCGAGACCACAAACGATTCGCTCATGCCCTTGGTGATGGGATGGTCCCGGTCCACGAACTTCACGGTAAAGCAGTGCCGGGGCGCATGCGCGGTTTTGGGCGGGCCAGCGGTCCACCAGCCACCGATCATCTTGAAATACTCCGGCCAAGGCGGTTCCTTGAGTCCCGTGGGCCGGTGGTTGTCGCCGAGCACCTCGAGGCCGGTGAAAGCGTAACTGGCCGCATGAATCGCCACCAGCCCTTTGCCCGATCTGACGAAACTCTCGACCGCCTTCTCGGTCGCTTCACCCCAGCGCGGGCCGTCGTAGTCGAGCACTAGAACATCATAAGCAGCCAGCGTCGCCTCGGTGATTCCCATGGGCTCTTCTTCTACGCGGGCATCAAAGCGTCCGCTCTCGACAAGGGTCTTCCGCAGAAAGGGCGTAGTGCTTCGCCAATCGTGGTTATTGCGGCCGGAAAGGACGAGGACGCGGATCGCTCCGGGCTTAAAGAAAGGAATCGTCACCTGCGCCAAGCTCACCTTGGCAGAAAAGAGAATGGCGACCAATTGCAGGAGGACTATCGTCTTGGTAAGGGAGTAACGGTTCATAGGCACACCTCGATGGACAACCGTAAGAGCCTAAACCAAACCGGGGGGTAGTGCAAATGCCCCGATCGTCGGATACTGGTGCAGTTTGATGTTGGAACAGCGAGTTTGCCGGGCCCAATGGCGTGGTAAAACCGCGCCTCGCCCAATCGCGGCGTAAAGCCGCCTCTACGTCAGGGGACCGGGCGGGCACGCGGAATTTGACAGTGCCAGCGGTTGGGATAGAATTCTGCTTACCACTTGGCAGGAGCCGATATGTCCACCCTTCGAATCTCCGTTGTCGAGTACCTTAATAGCGTGCCGCTGATTTGGGGCATGTTGCATGGCCCGCAGAAGGGCAAGCACGAACTCGAATTCGCCACGCCCGCCCATTGCGCGGATGCGGTGAGAGAGGGTGAAGCAGATGTCGGCATCATCCCCGCCATCGAGTATCACCGCATCGACCACCTTCAGATCATCTCCGGGATCGCCATCGCTTCCAAAGCACGCGTCCGAAGTGTGCTTCTCTTAAGCAGGGTTCCGATCGAGAAGATCCAAAGCGTTGCCGTGGACACCTCTTCGCGAACTTCCGCAGCCTTCCTTCGCATTCTGTTGGGCACGTTTTATTCCCTCGAGGCCGATTTCATTCCCTTGCCACCACACCCGGCCAAGATGCTGGCAGTCGCTGATTCGGCGCTCGTAATCGGCGATCCCGCGCTCACTTATCACGGCTCGGCGAAGGTTTATGACCTGGCCGCGGAATGGAAGAAGTTCACGGGATTGCCGTTTGTCTTCGCCTTCTGGGCGGGCCATGCCGGCCGGAACCTCTCCTTGTACCGAAAAGACTTCGAGGAGTCGCGAGAGTTCGGCCTCGCTCACGTGGATGATATTGCCGCGGAATACGCCCTGAAGCTCAAGATGGATCCCGCCGAGGTGAAGGTTTACTTGACCGAGAATATCGATTATTCTCTGGATGAGGAGAATTGCAGGGGCTTGCGTCTCTTTTTTAAGCTGGCGCGCGAGGCGGGAATTATTCCGGCGGAAAAGGAACTGCGGTTCGTCTAGCTAGCGCTTGTTCGCGGCGCCACGCGTGAGTTGACTGCCCTCTCCCGTTGGGAGCGGGATACCAGAAGCCACCTGACGAAGGAATCGCGCGATGACTCTTACGCCATCCCAAGCTCTCGAAATGCTGAAGTCCGATGATCTGCTCGGACTGGGCCTGGAAGCGGACGCTGTGCGCAAGCGTCTCCATCCTGAAGGCGTAGTCACCTACATCGTTGACCGCAACATCAACTACACGAATGTCTGCACGGAGTTCTGCTCGTTTTGCGCCTTTTACCGTCCCGTGGGTTCGCCGGAGGGATACATCCAGCCCCTCGAGTCGATCTTCCAAAAGATCGACGAAACGCTGGCGCTGGGGGGCACGGGAATCCTCATGCAAGGCGGCCTTCATCCTGACCTCAAGATCGATTATTACGAAGACCTGCTCTCGAGCATCAAGCAGCGCTATCCGTCCCTGCATCTGCACTGCTTTTCGTCCCCGGAAATCCTGAACATCGCGGAAGTCTCCGGTTTGAATGTTCGTGACACGATTCAGCGTCTGATGGATGCGGGACTCGATTCCATTCCCGGGGGCGGAGCGGAAATTCTGGACGACGAGGTGCGCCGGCGCATCGCGCGGCTGAAGTGTACCACGGAGGAGTGGTTTCTAGTGCATCGCACCGCCCACCAACTCGGCCTGCGTACCACTGCCACCATGATGTTCGGCTGCGGCGAGACGCTCGATCATCGCGTCAACCATTTCCAGCGCGTCCGCCAATTGCAGGAGGAGACCGGCGGCTTCACCGCTTTCATCCCCTGGCTCTTCCAGCGCGAGAACACTTCGCTCGGCAACTTCGTGAAGGAAGAGGCCACGGCCATCGATTACCTGAAGACGCTAGCGGTCAGCCGCATCTATCTGGACAACATCCTCAACGTGCAAGCTTCCTGGCTCACTCCCGGCCACAAAATCTGCCAGATCGCTCTGCGCTTCGGAGGGAACGACGTGGGCAGCATCCTCATTGAGGAGAACGTGGTCCGCGCCGCCGGCGTCACCCGCACCTCGAGCGAAGAGCAGCTCCGCCGCATGATCGCGGAGGCCGGCTTCCGCCCCGTCAAACGCGACACGCTCTACCGCACCTGCTTCCTGAATTAATTGCGGCGCCTGCTCACGGCGTTGCCCTTCGGGCAACTGCTCCCAAGTACCCCTCTTGAAAATCGTCGTGATAACGCCTACTGTGAAAGCATGGCAAGGCGACAGAGTTCAAGCAAGCCGAGCAAGCCTTCGCGCAGCCTCGAGCAGGAAGCGTATCTGAGCCTCCGGCGGACGGCGGACGTTCTCGCGCGCTCCACGGAGGAAGCCCTCAAGCCCTTTGGGATTTCCGGCACGCAGTACAACATTCTGCGGATTCTTCGGGGCGCCGGAACCGATGGCCTCTGCTGCCGGGAAGCGGCGGAGCGCATGCTCACTCACGACCCGGATGTGACCCGCCTGCTGGATCGGTTGGAGCGGCGCGGCCTGATCGTTCGGGCGCGCGCCAGCGCTGACCGGCGCGTCATCACGGCGCGGATCACACCGGAGGGTTCGCAAATGCTTGCCAAACTCGATAAACCCATCGAGGAGTGCCATCACCGGCAGTTGGGCCATCTCGGGCCGTCCCGGCTCGCGCTACTCGTCGAATTGCTGGCTTTCGCCCGTAGCGCCGAACTTTAGCAGCCCGCCCCGAACCCCTCGCGTAATGGCGTAGTGGCAACTTAATGTCGCCATTGCCTTCGTCATCCCCTCACGAGCGGCGCCATTGTCAGTCCAGAAGCCAATGGAATCCCGTTTGCGCGGGAATGAAGTGGGTTTCGCGGCGTAACTCGGGGGCGAATTTCTGCATCAAATAGTCGTTTGAACAATTATCGTGATGCGCTGCACGTCCCCGGCCAGTCATATGAGACTGGGGCCGTGGCAGCCGCGAGAAACTCAGGAGAAAACCATGCCGGTGATAGAATTGGAACAAGTGACGAGCAATATCCCTAGGCGCGTCCAGGAACTTCTGAAACGGCGTTTCAGTCCCTATGCTTTTTCATTGCGTCCGGTTGAACCGGAGAAGCTGCGCAAGCTGTTTGAGGCTGCCCGCTCGGCGCCTTCCAGCTACAACGAGCAGCCGTGGCGCTTCGTGGTGGCCCGGCGCGAGGATTCGGCAGCCTTCGAGCGCCTGCTCGAGACGCTGGTCGAGCCGAACCGCCAGTGGGCGCGGCAGGCGCCGGTGCTGGTGCTTTCCGTGGCCAAAGTCGATTTCACTCATAGCGGCCAGCCCAACCGCCACGCGTGGTACGATGTCGGCCAAGCCGCAGCTTACCTCACCTTCCAAGCCATGGAGCTTGGTCTCTACGTCCACCAGATGGCGGGCTTCGATGCGGCGAAAGCGCGCCAACTGGTTGATATCCCAGAGGGCTTCGAGCCGGCGGCCATGCTGGCCCTAGGGTATCTGGGCGATCCCGATTCCGTCGGGGAAGGGTTGCGGCAGCACGATAGGGCTCGGCGCCCGCGCAAGCCGCTTGATTCGCTTATCTTCGACGGGATTTGGGGCAAAGCCTGGCCGTCGGCGGCAGGCGGCGGATCGACCCGCAGCACCTGATCCCTACACCGAAGCTAAAACCGCCATTCTGCGCGCGCCCAGCCCAGCCTGCTATTCTGAGCGCGCGCAGCTCTCACCGTGTCATTCCAAAAATTGGAATCCTCTCATCTGAATCTGGCCCCGTGAGAGGGCACCCCATGAATAGCTGCCGGCAGAATCCCAAAATCCAACGTTTAGGTCGCGTACCGCTTTGAATTCCGAGTGTTGTGTCATGGCCCGCAATCTGCTATGGTTTGCCATTTGATTCGTATTTCCCGCTGTCACGAGGATTACAACGTATGTCAGAAGAATCAGAGCCATCGGCTGTTTCGCTGCGACCGAGGACATTGGATCGCCGAGAGTTCATAACCGGCGCCGGAGCTGCAGCCGTCTCGTTTTCAATAATGAAACCCGAGCTGGTGCGCGGGTCGCAAGCCAACTCGAAAATCGCTCTCGGCCTGATCGGCTGCGGTGGCCGAGGGACTTGGATTGCCGATCTCTTTCAGCAGCACGGCGGGTACCGAATCGTAGCCGCGATGGATTACTTCCCCGATAAAGTGAACCCATTTGGCGAGAAGTTCAACGTGCCTCCCGAATGCCGCTATTCCGGCCTGCTGGGCTACCGCCGCCTGCTGGAAGGGAAAGTTGACGCCGTAGCCATTGAGAGCCCCCCCTATTTCCATCCCGAACAGGCCGCTGCCGCCGTGGAAGCGGGCGCTCACGTGTATCTCGCCAAGCCGGTGGCCGTAGACGTGCCGGGCTGTCGAAGCATCGAGGAGAGCAGCGGCAAGGCTTCGGCCAAGAACCGGTGCTTCCTGGTGGATTTTCAAACCCGCACCGACCCTTTTTATCAAGAGGCAATCCAGCGCGTGCATAATGGCGATATTGGGCCGATTTTGTGCGGTGAAGCGGCTTACTGGGCGGGCTCGCCATTCGTGCGACTGGTGGAGCAATTGCAGATCGACCCCGCGGACCCGGAGCGACGACTGCGCGCCTGGGGAGTGGACCGGGCTCTCTCCGGCGACATTATTACTGAGCAAAACATTCACTCGCTGGATGTCGCAACATGGATTATGGACGGCCATCCGCTTCGCGCCTCGGGCACGGGCGGCTTGAAATCGCGCCGCGAAGGTAGCTGCTGGGACCATTTCTCGGTCATCTTCACTTTCCCCGAAAACGTGATAGTTACCTTCGCCTCCAAGCAGTTCGGCGAGGGCTACGACGACATCCTCTGCCGCATGTATGGCGCCCAGGGGGTCATCGACACCCATTATGCGGGAAGCGTGACCATCTGGGGAAAGGTCCCTTACGAAGGTGGAAAGTCAGAAGGTTTGTACAAGGACGGGGCGGTCCGCAACATTGCCATTTTTTATGAGAACCTCACCGGGAGCCGGTTCGACAATCCCACCACGGCTTCGAGTGTGAGGAGCAACCTGACCACAATCCTGGGCCGCACCGCAGCCTATCAACAGGCCGAGGTTACCTGGGAGCAAGTGATGAAATCCGAGGAAGAGCTGGACCCCAAGCTTAAGGGCTTAAAGGAGTAAAGGAATTTGAACAGCCGACAGCGCGTCAACTGTGCCCTGGCCTTTAATAGTCCCGATCGTGCGCCGATCTCTCATGCCGTACTTCCGGCGGCACAGCTCAAGTACGGCCAAGCCTTGGACGAAATCTTGACGGACTTCCGCGAAGACTTCGGCTGGGACTATATGCCGAACATGGCCCTCGAAGATTTCCCCGCAGTGTATAAGAAAGGAAGAAACAGAGACGACTTTGGCACGGTATGGTTTTCGGAATGGCTGGGAGTTTGCGGCATTCCCGTCGAGTGGCCGCTGGGCGATCTCAGCCGCTACCAGGAATTCAAGTGGCCGGAGGATTTCGCCGCCGGACCTCCCTGCGGAAGGCTCTACAGCGGACACATGATGGGATACGATGACCGCTGGTACGCTCGCGGCGCCTGGATCACCTACTTCGAGCAGCTCCAGCAGTTGCGCGGCATGGAGAAATTCCTGATGGATATTGCGGGCGAGTCGAAGGAGTTTTACCGCCTGCTTGACGACATGCTGGAGTTCAACCTGAGATGGATTGACAAGTGGACCGCGCTCGAATACGACGGCCTGCACTTCGCCGACGACTGGGGCGGCCAGACCGGTCTGCTCATCAAACCGGAAACGTGGCGGCGGATTTTCAAACCACGCTACGCGCAGATGTTTCAGCGGGTGCGCGAACGAAGCATGGATGTTTGGTATCATACGGACGGTCAGGTAAGAGACATTTTCGGCGACCTGATCGAGATCGGCGTGCAGGTGATCAATTGCCAAGTGCCGGTTTTGGGGCACGACTGGCTGGCCAGGAACGCCCGGGGACAAGTGGCGATTCGCACCGATATCGATCGGCAGCGCGTCATGCCTCTGGGTTCAACGACAGAGGTGAAGGAGGAAGTTCACCGTACTTTCGAGGCCTGTGGTTCATCGCAAGGCGGTCTTATCGCCTGCGGCGAGATCGGTCCGGATGTGCCCCTGGAGAGCATTCGTGCCATGTACGAAGCGTTCCGCGAGTTTGGCACGTACGGTTCAAGCGCGCCTGGGTCGACGAAATCGTAGCAGGGTATAGCGCGGGCATCTCGTCAACTTTCATGCGGGCATTCCTTCGCTCCGTTTAGGGCAGGCTCTGCCCGCGCTCCTGCGGGAGCGAGACCCTCCCGCGCTACATCCGAGCGTTGCTTCCGCGCGAGGAGACAGGCAAGATGATTTCAGAGAGAATTAGTGTGGTTGAGGGTGACATCACCGAACACAACGTTGACGCGATTGTGAATGCGGCAAATACTTCGCTGCTGGGTGGCGGAGGAGTGGACGGGGCAATCCATTGGGCGGCCGGGCCTCGGCTGCTCGAGGAATGCAGGACGCTGGGAGGTTGCCCCACCGGTCAGGCAAAGATAACGAAAGGCTACAACTTACCGGCAAAGTGGGTGATTCACGCCGTGGGGCCGGTTCGGCACGGTGGCGGCAGGCATGAAGATGAGCTGCTGGCGAGTTGTTACCGGGCGTCGCTCGAGTTGGCGGTCGAAAAGGGTGTACGGACCATTGCCTTTCCTGCCATCAGCACGGGAGCATATGGTTTTCCCTTGCAGCGAGCCACGGCCATCGCAGTGCGTGAGGTGCGGAGCTTTCTGGAGGAGAATCCCTCCCTCGAGAAGGTGGTTTTTGTGTGCTTCGGAAAAGTCGCGTACGAATGTTATTTGGGTTCGCTATAGCGGCGGCTCTACGGCGCCACGTTGCGAGGTAAACTCGGCACTCGGTAGTGTCTCAATTTGACTTAGCGGCGGCTTTGTGCCGCCACGTTGCGAGGTAAACTCGCCGCTACAACTTCAAACTGAGACATGACTCGCCGCTACAAGTATTTGACTTTCCTTGACCTCTAAGGTAATTTCATCAACGGGGCTACAGCTCCACCCGCGGATTATGACTTCTGAACCCAGCGTTGTGGAAGTGACGCTCGAGAGTGATCTCAAGAACCTCGAGGTGGCGGAAGAGATCGTGCGCAGAGTCGCCGGAACAGCGGGCTTTGGCGAGGAGTCCGAGCACCAAATCGAAATGGCAGTGCACGAATCGATGATCAACGCCATCTGGCATGGAAATAAGAATGACGCGAGCAAGCGCGTCTGGCTACGGTTTGAGATTTACAAAGACCGGCTCGAGATACGCATTCGAGACCAGGGTATTGGTTTCAATCTCGCGGAAGTTCCGGATCCTTGCTCCGGCGACAACCTGCTGAAGGTTTCCGGCCGAGGGATATTCTTGATCCGTACTTTTATGGACGAATTCCACGTGAGGCACCTTCCCGGTTCGGGGACCGAGGTTACCCTGGTGAAGCGAATTGATCCGGCACACCAACCAAAATAAGGAGGAAGCGACCGTGAGCATGAAAGCCACAATTCGACAAGTTGACTCGGTGGTGGTCATTGACATCAGCGGCAGAATCACCCTGGGAGAAGGCTGCGCGCAATTGCGCGAACTGATCCGCGACCAGTTGACCAAGGGCAACAAGAAGGTTTTGCTTAACCTTGCGGATGTCACCTACATTGACAGTTCGGGCATCGGCGAACTGGTGAGCGCCTACACGGCGGTCTCAAACCAGGGGGGGCAGTTGAAGCTCCTGAATCTCACCAAGAAGGTTCACGACCTTCTGCAGATTACCAAGCTCTACACCGTATTCGACATCCACGACGACGAGGCCAAGGGCATCAGCAGTTTCCAAAAAGCCTAGTGTTGGTTGACGAGGCTAGCGCGGACCCCGGTTTTGGGGTCCGCGCCATGCCCGCGGGCCTAGGGGAAAACTGCGGACTACCGGTTCTACCGTCCGCGGTTTTTCCACGGGCCTAAGAAACACCCGCGGACCCTCTACAATGTCGTCGGCTCTGTCAAGGGCCCGCGCTCCCGCCGTGTCATTCTGAGCGAAACGAAGAATCTCTGAAGTTCCCTCGAAACTCTGGTACTGCGGAGAGTCTTCGCTCAGAATGGCAGATCTCCTTCCTTACCCTACGCATTCGGGCGTTTGATGGCGAATTTTTCCAACCGGTATTGCAGTGTGCGGAAGGTCATTCCTAACAGTTGAGCGGCGCGGGTGATGTTCCAGTTTGAACGCTGGAGGGCTTCCAGAATCTTGGCTTTCTCGTGTTCTTCCCAGGAGCCCTCGGGGATGATGGGAGGGAGCGCCTCGTCGGAAGGTTGGGCGGGGGCACGCTGCAGGGCTTCCTCAGGCTCGCGCATATCATAAAGCGTCCGCGGCCCTGCAGTAGTTAGCGATGAGGTATTCTGAAGGACTTCCGGCGGCAGGTCCCGACGTTCCACACATTGGTTCTCCCCCAGTACCACGGCGCGCTCCATGGCCCATTCGAGCTGTCGAATGTTACCGGGCCAGAAATAATTCCGGATCGCCTGCAGGGCTTCCGGCGAGATCTTCTCCACCCTGCGGCCGTCGACGAAGGCTGCCTTCCTCATAAAATGGTAAGCCAGAGTATCAATGTCCTCACCCCGTTCGCGCAGGGGCGGACAGACGATGGGGATGACGTTCAAACGGTAGTAGAGGTCCTCGCGGAACTTGCCATCCTTGACGTTTTGTTCGAGGTTCTTGTTGGTGGCCGCAATGATTCGCACGTCTGTCTTAATGGCCTCGGTGCCCCCTACGCGCATGAACTCGCGTTCCTGAAGCACGCGAAGTATCTTGGCCTGCATGCCCAGGCTGGTGTCTCCAATTTCGTCCAGGAAAAGAGTGGATTGATGCGCCCTTTCGAAGAGGCCCTTCTTCTGCTGATGGGCGTCCGTGAAGGCGCCTTTCTCGTGACCGAAGAGTTCACTCTCCAAAAGGGTTTCGGTGAGCGCCGCGCAGTTGATTGCTAGGAAGGGGCGCTCGGCGCGCGGGCTGTTGCGATGAATCTCGCGCGCCACCAGTTCCTTGCCAGTGCCGCTTTCCCCCAGGATGAGGACCGTGTGCGCGGTGGGAGCAACTTTTAGAATCATGCGCATCATGGCCTTGGTGGCTGGTGAGTCGCCCAGAATGGCGCGCTTGAGTGTCGTCAGGCGGTCAAAAACCTCCGCGACGACTCTCAGCAATTCGTCCCGGTCAACGGGTTTCTCGAGATACTGGTAAACGCCCCGGCGGGTAGCCTCGACAGCCGACTGGATGGAAGGGTAACCCGTGATGAGGATAACGGCGACCGTAGGGTCGTCGGCCACGATTTCAGTGAGCAATTCAATGCCCGTCATGCCGATGAGGTTCAAATCGGTAATGACCAAATCGAAGCGACGACGCGCGAGTAAGTGGAGCGCCGCTTCGCCGCTTGGGGCCGTGTCGGTGGCGTAGCCCTCATCCTGTAAGATGTCGTTATAAATTTCGCGTTGCCGCTGCTCGTCATCAACTACGAGGATACTTCCAGAGGGCATTGGGCATTATCCTCAGGCTGCCGGGGAGGCAGCCAGGGCGGCGGGCTCAGGCCGCGAGGGTTGAAGTTGCGGGAATGGAAGTTGGACCACCAAGTCCGTGCCAGCGCTATCTCCATCATTGACGAAGACCCGCCCCGCGTGGTCTTCAACGATCTTTTTGGCGATGGCCAGCCCTAAACCGAAGCCGGTGGCTTTGGTCGAGTAAAACGGCGCAAAGACCTTCTCCCGTACGGCGAGGGGAATGCCGGGACCCGTATCGGCAAAGTGCAACTGGAAGCACTCCGCGCCGTTGGGCGCCTGGCTGGCCGCGGAAAAAATGCGCAGCCGGCCTCCGCTCGGCATGGCCTGGATGGCATTGGTAAGAATGTTCAGGAAACAAGTTTTCATCTGGGCCGAATCCAAGCGGAAAATCGGCAGGTCCCGCGCCAGCTCCAGTTTGATCTGGATCCCCTGGTTGCGCGCTTGCCGCTCCACTACGGTCAGCGCTTCGGTGAGGATGGCCTTCAGATCGCACGGCACCAGCGTGGGCGGAGCCTGCCGCCCGGCAGCCAACACGTCATTCACGAGGTGATTCAGGCGGCTGATTTCGTCCTTGATGTTAGCTAAGTTTCGCTGCAACTCACGCGCCGGCCGGTCGTCGCCCTCTGGGTGCTTGGCCCGGATCTGGTCGATGCTGAGGTTGATGAAATTCAGGGAGTTGCGCACCTCGTGCGCGACGGTAGCCGCGAACCGGCCCAGCAAGGAGAGTTTCTCAGCCTCATTCAACCGTTCCTGGAGCGCCCGGTTTTCACGCAACCGCACCACCATCTGGTTAAACGTCTGCGCCAAGCGGCCGATTTCGTCCGGCCCGCTGGAGGGCAGCGAGACATACAGGTTGCCTCCCGCCACCTGCTGCGCGCCTTTCACTAGTTGGTCCACCGGCTTGGTGAAGCGAAAAGCCAGGTAAAGCACCACGCACAAAGCGGCCAACATCGTTCCTAGAATCCAAGAGAGTCGTTGCCTGTACCACAGGCGCGAAAGGGTTGTAACCTGGTCGCTCTCACCCTTTATTACCGCGAACCCGATCACTTGATCGCCGAGCACCAAGGGATACTGAATTGTAAATGTGGTCTGGTCGTTCGTAGGGGATGGGTCAAGTTCTGTAAATTCCCCTTGCAGGCGGACCGGGTCCTTTTTGGTTTCAACACGCTTCTTCGAAAGGCGCTGGAACAGAGACTTGCTCGACATTTTCAGCGGGATCTTTTTCCCGACCTGAGAGGGATTGGTGCTCCCCTTCACCTGCCCCTCAGGAGAGACGGTGGACACGTTCTTGATACCTAGCTCCTGAAGCTTCTCCTGGTAAATCTTGAGCGCATCATCCTCGCTCGTCTTAGGGGGAATTTGAGTCTGTGCAAGCTGGCTGACGGTCAGCAACCGTGTTGTCTCTCCGTAAACATAATTCAGGATCTCGCGCTGATGTTGGATATAGTTCCAAGTCAGGATAGCGCCCATGCACGTCATGGTGACGAACATCACCAGCGCCAGACGGGTGCGGAATCGGAGATTGAGGTGCACCGGCTTCAAAACCAGTCTCTCGGCACTTCCTTCTTCCTGATTTCACATTCTATCGGAACGGTCAGGCTGCGTCAATGCGGGTGCGATGGCCGGCAGTGTCTCAGTTTGATTCTTGTAGCGGCGGTCTCTGACCGCCGGTCTTGAATTCTCAAGGAGTTCCGGCGCTCGGAGAGCGCTGCTACAGCAAAGTGTGGCACTGCCCGATGACCGTAGCGCGGCCGGGACGCCCGAGCTACAGTCGCAACCTGTTACCCCCTTGCTGCATCCTACTAAACGTCGGCAGGATATTCAGCGAATCTCAACTAAGGACGTCATGGCCAGGGTTGGACCACGTTGGGGCGGAACACTGACCCTTATCTGTGCCGTTCTTGCCCTGTTCGGACCTGTGCCTCCCTGCCGGGCCGGCGCCGTGCTGCCCGGAGCCTCGCTCGATTTGGGATTCCACCAAATGTATAATCTCCAGTTTGAGGAGGCGCACAGCACCTTCCGGGAGTGGGAGCGTTTGCATCCCGATGATCCGCTGGGGCACACTTCGGATGCGGCAGCTTACCTCTTTTCGGAACTCGACCGGCTTGGCGTGCTGCAATGGGAGTTGTTTCTGGACGATGCGAAATTCAAACAAAGCAAGAAACTCGCTCCCAACCCCGCAACGAAACAGGCGTTTGACGCCGCGCTGGCGAGGAGCGACGAGGTGGCGAGTGGCGTGCTGGCGCATTCACCGAACGATCGGAACGCCCTCTTGGCCAAGGTCCTGAACCAAGGGCTACGCTCCGACTACCTGGCCTTGATCGAGAAGAAATATCTAGCCTCCCTCGCGTATATGAAAAGCGCTCGTGTACTTGCCCAGAGGTTGCTAGCCATTGACCCATCCTGTTACGATGCCTACTTGGCCATAGGCGTGGAGAATTACATCCTAAGCCTGAAGCCCGCCCCGGTCCGGTGGGTGTTGAGGATTTACGGAGCGCAGACGGATAAGGACCAGGGAATCGAGAAACTCCAGCTTACGGCGGAGAAAGGACACTACCTGCGCCCGTTTGCGCGGCTCTTGCTTGCCGTGGCTGCCCTTAGGGACAGGAACCGCAATCAGGCAAGAGACCTGCTCGCGGTGTTGGCGCGGCAATTTCCTGATAACACGCTCTACCGAAGGGAACTCGAGCGGCTCCGTTAGCGAGGCCGCTCTGTGTCAAATCGGCTCCGAAGGGGCCGCTGGTCATTAACGGTGGGTGAAACCCACGGGAAGGTTCTTTGGGGGAACTACGTGGCGGATATCCGCCGGCCTTCCGGGTCTATCGAGAAAAACCCATGAGAATCGCGGCCGTGGCAAGCGCATTTCCCGAGCACCATTACCCGCAGGAAGTTCTGGTTGGAGCGCTTCAGAAGTACTTTGGAGAAAAGCTCGCAAATCCCCAGCGCTTGGAACGGATTTATTCCCACATGGGTGTGGAGGAACGCTATCTCACCCTGCCCCTCAGCGCTTACTACGAGATTGCCTCCTGGGGTGAGGCGAATGACGCCTTTATCGAGGCCGCGCAGGCGTTGGGCGAGCAATCGCTTTGCGATGCGCTAAAGCGTGCGGGCTTAAGTGCGCGCGAGATCGGCACTCTGATCGTAGTGTCCGTGACGGGTATTGCCAGTCCATCTCTCGACGCCCTCTTAGCCAATCGCATGGGGCTTTCGCCGAATATCAAGCGCGTCCCGATCTTTGGCTTGGGGTGTGTTGCGGGAGCGGCGGGCATCGCCCGCGCCGCTGACTACGTGCGCGCCTATCCTGACCAGGTGGCCGCGCTGCTGGCTGTTGAGCTATGCTCACTCACCATCCAGCGAGATGACCTCTCCATCGCGAATCTGATTTCCGCCGCTTTGTTCGGAGATGGAGCGGCGGCGGTGCTGGTGACCGGATCAGAGAGGGAAGGGAAGGGACCGGAAATCCTGGCCACACGTTCCGTGTTCTACCCGCAAACCGAGCACGTGATGGGCTGGGACATTTCCGAAAAGGGCTTTCGCATTGTTTTGTCGCCCGAGGTGCCGGCCATGGTGGAGCGCCACTGGGCCCATGACGTGGACGAGTTTCTTGGGGACATGGGTTTGTCCAGAAAGGATATCGGAAGTTGGATTCTGCACTCAGGCGGCCCCAAAGTGCTCCAGGCGATGGCGGCCACTCTCCAGCTTCCCAGCGGGGCGCTCGATGCCTCCTGGGAGTGCCTGCGCCGGGTAGGCAATATCTCGTCCGTGTCGGTCCTTCTGGTGCTCGAAGAAGTGATGAACAATCGTCGCCCGGCCCCGGGAACGTTCAGCTTGCTGGGGGCGATGGGGCCCGGCTTCTGCTCGGAACTGGTATTGCTCCGTTGGTCGTAATGGGTGAAAGTTGAGATTACGAAACACTCTCGTTTGGGTTGCGGTCGTTCTTGGATTTGCCGCGCCCCCCACTTTGCCTGTGAGCGGCATTCTTAAGCTGCACGGAAAAGAACACGAGCTCATGGTTGCGACCACGGTGACCAGGAGCGGTGACCGGTTGACCGCCAGCACGCATTTCGTGATTCCCTACATGGATTGGGGTCTGAAGAACCCCGGCGGCTTGCTCCTTCGCGTGGGCAACCAGGTTCAGATTGATCTCAAGACCGTGGGCCGCATCACCCTACCCGCATCGAATTAGTGATGCTACGGGAGACCGAAATTGGCTTGACAAAGCCACTCCTTCCGGCTAATCTTTCCTGTCATCGTCAATGACTGACTAGTCAGTCATTTTGTGGAGAGAGCCATGAGGGGAATGAATTCCAGGCGAGTGAAGGCTGCCAAGCCCTCTCCGCGGCGGCGGGAGTTGAAGCTGCATCGCCAGGAAGAAATTTTGGCGGCCGCCCTCGAGGAGTTTGGAGCCAACGGATATGCGGCTACCCGCCTCGAGGATGTGGCCAAGCGGGCGGGCATCGCCAAGGGAACGATCTATCTCTACTTCCGGGACAAGCAACGGCTCTTTGGCGCGGTGGTCCGCACTTTGATTCGAAAGCGCATTGACGCCCTGACGGGGATGCTCAGCGGGTCGGCGGAAGAATTGCTTCGCGAGCTGCTTTCGCAGATGTACAAGGTGGTGAGAAACCCCAAGGCGCGGTCCATCGTTCGCATGCTCATTGCCGAGAGCGGCAAATTTCCTCAGCTTGCCGACATTTACCATCGGGAGGTTATTGGGCGGGGTTTGAATCGGGTCCGCCGGGTGCTCAAGAAGGGTGTGGCTACGGGTGAGTTCCGGCAGACGAAGGCCGCGCAGTTTCCGCAGATTCTGGTGGCGCCCGGCGTTCTGGCCATCATGTGGCAACTGCTTCACGGGGAGCGGCACCGGCTCGACCTTGACGCCTACAGCAAGGCGCACCTGGAGTTCGTATTGAACAGCCTGCGGAAGCAACCGGTTTGAAAGCCTCGGGGTGATCGAGGCGGCGGGGCAAAGGAGAAGGTCCATGCGGTCGAGAGCAAGGTGGGTCACATTGTTGGTGGCGTTGTCGTTGGCGGGCGGAGCGCCCGTGCATGCGCAACAGACCGCTCCGCGGCGGCTGACGCTGCGGGAAGCGATTAGCTTGGCGCTGAAGCAAAACCTCAGCGTGCGCGTGGCGAGTGCGCAAGTGGAGGAATTGGAAGGCACGCGCGAGCGGCGGCGGGCTTCCTTGCTGCCGCGCGTCACCGGGGACGCTTTAGCTAACCGTGAGAATATCGATTTGGCCGCCATGGGAATTTCTTTTCCGAAAATCAATTTGCCCGCGCTTGGATTTTCCTTTGCAGTTCCCAGCGTCGTCGGCCCGTTCGCGCACTACGATTCCCGCCTCTCGGCCAGCCAATCCTTGATTGACCGCCACTCCTACCACAACTGGAAGGCCAGCGAGAGGCAAGAAGAGGCTGCCAAGCTCGACTATCAGGACGCGCGCGATTTGGTGATCCGCCAGACCGCAGGGCTTTATCTTGACTCCCAGGCTTCTGCCGCGGAAGTGGAAGCGACGGAAAGTCGCGTGACGACTTCGCAAACCCTGGAGAAATTGGCGCGCGACCAACACGCCCAGGGACTGGCAACCGCTGTGGACGTGGTTCGCGCCCAGGTGCAACTGGCGCGGGACCAGCAGAACCTGCTGGTGGCGCGCAACACTTATCAGACTTCCCTACTCGCCCTTGCCCACTTCCTCGGACTGAGCCCCGGCGCCCCGCTGGACTTGGCCGAGCCTTTGAAATTCCATCACGTGGAATCAACCGATGCAGACCAGGCGCTGCACAGCGCCCTGGAGGCGCGATCCGACTACGCCGCGCTTTTCAAGCAACGAGATTCAATTGTCGAGCAGCTCAAGGCCTCGCGGGCGCGCTATCTCCCCACTCTGTCGGTTAACGGCGATTATGGAGCCATAGGGCGCAAATTCGACTCCATGGCGGGAACCGGCGAGATTCAGGGAACGCTCACGGTCACCTTGCTTGACCGGGACCGCGCCGGAGAGAAGACGGAACTCCAAAGCCAGTTGAAGCGCCTTAACGCGCAGATCGACGACCTCAACCGCGAGATCGAGCAGGAGCTGCGTACCGCGTTGCTGGACTTGGAATCCACCGAGAATCAAGTGACCGTCACCGAGGCGGCCCTCCACCTGGCAGAGCGCGAGCTGAGCCTGGCGCAAGACCGTTTCCGCAACGGGGTGACGGACAACATCGAGGTAGTGACCGCGCAGGCCAGCCTGGCCAGCGCGCAGGATGACCGCATCATGGCCCTGGCGCGGCACGCCGACGCCATCATGGCCCTGGTGCGCTCGCTGGGGGGAACCGAAAAGATTTACCAGGCGTACCTCGGCGAGCCCTGAGCCAGCCGCGAGATGAAGTTCACAGGAAGAGGTAAAAAGCTATGAAACGCGTGATTCCGGTCCTACTGCTATTGGCGATTGGCGGCGCCGTGGTCTACTTTCATCCCCAGTGGTTCCGCAAGCCCGCCGTGGAAAACGTGCTCAAGCTTTCCGGCAACATTGAAGCGCACGAGAGCCTGGTCAGCTTCAAGGTGACCGGCCGTATCATCGCTTTGCCCGTGGAGGAAGGCATGACCCTGAAATCCGGCGACTTGCTGGCCCGGCTCGATAGCGATGACTACCGGCAACAGGTGGCGGAGGACGAATCCACGGTTGGCGTGCGCGACCGGCAACTCGCCCTCGGTCTGGCAGGCAGCCGGACGCAAGACATCGAGGCCGCCAAGCTCGCGATGCTCGATGCTCAGGCCGACCTCGAGCAGAAGAAGAAGGATTATGCGCGTTACCAGGCGCTTTACGAAAAGGACGAAATCCCGGGACAGACGCGCGACTTGGCCGTCACCAACGTCACGCGCGCCCAGGCGACTTATGATCGTGCCCAGCAGATCTACAACGAACTCGTGGAAGGAACGCGCAAGGAAGAACTGGCCGTCGAGCACTCCAATGTTCACCAAGCGGACCAGAACCTGCAAATGTCCCGCATCCGGCTGACCTATACCGTGCTGCGCGCGCCCTTCAACGGGGTGGCGCTGGTGCGGCAGGCGGAGTTGGGAGAGGTCGTCTCACCCGGCACACCCATCGTGACCCTCGCCGATCTGGACCATCTCTGGGTGCGGGTGTATGTGCCTGAGACGGATCTCGGCAAAGTGCACTGGGGGCAGGTGGTTGACGTGCGGACCGATACTTATCCTGACAAGATTTATCACGGCCGGATTTCATTCGTTTCTTCGGAGGCGGAATTCACTCCCAAGAGCGTGCAGACGGAGAAAGAGCGTGTCACATTGGTTTACCGGGTCAAAGTGGACGTGGAGAATCCGAACCGAGAGCTGAAACCCGGAATGCCGGCAGACGCGTACATCAAGGTGAAGTAATTTGTGGGCCAGAAACTCCGTCACGAAAGGATGTCATTCCGATCCCGCAGCCGCGGGAGAGGAATCTCGCTCTGCTTCGGTGCGCTTCGCGGAAGAGAGATCAGAGCAAGATTCCTCGCTGCGCTCGGAATGAAACGGTTGCTAAAGTTGCCATGACTTCCCCTCCCGCCATCATCGTTTCCTCGTTGAGCAAGCACTTCGGTGAAGTATCTGCCGTGGATGGCCTCAGCTTTGAAGTTTATGCGGGAGAAATTTTTGGTTTGGTCGGTCCTGACGGCGCCGGAAAAACCACCACGCTGCGGATGCTGGCAGGGGTGATGGGCGCGGATTCGGGGTCGGCGACAGTTGCCGGCTGTGATGCCGTGCACGACCCGGAAGGCGCCAAGTCGCTCCTGAGCTACATGTCGCAACGATTCGGACTTTACGAAGATTTGACGGTCGACGAAAACATCCGGTTTTTCGCGGATTTGTTTGGAGTGGTTCGCAAGCAGCGCGAGCGGCGCTCCCAAGAATTGCTGGCGGCCGCGGGCCTGAGCGATTTCCGAAGCCGCCTGGCGGGAAACCTTTCCGGCGGGATGAAGCAAAAGCTTGGCTTGGTCTGTGCGCTGATTCATACGCCGAAGGTGATCCTCCTTGACGAGCCGACCAACGGAGTCGATCCCGTTTCACGGCGGGATTTCTGGCACATTCTCTATTCACTGTTGGCCGAGGGCGTGGCGATTCTCACTTCCACGTCGTACCTCGATGAAGCGGAGCGGTGTCATCGCGTGGGGCTGCTATATCAGGGCCGCATGCTCTTTTGCGATCGGCCGGACGAATTGAAGCGGAGATTCCCCGGCGAGATTCTGGCAGTGCACGCGGCGCAGCCTGGGCAGGTGCGCGCGGCGTTGGCGGGCGCCCCCGGCGTGCGCGATGCGTTGCTGGTGGGCGACCGCGTCCACTTGTTTGTGGACCAAGCCGCTCGCCGGCTGCCGGACTTGCGCGCGCGGCTGGAATCCGCCAGCGTGGTTTGCGATTCCATCCAGGCCGTAGCGGCGACCATTGAGGACCTTTTCGTTTCCGCGGTGGAAGATCAGGCTGGAAGCAGGAGTCATTCCCGCGAAAGCGGGAATCCACTCCCCGAACCTTAGGAGATGCGCTGTGAACGGACTGGATTCCCGCTTTCGCGGGAATGACCAGGGCCGGCGGGGGAACGAAACTCTTATGAATGGAAGCGAGCCATCCGTGGTGGTCGAAAACCTGACCAAGCGCTTCGGAACCTTTGTGGCGGTGGACAGCATCAGCTTCCAGGCGCACCGGGGCGAGATCTTCGGCTTCCTGGGCCCCAACGGCGCGGGCAAATCCACGACCATTCGGATTCTCTGTGGCCTGCTCCTGCCCACTTCCGGGCGCGCGCGGGTGGCGGGGGTTGACGTCGCCAAGGAGCCTGAAGCAGTGCGCCAGCAGATTGGCTACATGTCGCAGAAGTTTTCCCTCTACAACGATTTGAAAGTTATCGAGAACCTCCGTTTTTTCGCCGGATTGTACAGTGTTCCCACTCAAGTTCTTCCGGAACGTTTGGCCTGGGCGCTGCGCATGGCGGGACTCAAAGGCCGCGAGCAAACCCTCACGCGCGCCCTGGCTGTCGGCTGGAAACAGCGGCTGGCGCTGGGGTGCGCAGTGCTGCATCATCCCCCCATTCTCTTTCTTGACGAGCCGACTTCGGGCGTTGATCCCGTTTCGCGCCGGAAATTCTGGGATTTGATCCAACAGATGGCGGGCGAGGGCATCACGGTGTTCGTCACCACACATTACATGGATGAGGCCGAATACTGCAATCGCCTGGTGCTGATCGATCGCGGGCGCATTGTGGCCATGGGCACGCCCACAGAACTGAAGACTCGATCCATGAAAAGCCAGATCCTGCTGGTGGAATGCGAACCGTTGGGGCCGGGACTCGAAGCGCTGACCGAAGCGCCGGGCGTGCTGGACGCGGCGG
>Ga0326727_10007019_pt1 | contig 30248 bp, 28 predicted proteins | sample MB2enrmetagenome_FD_207643 | JGI IMG/M metagenome (GOLD analysis project Ga0326727, IMG submission 207643) | Lab enriched peat soil microbial communities from McLean, Ithaca, NY, United States - MB29MY | ecosystem: Environmental > Terrestrial > Soil > Wetlands > Peat | place: USA: New York... | reverse complement strand
CAGCGATCAGGGCCGCATCAACAACATCGGCACGGAGCAGGAAGCGACGGACCTGGCGCTGGTGCTGCGTTCGGGTTCGCTGCCTGCCGGGATCGATACCCTGGAAGAGCGTTCGGTGGGGGCATCGCTGGGCGCAGATTCGATTCGCGAGGGCGTCACCGCCGGGCTGGCGGGATTAGCGGCGGTGATTGTGGTGATGCTGGTGTACTACAAACGGTCTGGTATTAACGCAGTACTCGCGCTGGTACTAAATACGATTATTCTGATGGCGGCGCTAGGGTACTTTCATGCGGTTCTGACACTGCCTGGTATTGCGGGCGTGATTTTGACGATTGGTATGGCGGTGGATTCCAACGTACTGATTTTCGAGCGCATTCGCGAGGAGCTGCGGGCGGGCAAGGCGATTGTTTCGGCGGTAGACGCGGGCTTCGGGAAAGCCTGGTGGACGATTGTCGATACACACGTTACGACGATTGTCTCGTGCGCATTCCTGTTCCTGTTCGGAACGGGGCCGGTGCGCGGATTCGCGGTAACACTGGTGATCGGCCTGCTGGCGAATGTGTTTACGGCGGTGTTTGTCTCGAGGGTGATCTTCGATTACGAGCTGTCGTCGAAGCGCCAATTGCAAACTTTGAGTATTTGAGCGGATTGTGATACGTTTTGTACTCTCCGGCGAAAAAGGGGGCCCAGCCGGGATGCTGGGCCGGGAACAAGAAGCGGGTCCGCGGTGTCCAAATATATTAGGCACCCGTACGGCCCAGGCACGGTTAGGTAATGGAGTTATTTAAGAATACAAACTACGATTTCCTGGGCTGGAAGTGGCCGTTCATCATCGCCTCACTGGTGCTCTCGGTGGCGGGTATAACGAGCCTTGTGCTGAAGGGCGGTCCGAAGTACGGGATCGACTTCAAGGGCGGCACGGTGATGACTGTGAAGTTTGCAGGTAAGCCCCCGATTGACGAGATCCGCACGGCGGTGAAAAAAGTAGTAGCTGGCGAAGTGAGCGTGCAGACATTCGAGACATCGTCGAACGAGGTGGCAATCGGGACGGAGCTGGCGGACGAACGGCAACTGGACCAGAACCGGCGGGTGGTTCTGGAGACGCTGCAGACGACGTTCGGGCGTCCGATAAGCGGAAAGCTGGACTTCAACAGCGCGGGCCATGAGGCGCTGGAGAACCGGCTGCGGGACGCGCTGGCGGCGAACAGTGTGGCGATGTCCGATGCCGAACTGCAAAAACTGGTGAAGGACCTCCTGGATTTCCGAGACACGCCGCCGCGCTCGGGTCTGCTGACGAATTTCGATCAACTTTCGGCGCTTGCGGGTTTGAAGCCGGGCGTCATTAAGACGCTGCAACAGGAGTGCTACCTGGCGCCGTTTTCGGTGCGGCGGGTGGAAGTGGTCGGTCCCAAAGTGGGGGCAGACCTGCGGCAACGGGCCATTTGGGCGACGCTTGCCGCGCTCGGTGGAATGTTGGTATATATAGCGTTTCGCTTCGAGTGGATTTACGGCGTGGCGGCAGTGGTGGCGTGTTTTCACGACACGATCATCACCATCGGATTTTTCTCCTTGTTCAACAAGGAGATCACCATGACGGTGATCGCCGCGCTGCTGACGCTCGTGGGCTATTCGATGAACGATACGATCGTCATCTTCGACCGCATCCGGGAGAATCTGAAGCTCTCGCGACGCGAGCCGCTTGAGCAAGTGATCAATCGCAGCGTGAATCAGACCTTAAGCCGGACGATCATGACGTCGGGCCTGACATTCCTGACGGTGATGGCGCTGTTCCTGTTCGGCGGCGACGTGCTGCACGGTTTTTCCTTTGCGCTGGTGGTGGGGATTTTGATCGGGACGTATTCGTCGGTATTCGTAGCAAGTCCAATTGTTTTGTTCTGGCACAACTGGTTTGACGCGCGAAAGAGGGCAACGGTAGTGGTGGCGCCGGCGAAACTGGGCCCCGCCAAGCAAGCAGTGCGCAACAAGAGTTCGGTAAACGCGGTGAAGTGAAATTGCGGGCCGCGCGGGGAAAAAGGGCGGCGAGACTTAAAAAGTGAGGGGTTATGTTTGAGCAAACGTTTGTCGAGAGTGTGGGTAAGACAAACCGGACGTGGACGGTGCTGGTATCGTTTATCGGGCAGATTTTGCTGATCGGAGTGGCGATCCTGATTCCCATGATCTACTTCGATGCGTTGCCTAAGACGCAGTTGACGAGCATGTTCTTTGTGCCGCCGCCGCCGCCGCCGCCCCCACCGCCACCCGCGGCAGCGCCGGTGAAGATGGTGAAAGTGATTCCGCGCCAGTTTGACGCCGGGCGCCTGATGGCTCCGAAATCGGTGCCGAAAGACATCGCGATGATCAAGGAAGAGGAGCTGCCGCCGCCGTCAGCCTCAGCCGGCGTGGTAGGTGGCGTGCCGGGCGGCGTGCCGGGCGGCACTGCGGGCGGCGTGATTGGCGGCATCATCGGATCGGTGCCAACCGCGGCTCCGCCACCTCCTCCGCCTCCGGTCCAGGAGAAGAAGCAGGTGGTGCAGCGCATCCGCGTGGGCGGCCAGGTGCAGCAGGCGAACCTGATCCGGCAACCGAAGCCGATCTATCCGCCGTTGGCGAAACAGGCGCGCATTCAGGGTGTAGTAAGATTTAACGCCATCATTGGCAAGGACGGCACGATCCAGAATCTGCAGTTGATCAGCGGCCATCCGCTGCTGGTGCCGGCTGCACAGGAAGCAGTGAAGCAATGGCTGTACAAGCCGACGCTCCTTAACGGAGAGCCGGTAGAAGTGGCAACCGTGATTGACGTGAATTTCACGTTGAGTCAGTAGTAGGGGACAGTAAAGCACAGATAGCTGAACGCAGGAAGCTAAACATCTTACGCAGGAGAAAAAGGAACCATGTTTCTACAATTGCAGGTTTGGGCGTTTTTGTTGTTGCAGGAAGGCGGCGGCGCAGTTGGCTGGGACGTCCGGTCACTATGGCTCCAGATGGGCCCACTGGCGAAAGCCGTAGTGGCTGTAATGTTTATCATGTCAGCCTGGTCAATCGGTGTGATGATCGACCGGTTAATGGCATTCAGCGCGGCGCGGAAGCAATCGCGGCAGTTTGCGCCGGCAGTAGCGGGCGCGTTGCGCGAAGGCAAGCTGGACGAAGCGGTGAAGATTGCCGATCGTTACAAGAAGAGCCACTTGGCGAAGGTCGTTGTGGCAGGGTTGCAGGAGTTTCAGGCGCACCAGATCAGTTCGGAGATTCCCGGCGAGGAGATTGAAGCCTCGAAGCGCGCCCTGGAACGTTCGGAAGCCATCGTACACGCGGAACTGAAGCGCGGGATCAGCGGCTTGGCGACGATCGGCTCCACGGCGCCGTTCGTCGGTCTGTTCGGAACGGTCGTCGGCATCATCAACGCGTTCACTTCGATTTCGACGGAGAAATCGACCGGTCTGGGCGCTGTGGCTGGCGGCATTTCGGAAGCGTTGGTGACCACGGCTATTGGATTGTTCGTGGCCATCCCCGCGGTGTGGATGTATAACTACTTCACGGGCAAGATCGAAGCATTTGACGTGGAAATGGGCAACTCGAGTTCGGAGTTGATCGATTATTTCCTGAAGCGTTCGCAGCGGGGAGCCGCTGCCCGTAAGTAGGGTTTAGCGTTCAGCCATCAGCCTGCAATTGACACCGGGTGCCACAAAAAGGCGCCCGGTGTTAAGGGTTGAAAAGGGGAGATTGCTATGTCGTTAATGATGAAACACGGAGCTCCGCCTCCGGTGACGGATATCAATGTGACGCCGATGGTGGATGTGATGCTGGTCATCCTGATCATTTTCATGGTCATCACGCCCATGTTGAGCAAAGGCGTGAGCGTGGACATGGTGCGGACCAAGAATCCGGTCGCCATGCAGGCGGCGGACAAAACGGACGCTATCATTGTGGCGGTGACGCGTGACGGGAAGTCGTTCCTGGGCAGCACACAGGTTGCGGCGGAGGACATGGCGCCAAAGGTAAAGGACCTGCTGGCGAACCGCATCGATCACATGGTGTTTTTGCGGGCAGATTCGCGAGCCCGTTACGAGAAAGTAGTGGATGTGGTCGATAATCTGCGGGCCGCAGGTGTGGACCAGCTTGGGCTATTGACCGAGCAGGTCCAAGAGAAGCAGCAGAAGCCGAGCGGTGCGCCGGGTTCAGCGGCGGGCGCGCCAGCGGGGCAGTAGACTAATGCAGGAGTCATAGGAGCAATTTTATGGGAATGGCAGTCGGCGGCAAGGGTGGTGTCAAAGCCGATATCAATATCACACCAATGATCGACGTTCTATTGGTGCTGATCATCATTTTCATGGTGATCACGCCGTTGACGCCGAAAGGACTGGAGGCGCTGGTGCCGCAACCGACACCGCCGAACGCGCCGGCAAACCAGTCTGACGTGCGTGCGGTGGTCATTACGATTTTCAAAGATCACTCCATGAAGATTAACCAGGAGGATACCGATGACCAGAAGCTCGGTCCGCGGCTGGAAGAAATCTTCAAGACCCGCGCGGAGCGGGTGGTTTTTGTGAAGGGCGATCCGGACCTGGAGTATCAATACGTCGCGAAAGCCATCGACATCGCGCATGGCGCCGGAATTGACAAGGTAGGTCTGATGACGGCCAAGATGGAGGCTGGACAGTAATGAACCGCAAGGCAGGTGCGTTAGTGGCTGTAGCAGCTTTGGCGCTGATCGCCACGGGCTGCGACAAGCTGAAGGCGCGCGATAACCTCAACAAGGGCTCGCAGGCTTTCAAGAATGCCCAGTATGCTCAGGCCGTGGAGAGGTTCGAGGAAGCAGTCAGGCTCGATCCGAAATGGCCACCGCCGCGGCTCTATCTGGCCATGGCGTACTACATGCAGTACATTCCGGGCGCTGTGTCGCCCGAGAACCAGCAGATGGCGGATCACGCTCGCGATCAGTTCATGAAAGTGCTAGAGCTTGATCCAAAGAACGACACGGCAACGAAGTCCATGGCTTCCCTCTATTTCTACCAACAGAAGTGGGACTTGGCGGAGCAATGGAACAAGAAGGTGATTGAGCTCGATCCCAAGGCCAAAGAATCGTACTACACGCTGGGCGTCATTGCGTGGACCAGATGGTATCCAGTGTATGGAGCAGCGCGGGCCAAGCTGGGGATGAAGCCGGAAGATCCCGGTCCCATCAAGGACAAGAAGGTCAAAGAAGAGCTCAAGCAGCAGTATTTGCCCGTAATCAGCAGCGGGATCGATAGTCTACAGAAGGCGCTGGCTATCGACCCGGAATACGAAGACGCCATGGCGTACATGAACCTGCTGATCCGCGAGCGCGCCGACCTGGACGACAACTCGGAGCAATACGCGAAGGACATCGACACGGCCAACAATTGGGTACAGAAGAACTTGGAGACCAAGAAGATAAAGGCCGCGCGGAAGCCTACAAGTACAGGCATCAACGCACAGTAAAAGCAGGTTTCAGGTTCTAGGTTTCAGGTGCCAGGGTAACGAACACCTAGCACCTGGAACCTCACACCCTCTACAATTAGAACGTGGCCACCGAACCTAGTGGTGTCGGCGTATCGCCAGAGGCAGGTGCTGTGTTGCCTCCCGCGTCACCTCCGGACTCGGCTGTTGACAAGCTGTACGCCGAATTGCTGAGCAAGGTTCGAGAAGTGCGGCCGCGCGACGATCTGGCGCCGATCGAGCGCGCATTCCGTTTCGCTTCCGAAAATCACAAACTGCAAACGCGCGACTCCGGTGAGCCCTACATGGTGCACCCGCTCCTGGTGGCGCACATTCTGGCCGACATGCGGATGGACCAGGTCAGCCTCGAAACGGGCCTGCTGCACGACGTGGTGGAGGACACGAGCGTCACGGTCGAGGACGTTCGCAAGAAGTTCGGCGAGGACGTGGCGCGCTGTGTGGACGGCGTCACCAAGCTGAGCAAGCTGGATTTTTTCTCGGCCGAAGAGCGGCAGGCCGAGAGCTTCCGCAAGATGCTACTGGCGATGGTGAACGACATCCGGGTGATCATCGTCAAGCTGGCGGACCGGCTGCACAACATGCGCACGCTGAGTTTCATCCAGAATGCCGAGCGGCGCGAACGCATCGCGCGCGAGACCATTGAAATCTACGCTCCGATCGCGCACCGGCTGGGGATGGGGAAAATACGCGGCGAACTGGAGGATCTGGCGTTTCGCCATATGGACCCGGCGGCATGCGAGGAGATTACGCGCGTGATCGAATCGGGCCGGCACGCCAACGAGGAATCGCTCAACCGCATCCGCCAGATGATCGAGGCCGAGCTGCGGCGTGAGGGCGTCCCGGCGCGTGTCGAGAGCCGTCTGAAGCGTCCGTATTCGATCTACCAAAAGATGAAGCGGCAAAAGATCGCGATCGAACAGGTCTACGATCTGATGGCGGTGCGGATTGTCACCGACTCGGTGAAGAACTGCTACGCCGCGTTGGGAGTGATCCACAACGAATGGCGGCCGGTGCCGGGGCGCATCAAGGACTTCATCGCTATTCCCCGTCCGAACCTCTATCAGTCGCTGCACACGTCGGTAGTGGGGCCGGAAGGCAGGCATTACGAGGTACAAATCCGTACCGAGGAGATGCATCGGGTTGCGGAAGAGGGCATCGCCGCACATTGGAAATACAAGGAGGGCAAGAAGGGGCCGGCGGATGATGACCAGCGGATCGCATGGTTGCGGCACCTGGTGGAGTGGCAGCGCGACATGCAGGATCCCGGGGAGTTCATGTCCACACTCAAAGTGGATCTGTACCCCGAGGAAGTTTACACGTTCACTCCGCGCGGCAAAGTGATCGTGCTGCCGCGTGACGCGACGCCGATCGATTTCGCTTACGCGATTCACTCGGACGTGGGCCAGGCGTGCGTCGGGGCGAAGGTCAACGGCCGCATCGTCCCGCTGCGTTACACGCTGCGCAATGGCGATATCGTCGAGATCCTGACGCAGCCGGGCCACGAACCGAGCAAGGACTGGCTGGCGCTGGTAAAGACGTCGCGGGCGCGGAACAAGATTAAGCACGTCATCAACGCCAACGAGCGCGTCAAGGCCATCGAAATCGGGCAGAAGTACCTGGAAAAAGAGGCGCGGCGTTTGGGCGTGCAGTTGAGCAAGCTTCAGCGGGCGGATTTGGAGAGGGTGGCGGGGGAATACGGGGTCAGCAAGATTGAAGACCTGTACGCAGCGCTTGGATACGGAAAGTTCTCGGCGCGGCAGGCGCTGCAAAAACTGGCTCCCCAGCAGGTAAAGGAAGAGCCACTGGAATTGCCAAAGCCCGCCGCCGCGGAGCTGCCGGCTGGCACGGCGCCTCAGCAGCAGGATGGCGATGCGGTTATACGGGTAAAGGGCGTGGACGATTTGATGGTTTACCGCGCCAAGTGTTGCAACCCGATTCGCGGAGAGGCGATAGTCGGCTACGTCACGCGTGGTAAGGGCGTCGCGGTCCATTCTAAACTGTGTCCTAACGTGCAGAATCTCCTGTACGACGTCGAGCGCAAGATCGATGTGGAATGGGCGCGCAATACCGTCGACATGTTCCCGGTCCGGATGGTGGTGCACACTGACGACCGGCCCGGGCTGCTGGCCCAGATTACGTCCTTGCTCTCAACCGAAAACACGAATATCCGCAGCCTGGAGGCCCGGACCGAGAGCAGCGCGGGGGACGGAGCGCTGGTCGAGATGACGGTGGACGTCCGCGACAAAAAGCAACTGGAGAAGCTGGTAGGCGCCATGCGCCGCATCTCCGGGATTCGCGACGTCGAGCGGCTTCTTAACTGAAAATGGCTTCTACCGACCCCGAGCACATTGCCATCTCGAAGTCGAAGGGCATAACGATCGACTGGAAGGATGGGCACTCCAGCAGCTACGGTCTGGACTATCTGCGGGAACACTGCCCGTGCGCCACGTGCACAGGCGCGCATGAGACGCCGCCCACCACGAAGCCATCCGCGTCTCCGTTTCCCATGTACAAGCCCACTTTGAAGATGGTGGACGTGGAGTCGGTGGGCAATTACGCAATTCGTATTGTGTGGACCGACGGCCACAGCACGGGGATTTATTCGTTCGAGCATTTTCGCCGCATTTGCCCGTGCGAGCAGTGCGCCGGCCAAAGAGGATCGGCTGCATGAAAGCGGGCGCGGTTTTTCCCGCGGAGCGAAAAGTCGAGATCGTCACGCTGGATGAGCCGAAGATTTCGTCCCCTACGCAAGTCAAGCTGCGCATTTTGGAGGTTGGGGTTTGTGGAACGGACCGCGAGATCTGCCACTTCCGTCACGGGACCGTACCGGAGGGCTCGGAGTTTCTAGTGCTGGGGCACGAGTCGTTAGCCGAAGTCGTCGAGACGGGACGCGCGGTGAGCCGGTTACGGCCCGGGGATCTGGTGGTTCCGATGGTGCGCCTGGCGTGTGGAAACGCGGCGTGCCTCGCCTGCGGCGCGGGCCGGCCGGATTTCTGTTACACGGATAGCTTTCGCGAACGAGGTATCAAGCAGGCGCATGGATTCATGACGGAGTTTGTAGTGGAGGAGGAGGAGTCCGTCAACCCGGTGCCGCGAGAGCTACGGGACGTCGCGGTGTTGGTGGAGCCGTTGACCATCGCCGAAAAAGCGCTGCTCGAGATCAGAGCGATTCAGCAGCGGCTGCCGTGGAAGCAGGCCGCGCGGCGCGCGGTTGTGCTGGGAGCGGGGCCGGTCGGGCTGCTGGGGGCTATGGCGCTCGGGAACGCGGGTTTCGAGACCTACGTTTACTCGCGCGAGGCCGCTCAAGATCCGCGAGCCGAAGTAGCGGCGGCGGTGGGTGCCAAGTACATCTCGTCTGCGGCGCACTCGGTGGAGCAGCTTGCCGCTGCGGTGGGCAATATCGATGTGGTCTACGAAGCCATTGGCGCTTCGCAGACCGCTTTTGACCTACTGGGGGTACTGGGCGCCGACGGACTGTTCTGTTTCACGGGCGTGCCACGCCACGGGCAACCGCTCTCGATCCGAACCGACCGGCTGTTGTTCAACCTGGTGCTGAAGAACCAGGTGATCCTGGGAACAGTCAACGCGGGCCGCGACGCGTATGAGGCGGCGGTGCGCGATCTCAGCGAGTTTTACCAGCGCTGGCCGTGGGCAGTGCGTTCGCTCATCACAGGCCGGTACACGCTCGAAGAATTCCGGAAGCCGATCCTCGAGCCGAGCGGGATCAAAAACATCATCGTGCTGGACGGAAAGAACTGATGCCGGACGCGGAAATCCACGCCGAGCGCCAGCGGCTTGCCGAGGACGCCCGGCGCGAGAAGAACTGGAAGCGCTGGGGGCCGTATCTTTCCGAGCGGCAATGGGGCACGGTACGCGAGGACTATTCCGAGTTTGGCGCCTGCTGGGACTACTTCCCACATGAACACGCGCGCAGCCGGGCCTACCGGTGGGGGGAAGACGGGCTGCTTGGCATTTGTGACCGCGAGGGCCGGCTGTGCTTCGCGCTGGCCTTGTGGAACAGCCGCGACCCGATTTTGAAAGAGCGTCTGTTCGGTCTGGCGGGGCCCGAGGGCAATCACGGCGAAGACGTTAAGGAGTGTTATTTCTACCTGGATTCCACGCCCACGCACTCCTACATGAAGGCGCTTTACAAGTATCCGCAGGCGGAGTTTCCGTACCAGCGGCTTAGTGAGGAAAACCGCCGCCGCAGCCGCCGGGAACCGGAGTTCGAGCTTCTGGACACAGGTGTGTTCGCGGAGGACCGCTACTTTGACGTCTTCGTCGAATACGCCAAGGTGGACGCGGACGATATTCTGATCCGGATCACGGCTGTGAACCGCGGGCCGGCCGCGGCGAGTCTTCACCTCCTGCCAACGCTGTGGTTTCGGAATACGTGGTCGTGGGGACGCTCGGGAGAAGGCTACTGGCCCAAGCCCGAGCTTTGGCGATCGGGTGAGCGGCAGATCGTCGCCGAGCACGCTTCTCTGGGAAAGTTTCAGTTCGAGTTCGAGGCGGGCGGGGAGGCCTTGTTTACCGAGAACGAAACGAACTTCGAACGGGTGTTCGGGTTCCAGGCCGGTGCGCCATATGTGAAGGATTCTTTCCATGACTACGTGATTCATGGGCGATCGGAGGCCGTGAATCCGGAGGGTGTGGGGACGAAGGCGGCGGCGTATTACAAGTGCGAGTTGGGGGCAGGGGAGACGCGGGCATGGCATCTGCGGCTCCGCGCTGCGCCGGGCGATTCACAGAGCGATGTGCCGGTTTCTGTGATCGAGCGGAGAATCCAGGAAGCCGATCAATTCTATGACGAGTTGCTGACGTGCCGGCCGGAGGGGCGTGCGATCTCGCGTCAAGCTTATGCGGGGCTGCTATGGACCAAGCAGTTCTTTCATTACGCGCTGGCAGACTGGCTGGAGGGTGACCCGTCGCAACCGGCGCCGCCTGCGATCCGTTCCCACGGACGGAACTCGGACTGGGCGCACCTGTACAACCGCGATGTGATCTCGATGCCGGACAACTGGGAATACCCATGGTACGCGGCCTGGGACCTGGCATTCCACATGATTCCGTTTGCGCAGATCGATCCCTACTTCGCCAAGGAACAGCTCGTGCTGATGCTGCGGGAGTGGTACATGCACCCCAATGGCCAGATCCCCGCATATGAGTTTGCGCTCTCCGATGTGAATCCGCCGGTGCATGCGTGGTCTTGCTGGCGCGTGTATAAGATGACCGGGCCGCGGGGGAAGCGCGACCGGCTGTTTCTCTCCCGCGTTTTTCAGAAGCTGCTGCTAAATTTCACGTGGTGGGTGAACCGCAAGGACGTCGCGGGGAAGCACGTTTTCTCCGGCGGATTTCTCGGGCTGGACAACATCGGCGTCTTTGACCGTTCGAAACCGCTCCCCGGCGGCGGGATGCTGGAACAGGCGGACGGTACGGCGTGGATGGCTTTCTTCTGCGCGACGATGCTTTCCATGGCGCTGGAACTGGCGCGCGAGGATCCCGCGTACGAAGACATCGCTTCGAAGTTCTTCGAGCACTTCGTGGCCATTGCCGATGCGATGAACACGCTGGGCGGCAACGGCCTTTGGGACGAGCAGGACGGATTCTACTACGACCAGCTCCACGCCGATGGGATCAGCATGCCGTTGCGCGTGCGGTCGGCCGTGGGCCTGGTGCCGCTGTTCGCGGTGGAAGTTCTGGAGCAGGAGAAGATCGAGGCGGTGCCCGGATTCCGTAAGCGGATGGAGTGGTTCCTGAAAAACCGGCGGGATCTGGCACGCCAAATTTCCTACATGGAACCGGGCGGCCAGAATTCGCATTCGCACCGGCTGCTGGCGATTCCCTCGCGCCACCGTTTGGAGCAGGTGCTGCGCTACTTGCTCGACCCCAATGAGTTTCTCTCGCCCTTTGGAATCCGGTCGCTCTCGCGGGTACATTTGGAGCGGCCCTTCGTGCTGCAGGTGGATGGAGAAGAGCGCCGGGTGGACTACGAACCAGGCGAATCAACCGAGCCGCTGTTTGGCGGGAACTCGAACTGGCGGGGTCCGGTGTGGTTTCCCTTGAACTACCTGCTCATCGAAGCGCTGGAGCGGTACCACCACTTTTACGGAGACGAGCTGCGCGTCGAGTGTCCCACCGGCTCGGGAACGCTGATGAACCTCAATCAAGTGGCGGCCGAACTCGCCCGGCGCCTGGCTGCTATCTTCCTGCCGGACCAGACGGGCCGCCGCGCGTGGCACGGCGACATGCGGATTTTTGCGGAGAGCCCACACTGGCGCGACCTGGCGTGGTTTTTCGAATATTTCCATGGAGACAATGGACGGGGTTGCGGAGCGAATCACCAGACAGGCTGGACGGCGCTGATCGTGCGCCTGCTCGGGCGTGTTGGCTGATCGCGATAACATTCCGCGGCGTCGTCAGGAAGGGCTTCAATCTACCCCGCCCTCCGGTTACAATGAGTTCCTATGATCAGGCCTGAAACCGTGCTGGATTCGTGGAAGACGGTCCGGCGAGACACAGCGCAGTCGGTAGAGGATTTCCCTGCCGCAGAGATGGATTTCAAACCCATCGGCGAAATGATGAGCTTCGGTGAGATCGCTCATCACATTCTTGTCTCAAGCTACGGCATTACCGGAATGCTCCTGGATGGCGTTGACAACCTGGCCACGCCGCAATTTCGTGAAATACTCATGAAATATGCGGCGGGGCTGCCGGGCCCTCAGGATGCGCCGGGTCTGGCCCGCGCGCTGCGCGAGACCCTGGAGCAACGCATCGCGCAGATCGTGGCGCAGCCGGCGGAGTTCCTTTCGTACGTGATTACGCGATTCGACGGGCAGCGCGTCACGCGCCTGGAAATGCTGCAAATGGCCAAGGAGCACGAGCTGACGCATCGCGCGCAGCTTTTTGTGTACCTGCGGCTGAAGGGAATCGTGCCGGCGACGACGCGCCGCCGTATCGCCAAGCCGCAGCCGGCCTGAGGAGCCGGTTGACGGGTGGAAGTTCTGATATAAGCTAGAAACGGGAAGCGAATTATGGTCACTTGTCCGGTATGCGATGGCGCAATTGATGTGGATGAGGAAGATGTGGACGAAGGTGACTCGTTAAGCTGTGACGAGTGCGGCGCCGACCTGAAGGTAGTGAGTACCGATCCACTCGAACTCGAATCCACAGAGGATTTGGAAGAGGATGACGAAGAACTCCTGGAAGATCAGGAAGAAGAGGAGGAAGACTGGAAGTAGCGCGCGGTATTCTGCTGCTTGGCGGGGAAACCGGAATGTGCCAGCCTTCGTCTGATGAGCCAAAGGGGGTAAGTTGTCTGGGAAGCTGAAACGCTGCGCCGGAGCGTTAGCGGTTACCGTGCTGCTATTGGGGGCCGCCGGTGTTTTGGCGGCAAAGAAGAAGAACCCGGAGGACAGCCTGCGCTCCGTGCGCGGAACGGTCTCCGACTCGAGTGATGTGCCAGTAATCAGCGCCATCGTCCAGCTCAAAAATACCAAGACGTTACAAATACGCTCTTTCATCACCCAGGATCGTGGCGTCTACTATTTCAACGGTCTCAGCCCCGATGTGGATTACGAGGTCCGGGCCGACTACCAGGGCGCATCCAGCCCCACTAAAACCGTGAGTTCGTTCGACTCGCGCAAGGACGTGATCCTCAACCTCAAGCTCGCCAAGAAGTGAACCCGTCTTCTACGTGGAAGGTACTGCCGCCACCCCGTGATCGCACATTACAATGGAAAAGTGATTCTTTCCGCCAAGCTGCCCTTCCTCTTGTTGCTTGCGCCTCTGCTTGTGGCGGCGCAGGACCTCAAAGAATTCGAAAAACGCGTCACCGAATTCACGCTTGCGAACGGCATGCATTTCATCGTGCTGGAGCGCCATCAGGCGCCAGTGGTTTCGTTCCACACTTATGTGAATGCCGGCGCGGTGGACGACCCCGAAGGCAAAACGGGCCTGGCGCACATGTTCGAACACATGGCCTTCAAGGGCACCGAGACCATCGGAAGCAAGAACTGGCCGGAAGAAAAGAAGGCCATGGCGGCGATCGAAGACGTTTACGACCGGCTCGAGCAAGAGCGCCGCAAGGGCCCGCACGCCGATGCGAAGAAGATCCAGACGCTCGAAGCAGAAGTGAAGGAAGCGGTCGAAAAGGCGGATTCGTATGTGGTGCCGAACCTGTATCCCACCATCATCGAGGAGAACGGTGGTGTGGGACTGAACGCTTTCACCGCGCTCGACTCAACGGAATTTTTTTACAATCTGCCCGCGAATCGGATCGAGCTGTGGTTTCTCATGGAGTCCCAGCGTTTCCTGCGTCCGGTTTTCCGGGAGTTTTACAAAGAACGGGATGTGGTGGCCGAGGAGCGGCGGATGCGTGTGGAGTCCAGCCCGCAGGGCCAGTTGTTGGAGGCGCTGACCGCGGATGCTTTCGAGGCCCATCCTTATCGCCGTCCTCCGGCCGGATGGGCGAGTGACATTCAGAGTCTCCGCGTGCATGATGCGGAACAGTTCTACAAGACGTACTACGTGCCGGCGAACATCACCATGGCCATTGTGGGCGATGTAGACCCCAAGCAGGCCCGCGCCTTCGCGGACAAATACTTCGGACGCCTACCGGCCGGGCCGCTGCCGCCGCTGGTCCACACCGTCGAGCCAGTGCAAGACGGCCCGCGCACGGTGCAGGTGGAATCTCCGGCGCAACCGTTCGAAGTCATTGCCTATAAGCGTCCCGACCAGTACGACAAAGACGATCCCGTTTTCGGCGTTATCAGCAGCATTCTCTCCGGCGGCCGGACTGGCATTCTCTACAAAGAGATGGTGCGCGATAAGCAGATCTCGCTGGCGGCGGGGGCCGAAGCCAACATGCCTGGATCGAAGTACCCCAGTCTGTTCGTGTTTTATGCGTTTCCTTCGCTCGGCCACACGATTGAGGAGAACGACAAGTTGCTAGGCGAACTCATCGAGCGCTTCAAGAACGAAACAGTGGATGCGGAAGCGTTGACGCGCGTTAAAACCAAGACGCGTGCGTCGCTCATCCGGCGTCTCGACAGCAATTCCGATCTGGCGCAACTGCTCACCTATTATTACGGCGCGTATGGGGACTGGCGGAAGCTGTTCACTTCGATCGACGACATTGAAAAAGTGAGCGCCAGTGACGTGCAGCACGTCGCGCGCAAGTATTTCATCAACAACGGGCGAACTACTGGCTCTGGTTTTCAGCCGGCAGCGGGGAGCGGAGCGCCATCCGGCCAGCCTGCCGCGCAGTCAGGAGAAAAGCAATGAAACGCATTGCCGTCATCACGCTCCTGCTGGCCGGCGCGCTTGGTGCGCAGACCAAAACAGAAGCCAAATCGCCGGCCCCTGCGGCTTCTGCGATTCCCTCGTACAAAGAGCTGAAATATCCGCTGCTGCGGGCCATCCATATCCCCGACGTCGCCACCTTCACGCTTTCCAACGGCATCAAGTTGTATCTGCTGGAGGACCACGAACTGCCCCTGGTGCGTGGTTCGGCTCTGGTGCGCACGGGAAATCTTTTCGATCCGGCGGACAAGGTGGGGCTCGCCACCATCACCGGTATGGTCATGCGGACAGGTGGCACCAAGGAAAAGACCGGCGACCAGCTCGACGAGCAGATGGAGAATATCGCGGCATCAGTCGAAACCTCGATTGACGAATCCTTCGGCCAGGCTTCGTTTTCCTGCTTGAAGGAGAATACCGATGAGGTGCTGGGCGTTTTTCACGATGTGCTGACATCGCCAGGCCTCCGGCAGAACAAGATCGACCTGGCAAAAACTGAACTGCGCAGCGGCATTTCGCGGCGCAACGATGACCCACACGGTATCGTGGAGCGGGAATTTGCCAACACGGTGTACGGCCGGAACACGCCCTACGGCTGGCAGATCGAGTACGCGACCGTGGACCGGATCACGCGCGACGATGTAGCGGGTTTCTACCAGCGTTATTTCTTCCCAGGGAACGTGATGCTCGCGGTCATCGGTGATTTTTCCACCGCCGAAATGCGAGCCAAACTGGAAAAGCTGTTTGCCGGCTGGACCGTGAAACAGCCGCCTGTACCACCCTTTCCTCCCGTAGACGCCAGGCCGGAGCGAGGCATTTTTCTCGCCACCAAGACCGATGTGGACCAGACTTTCTTTTCCCTGGGCCATCTGGGCGGCGAGCTTCGCGACAAGGATTTCCCGGCCTTGCAGGTGATGGCCGATATTTTGGGCGGCGGCTTTCACAGCCGTCTGTTTCAGCGCGTCCGCACCAAGCTAGGCTATGCCTACGATGTTTCTGCGGACTGGGGCGCAAATTACGATCATCCTGGTTTGTTTCAAGTTTCCGGCAGCACCAAGTCCGCCTCCACTGCCGACACAATCAAAGTGATCGACGAGGAAATCGAGAAGATTCGGGCGAGCGAGGTTACCGCGGAAGAGCTCGAACGTGCCAAGCAGACTGTAGCCAACAGCTTCGTATTTAACTTTGACACGCCCGCGAAGACCTTGAATCGTATTCTGCGCTATGACTATTATGGCTACCCGCGGGATTTCATTGACCGGTACCAGCGCGCCATTCAGACGGTCACCCGCGAGGATGTTCTGCGCGCCGCGCGTGAGCATTTGCAACCGAAAGACTTCACTATTGTCGCCGTTGGAAATCCGCAGCAATTCGGTACGCCCCTGGCAACTCTCGGTCTTCCTGTTGCACCCATTGATTTGACCATCCCCGGCCCGGAAAGCGTAAAGGCGGGGGCTCCGGCCAAAGCCAATAGTGCTGGCCTCGACAGGGGGAAGAAGCTGTTGGAGCATGTGCAGCAGGCGGTTGGCGGAGCGGACAAGCTCGCGGCGATTCAGGATGTCAGCGAGATACGCGACCTGATCATGGGTAGCGGGGCGAAAATCCAGCAGGTCAACCTCTGGGTCGCGCCCGATCAGTTCCGTCAGGAGAGCCAGCTCCCATTCGGCAAGGTGATCGTCTATTCAGACGGCAAAAGCGGATGGATGTCCACGCCGCAAGGGCTCCAGCCTATGCCGCCAGCTCAGTTGAAGCAGGTCCGCGAGGAATTGTTCCGCGACTATTTCCGCCTCCTGTTGAGCGACCGCATGCCGGACCGCACGGTGAATTCTCCGCGCGACGGTGTGATCGAGATCAGCGATAAGGACGGCAACTCCGTTCAGCTTCTCGTCGATGAAAACACGGGTTTGCCCGCGAAAGAAGTCTACCGGTCGGAAGGGCCCATGGGACCTCCCGCGGACATGGAAGTGACGTTTGCAGACTTCGCGGAAGCGGGCGGCGTCCAGGCGCCGAAGAAAATCACGATCAACCGCGGCGGGGCCAAATTCGCGGAGATCAATATCAGCGGATACAAAGTAAATTCCGGAATCAAGGCCGAAGAGCTTAGCAAGAAGCCATGAAAGCTGTGTTCTTGGTTTGCTGCGCTGCTCTGGTTGGGGCGCACGCGGAAACGAATCTGGAGCGCGGCAAGCGCGTGGTGGACCAGGCCGTCGAGGCGCTGGGAGGCGATAATTTTCTGCATATGCAGGACCGCGTCGAAAGCGGCCGCGCGTATTCGTTCTATCGCGAAAAAATCAGCGGCCTGTCCATCGCCAAGATTTACACGCGCTATCTTATTCGGCCCGAGCCGCCAGAACTAGGTTTTCTGGGAGTGCGGGAGCGCGAAGCATTCGGAAAGAACGAAGACAGCGCGGTGCTGTTTGTCGAAGGACAAGGCTATGACGTCACGTTTCGCGGCGCCCGCCCGCTGAGTGAGGAGGTGTTGCAGCGGTTCAAAGAAACCACACTCAATAACGTCTTCTATATTCTGCGCCAACGGCTCGGCGAACCGGGACTGACCTTCGAATCACGGGGGTCGGATGTAGTGGAGAACCAGCCCGTGGACATTGTCGACATCACCGATGCCGATAATCACACCGTCACGGTTTACTTCAACCAGATGACCCATCTGCCGGCCAAGCAGGTGAGGTATCGTCACGACCCCAAGACCAAGGAACGCACCGAGGAGGTGACGCGTTTTTCCAATTTTCGCGAAGTCCGCGGTGTGCAATGGCCCCATTCCATCCAGCGCGAGCGCGATGGGGAGAAGACCTATCAGATGTTCTCGAATTCGGTGAAGATCAACCAGGGATTGACGGATAACCTCTTCACGCTTCCCTCCGACATAAAAATCCTCGCTAAGCCGAAGTAGAGCAGGCCCAGGGCCTCTACGCCGGCAGCTCCATTTCCACCAACAAACCGGGATGCGCGTTGCGAGCACGCAATTTGCCCTTGTGTAACTCGACGGCGCGCCGCGCAATGGCGAGGCCCAGTCCGACGCCCCCAACCGTCCGGTTGCGGTCCTGTTCCACGCGGAAGAACGGATCGAAAATCCGGTCGAGCGCCTCCTCGGGAACCCCCGGCCCATAATCGCGCACCGAAATGTGGACCGCACTCGAATCGCGCGCGAGTTTGACTTCTATTGAGGTTTCGGGTGGTGCGTATCGAATCGCGTTGCGAATGACGTTCTCGCTGGCACGCCGCAGCAGTTCCGCGTCACCAGAAATCGTGACCGGGTCCGGCGCGTCGAAATGCACCGTGCTGCCCCTCGCGGCGGCTTCCACCGCGCCGTCATTCACGACGTCCGCCAGAAGTTCATCCAGCCGCACGGCCTGCGCCCGGAGCGCACCCGGATCCACCTCGGCGCGAGTGGTTTGCAGAAGTTGGCCCACCAGCGTATTTAAGCGGTCCGATTCCTTTTGAATGCGATCGAGCGCCGCCTCGCGGTTTGCGCCCGTGCGCGCGAGCTCAATGGAGACGCCCAGCCGGGCGAGCGGCGACCGCAGTTCGTGCGAGATGTCCAGCAGCAACCGGCGCTCGGCAGCCATCAAGTTCTGAATGCGCTCCGCCATCTGGTCGAACGTGCGAGCCAACTGGCCCAGCTCATCGCGGCGCGTCGAATGCGCTCGCGCGGAGAAATCGCCCTGGCCGAACTTCTCGATGGCCGCCTCCACTTTGCGCAACGGTGCCGTCAGGTACCAGGCGAGCAAATAGCAGAGCAGCAGGACCGCCCCCAGCACGAAAAGCTGTTCGGGGGGAACAAAAGCCCGTGCGGCCTCCTCTCCGCGAATCGAAAGGATGAACCAGTAGCGCCCGTTTTCCGAGCGCCGCGCAATTACGGATCGGTCCCGCCGGAGGAACTCGCCCCATCGCCCGGCGCGGATCAAGTCGCTGTGATCCTCGCCGGTTACTAGATCGCGCCCCTTTTCGTCGGTCAGCATGGCGTCAGCCTGAAAGATCTCTTTCACGCGATCCAGGTCCCAGCGCAACGCTTTCGGCCCGCCGGTTTCGTAAGCTTCCCGCGCCTCGCGCGCCTGAAAGCGAAAGGCGCGCGCCATCGGTGCGTGGCGCATGGCGTCATCGAAACGCGCTTCGATGACGCTGAAACTGACAAACGCGGTCACGACCGTTGCCAGAAGCCATAGCAGGATCTTCGCGAACAGCGACCTCACACGGCGCCCTCCGCCTGCTCGGCCGGTGTCCGGCAGAACTGGTACCCGACGCCCCGGATGGTCTTGATGATCGGCCGGCCGTTTTCGATCTTCTTGCGCAGATGGCTGATGTGCATGTCGGCCGACCGGTCGAACGGCGTCGCCTTACGGTTGTAGAGGTGCTCCATCAGGTCATCGCGCGATACCACTTGGCCGGCGGAACGCATCAACAGCTCGAGGATGTCGAATTCGAAGGTGGTCACCTCGATGGGCCGGCCGTTCAATGAGACCTCCCGCGTCCCCGGATCAATGCGCACACCATTGATCTCGATCGGTCCCTGAGGTGACGGCGGCCGGTCCAGGCGCCGAAGAATCGCGCGGATCCGGGCCAGCAGTTCGCGCGGGTTGAACGGCTTCGGCAGGTAGTCGTCCGCTCCCATCTCCAGGCCCGCAATGCGGTCCATGTCTTCGCCCCGCGCGGTGAGCATCAGCACCGGGACCCGGCTTTGTGAGCGCAAGCGCCGCAGGATTTCGAAGCCGTCCAGACCGGGCAACATGACGTCCAATAGGACCAGATCGAAGCCGCCGTGAAGGGCGCGGTCCAGGCCGCGTCTGCCTTCGTGCGCGCACTCGATCGAGAATCCTTCGCGTGACAACAGTTCCACCAGCAGAGAGCACAACTCGGCGTCATCGTCGATCAATAAGATTCTCACGGCTAAATTTTATCTTGCCGCGTGGGCGCTGGAGCTGCACTTTACACACATTTACAGGGGGGCTCGCCGCGGCCCTGCATCCGTGCTATGTTCTTGAGAACCCATGAACCTGGTCCCGCACCTGGCGCAGGTCTCGAACTCACGGCCTCGGGCCGTATCGCCCGCATGCGCACCCCCACGAGTGGCCCGGCTGCTGGCACTCACCTTGACGCCCCTTCTGCTGGTGCACCCCACGTATGCGCAGAAACGGCGGGAAGCCATTCTCCAGTTGCGCGAGGATGTCTCTACGGCCATGGCCCATGCGACCCTGACCGAAAAGCAAACCCAGAAACTCGACCATTGCCGCCAGACGTTGCTCCTCGCCGCCCAGTCCGGCCGGATGCGAAAAGCAGTTACCAAGCGAGATCTGGACGGCGCGGTGAAGGACATCGAGAAGGCCTTCACCGGCGGCTTTTTTCAATCGGACGACCGCGATTTGGTCCGGGAGGATATCGCCCAGTTGCGTGCCATTGAGCGCAATCAGCAACTCAAGCGAGCCAGCGGGTTTTGAGTCAATCCGCCTTGCCGGCGTTCTCACGCAGGGACGCTACCAAATGGAGTGAGGGGCACTGTCTGTTACAATGTATACCATCGCACGGGCTCGCGAGCCGTGCAGCCGCGGCGTTACGAACGGGAAGAGTGCCACGGGCACCATGGACTTTGATCAACTTCACACGTTCCTCGAGATTGTCCGGCTGAAGAGTTTTTCCAAGGCCGCGCAAACGTGCTACCGCACGCAACCGGCGATCAGCGCGCAAATTCGCCAGTTGGAGCAGGAGCTGAAAACCGAGCTGTTCGAAAGGTTCGGAAGCCGGATTTCGCTCACTACCGCCGGCCGCCTTTTCGCCGGATACGCCGAGCAGATTCTCGACCTGCGCCGCCGCGTACAAGACGAAATCAATGAGCTTGAACGCGTGCCCAGGGGCGAACTGGTAATCGCCGCCAACGAAGCAACCTGCATCTACGTTCTCCCCCAAGTCTTCGCCGAATATAAGAAGCAGTTCCCTGGTGTGCAGTTGCAGGTGGACCGGTCCTACGGCTCCCGCGTGGTCGAAGCCGTCACCGAAAACATTGCGGATTTCGGCCTCACGCAGTTGCCCGTGCAGGAGAAGCGTGTGCAGGTGGCGGATATCTATCGCGACGAGATCCGCGTCATCACCGCGCCAAAACACCCTCTTGGCGACAGGGCTTCCGTCACCTGTTACGATGTCGCGCCCTATCCCTTGCTTCTGCCCAAGTCCGGGATCACGCGCACGCGTCTGAATACCTGGCTCGAGCCGGTGGAGGATCAGGTACAGGTTTCCATGGAGCTCGATTCCACAGAGATGATGAAACGGTTCACTATGGCGGCCCTCGGGATTTCCTTTCTGGCTGCGTCTAACTGCCGGGAAGAAATCGCGGCCGGGAAGTTGCGATCCGCAGCTCTGGCGCCCGAGCCGATGTTGCGGCGTTTGGGGCTGATCTATCGTAAGGATAAGGCCCTCTCGAAAGCGGCCCTCGGATTCATTCAAGTGGTCCTCGAAAACTTCGGCGAGCCCGCGCGTGAGAGTGTGAAAGGGCCGCGTCTGGCGGTTGGATAAGAACTATGGCCATGCGTTGCCCAGCCTGCAACCGGAAAGTGGACGGTGGTCCCCGCAACTGCCCCTACTGCGGCCAACTGTTGCCGGAACCGATTGCCGGGATGCTGAAAACTTCTACGATTCTCATTTCTGCCGACGATACCGAAAGCGTCTATCGTTCGGTGCGGGAAGTTCCCGAGCCGTTGCGCAAGAAGTTGCTGCGCTCTACCAACGGTTTGAATTCGCGAACCATTTTGATCGCCGATCGCCGCGGTGAGCAGCAGATCGCCCGTGCCTTGAATAATCTGCCCACGGCGTCCGCGGAGATGCCACCTTTGAGCCGCCCCGCGCCCGCAACGCTGCCAAAACTGACTGCCGCACGAGCCGCCGGCATTCTCCTCGCGGGCGCGACCGGCGTGGTGGCATGGCTGCTTCTTTTTCGGCGATAACGATTTCTTGCCAGTGTGATAGATTTACCGTAGATCAAATGGAGTGTGCCTATGAACGGATTCAGTAGTCGCAGAGACTTTTTTGCGCGTTCCAGCAAACTGCTCGCTGTCGGCGGGCTTGCCGGCCAGGCGGCCTCGCTGAAGGCGTCCCGCGCGCCGAATCAACCCGCGGATGAGGGCGAAGACTACTACGACAAGCTCGGCGTCACCAAAATCATCAACGCCGCCGGGACCTACACTATGCTCACCGCTTCCACCATGCCGCCTTCGGTGCAGGCCGCCGTGGCGCGCGCCGCGAAACATCCCGTCCGCTTGATCGAGCTCCAGCAAAAGGCCGGTGAGTATCTCGCTAAGCGTTTGCGTTGTGAGGCGGCTTTGGTCAGCGCTGGCGCCGCTTCCGCGCTCACACTGGGCACTGCCGCGTGCGTGACGGTCGCCAACAAGGAATCCGCGCCTCACGACATGCCCACCGAAATGGCCGGTCTCAAGAACGAGGTCATTGTCCAAAAAGCTCACCGCTACGATTACGACCACGCGCTGTTGAACTGCGGCATCCGCTTTGTCGAGGTTGAAACACTGGCGCAATACGATGCTGCTTTCACCGATCGCACCGTCATGGCCCACTTCTTCAACGCGGCCGAGCAGGGTCAGATCAGCCGCGAAGACTGGATTCGCGTCGCGCACAAGCACGGTGTGCCGTGCTTCAATGACGCGGCGGCCGATGTCCCACCTATCTCCAACCTCTGGAACTATACGCAGATGGGTTTCGACCTGGTCACTTTCTCCGGAGGCAAGGGAATTCGCGGCCCCCAGAACGCCGGCCTCCTGTTAGGACGGAAGGATCTCATCGCCGCCGCCGCTCTCAACAACAACCCGAATGATGACGTGGTCGGGCGCGGGATGAAAGTGGCCAAGGAACAAATCGTCGGCATGGTAGCCGCCGTCGATTGGTTCGTCAACCAGTCGGAAGAAACCATGCAGTCCGAATTCCGCCAGCGCGCCGATCGCATTGCCGCGCATTTGAGAAAGATTCCGACGCTCCAGTCGCAGATCGTCGTTCCCCCCGTCGCCAACCAGGTGCCGCACCTGCTCCTGCGCTATGACAAGGAGCGCGTGAAGATTTCTGCGGTTGAGGTGAAGGAGCAACTGCGCCGCGGCACGCCCAGCATCGAGCTCAATCCCGCCACCGGCAGCACCCACGCCAGCGCCGGTTTGCCCACTGACGTAAACACGATTGTCGTGGGCGTATGGATGCTCGAGCCCGGCGAAGACATGATCGTGGCCAAGCGTCTGCATGAGGTTCTGACCAAAGCCGCCAGCGCGTAGCTTGCGGCGGGCATCGGGAAGCGAGGCGGCAGGGTCATACCGCGATCCTGCCGCCTCTTGCTTCAACCCCAGACTATCCCCTCGCTGTCTGGTGGGCTTCCTGCCCCGTCTCCCTCAGGGCTCTCAGCCATTCATCCGCTTGGCGCTGCGCTTCCTCGCGCAGCATACCGTAACGCTCTTGCAACTTACCCACAAGCACGTTACGCCTCCCGGCAATTTGATCGAGGTCGCTGTCAGTAAGTTCTCCCCATTGTTGCTTCACCGATCCTCGGAGCTGTTTCCACTTGCCTTCTAACTGGTCCCAATTCATACGTTCTGGTTCTCCTTGTGTATGAAATCGGCCAGAGTATCACTGGCCAAGAAGGGGAGGAGCACCCTGAATGCCAGCCCGTTAACGCATGCGGTATCAATGAGGGGAACAAGCCTCGTCTCCTTAGGCAAGGTAAGAAATACCGGCACCCGCGCCGACGAGAGTAAAGCGCTGGTACGATCTCTCACGGAGTCCGTACCCGATTTACCGTCTAATAACCATCGCGAGTGACTTCCTGTCACCCAAAGATGACTAAGTGTCACCGCCGCCGTGGACTTCAATCCATGGCTTAGCCACTAAGTATAAAAAACACAGATACTTCTGTGTTCGTTTCCCTTTGGCCTATGAGTTGCCTAATGGGAATTGCAGAAGGATAACTGGCAAAGGAGGCCAACGATGAAACAACAGCTCAGCAACTTCATTCGCGAAGAACAAGCGCAGGACCTGATCGAGTACACGCTGCTTATGGCGTTTGTGTGTCTGACTTCAGCCGCACTATTCGTGGGTGCCGGCACCAGCGTCTCCGGCATCTGGACATCCACGAACAGTCAGTTGGCCGCCGCCAACACTGCCGCCAACGCCAACTAATTTCCTCTTTCGAGGGCAGCCTTCAATCAGCGTTTTTTGTTGCGTTCGTTCTTGGGCGCTGCCACTACAAGGGTGTTCTCTTCAGGTAAGGTTGCGCACACCTTAAATCAATTACTTCAGATGGTGCTTCGACATCTTATACCGCATGCGGTCGCGGCTGATGCGCAGGAAACGGGCCGCCTGGGATTGATTGCCCCCGGCTCTCTCGAGCGCCGAGACAAGCAGCCGGCGTTCCTGTTCCTCGAGCGAGAGATCCTGTTCCGCTACGGGGGATACGAGGGGCGCATCGCCGGTGGCCGATGTGGGGCGCAGGTTCTCCGGTAGATCGCCGATATCAATGACTTCGCCCATCACCATCATGCACGCGCTGCCCAGAACATTCTCCAGTTCGCGCACGTTGCCCGGCCAGGAGTATTGCGCCAGCACAATCTGGGCGCGCTGTGTCAACCCCTGGATCGGCTTCTGATACTGCTCCGAAAATTTTCGGATGAAGTGGTGCTCCAAAAGTGCCAGGTCTTCTTTCCGTTCGTTCAGGCGAGGCGTCCGGATCTCTACCATCGAGAGCCGGTAGTACAGATCTTCCCGAAACCGGTTCTGCGCAATCAGTGTTTTCAGGTCGTGGTTGGTCGCCGCAATCACACGCGCATCCACTTTGCGTGGGGTGAGTGAGCCCACCCGCTGCACTTCCTGGTTTTGCAGCACGCGCAGCAGCTTCGCCTGGGTATTCATCGGCATGTCGCCGATTTCGTCCAGAAACAGCGTGCCGTTGTGCGCGTACTCGAACAGGCCCATCTTGTCCTGGTTCGCTCCGGTGAACGCTCCCCTGACGTAACCGAATAACTCGCTCTCGAATAGCGTCTCCACCACCGCGGAACAGTTGCACACCACGTAACGGCCGCCCGACACCGGGCTCAGCTGATGCAGCGCGCGGGCCACCAGCTCTTTGCCGGTTCCTGTGGCGCCCGTTACCAGCATGCTCCGGAAATGGGGCGCCACGCGGCGAATGCGGGCGAATAGCTCCCACATCACCGGACTCCGTCCCACCATGCCTTCGAACTGGCTCGCCGAAAGCAACTCGCTGTCGAGGCTAACCGCCCTCTGCCGTTGCCGCGCCTCTTCCATCAGCTTGCGGACACGATCACGCAGCAGCGCAATCGACACCGGCTTGTTGAGGTAATCGCTCGCGCCCTTCTTGATTGCTTCTACCGCCGACTCCGTCGAGTAGTGGGCCGTCATGAGGATGACTTCAATGCTGGGGTCGAAGTCCACAATCCGGTCTAGCACGTCCATCCCGCTCAGCTTCGGCATCACCAGATCCAGCATCACAATTTGCGGCCGCTCATGAAAAACAATATCCAGGCCGTCTTCGGGATCGGTCGCGGTAAAGATCCGCAGGCCCTCTTCATCAGACAATGCCTCCGTGATCAGCTCCAGGCTTTCCGGAGTGTCGTCGATGGCGACAAGCTTGACGTGAAACGCAGGTTGTGAGGCCATAGGATTTTATGGGACGGAAGGATGCTCTTGCTCAGGCACGACGTTTCCCCAGCAGTTCGGCAACTCGCGCTCGGAAATCGGCGATTTCGATTGGTTTCGTGATGTACACGTTGAATCCCAAGGCAAGCGCTTTTTCGCGGTCGCCCTGCATGGCGTAAGCCGTCAGCGCGGCGACTGGAAGCTTCGATAACTGGGGGTCCGCGCGAATCTCGCGGAGCACCGTGTTGCCGTCTTTCACCGGCATCTGAATGTCGAGCAGGGCTAGATCGGGATGATGGTTGCGCAGTTTCTCCAAAGCCTCGCCGCCATCGCCGGCTTCAATGACCTCGTAACCATCATCTTCCAGTATTTCGCGGATGAGCTCGCGGCTGACGGGGTTGTCGTCAGCGACTAGGACTCTCTTCGTTCCCTCGTTGGGGGCGGTCACTGTTTCTCCGGCCGGAAGCTGATGTGACGCGGCGAATCGATGCGAGCAGCTGTTCTCTCGATACCGGCTTGACCAGATAGTCGGCCGCGCCCATCGAAATGCCTTTCTTCCGTTCTTCTACAACAGAAACAATAATAACCGGAATGGTGGCCGTTGCGGGCGTCATTTTCAGCTCGGCCAGGGCCTGCCAGCCTGTCTTTCCCGGCATCAGCAGATCTAGCGTGATGACGTCGGGACCGAGGTCGCTCGCCGCGCGCACGGCTTCCGCACCCGAGCCGACCGTTTTCACCCGATAGCCAGCTTCTTCCAGGTGGCTTACCAGCAGCTCCTGGGCCGCGCCTTCGTCTTCCACGACCAGGATGAGTGGCGCCTCTTTTCCCGATCCTGCTCCTTCCGGGACATGGCTGAGCTTCAGCGGCATGGTAAAGAAGAACCGGCTGCCCTTGCCCGGCTTGCTCTCCAGCCAGAGTTTGCCGCCGTGCTGCTCAACTAACCTCTTCGTGATCGCCAAGCCGAGGCCGGTCCCTTCGCGAACGCCTTTGGTCGTGGTCCCTACCTGGTGGAAGCTGTCAAAAATAGCTTCATGCTCTGCCGCCGGAATCCCGATTCCGGTGTCGGTAACGCAGAACTGAACCGAGCCCTGTCCGTCGGAACTTTCGATCGAGACCCGCCCACCGGCTGGCGTGAATTTGATGGCATTGCTCAAGAGGTTGTACAACACCTGTTTGAAGCGTAGACGGTCGGCGAACAGGACCAACCCCTCGCCCAGGGACTCCTCAAATTGGATGTTCTTTGCCGCCGCCATAGGCCGTATGGTAGCCACCAGTTCCTCCACCGCCGCCGATACCCCGAAGTCCTCATACTTGAGCTCCAGGTGGCCGGCTTCGATCTTGGACAGGTCGAGAATGTCGTTGATGAGGTCGAGCAGGTGGCGCGCGCCTTGTTGGATGTGCCCCAGGAAACGCTTTTGCTTCGGCTTGAACTCGGCTTCCCCTTGCTCTGCCAGCAGGTCTGAGAAGCCGATGATCGAGTTCAGAGGTGTCCGCAGTTCATGGCTCATGCTGGCCAGAAACTCGTCCTTCAGCCGGTTGACCTTCTCCAGCTCTCTGTTTGTAGTGATCAGTTCCGCGGTCCGCTGCTCCAGGTGTTGATTGAGAGTCTGGATCTGCTCTTCGGCCCGCTTGCGCTCGGTTACGTCGCGAACCACGCAGATCACGCCGTCAGTTCCCTCGGAGTCGTACGGGCTGAGCGTGACATCCACCGCGAATTCGCTGCCGTCGGCCCGGCGCGCGTACAACTCCAAACCCGTGCCCATGGGACGCATCACCGGATGGCTGAAATACGTGATCCGGTGGCCCGGGTGTAGACCGCGAAACCGATCCGGGATCAAGAATTCAATAGGTTTTCCAAGCAGATCCGCACGGGCGCAGCCGAACAGCTTCTCTGCCTGTACGTTCACGAGCACGATCCGGCCCTGCTGGTCGACTTCGAGGATGGCATCCGGAGCAGCTTCCAGCAGTTTCCTGTAGCGTTTTTCAACACCCACCTCGGCGCGAGCCGCTTTTTCGCTGGCTAGGAGTTGAACCCGTTCGTTTTCAGCGCGTTTGCTGTTGCTCGTGTCGACGAGCATGGTTATCATGCCGGTGATCTCGCCCGTGGAGTCCCGCAACGGTGCCGACCAAATGCTCACATCGATCAAAGATCCGTCTTTGCGAAGGCGGGTTGTTTCGTATCCGGATTGGCTCTGGCCTTGCATCCGCGCCGCGATGAGAGACCGGTATTCCGGTTCCAAGTCCTTTGGAATAGTGGGGTTAGGGCGGCCGACGACCTCGTTCTCACTCCAGCCGAAAATGCGCTCCGCACTCGGGTTCCACATGCGCACGTGGCCCGCGCCGTCGAGGGCGATAATCGGCACCGGAGACGCCTCCACGATCGCGTGCAGGCCCGCAACTGTTTCCCACAGAGTTTGGTCTGGACGGTCGCCCGGTTTTTGGCTCATGCACAGCGACGCGGAAAGCCGCGCCAGAAAGAAATTCCTATTATGCCAATTCTCGGGCACCGATCCCCTGGATGCAGCAGAAAAATGGCCGCAGGTTTCATGTCCGTAAACTATTGATTATGAAAGCCAAGCACGGATGACCTGCGCAACCGTGCGAGGGTGAGGTTCCCCAATCTGGGGGATCTCACCATAAGTTGTAGTAGCCGTTGCGCCTAGTCACCTCAACCGGCAGGCCAAATAGAACCGAGAGCCGCTCAGCGGTCAAAATCTCCCGTTTGGCGCCATCGGCTTCGATACGGCCCTGGCGCATCAGTATCACGCGTTCGGTTTCCGGGAGGATGTCAGCTAAGTGATGTGTAACCAATACGATACCAATCCCAGAGTGCGCCAGGCGGCGCATCATCAGTTGGAGTTCATGCTGGGCGAACGGATCGAGCGACGTGCTCGGTTCGTCAAACAGCAACGCGCGCGGTTCGTGTACCAGAGCGCGGGCGATCAAGACGCGGCGGGCCTCGCCGGACGACATTTCTTTAGTGAGCCGCTCGGCTAAGTGTGCTACTTCCAGGCGGGCCAGCGCGGCTTCGGTCTTTTCGAGCATGGAATTGCTGACGTGCTGGTGTGACCAGATGCCGACGCTGCTGAAGAAGCCGGATAGGACGACATCGCGGCCGGTCACATCACGAGTGAAGGTGTTCATTAGGTCATTGGAGACGATGCCCAGCAAAGAACGGAGCTCGAATATATTCCAGGAATTTTGGCCGAGGATCTTGATGGACGAGTCTGCCCGCACCAGGGGGTAGCATTCGCGTGTGATGGTCTTAATGAGCGTAGATTTCCCGCATCCGTTTGGCCCGAGGATGGCTACGTGCTCGCCGACGCCTATGCGAAGCGTGACTCTATCGAGCGCGAGCCTGGTACCGCGGACGACAGAGACCTCGCGGAAGTCGATGAGGGCAGGGGAGTCGAAGGGCACGATTTCGAGTGTAGCCTGAACTCGCCCTGCCGTCTGAGGATGGCCGTAAGTAATGCAACGGCAAAGAAGATCAAGAACGGGTCTGTGATCGGAATTCTGAAGCGGCTCACAACTTGAAATGGAATCTGCATGATCCAGAACAAGAGCGTGCAGAAAGCGCACCACAACGCAAGGCGACGGTTGCGTCTCCACAAGAGACTCCAACCCATCAAGGCGAACACGTAAAGCGACACGCCCAGAAGTCCGCTTGCGGCGACAACGACCGTCGAATGATTCTGTGGATTGAGCCAGGGTCTCCAATAGACCCAGGCATTTCGAGCGAGACGAAGACCGAATGCACCTGGATTTTCGGCGAACGTCGCAAACGCGCGTTCGCACCATTCCCGATTCCGGCTGGACGGAGTACTGGCCGCTTTTTCGACTTCCCGAGCGATGGCCGGGGATGTGACGTCTTCGAATCGAGTCGCAGCCGCCGAGAACTCCTGAGGATCCGCAAGCCGATCAATTGCGGCCATTTCTGCGCTCGTCCCTCTCCAGAAGTTGTAACCGCCTGCGTCGTTGACGAGAATCAACTCGTGATAGCGAATGTCATTCCGGATGACCCATGGGCCTAGACATATCGCGGCTCCGATGGCGAACCAGGTGAGGAGCCGCACAGGACTGTTCTTTTTCGCAGCGCACAGATATATAAGAGTCACTGCGAGCAAAGGTAGGAGAACGAGGCCGACCGGGCGAACAAGTGCCGCCGCGCTCGCACACACACCAGCTAGAAGTGCGAGATGCGGGACCAGACTTCGGACCACCCTTAGTGTCAACCAAATGGAGGTTAAGAAAAAAAACATAAACAACGCTTCGGTCCGCACGTCAGATGACTGGGCGATGAAGAAGGGATAGATCGCGGCGCCGGCCGCGGAGAAAAGGCTGGTCCTCCGATCCTGAAACAGCTCTTCCGCCAGGAGGAATACGATCGCTACCGACATGGTATCAACCAGGGCGAGCGCAGCCTTCACGAGCCAGACCATTTCCGTATGGCATAGTGTTACAGCGATAACAAAGAACGGCAATCCAGGAGCGCGAAAGAATGGCAGCCAGCTTCGGTCAGGGTACGAACCTGACGAACAGACGCTCGTTGCCGCCTTAACATAGTCAGCGCCATCTCCGAAGTTGATCACGCAGGGTCCCAAGGCACCGACGGCGGCTAAGCGCACAATCAGCGCGACGGCCACAACTGTCATGAGGAAGACGCGTTCGTTCGTCTGCATCGGCTCTTGAATAGTTGACTGTGCGCCGGGATAAAACCGGCCTGGAGCAGAGGTTGCAAGAACCTTACGAGAAAGGATTAGCGAACCACTCGGCCCCGAGTCTTGCACCAAGCACCGCGAGGTGCTCGGCGAAGCATAGACAGGGGG